>Ga0207671_10004171_pt1 | contig 13968 bp, 14 predicted proteins | sample KBSC24metaG_FD_184352 | JGI IMG/M metagenome (GOLD analysis project Ga0207671, IMG submission 184352) | Corn rhizosphere microbial communities from Kellogg Biological Station, Michigan, USA - KBS C2-4 metaG (SPAdes) (version 2) | ecosystem: Host-associated > Plants > Roots > Rhizosphere > Soil... | reverse complement strand
CCTCATCAACGCCCGCGGCTACGGCCACCACTCGGCCCGAACACTGGCCTCAATGATCTACCTCTGCCTCGGCGGACTGCACCCCCAACTACCCACAAGAAGGTGAGGAGTCGCACACTAGTTCGAACAACCGACAAGGAATCCACGTTTGTGACACCAGAAACCAATGCGACACAAGGGATTAGGGACTAGAGCGCCTGTGGATGAATTCTGCACGCGTGGAAGGATTCTGGTACTGCGGTCACGCTCGAGTCCGACACGCGTACCCGCCTCACGCACCCAGTCATCGAACTCTGCGACGGTAGGGGAATGGGTCCCATGGTCGAGGCGGTGCTCGAAGAGTTCGACGAGTACCTCGCCCTGCAACGCGGCCGTTCCGACCACACCCGCCGCGCCTACCTTGGTGACCTCCGGTCGCTGTTCGCCTTCCTTGACGAGCGGGCCCCAGATGCCGCGCTGACGCAGCTGACGCTGCCCGTGCTGCGGTCCTGGTTGGCGGCACAGGCCGGTGCCGGTGCCGCGCGAACGACGTTGGCGCGCCGCACCTCGGCGGTGAAGACCTTCACCGCATGGGCATCGCGATCGGGGTTGATGGACACCGACCCCGCCACCCGGTTGCAGGTCCCGAAGGCGCGTCGCACCCTGCCCGCCGTCCTGCGCCAGGACCAGGCGCTCGACGCCATGAGTGCAGCCGAATCGGGTGCGCAGCAAGGGGATCCGCTCGCGCTACGAGACCGGCTGATCGTGGAGATGCTCTACGCCACCGGGATTCGCGTTAGCGAGTTGTGCGGACTCGACCTCGACGACGTCGACACGTCGCGTCGGCTGCTGAGAGTGCTCGGCAAGGGCAACAAACAACGCACGGTGCCGTTCGGCGAGCCCGCATCGCGTGCGCTCGAGTCGTGGCTCGCCGACGGCAGACCCGCCCTACTGACCGAGACGTCGGGGCCTGCACTGTTGTTGGGGGCGCGTGGCAAGCGGATCGATCCGCGGCAAGCTCGCACCGTCGTGCACCAGACGATGGCCGCCGTCGACGGGGCCCCCGACATCGGCCCACACGGCTTGCGGCACAGTGCGGCAACGCATCTGCTGGAGGGCGGGGCCGACCTGCGCGTCGTGCAGGAACTACTTGGCCACTCGTCGTTGGCCACCACCCAGCTGTACACACACGTGACGGTCGCCCGGTTACGCGCCGTGCACGACCAGGCGCATCCGCGCGCGTGATCACCGCAGCAGCGCAATGACTTTGGCGACGCTCGGCGAGGCGCGAGCGTGCTCGTTCGTAGCGAAATCCGCGGCGTGTCGCCCGCAAACACGCACGGTCGCGGGGAGTTAGGGCCAGGTGCGGACGATGAGGACCAGGTTCCAGACGACGAGGATCGCCAGCACGGCCATCTGCGGCCATGGTCGCCAGGGCGAGGCCTGGATGGCGTACGACATCTCCTTCAGCGGCGACGTCTCCGGCGGCGCCGCGCGATCGGCAGGCACGGGCGTGTGGAACTGATGGAAGTACAGCTGAATGAGCGTCGCGCCGATCCAAAGGCCCCCGAGGAAGCTGACCGCTTCGACACCACGCCACAGCAGCAGAGCGGCCAGCGCGACGGTGAACCCGAGCACGATGACGTCGGACGTCGTGGTGGCCGACGGCCTGTCGCCATAGCTCTTGTCGAGCGCGGCACGACGCTTGCGGTACGGCAGCGCGAAGAACGCGAACTTGGCGATGACGTGCACGCCCAGGAAGGCGATGACGACGGTGGTGACCGTGTTGAGCATGAATTCAGGATGCGACCGTGGCAGTGACGGCCGCACGTCTGTACGCCGACGGCCTGTTGTTCAGCCGCCGAGCGGCTTGAGCCGGATGGTCGTCGACACCACCAATCCGAGCGGGTCGACGTAGTCCGCACGCGATGCCGCACCCCACATCGCGCCCCAATGCAGACACGTTCCGCAGCCGGAATGACCCGAGACCAACGTGCCGAGAACCGTCCCCGCATCGACGAGCTGGCCCGCCCGCACTACCGCCTCGACGGGCTCATAGCTGGTACGCAGACCCCCCGGATGGGCGATCGACACCACAGGGCGGTTCACCAGCATGCCCGCAAACACCACGGTGCCCTCGGCCGCTGCGTACACCAGCTGACCAGGAACTCCTGCCAAGTCGACGCCGCGATGGCCAGCGTTCCAGTTCGGTGACGGGGCGTCGAAGATTCGAAGAACAGCAGGTCGCGGCCGCAGCGGCCAGTCCAGACGGCCGTCCTCGGCGTTTGCGAGCGCCGGCCAGACCAGGCCGACGGTCAGTAGGATGGCCAGCAATCTCATCGGCCCAGTTCAGCGCGTTGAGATGCCCAGCGGAAGCCGTCAAACGCTGATCTGTGGATAGCGCAGTCGCTGTGGACAAAGCATGCATGTCAACGGTGTAAACTCAGTCCCGCAACTCGCAAGAGTGAGTTGACTTCGCGCGCCTGTGCGCAGCCCCGCAGTTCCAGGGTTGCACTCGCATGCCGGGCGGTCCCGTCTCACGACGGGTCCGGCATCGCAACAGACGCCAGGGCCAGGCATCACCCGATGCCGGGCGACAACCGTCGACAAGAAGGACCAAGCCAACCATGGCTGTCGTAACAATGAAGCAGCTGCTTGACAGCGGCACCCACTTCGGGCATCAGACCCGTCGCTGGAACCCCAAGATGAAGCGGTTCATCTTCACCGACCGCAACGGCATCTACATCATCGACTTGCAGCAGACGCTGACGTACATCGACAAGGCGTACGAATTCGTCAAGGAGACCGTCGCGCACGGTGGCTCCGTGATGTTCGTCGGTACCAAGAAGCAGGCGCAGGAATCCGTCGCCGATGAGGCGACCCGCGTCGGCATGCCGTACGTCAACCAGCGCTGGTTGGGTGGCATGCTCACCAACTTCTCCACCGTGCACAAGCGCCTCCAGCGCCTCAAGGAGCTCGAGGCCATGGAGCAGACCGGTGGCTTCGAGGGTCGCACCAAGAAGGAAATCTTGATGCTGACCCGCGAGAAGAACAAGCTCGAGCGCAGCCTCGGCGGTATCCGGGACATGCAGAAGGTGCCGTCGGCGATCTGGATCGTCGACACGAACAAGGAGCACCTCGCGGTCTCCGAGGCACGCAAGCTGGGTATCCCCGTCATCGCGATCCTCGACACCAACTGCGATCCCGACCTCGTCGACTACCCGATCCCGGGCAACGACGACGCGATCCGTTCGGCCGCACTGCTGACCAAGGTGATCGCGTCCGCGGTCGCCGAGGGCCTGCAGGCACGTTCGGGCGCAGGTAGCGACAAGCCCGAGGTCGAGGGCGCAGAGCCGCTTCCCGAGTGGGAGCAGGAGCTGCTCGCCAGCGCGACGACCCCCGGCGCACCGGCGGCCGACGCCGAAACCCCGACCGAGACAACCACGGAAGGCTGAGATGCCGAACTACACCGCTGCCGACGTCAAGAAGCTTCGCGACTTGACCGGCGCCGGAATGCTGGACTCGAAGAACGCGCTCGTCGAGGCTGACGGCGACTTCGACAAGGCCGTCGAACTGCTGCGGATCAAGGGCGCCAAGGACGTCGGCAAGCGCGCTGAGCGTGCCACCGCCGAAGGTCTCGTGGTGGCCAAGGACGGTGCACTGGTCGAGCTCAACTCCGAGACCGACTTCGTCGCGAAGAACGCCGAATTCCAGGCGCTCGCCGACCTGGTCGTCACCGCCGCCGCTGCGGCGAAGGCGACCGACGTCGACGCGCTGAAGGCCGCCAAGGCGGGCGACAGCACGGTCGAGCAGGCCGTCGCGGACATGTCGGCCAAGATCGGCGAGAAGCTCGAGCTGCGTCGCGTTGCGTACTTCGACGGTCAGGTCGAGACCTACCTGCACAAGCGTGCGGCAGACCTGCCGCCCGCGGTTGGCGTGCTCGTCGAGTACACGGGTGCTGACAAGGACGCCGCTCACGCGGTGGCCCTGCAGATCGCCGCGCTGAAGGCCAAGTACCTGACGCGTGACGAGGTGCCCGCGGATCTCGTCGCCGACGAGCGCCGCATCGCCGAGGAGACCGCCCGCAACGAGGGCAAGCCCGAGCAGGCCCTTCCGAAGATCATCGAGGGTCGTCTCACCGGCTTCTACAAGGACGTCGTGCTGCTGGATCAGCCGTCGGTGTCCGACAACAAGAAGTCGGTCAAGGCCCTTCTCGACGAGGCAGGCGTGACCGTCACGCGGTTCGTCCGGTTCGAGGTCGGTCAGGCCTAGCACCACCGAACTTGAGCGGCATACCCCGCCGCTCGATTGAAACCCCGCGCCACTACCGGTGATCCCGGTCGGCGCGGGGTTTCTGTTCGTTAGCGCTGCAGTACCCCGTAGGTCAGGTGGGTCACCCGCTGCGTCGGCTCCGCGCGGACCGGTTCAAGGGCGACGCGGCCCGCGTCCACGCCCTCGAAGAGGCGGACTCCGGAGCCGAACAACACGGGGGACAGCGCGACCGAGAACTCGTCGATCAGGCCGGCATTCACGTACTCCAGGATCGTTGCGCCGCCTCCCGCGATGCGGACGTCTCGGTCGCCTGCGGCCCCGCGGGCCTGATCGAGCGCGGCCTCGATGCCGTCGTTGACGAAGTGAAACGTGGTGCCGCCCGGACGTTCCCACGGGTCACGCACTTCGTGCGTCACGACGTAGACCGGCGTGTGGAACGGCGCCTCCTCCGGCCACATCTCCTCGCCGGCGTCGAACATGCGCTTGCCCATCACGCTCGCTCCGGTGCGCAGATGCGTGTCCCGTGCGATGTCGTTGTCGCGCCCTTCGGTGCCGCCACTGCCCAGCGTCAGGTTCTCCCGGAAGAACCGCGTCGGAAAGATCCACTGCTGCAATTCCATCCACTGCTGCCCCATCAACTCCGCTGGGGAGTCGGGCGCGATGAACCCGTCCAGCGACATCGACACGCTGAAGAACACCTTCCCGGCCATCAGCCCGCCTCCTTCCGAACGACCTCGGTGACGTAGGCAGCCAGGTTGCTCAGGGTCTGCTGGCCGCCCTCGATCGCGTGGTACCTCTCGACCGCCTCGTCGCGCAGCTCCTTGGTGGGGAACACCGTGCGCATCTCGATCCGGGTGGCCGCGCCCTCGGGCGCGAACACGAGGACCGACTCGAAGGCGTTCGGGTCGGCACGGGACTCACCGTGCAGCAACGCGATTCGGTCCGGCGGAGCGATCTCGGTCCACGTGATCCACTCCTGGTAGTCGGTCCCGTCCGGTCCGTGCATCACGAAGTCCCATTCCCCGCCGACGCGGAACTCGAACGCCCGCGTGGTGGTGCTGAACCCGTGTGGTCCCCACCATTGCGAGAGGTGCCGGACTTCTGTGAACGCCTCGAACACCAACTCCCTTGGGGCGCTGATGATCCGGGAGATGACTATCTCGCGGTCCGATGTCGCTGCCACCTATCACTCCTCCTGCCGTGTCTGCTTGAGGTCCTGCACGTACTCGTCCAGTCGGTCGAAGCTCTCGTTCCAGAACCGCTCGAACCCGCCGATCCAGTCGTGGACGGGTCGCAGCTGGCGGGCGTCGAGTCCGTACAGGCGCTGCTTGCCTGCCTTGCGGTCGCGCACCAGCCCGACTTCCCTGAGCACCCGCAGGTGTTTGGACGCCCCCGGCTGGGTCATCCCGAGCTCCCTGGCCAACTCGGTCACGGGACGTTCTCCCGCCCGCAGTAGTACCAGGATCTCCCTGCGCTGCGGCTCGGCGATCGCGTTGAAGACGTCCGACGTCGTCGCAGCTCGTGCCATGAACGCCATCATATTCCTATATCGGTATGCGTCAACCCGAAGGAATCTGGCAACCAATCGGCGGCGCTATTAGACACGTGTATTACCGTCGGGGCATGACGTTGGTTTCCGCGTTCGACGACGACGCGCTTGGCGACTTGGACGCCGTTGGCCTGGTCGAGGCCTACCGATCTGGAACGGTGTCCCGCACCGAGGTGATCGAGGCGGCCATCGCCCGCACCGAGAAGGCCAACCCCGAGCTGAACGGCCTGGCGTATGAGGCGTTCGACCGGGCGCGCACCCGTGCTCGCGCCACGACCGCGTTCGGCGGGTACTTCGATGGGGTGCCGACGTTCGTCAAGGACAACGTCGCCGTGGCGGGCATGCCCACCATGCAGGGCTCCGACGCATGGGAGCCGCGACCCGAGGCCGCCGACGGCGACTTCGCTCGCGCCTACCTGGCCACGGGCCTCATTCCACTTGGCAAGACGCGGTTGTCGGAGTTCGGCTTCAGCGCCTCGGCAGAGCATCCGAGGCTCGGGCCGGTCCGCAATCCCTGGAACACCGACCACACCGCGGGGGCGTCGTCGTCGGGGTCCGGCGCGTTCGTGGCCGCGGGCGTGGTGCCGATCGCACACGCCAACGACGGTGGCGGCTCGATCCGGATTCCGGCGTCCTGCAACGGATTGGTCGGACTGAAGCCGTCACGGGGGCGACTTCCCCTCGACGCCGACGTTCGCGAGATGCCGATCCGGATCGTCGCCAATGGCGTCGTCACCCGGTCGGTCCGCGACACCGCCGCGTTCTACCGCGAGGCCGAGAGGGTGTGGCGCAACCCCAAACTCGCGCCGATCGGCGACGTCACCGGCCCGGGACGGGATCGGCTGCGCATCGGCGTGTTCACCAAGTCCGTCAAGAGCGAATGCCGCCCAGAAGTCAGGGATGCGACGTTGGCAGCGGCCGAGCTGCTCGGTGGGATGGGCCACCGCGTCGAGCACCTCGGCACGCCGCCGGTACCGCAATCCTTCATCGACGACTTCTTGCTCTACTGGGCGTTGCTGTCATTCGCGTTGGTACGCGGCGGCAAGAAACGGTTCGGTGACTCCTTCGACCGCACCCGGCTGGACAACCTGACGCTCGGCCTCGAGCGGCACGCGGGCCGCAACCTGCACCACCTGCCTGCGGCGCTGGCGCGCTTGGCAACCCTGCGCAGGCGAATTCAGCGGCAGCTGCACGACTTCGACGTTCTGCTGACGCCGACGCTTGCCGCCGAGCCACCCCGCATCGGGCATCTCGACCCCACCGCCGGCTACGACCAGATCATCGAACGCCTGGTGGACTGGGTGGCGTTCACGCCGCTGCAGAACGTCACCGGCGAACCGGCGATCTCACTGCCGCTGGCGCAATCCGCGAGCGGGCTGCCGATCGGCATGATGTTCAGCGCTCAACTGGGCCGCGAGGCCACGCTGCTTCAGCTCGCCTACGAGATCGAAGAGGCCAGCCCGTTCCAGGGCATCCGGTCAGCCCTGCACGAGGGGTAGGAACGGCACGCCCGCCTGACGCCGGAACAGAAGGCGATGCTCGACGCTGGCGAACGTGACTGGGGTTCAACGCGGCGACGGCGGACGTCAAGCGATTCGTCACCTGGCGGGCCACGCCAACGGCTGCCCGAGCGTCTTCGACACCTACCTCGCGGGCCCGTGCCACCAGACGACACCGGGGCTCGCCACGCGGATCACGACGCCGGTACTCGTCGGCGACTCCGACGGCGAGTAGTACTTCGCAGGCCAGCCCGAGCGTCTCCACGAAATGCTTTCTGGAAGAAAGGAACTCGTCAGGTTCGCCGATGCCGAAGGGGCCGCCGGTACTGCCAGCCGATGGCCCGAGCACTGGCCGCCCAGCGGTTCTTCGACTTCCTAGACGACGAAATCCGTTGCCTCCATGACACATCGAAGTAACCCGACGCCGAGCTAGTTAACTTCCGCGACACCGACCGCTGCCTTGGGTGAAACACGGCGATCTCACCATCCTTTGTGTGGAGACCCCCGCGCCCACGACCGTTCGATCACCGGCGATCGCCACCGCAGCTTCGGGCAACACGTTCGCGTGCCTCGTCCGGTTCGCGCTGGCGAACATTCGCCGCCGTCCCGAACGGTTCGTGCTGTCCGTGCTCGGCATCGCACTCGCAATCGGTTGCGTGGTGATCGTGCGCACCATCTCGTCGAGTTTCGCGATCACGGGCGCCGACTCCGTCACCGACGTCCTTGGTGGTGCTCAGCTGTGGGCCGTCCCCGCCGCCGGCGTGCACTACGACGCCGACGCGCAGGCACTCGTTGCGGCGGGACCGGCACCGGAGTTCGTCGTGCCCGACGGCTGGCGAGCGGTGCGCACGCTGTCCGGCCTCACGGACGTCAACGGGACGAAGGTCTCGTTGCGCGGAGGCGATGAAATCCCGGCCGGTGAAGCGGTATTGGGCTCGGGGCTGGCCGCCCGGCTTGGGGTGTCCGACGGTGACCGCGTGGTGGTCGGGGGGCAGGGTCTGACGGTCGCCGTCGCCGGTAGTGGCCAGAGCATGTCCGTCGCGACCGGGCTGGCCTCGACCGTCGTTGGCGAGCGCGGGTGGTGGACCATCTTCGCGCCTGCCGGTGACGAGAAGCGCCGTGATCTCGGTCCGACGTTCGGCGCCGCGGTCGGCCTGCCAAGTTCGACGGATCCGTCGGTGGTGCCGGATCCCGCTGGCTCGGGGCTGATCTATGACACCGTCGGGGGTACGGGTCCACTCACCTTCGAGGGGAAGTTCTCGGCCCTGTTCTCTGGCCAGGTCACCAGCAGCACGCTCGGCTTGATCTCGATGATCGGCCTGGTGCTTGGGTTCATCATCGCCTTGTCGTCGTTCCTGGCCGCGGTGGCCGAGCGCAAGCGTGAGTTCGGCATCATGGCCAGCATCGGTTTGGCCGACGAAGTGCTCTACTTCTTCCTCGTCGAGTCGGGCATCGTCTTCGTGGTCGCCTATCTCGTCGGCGTGCTCGGCGCGGGAGCCGCTGTGGCACTGGTGATTCCGGGTATCGCGACGCCGATGGCCTGGCTCCAGGCTTCCGCCATGGTGGCCGCGTTCTTGCCTGCGATGGCGATCGTCGGCGCGCTGGTACCCGTGCACCGGCTGCTGCAACAACGTCCGGTCGATCTGCTGGGAGGCCGCTAGATGCTGACCAAGGGCCTCGCATACGGCTGGTTGTCGGCACGCCGTCGGATCGGCGAAATGGTGCTGCCCGTGGTGACCACGGCCACCGGTGCCTTCCTCGTGGTCATCGTGTTCGGGATGTCCGAAGGAATCCGCGCCCAGTCCGCGTCGCTCGGACACGCCGACGAGATCGGGCGCGCACTGGTGCTCATCGTCATCACGGTGCTGTTGGTCGGTGTCGTGGAGGTGGCGGTCGCCACCACCAGGACGGTGGCTCACCGTACGCGCGAGCTGGGGGTGCTCGGCGCGAACGGTGTCCCGCGCAAGCCGGTGATAGCCGCCCTGCTGGTCGAACCGGTGGTTGCGGCCGTGCTGGGTGCGCTGGCAGGGGTCGTGCTGGCGCTCGTCACCGGATTCGTCTTGGATGCAATGGGTTTCGTACCGACGGGAGTTGCCGTGTCGGGCCTGTTGCTCGGCTCGACCATCGCGGTTGGAGTCAGCATCGTCGCGGCAGTCGCCACCAGCATCGTGCCCACGTGGAACGCAGCGTCGCGCCCACCCATCCGTTCGCTCTCGAGTGGAGGTTAAACATGACGGCCGTACAAGATACCGACGAGGCTGCCGAAACCACAGCGGCCGCCGCCGCGGAGGGGTCGGCGCCGGTGATCGAAGTATCCGACGTGTGGAAGCTGCACAAGCTCGGCGACGAGGTGGTCAAGGCACTCGTTGCGGCCGAACTCGAGGTGATGCCAGGTGAGTTCGTCTGCCTTATGGGCCCGAGTGGCAGTGGAAAGTCGACACTGCTCAACATCATCGGAGGCCTGGACCGGCCGACGAAGGGCAGCGTCAAGGTGGCCGGAAAGGACACGTCGAGGCTCACAGAGAGCCAGTACGCGGCGCTGCGCCACGACACGATCGGCTTCATCTTCCAGAGCTACAACCTGATCCCGTTCCTGTCCGCGGTCGAGAACGTGGAGCTGCCGTTGATGTTCGAACCGTTCGACCGAAAGGCCTTGCGCAAGCGGGCGATCGAGTTGCTCGAGTTGGTGGGGCTCGGTCATCGGATCAACCATCAGCCGACCAAGATGTCCGGCGGCGAGCAGCAGCGCACCGCCATCGCACGGTCGTTGATCAGCAACCCGACATTGGTGCTCGCCGACGAGCCGACGGCGAACCTCGACCACCGCACGGGGGAGACGGTGGTGCGCATGCTGCGCGACCTATGTTCGACGCTCGGCGTCACCGTGGTCGCCAGCACCCACGACCCCACGGTGGCCGACGAAGCGAGCCGTGTCGTCCGGATGAAAGACGGACAAATCGTCAACTAACCGAGTCCACCAGCGCTCGAACCTATTGGGAGAACAGCAATGACACAAGAACTCGAGGCAACCCGGCCGCCTTCGGACCGCGACAAACTCTTGACCACCGAGCTCATCCCCGAGCAGGTGCTGCCCAAAGTGATGACCACGTTCGGCCTCGTCGCCACCTACGTGTTCATCATCTGCTGGATCACCGGCTCGTCGGTGATGGCGGCGGGCGGCTGGACTGCGATTCCAATGTGGGTCCTCGGCATCCTCACCTTCCTGGTGCCCGCGGGTATGGCGGTCGCCGAGCTCGGCAACCTCTGGCCTGGTGAAGGCGGCGTGTACATCTGGGCCACCCGCACGATGGGTGAAACCTGGGGCTTCATCGGTGGCTATCTGTCATGGATCCCGGTGGTCCTCAACGCCGCATCCTCACCGGCGATCATCGTGCAGTTCCTGCTTCTGGCCTTCCACGCCGAGCTGGGTCAGGTGGTCAGCATCGTCTTGCAGGTGGTGATCCTGTGGGGTGTCGTCGGCCTGGCGTTGGCGAAACTTGCTGCCAACCAGAAGATCATGAACATCGTCTTCCTCGTCTACGGCGTCTTGACGGCGGTCATCTTCGTCTCGGGCTTGGTCTACGCAATGAAGAACGGATCGGCAACGCCGTTCGACGCGCACGCAGCCACGGTGCCCGACTTCGCGGGTGCCGGCTTCCTGTACGGCACCGTGCTGCTGTACCTGCTTGGCGTCGAGACGCCGTACAACATGGGTGCGGAGTTCCTGTCGGTCCGAAAGAGCGGGCCGAAGATGGTCATCTGGGGCTCGGTAGCGCTAGTGGTCATCTACTTGTTGACCACGCTCGGCACCATGATGGCGCTGCCCACCAGCGAGATCAACCCGGTGACCGGTGTGATCGGCATGCTCGGCACGGCGGCCCCGAAGGGCGTGATGGAAGTCGCGGCCATCGTCCTCTCGGTGATCGTCTTCGTCGCGTTGATGAGCTACCAGGTGACCTATTCCCGGTTGATCTTCGTGTCGGGCCTCGAGCGTCACCTGCCGCGCATCTTCACCCACCTCAACCCGCGTACCCGAAACCCCGTGACGGCCATCCTCATCCAGGGCGTGCTCTCGTCGTTGATCCTGGTGGGGCTGTACTCGCAAAGCAGCATGGCGAACGTGACGATCTTCCTCCAAGGTGGGCTGTCCACCCTCTGGTTGCTCTCCGGGTTCTTCTTCCTCTTCCCGGTCGTCATCGCGCGCAAGAAGTATGCCGATCGTTACGCCGACGAGAAGTTCTGGCGCATCCCCGGCGGCATGGTCGGGGTGTGGATCACGGTCGTCATCGGCACGTTGGGCACCATCGCCGGCGTGTACTACTCGTTCGCCAAGTCCTGGCTGACGAGCTCGGGTGTGGGGGACGCCGAGTGGATGAGGTGGGTCGGCAGCATCTCGGTGGGCATGGTGCTGCTTGGCGTGGTCGTCTACTTCTTCGGCAGGCGGTCCGCACACAAGACCTCTGCGGAAGACGCGTTGGCGCACCTTGCCGTGCTTGATCTGAACAAGACCGAACCGACGAAATAAAGAAATTCGAGGCTTGATCGAAATGACACTGGACAGCACCACCTTGCAGGCGGACGCTACCGACGACAAGATCCACTACCCGCTGGACCCGCTGACCGGGGCCGAGATCGAGTCAGCCGCGGCGATCATCACGGCATCCGAATATGCAACGCCAACACTGAAGTTCGTGATGATCCAGCTGGCCGAGCCGGCGAAGACCGCGACGCTGACGTTCGATGACGTGGTCGACGTGCCACGGTGTGCGTTCGCCACGATGTACGACGCGGGCGCCAAGCTGGTCTCCGAGGCGGTCGTCGACCTCGGGGCGCGGATGATCGTGTCGTGGAAGGCCGTACCGGGGCGGTTCCCCTCGTACCTGGTCGAGCACATGACAGGAGTCGAGGAGACGGTCCGGCAAGATCCGCGGTGGCAGGAGGCGATGCGCAAGCGCGGCGTCACCGACTTCAGCCTCGCAATGATCGATCCTTGGCCCGCAGGCTATTACGGCGCGCAGGATCACTACGACAACTCGGCGTTGGTGTGCCGTCCGCTGACGTTCATGCGGGCCGCACCGTCCGAGCACGGGTACGCGCGTCCCGTCGAGGGCCTCATCGTGACGTTCGACCTCGACAAGATGGAGATCATCGACATCGAGGATCACGGTGTCGTGCCACTGCCGCCGACGGCAGGCAACTACGCCGAGAAGTTCATGTTCGATGAGAACAACCGGCCTGCCTTCACCGAGTTCCGGGCCGACGTGAAGCCCATCGAGATCACCCAGCCCGACGGGCCGAGCTTCACCGTCGACGGCTGGCACGTGACGTGGCAGAAGTGGTCACTGCGGATCGGCTTCAACCCGCGCGAAGGCGTCACGCTGCACGAGGTGACCTACACCGACCGCGGCGAGACGAGACCCATCATGTATCGCGGCTCGCTGTCGGAAATGGTGGTGCCCTATGGCGATACGTCGCCGACGCACTGGAACAAGAACGTCTTCGACATGGGCGAAGTGGGCATGGGATTCTCGGCCAACCCGCTGACCCTTGGTTGCGACTGTCTCGGCGAGATCCACTACTTCGACGCCGCGGTCAACGACTCGAACGGCAACGCCGTCACCATCCCGAACGCGATCTGCATGCACGAGGAGGACTACGGGATCTCCTGGAAGCACACCGACTTCCGCACCGAGGAGGTCGAAGTGCGGCGCTCCCGGCGGCTCGTCGTCTCGATGATCTGCACGGTCGGCAACTACGAGTACGGCTTCTTCTGGTACTTCTACAACGACGCCTCCATCGAGGTGGAAGTCAAGCTGTCCGGCGTGCTGACCACCGGCGCCGTCGAGGACGGTGAGGTGCCGCGCTGGGGCAAGCTCGTCGCTCCGGGTATCTACGGACCGAATCACCAGCACTTCTTCAACTTCCGCCTCGACATGAGCGTCGACGGGCCGGGAAACAGTGTGTACGAGGTGGATTCGGTCCCGGAGCCTGATCCGGCGCTCAACCCGCACCACAACGCGTGGATCACCAAGGACACGTTGGTGGCCTCGGAGGCCGAGGGCGCACGGGACTGGGACTGGAAGACCGGCAGGTATTGGAAGGTGGTCAACCCGTCGAAGCGCAACGAGCTCGGCAGCCCGGTGGCGTACAAACTGGTGCCGAAGGAGATCGTGCCCGTGATGGTGCAGGAGGGCTCGCACATCTACGACAGGGCCCGCTTCGTGCAGCACAACCTGTGGGTGACCAAGTACGACGAGTCGGAGAAGTTCGCGGCCGGTGACTACATGTACCAGTCCGCCGATGCACAGGGCCTTCCGGAGTTCGTCGCCGACGATGCTCCGTTGGAGGACACCGACGTGGTGCTCTGGTACACCCTTGGCGCGCACCACGTGGTGCGGCCGGAGGACTGGCCGGTGATGCCGTGTGCGTACACGGGATTTCACCTCAAGCCCATCGGCTTCTTCGACGGGAACCCGGCGCTCGACCTGCCGCCGTCACCGCCGAAGGCGTGCCATCACCACTGACGCCTGGCGGCACCACCGCGTGCGGTCGCGGGAGTAGCCTTCGGAGTTCTGGCCTTGAGAAGACAGGGCCGATACGGAGGCACTGCATGACCACACTGTCCGACGACTTGCGCACGCTGAGTTACGAGGCGTTCGTCTACTTCTA
>Ga0207671_10004170_pt1 | contig 13969 bp, 8 predicted proteins | sample KBSC24metaG_FD_184352 | JGI IMG/M metagenome (GOLD analysis project Ga0207671, IMG submission 184352) | Corn rhizosphere microbial communities from Kellogg Biological Station, Michigan, USA - KBS C2-4 metaG (SPAdes) (version 2) | ecosystem: Host-associated > Plants > Roots > Rhizosphere > Soil... | reverse complement strand
GCCCGCAGCGCCGAAGGAGGTTGAGAATGCCCCTGCCCCCTAGCCGGATTCTCGTGATCGACGACGAGCCGAGCGTCACGGATGCGTTGCGATTGGTTTTGACTGAACTCGGCCATCACGTCGATGTAGCGAAGACTGGTGGCGAGGCGAAGGAGTTGCTCAAAGGCTCGCCATACGATCTCGTCTTCACTGACCTACGCCTTCCCGACGCAAGCGGCATAGACCTACTCACTCTGATCAAAGGCGACACTCCCGAAACCGAGGTCATTGTAATGACCGCGCACGGCTCGCTCGACATCACGATCGAAGCGATCAAGCGCGGCGCTTTCTACTACATTGAAAAGCCTTTCACACCGCACCAGGTCACGACGCTGATCGAACGCGCGTTGCAATTCGAGGCGATTAAACGCGAGAACCGCAGCCTGAAGAGTGCGCTGGGCGAAGGCGACGATTTTGGGATCATCGGCCGCGATCCGAAGATGCGACAGATCCACTCGATCATCCGCACTGCCGCGCCGTCTGATGCGTCCGTTTTAATAGAAGGTGAGTCGGGAACAGGTAAAGAGTTGATTGCGGCCGCGTTCCACTTTCAGAGTCCGCGCGCGGAGTTGCCGTTTATGCGCATCAACTGCGCGGCGATCCCGCAGGAGCTCATCGAATCCGAGTTGTTTGGTTACCGGAAAGGCGCCTTCACCGGAGCCGATCGCGACAAACGCGGGTTGATCGAAGCGACTGCCGGCGGGACGTTGCTGCTGGACGAGATCGCCGAAATGCCGATTCACCTGCAAACCAAGTTGTTGCGCGTGCTACAGGAGCGAAAACTCCGCCGCGTCGGCGACGAACAGGAGATCAGCGTTGATTTTCGTCTTGTGTCGTCGACGAATCGCGATACAGCGGAGATGATTAAAGAAGGCACGCTTCGCAAGGATCTCTACTTTCGAATCAGCACGATCAAGCTCAAATCGCCGCCGTTGCGTGAACGGCTGGACGACGTACCGCTGCTCGCCAACCGTTTCCTCGAGCACTACGCGGAGAAGTACAAGAAGCGAATTCGCGAGATTTCTACGCAGACTTTTACCGTGTTGATGCGTTACGACTGGCCGGGGAACGTGCGCGAGCTCGAAAGCGTCATCGAGCACGCGGTGCTCTTTGCGACCGAAGATAAATTGACGCCCGAGTGTTTACCGGAACACCTTCACACGACGGAATCCGGAGAGTTTCGCTGTGTTATTCCACCCTTTTTCACCATCGAAGAGATCGAACGCGAAGCGATCGCGCAGACGCTTGAACGCACCGGCGGCAACGTTAAAAGGACCGCCGAGATTCTCAACTACCATCGCCCGAGGCTTTATCGAAAAATGAAAAGCTTCGGACTGCGCGGGGGCGCCGAAGAGTAATCGGTGTTCCGTGGTGGAACATTCCTAGCTCAGGACCATCCAACTTAGAACATCTCTTTTCGCTGCGATGTTTCCTCGCAAAGGCGCAAAGACGCCAAGAACAGTCTCAGTTTTAGCTTTGCGTCTTTGCGCCTTTGCGAGGAATGCAGGGGCACGGCGCTTGCTCAGAGTGCCGCGCACAGATGAATCTCCGATGAAGCCTCGCCACCACGTTCGTTAGGTCCGCGACGCACGAACAACTCAACACATAACATTCCTTGATTCAATTGAGGTGAAGATCTATATGAAAATCAGAAATGCTTTGCGGCAGTGTCAGTCGCTCGTTGCGTTCGGCTGCGCCGCGGTTGCCATCGCTCTTGCAGCGTCAGGCGCGCAGGCTCAAACGACGCCTCCGCCGACTACGTGCGAGCGGACGGTGAAGGCCGATGTGGTCGCACTGGACCAGGCCCTCATTTACAACCGTCTCGGCGCAATCAACCCAGCGGGTATGATCTACGCGCTGAAGCGCGACGTCGTCGCGATTGACCCGGCAAAGGGTCTGGTTGCCGGCAACGTTCAACTGCGTCCCGGCAAACGCCCCCGTCCGATCGCATTGCGCATGAACGTCGGAGACTGTCTCCAGGTCAACTTAACAAACCTTCTGGCCCCCGATCCGGCAGACGTAAATTCATTTGCCGCGAACAACGCGCCCGCCACACGCACGGCTTCGGCGCACATCATGGGTCTGCAACTAGTCGGCACGATTCTCTCTGACGGCTCAAACGTCGGACAAAACCAGAGCAGCCTCGTTAACCCCGGCGCATCGGCCACTTACACGTACTTAGCGCAACGCGAAGGCAGTCACCTGCTTTATTCGACAGCCGCAACAACAGGCGGTGAAGGTGACGGCGGTTCGCTGGCGATGGGACTTTTCGGTTCCGTCAACGTTGAAGTGAAAACTGCTGAGTGGTATCGCTCGCAGTTGACTGCTGAAGAATTGGCACTCGCGACGCAGAAGAACGCGGATGGTACTCCGAAGAAGACTGCGGGGGGACATCCGATTCTCAACTACGACGCCGTGTATCCGGCGGGACACCCGAAGGCCGGTGAACCGATTCTGAAGATGCTCGATGCCAATAACAACATCGTGCACACGGATCTGAACGCTGTTATCACTGGTCCAAACAAAGGCCGCTTTGCAGCGGGCACTTATCGTCCAAACGCCGTGGAGCCCGATCGCGATCAGCCGTTCCGCGAATTTACAGTCGTCTATCACGACGAAATCAAAGCAATCCAGGCATTCCCGCAGTTTGAAGATCCCGTACTTTCACATACGCTTTACAGCGTCAAAGACGGCTTCGCCATCAACTACGGCACGGGCGGTATCGGCGCGGAAATTCTCGCCAACCGTCTCGGCGTCGGTCCGATGGCGAATTGTACTGAATGTAAATACGAAGACTTTTTCTTGTCGGCGTGGGCTGTAGGCGACCCGGCACAGATCGTCGATGTCCCGGCCAACACGACGGACGGCAACGGCAACCTGGTCAAAGGTCCGAAAGCGACGAAGGTTCTGTTCCCTGAGGATCCGTCGAACGTGCACCACAGCTATATCAACGACCACGTGAAGATGAGAGTCGTCCACGCTGGTCCCAAAGAACATCACATTCACCACTTGCACGCGCATCAGTGGTTGAACACGCCCGACAGCGACAACTCCAGCTATCTCGACAGCCAGGCGATGGGACCCGGCTACTCGTTTACCACCGAGATCGCGCACGGCGGTTCCGGCAATCGGAACAAAACGCCGGGCGATTCGATCTTCCACTGCCACTTCTACCCGCACTTCGCGCAAGGCATGTGGGAAATGTGGCGCTCGCACGACGTGTTTGAAGCGGGCACGCAGCTCGACGGCGAAGGTCGTCCAGTCGCTGGTGCGCGTGCATTGCCCGACGGTGAGATTGCCGACGGCACTCCGATTCCTGCGCTCGTGCCACTTCCGACGATCGCGATGGCTCCGATGCCAACCGCAGAGTTCAAGGGTTATCCGTTCTACATTCCGGGCGTCGCCGGACACCGTCCGCCGCACCCGCCGCTCGACACCATCGACGACGGTGGTCTGCCGCGTCACGTCATCGTGGGTGGTGAGGCTGAAAGCGTCGAGACTCGTCTCGACTTCAACAAGGAGATCTTAGTCGCGGAAGCGAAGGCGATTCCTGAAACAGGAACACCCGACGAAGTCGCGGCGATGAACTTCCACGCGCAAAAGCAGGTCGCGACTTTCCGTCCCGACGGCACTGCGAGCAACTTCGCTTTGAACGGTCTTCCGCCGAAACCGGGAGCACCGTATGCCGATCCTTGTCGCGACGATGCTGGTAACGCTTTCGGTCGTCCGCGTTTGTACAAAGGCGCGGCGATTCAGCTCGATCTGAAATTGAACAAAGCAGGCTGGCACTTCCCGCAGTCGCGCATTCTGGCGCTGTGGGGCGACGTCGCACCGACTCTGGCAGGCACGCGCCCACCGGAGCCGTTGTTCTTCCGTGCCAACACGAACGACTGTATTACGTTCCAGCACACGAACCTGACACCACACGTCTACGAACTCGACGACTTCCAGGTGCGCACGCCGACCGACATCATGGGTCAGCACATCCACCTCGTGAAGTTTGACGTGACGTCGTCAGACGGTGCGGGCAATGGTTTCAACTATGAAGACGGCACGTTCGCTCCGGGCGAAGTCCTCGAGCGCATCAAAGCCATCAACGCCGCCGGCGGTTTGCAGGCCTTCAACAGCACGACGAAGACCCAACTAACAGCCAAGGCGCACCCGTTCTTCGGCACTCTCGGTGCACAGACAACCGTGCAACGCTGGTTCGCCGATCCGACGTTGAATTTAGCAGGCAAGGACCGCACGCTCGGTACGGTCTTCACACACGATCACTTTGGACCATCAACGCACCAGCAGGCCGGTCTCTATGCCGGTCTTGTCACGGAGCCTGAAGGTTCTACGTGGAAACACAACGAAACCGGCGCGACTCTCGGTGGACGCTTCGACGGCGGCCCGACGACGTGGCAAGCGGTGATTCAGACGCAGAACGCTGCGGACAGCTATCGCGAGTTCCTGCTCGAGTTCGCCGATTACACGCTGGCTTACAAACCAGGTGGCGGCATCAACGGTTCAGGCCAGCCGATGCCGGATCCGGCGAACGCGATCAATCCGCCGGTCCGAGATGAGGCTGCTCTTCCGATCAACATCAAGAAGGCCGATCAGTGTCCTGGTGGCGTGCCGCTTCCGTGTCCTGAAGCAGTTTCGGCTGCTGACCCGGGCACGATGACGGTCAACTACCGCAACGAGCCGGTCGCGCTGCGCGCGCAGGATCCGGCGACGAATACGCAGGCCGCTGGTGATGCAGGCGACCTTTCGCAGGTCTATCGCTCTGACGTAACCCGCGCCAATCCGAATCTGAACACGCAACCTGGTTTCTACCCGAATCTAACGGGCGGTCTTCAGGGTGGCGATCCGTTCACTCCGTTGCTGCGTGCGTACGAAGCCGACAAGGTGCAGGTGCGCGTTCTTGTAGGCGCTCACGAAGAGGGTCACAACTTCAGCATCCACGGTAACAAGTGGCTGTATGAACGATCAGAACCGAATTCGGGTTACCGCAATTCGCAGATGATGGGCATCTCTGAGCACTTCGAGTTCGAGCTACCAGGTATCGCAGCGATCAAGGGCGCTACTCCCTTTGTCGATTACCTGTATCAGCCGGGTAGCTCGGTGGACAACCAATGGAACGGCGTTTGGGGTCTGTTACGCGCCTATCGCGGCGCTGCCGGCCTTCAGCCAGACCTGCAACTGTTGCCAAACAACCCGACAGGGTCGGCGAAGGCTGCTGTGAATAAGAAAGACTTCAACGGTACCTGTCCGGTGGCTGCACCAAGCCGCAAGTTCAGCGTGACCGCCGTCACCGCGCAGAATGCGCTGCCTGGTGGAACGCTCGTCTACAACGAACGCATGAACCAGGGCGGTAAACTGCACGATCCAACGGCGATCATGTATGTCCGCACGACGGATATCGACGCTGCGACCGGCAAGCTAAAGGCCGGCGTACCGGTTGAGCCGCTCGTGCTGAGAGCGAATGCGGGCGACTGTATTGAAGTCACCTTGTTCAACAACCTTCCAACTGACGTGCCGGATCTGCCTGGCTGGAACACGCTGCCGATGGTCGTTGAGAACTTCAACGCGAATCAGGTGAAGCCGTCCAATCAGGTCGGTCTGCACCCTCAGCTCGTTGCGTACGACGTGGTGTCCAGTGACGGCGCGAACGTTGGCTTCAACGTCGTGGGTAATCCCGAATCGTATACGCCCGATGGACGTCAAACGGCCAAGCCTGGCGAGACCGTCAAGTACAAGTGGTACGCGGGCGACATCCGCATGAACGGCACAACTAAGGTTGCAACGCCGGTTGAGTTCGGTGCGACCAACCTGATCTCGTCTGACCCGATCAAGCACTCGAACAAGGGCGCTATCGGTTCACTCATCATCGAGCCGCAGGGCGCGACCTGGATTGAAGACGCAAACTCGCGTGCGCAGGCGACCGTCAGCAAGACCGACGGCACCTCGTTCCGTGAATTCGTGCTCCAGTTCCAGACTGACATCAACATGCGTCGTAGTGAACTCGAGGGTGATGCGGCCGCAGTGCCGAACGTAGCGGGTGAAGAGGATCCGGAAGACTCCGGTCAGAAGGCCCTCAACTATCGCAGCGAGCCGATGTGGAAGCGATTGGGCTACGAGCCTGAAACACCGCTCGAGCAGACTCGCGCATTCGATTACACGAACTCGCTGTCAAACGCACAGGTTGGCGGCGACCCTGTGACTCCTGTATTCACGGCGAAAGTCGGAACTCCTGTCAGGTTCCGCGTGCTCAATTCAAATGGACACGCGCGCAACAACGTGTTCCAGGTTCATGGACACATCTGGCAGCAGGAGCCATACGTCAATAACTCGACCCAGATCGGCAACAATCCACTTTCTGAGTGGAAGGGAGCGCAGCAGGGTCATGGCGCGTCGAATCACATGGACGTGGTCCCTGTGAACGGCGCAGGCGGCGCACGCGCGGTACCGGGAGATTATCTCTTCCGCACGCAGTCGTCCTTCCAGTTCGACAACGGGCTGTGGGGAATCTTCCGCGTGACACCGCAGTAAAGCCACAAAAGGGCACAAGACAGAGCCACAAAAGGTGCAAATCTATTTTGTGCCTTTTGTGGCTCTTAGTGTTCCACCACGGAACACCATCACTACTGATTTCCGTGCATATACAACGATTAGCGAGAGGCACGGTCATTGCTAAATGGGAAGTGCCCGATTAATCCAACTAAAGGAACTATGAAAATCAAGATGAAAAGAAATTCTCTAGCCGCTATTTTATGCACACTCGTTATGCTCGTCGCTGCTCCGCTGGCTCAGGCTACAACGGTCAGCGAAGTGCAATCCATGATCACCCAACTCAAGGGTAAAGTTCAGATAATCCAGATCTCAGGCAAGTTCGCTGAGACGAAAGATCGCCCAGGTCTTCTGGGTCAGCTCGATGGCGTTGCGTTGACGCTCGATCAGGGCAAGTTCTGCAACTCTGTAACGAAGGTCAGAGACTTCCAGAAGAAAGTCAACGATATGATCTCGGCTGGCAAGCTCAACCAGGATCCGACGCTTGGTCCAACGGGACACGAGCTTCTCGCTGACGGCGACGCCATCATCGCGGCCCTCAGCGACCTCAACGTGCAAAGCACCGGCGTTCCCTGCAACTGACAACTCTCGATTTCTTCTCTGTGCCACCTCTGTGTTCTCTGTGCCTTTGTGTTCACAGGGGTGGCCGCTCAATAAAGACAAGACGATGAAACCCACATATCAGACTACCGATCTCACGCTAACCAGCTTTCTGCGCTGCAAGGGCTTTCCCATCGAGAGCATCAAGCAGACTAACGGGCGCACACTCTTCGTCTTTCAGGAGTCGCCGGAACTGCGCACCGCGATTCTCGACTTCGCTAACGATGCGACCGTCGCCGTCCGATCATTCTGTAGCACCATGCGCGACCTGAAGGCGATTACTCGCGTGTTGATTTTCTTCTTTGCAGCGCTGCTGAGCGTAAAGACGATCTCCGCCCAGCAGAAACCCGCTCCACAGAAGATCGAGCGAGATGGTGTCGAGGTTGAATTCACGATCGAGCCGATCAAAGAAGCCGGCAAATCGTCCGAGCTGATGGAAGCGCGAGAAGCTGTTGTTCGGTTCAAGATTAACGACAAGGCGACGAAGACGCCGCTCTCCGGAGTGAAACCCTCCGTGTGGTTGTCACAGCGAGGCGAGAACGAAACCGATCAGCAGGCGTGCCGCGAGAAAGTCCAGTCGTTTCTACAGGGCAGTCTTCGTTCACGTCCTGACGTCGACCTGAACACCTACTACCTGCTCGCCCTGAATGAAGAAGCCAATATCTCTGTTATCGACCCGCTGCTTGGTTTTGGATCGAGCAAGCTCTTGACGCTCGTGATGCTGAAGAGCCGTGGCAAGGACTGGGTTCAGAAGAGCAGCGACGAGAAGCTTTTCGTCAGCATGCCGCTCGTCAACCAGATTGCCGTAGTCGACACGAATACATGGAAAGTCGTGGCGAATGTCGATACGGGCATGAAGCCGTCGCGTGTTCGCTTGCAACCCGATGAGAAGTATTTGTGGGTTGGCGAACAGAATGGCGTGACGGTGATCGATACCGCCACGATGAAGGTGGTGGGCCAGGTGGCAACTGGAAACGGACACCACGAGATCGAGTTCGGCAGTGACAATCGTTTCGCGTTCGTCACCAACGAACAGGACGGCACGCTCTCAGTCGTCGACATTCAGAAACTCGCGAAAGTCAAAGATGTCAAGACAGGCGCTTCAGTTACGTCTGTCGCTCTTTCGACGATTGCCAACGCGCTTTACGTGGTGAACGAAGCCGATGGAACTATAGAAGTTGTCGACACGCGCAGCCAGCAAATCGCAGCGCGAATACGAGTGAAGCCGGGTATTAGAAACGTGCGCTTCGCGCCGGGTGGTCGTTGGGGCTTTGTGCCAAACGTGAAGGAGAATGTCGTGTACGTGTTCGACGCCTCGACGAATCGTCTTGCGCACACGATCGGCGTGGAGAATGGTCCCGATCAGGTCGCTTTCACAGACGTGTTTGCTTATGTTCGCTCGACGGGTTCGACCGAGGTCAGCATGATTCGTCTGAGCACGCTGACGGGCCAACCGGACATCGCGAAATTTCCTGGTGGACAAACCGCGCCGGCGGAGGCGTCGGATGAGGCGAGCATTGCCGATGCTATCGTCCCTGCTCCGGAAGGAAACTCTGTCCTGCTCGCGAATCCGGCGGACCGCGTCATCTATTACTACTCGGAAGGCATGGCCGCTCCGATGGGTAGTTTTCAGAACTACCGCCGCAACCCTCGCGCCGTCATGGTAGTGGATCGATCATTGCGCGAAGTCACTTCCGGCGTTTATTCCACCACGACCAAGCTGCCGAAGAGCGGCATCTACGACGTTGCGTTCCTGCTCGACTCGCCCCGAATCACGCACTGCTTCAATGCCGAGGCGAAGCCGAATCCGGATGTCCCGCGAGAAAGGAAGGTCGCGATTCGAATCGAATACTTGAACAAAGACACGCAACTCCGCGTCGCGGAAAACTACAAGCTCCGCTTCAAAGTCATCGACAACACGACGCTCAAAGCGAAGAGCGATCTGAAAGACGTGCGCGTGCTGACGTTGCTGTCGTCAGGAACCTGGCAGAAGCGCGACTTCGCACGGTCAGTCGCCGACGGTGTTTACGAACTCGACATAAACGTTCCGCAGACAGGCGTGTATTTCATCTTCGTCGAGAGCCGCTCGCAGGGCGTCGCTTTCAGGCAACTGCCGTCTCTGACACTTCAGACTGCGGCGCCAACCGCGAGCAACGAGCCCGCGAAGAAAGGAAACAATTAACGATGAATACGAGAATAATTTTGTGTGTGCTTATTTGTGCCTTTGTGTTCATTCCCGTTCACGCGCAGAAGGAGCACGCGAGTAAACCAGCACAAAATAAACAGAAACCACAAGCAACTTATTCGTGCCCGATGCACCCGGATGTGAAATCGAAATCTGCGGGCAGATGTCCGAAGTGCGGCATGAATCTTCGAGTGGTGAAACACGATGAAACCGTGGCAGAACCAGTCGCTGTATCGCACGACGTGGAAACATCGAAGATCAAAGTCCCGGATCTCGAACTACTCGATCAGAACGGACGGAAGATCCATTTCTACACCGATCTCGTCAAAGGTCAGACTGTCGTTATCAACTTCATCTTTACGACTTGCACGACGATCTGTCCGCCGCTGGGCGCGACTTTCGCACGCGTGCAGAAAGAACTCGGCGACAAAGTCGGTCGCGACGTTCGCTTCATTTCGATCAGCGTCGATCCCGCGACCGACACTCCGGAACGCCTCAAAGCCTGGGGCGAGAAATTTCACGCGGGTGATGGTTGGACCTTTGTCACCGGTAATAAGCCGCAGGTGGACGAATTGCTGCGCGCACTCGGTGCGTCTTCCGCGCGCCGCGAAGATCATTCGCCCACCATACTGATCGGCAACGACGCGCACGGCACCTGGACCCGTACTTACGGATTGGCGAATACCAGCAAGCTGGTGCAAATCATCAACGAAGCAATGGCGGGCAAGAGTCTTACTGCTACCGTGGAGGTAATGAACTAATGAAACGACAAATCGTCATCCTATTTGTATGGGCGGTTGCTGTTGTCATAATGACGCACAACTGTCTGGGCCAGGCGCGAGCTGGGGGGCAAGCGCCCGGCCAGAATTCTGCGCCCCCCGCGCCACACGATCACTCGCACATGACGAAAACCACTGCGGAAGAGTCGCCGGCACAGAAGTACTTCACGGACGTCGAGCTGTTGAATCAGGACGGCAAGAAGGTGCGCTTTTACTCTGACGTGCTCAAAGGCAAGACCGTCGTGGTCAACGCCTTCTTCACGACGTGCACTTCGGTGTGCCCCCCGATGAATCGCAACATGGAGAAGATTCAGGAAGTGCTCGGCGATCGCGTCGGTCGCGACGTGTTCCTCGTTTCGATGACGGTCGATCCGGAGACTGACACGCCTGCGCGGATCAAGGATTACGCGCGGAAGTTTCACGCTGGACCGGGCTGGATTTTCCTGACCGGAAAGAAAGAAAACCTCGACTGGGCACTCTACAAGCTGGGCCAGTACGTCGAGCAGAAAGACGATCACAAGACGATTTTCATCATCGGCAACGAACCCACCGGACTGTGGAAGAAAGCGTTCGGGATGGCGAACGTGGCCGAACTTGTTCAGGTTGTCGAAAGCGTTGTTAACGATAAAGGCACACCGAAAGGCGATGCCGCGAAATCGAAATGAAATTCCGAGTTTTAATTTTCATCAGTGTTCTTCTCGCGTGTTCCGTGGCGTATGCTCAACTGGGCGTCAGTGAACGTCGTGGTAAGGCGATCTACATGCGTGGCGAAAGCGCTTCGGGAAAAGAGATCAAGGCCATGCTCAACGACTTCGACGTGCCTGCATCGACGTTGACGTGCGCCGGTTGCCACGGTCTGCGCGGCGAAGGCAAAACCGAAGGCGGCGTGACTGCGGGAAACCTGACATGGTCCAACATGGTGAAGGCTTACGGTCACACGCATCCGAATGGACGGAAGCACGGAGCGTTTGATGAAGCGCTGTTTACTACCGCGCTGACACAAGGCGTGGACCCGGCAGGAAACGAGTTAGCGAAGGCGATGCCGCGCTATCAGATGTCGCCTGAAGACGTCGCCGATCTCATCGCTTATCTCAAACGCATCGAAACGGATCGCGATCCGGGTCTCACGGAGACGACAATTAAGGTCGCTACGATTGTTCCTAAAGCCGGTGCGCTCGCCGATATTGGCGCGGCGATGAAGGACGTGCTCACTGCGTATTTCGCAAACGTGAACGACAAAGGCGGAATCTACAATCGTCGCATTGAACTGCAAACGATCGACGCCGGCGCCGATGCAGCCACGACGGCGGCAAACGTCAAAAAGGCTGTCGAGAATGGCGAGTTCTTTGCGATCGTCAGCGGCCTGAGCGCGGGCGCAGACAAAGAGCTTGCGGCAGTAGCGCGAGATACCGAAATTCCTTTCATGGGACCAGTGACGTTGCTGACGCAAACCAGTGCTCAGGACAATCGAAGTCTCTTTTATCTGTTGCCCGGTGCGAGTCAACAAGCGCGCGCGCTCATTAACTTCGCAGCCGGTAAACCGGAGTTGAAAAAGTCGAAGCTCGCGATCGTTCACTCCGAAAACGAGCTCGCGCTGGCGGCAGCGGCAGGTGTCGAAGATCAGGCGCGTAAGACTGGTTGGAGTTCCATCACAAAGAAAGCTTTTGGAAGCGGACAGTTCGATGCCACGTCAGTCGCCGCGGCGTTAAAAGCAGAAGGCGTTGAGACAGTCGTCTTTCTCAGCGCGAACGGTGATGAGGCTTTCATCAATGCGGCTGCGGCGGCGAATTGGACTCCGCACATTCTTCTGCTCGGCTCATTTGCGCGGAAGGATCTCGTCAAGACAGTGCCTTTGAGTTTCAAAGACCACGTGTTCCTTGCCTTTCCGAGCGTGCCGGGCGACGTGGGTCCCGCGGGCCTGGCTGAATTACGTGCGCTCGAAGAGAAGTACAAGTTTCCGCCGCGACACATCGCATCGCAGTTGAACGCTTTCGCGGCCGCGAAGATCTTTACCGAGGCGTTGCAGCGCGCCGGAAGAGATGTGAGCCGCGAAAAGCTCATCACGGCGCTCGAGGGTTTTTACGAGTACGACACCGGCGTGACCCCGAGCATCACGTTTGGACCAAATCGCCGCGTAGGCGCGATGGGCGCTTACGTCCTTTCGATCGATCCGGTCAAGAAAGAATTCGTCTCGAACGGCTGGGTCAGTAACAAGTAAGCGCGCGCTCGCGCGCCCTGATAGATGAAACGGAAATCATGATGAACAAACTTTTATTTGTCCTTCTACTTATGTTCGTGGTTGCTGCGCCCCTCTGTGCACAGCAGCCTGCGCAGAACGTTGAGAACCAGTGTGGGTGTGAGGATAAGCCACTGCCCGAGGTACTCGGCGTTGTAAACGGAGTGAAGATCACAAAGCAGGATCTGAGTCCCGAAACGCGATCGCGCGTTGAGGAATTGCAGCGCCAGGTCGTCGAGGCGCGCCAGCGTGAACTCGATCTTCAGATCGATTCGATGCTCCTGGAAAGCGAAGCGAAGAAACGCGGAGTGACGCAGTCGCAAGTGATCAAAGACGAGGTCATTGCGAAGGTCCAGGCGCCGACCGAGGCCGAGGCGCAGGCGTTTTACGACAAGAACAAGGCGAGCATTCAAGGGGAATTCAAAGACGAGAAGAACAACGTCATTGAATATCTTCGTTACCAGCGCCAGCAGGAGCTCGCCGCGAAACTCGCCGAGCGGTTGCGGGCGAGCGCGCAGGTTAAGGTTATCGCGAAGCCAACGGTGCCGCCTGCCACTGCCGCAGATCGCGCACGCGTTTTGGCGACGGTGAACGATAAGCAGATCACGATGGGCGACATCGAAAACAGTTTGCGCCCGTTGATCTTTAACGTTCAGGAAGAGGTCTACGCGCTGCGCAAGCAGGACGTCGAGCTGAAAGTGAACGACACATTGCTTGCACAGGAAGCACAAAAGAAAAGCATCACGACTCGTGCGCTGCTCGATGCAGAGGTGAGCGCGAAAGTGCCGCGCGTCACAGACGCCAAAGCGCAGGCGTTTTATAACGAAAACAAAGATCGGATCAGCGGTGAGTTCGCGCAAGTTAAAGCGCAGGTCGTTCAGTACCTGCAGGAGCGCAAGGAGCAGGAAGCGACTCTTGCGTACGCCGAGCAGTTGCGACGCGCGTCGAAGATCGAGATCAATCTGACTGCGCCCGAGTCGCCGTCTTTTCCGATTGCAACAGACGATCAGCCGTCGAAGGGAACTGCGAAGGCGTCAGTCACGATCGTCGAGTTTACTGACTTTCAGTGCCCGAGTTGCGCGCGGCAACATCCGGTTCTCGAGCGCATCGTGAACGAGTTTGGAGATCGTGTGCGGTTGGTTGTGCGCGACTTTCCGCTGTCGCAGCACGCGGATGCACGCAAGGCTGCGGAAGCGGCCGAGGCTGCGCGCGAGCAGGGTAAGTACTGGGAATACGCCGCGGTTCTTTTCCGGAATCAGTCTGCGCTCGGCGTCGATAAGCTCAGACAATATGCAACCGAGGTTGGTCTTGATCGCGCTAAGTTTGACGCGTCGCTCGATAGCGGCAAGTTTGCCGAGAAGGTTCAGCGCGATGTGATGGATGGACACAAGCTTGGTGTCAACGGCACTCCCACGCTCTACATCAACGGCAAACGAGTGTCAGATAACTCTTTCGAAAGCATGAAGTCCGCTATCGAAGCCGCCCTGAAAGCAGAGGCCACTCTGAGGACGCAAAACGAAAAATAAACTCAACAGCACCTAGTGAAGAACTCTTTTCTCTGCGATGTTTCCTCGC
>Ga0207671_10004165_pt1 | contig 13975 bp, 9 predicted proteins | sample KBSC24metaG_FD_184352 | JGI IMG/M metagenome (GOLD analysis project Ga0207671, IMG submission 184352) | Corn rhizosphere microbial communities from Kellogg Biological Station, Michigan, USA - KBS C2-4 metaG (SPAdes) (version 2) | ecosystem: Host-associated > Plants > Roots > Rhizosphere > Soil... | reverse complement strand
AAGATCATACAGCTGCCAAACTGCAGCAGGAAAAAGCAGAAAAAGATCAGCAGCGGGCAAAGCTTGACCAGGAAAATGCCATGAAAGATCAAACAGCGGCCAAATTGCAGCAGAAGAAAGCAGCAAAAGATCAGCAACAGGCAAAGATTGACCAGGAGCAGGCCATGAAAGATGATGCGGCTGCCAAACTGCAGCAGGAAAAAGCAGAAAAAGATCAGCGGCAGGCAAAGCTTGACCAGGAAAATGCCATGAAAGATCAGACAGCGGTCAAATTGCAGCAGGAGAAAGCAGCAAAAGATCAGCAACAGGCAAAGCTTGACCAGGAACAGGCCATGAAAGACCAGGCAATTGCTAAGATTGATGAGGAGCGTGCAAAGGAGGACCAGCGGCTCATGAAACAACTGATCAGTGATTTAGTAAAAGATGGTATTGTTACCGACGAAAAAAGTATTCAATCAATAAAAATGTCTTCCACAGAATTATTGGTCAACGATAAGAAACAGCCGGAGGATGTGTATCTGAAATACAAAGCGAAGTACCCAAGGTTTGCAACAGCAAATTTTTCCTATGAAGGCTCTGCCGGTGGAAATAAAACCATGCACATGCACCAGTAGCCTTTACCGGTCAACAACCGGCAATGAACAGGGTAATTGAATTATCTTACTTTTTTTTGACTACGTGTTTTTTTATTTTGTTTATCAATCGCCAGGTTAGACCGTATGGTATCCCAGTATGTTTTGCCGTAAGAAACACATATCTCGGCGCCTGGCAATATATCTGCCGTTGCCTGTAAATACACTTTTTTGTTAAGCAGTATAAACTGTGCGTTGTTTACAATACCCGGGTAAGCAGACAAACCCGCCGCATCGTTGGCATATCTTCCCAGGCTGCCGGGAAAGGCGTTGGCATCAATAACATAATTACGGTTAACGTAATAAACATAGGGGCTGATAACTTTATTCTGCTGAACTTGTGCAAATGTCGTTATCGCCCCTTTGTATTCTATAATTAGTTCGCCCTGCCCAATCGCCTTTCTTGTAAATAAACCTTTGCCTGCGCCGGGCAGGTTTGATTTTTTGACAACCAGTGTTGCGTGCTGTATCCGTTTATGATCTGGCGGTTTCATGTGCTGTGAACATAATCTATTTCCCGGAACTTTGAACCGGGCTTTTTAAAACTGTTCCCAGCTGTATAAGTGGACGGGCATTGGGTTACGAGACGCTGTCTTTTGCTATCACGCTCCAGTCATCATTGCCATGACCTTTTGCAATCCAGTTGTCCATGGCAACAGCAATAGCGGGTATTACCGCCAGTTTTGATCCGCCCTGCTGAGCAGCACTCATCATCAGGCCTGCATCTTTCCGCGCCATATTCAGTTCCCAGGAGGGCTCATTGAATTTCCCGGTGGCGATTCTTTTCAGCCTGGCCGGCATTGCCGCGCCGGGATTCCATGTATCAAACAGCGATGATACATCACCGGTAGAAATGCCCAGTGCCCGGGCAAGCGACAGCGTATCTGCAATACCTGCGGTAAGTGATAATAAAAAGGAATTGCCCACCAGTTTAAGACCGGCGGCCCTGCCCTCTTCCGGACCAAGATTGACGAGCTTGCCGGTCATTGCCGATAATGCGGCTTCATACTTTTTTATCAGCACCTGATCGCCCGATACCAGCATATGACCGGTACTCTCCAGCGCATTGGCAGGCCCCATAAAAACGGGTGCATGCAAATAGGCAAAACCCATTTTCTTCCATTCTTGCGTTCTTTTTACCGCGCCGGCCGCGGAGGTAGTAGTATGATCAATAATTACGGCCCCGGGCTGCAGCGCCTCCTTTATCACTGCCAGCACTTCATCTACTGTAGCATCGTCTTTAAGTGTAAGGTGAATAATGTCTGCATTTCTAACCGCATCCGGGGCCTTTTCAAATGCCCGGGCACCGGCAGCCTCCAGCGCATGGGCCTTGCTGGCAGTCCGGTTCCATACCTGTACCTCCTCTCCTTTCCTGCGCATTGCCTTTACAAAATTTGAACCCAGTAAACCCATTCCCAGAAATGCTTTCATACTTTTTTATTTACGTTAAAATTGATGATTTCATTGCAGCGTGTTGTCAGTAAAACAGCCATTCATTCAAAAAGTTTATTGCAACAATGATGGCAGAAAAGATCAACCTTTACTGCTTCTTCCCGCCGTCATTTCGTGGTAAACGGTTTCAAATGATTTTCCCTTATGCAATAGCCAGCGGGCCGAAAATTTCGTGTCGATGCCATTCAGCAGACCAATACAGGTTTTTTTCTCGGCTGCTGTAAGATCGTAAAATTCCATCTGGGCCAGCAGTTCCATTTGCTTTCTGCAATACAACAAGGCTTTGTTTCCCTTAGCAGTAATCTTTACCCTTTTCGATCTTCCATCTTCCTTATCGGCGTATTCAGTAATCATTCCCGCTTTTGCCAGCCGTTCAAGCATGCTGGTGCCTGTTGTCAATTCAAATAATGCGGTACTGATAGCATCTTTCTTACGGGGTTCATTCAAATGATAAATGGCATTCATCAGCGAAAATTCCTCAATGGTATTGATTCCGGAACCTGCCATTGCCGTGATTGCATAGCTGGATTGCAGTTTTACTATTCTGCCTATAAGCCGCATCAGGGCAAAATCGGTGCTGGCAGGTGCAGTCCAGGCCGGCTTTGCCACCGCTTTGGCAGTGGCCGATTTTTGTTCCAGGTAAGACCGGCAAAAATCTTCCAGCTCAGCGCCGGGATGCTTCACTTCAAATTTACCCCATTCGGCCATCAGTTCAACTGCTTTATTCATGGTAGCTGCTTTACCCTGTAAATATAAAAAATAATGACAGGAAGATGACAAATTGTAATACGATTTCGTATTATATTTGTAATTATTAATACGAAACCATTTAAATTATGAAAGAATTTATTTTATTAAACAGGGTACCTGCCGCCTACGGTGCCGCAGAAGCAAATGCAGTGAGGGAAAAATGGAACCTTGTAACAGACAAATGGAAGGCGGACAATGTGTTTGTCAGCAGTTTTATTTTTCCGGGCACCGGCCAGGTTATTTCGGGCAATGAACGATCTGTAAGGAAAGACATGGTACTGAGCAATGACCTGAGAATGGTCAGTACCATCGTTATCAGGGCTGCCGACATAGATGCCGCTGTAGCGCTATCCAAATCTTGTCCCATACTGGAACAGGGAGGAATGGTGGAAGTAAACGAAATTCACCCAAGGCCGGTAAGCCCGCAGCCCTGAACAGTTTTGGCACATTTCGCCGCCGGCACACCGTCATCAAAATAAACCTGTTTGCCGGCTGTGTTAAAAAAATATTCTATGCTGTATCAACAAATTTGCAAAATACAAGCATGGCAATAAAGGAATCCTGACTTAACCCTGGTGCAAAAAAAACTTTTTTTCCTGCACCAGGGTTCTGGCATGGCATCTGGTTTTTTCAATGTATATTGAACTGGATTTTCTAAATTCATTTATATGTATACTAACGATTACTCCAGAAGAAAATTTCTTAAACAGGCCATGCTGGCATCTGCCGCTATAGCAGCACCGTCATTGTTAAAGGCAGGCAGGCAGCAGCAGGTTAACCTGGCATGCATTGGCATTGGCAACCGTGGCGGGGAAATTATACCCGAGCTTTATAAAACAGGATTGGCCAATATAGTAGCATTTTGTGATGTAGATATGGGCGCACCGCATACATTAAAAATCTTACAACAGTTTCCGGATGTGCCAAGGTTCCAGGACTTCAGACAGATGTTTGATAAAATGGGTAACCAGATTGAAGCAGTGTCGATAGCCGTACCAGATTTCTCGCACTTCCCCATTACTATGATGGCGATGGCGCTGGGCAAGCATGTATATGTTGAAAAACCAATGGCCAGAACTTTTAATGAGGTGGAGCTAATGATGAAGGCCGCCAAAAAATACAATAAGGTAGTAACACAGATGGGCAACCAGGGCCATTCTGAAGGGAATTACTTTCAGTTTAAAGCCTGGGTGGATGCTGGCATCATTAAAGATGTAACCGCTATTACCGCACATATGAATTCGGCACGCCGCTGGCATGGATGGGATACACATATCACCTCATTTCCGCCGGCACAACCAGTTCCTGCCACGCTTGACTGGGATATATGGCAAACCACTACCCAGGGACACTCCTATAATAAAGATTTTGTAAACGGCCAATGGCGCTGCTGGTTCGATTTTGGCATGGGCGCACTGGGCGATTGGGGTGCCCACCTGCTGGATACCGCCCACCAGTTCCTGGACCTGGGCTTACCATATGAAATAAATCCACTTAAAGCGGAAGGACACAATAGCTTTTTTTACCCAATGTCAACAACACTGTCGTTCAAGTTTCCCAAAAGAGGTCATATGCCGCCCGTAGAAGTTACCTGGTACGACGGACTCAATAACCTGCCGCCGCTGCCAGCGGGTTATGGCGCCTCTTCGCTTGATCCCAATATTCCGCCTCCCAGTAACGGTGCCATACAACCGGTAAAATTGAACCCCGGCAAAATCATTTACAGTAAGGAACTCACCTTTAAAGGAGGTTCACATGGCAGTACGCTTTCTATCATACCCGAAGAAAAAGCAAAAGAAATGGCCTCAAAGCTGCCGGTGGTACCGCAAAGCCCTTCTAATCACTGGAAAAATTTCCTGTTGGCCTGCCAGGGACAGGAACAAACAAGATCGCCTTTTGCCATTGCCGGCCCGCTGAGCCAGCTGTTTTGCCTTGGCGTACTGGCGCAATGGACAGACGTAAAACTTGAATTTGACCGCGACAAAAAAATCATCACCAATAACAAAATGGCCAATGAACTATTGGTGGGACCACCGCCCCGCAAAGGCTGGGAACAGTACTATCGCGTATAGACAATTCGCCTGGCATGGTAAAATGTCTGAACTGGGATATATTGGATGAATGGGATTATTGAGATTATCATTGCGAAGCAATCCCCGTGTATCGCCTCAATGCCATGCCGCGGTAAACAAAATTTCCTCCCTGCCTCTGTGGTGAAACTCATCTGCAAATAAAAAGGGTCATCCAGTAATACAACTGAATGACCCCGACAATGGATAGCAGGAATTATTTACTGTGAACTATGATTTTACAAATTTTAAGGTGCCGGTTATTTTACCCTTGCTGTCTGTAACTTGGATAAAATACAAGCCCTTTGCCAGCCCGGTAATATTCTTTAGCGAATACAAATTCTTTCCTTTCACCGCTTCCCAACGGTAGTTGGCTATCAATACCCCGGCTGAATTATACAGTCCGATCTTTTTTACATCTGCGTCTGTACTGTTTAATTCAATGGTTGTGCTGTTAACAACCGGGTTGGGGTACATGGTCAGTAGTTTTCCATTTATTGCAGGGAAACCAACCGCATTGGTAGTTGTAAGCGAAGCTGCATCTGCCGTTGCACCGGTTGTGCCGAAGTCGGCTACCCTTGTCCCTGCAGCATTCACCGTTACTGTTTTGGTAGAATATGCCAGCAATCCCAGGTTATCTTTTACCTGCAGCACGTAGATATATACACCTTTTACCAGGCCGGTGGCAGTGGTAATTTTTGAAAAATTATTTCCTACCACAGATGCTGAAGGGCCGCTTGCCTGGAACCAATAATACTCTATGATACTGCCATCGGGATCATAAGAGGCACTGGCATCCAATGAAACAGAACTGGTGGGCTGCGTTATGGTTTGATCACTGCCTGCATTGGATACGGGCGATTGGTTGCCTGTTGAAGCATTTACCGTAACTGTTTTTGTTGAGTAGGCCATTGCACCCGAGTTATCTTTCACCTGAAGCACATAGGTATAAACACCTTTTACCAGGTTGGTAGCAGTAGTAATTTTTCCAAAATTATCGCCAATAACAGATGAAGATGGACCACTGGCCTGTGTCCAGTAATACTGGGCAATGCTGCCATCCGGATCATTCGATGCACTGGCATCCAGTGTAACACTGCTGGTGGGTAATATAATGGTTTGATCGCCACCTGCATTAGACACCGGCGGCTGATTAACCGCTGAAGGATTTACCGTTACTGTTTTTGTCGAGTAGGCCATTGCACCCGAGTTATCTTTCACCTGCAGCACATAAATATACACTCCCTTTACCAGGTTGCTAGCGGTGGTAAGTTTTGCAAAATTATCGCCAATTACTGATGTTGAAGGTCCGCTGACCTGTGACCAGTAATATTGTACAATACTCCCACCGGGGTCGTAAGAGGCGCTTGCATCCAGTGTAACAGAGCTTCCTGTAATGGTTTGATCACTACCGGCATTGGATATGGGCAACTGGTTGCCAGTGGGCGCCGGGTTTACAGTTACGTTTACATTTCCGCTGCTGGATAATCCATGGTTGTCTTTTGCAGTAAATGTAAATACATAAGTGCCCTGTACCAGGCCGGTAATATTGGTAGAGGTTGATGCTGGTGAGACGATAGTGGCTGTTGATGGGCCGCTGGCTTCAGTCCATGCATACGAGCTGATGGTTGCTCCGTTGGTGCCCGTGCCTGTACCTGATAAAGTAACACTGCTGGTGGGCAATGTAATGGTTTGTGCACCGCTTGTGGTAACAGAAGGCGGTGTATTAACTGCCGCGGCATTCACTGTTACACTTACTGTTGCACTGGTGCTTAAACCATTATTGTCTTTAGCAGTAAAGCTGAATGTATAGCTACCCTGCACCAGGCCGGTAATATTGGTAGAGGTGGATGACGGTGAGACAATAGTGGCTGTTGAAGGGCCGCTGGCCTGCGTCCATGCATACGAGCTGATGGTTGCCCCGTTGGTGCCTGCAGCAGTACCGGATACTGTAACCGAGTTGGCAGGCAGTGTAATAACCTGGCCTGCACTAACGGAAACCGTTGGTGGCGTATTGGCCGGCGGTGTTACCGTACCGGACCTTGTATTACTTAAAAACCATTCATAAAGGTTTTGGGTAAATGTATAACTGGTGCCATCGGCCAGGGTTCTGGTAATATGGCCGAAATCGTAAGCATTTATCCAGGTGCCACCATGGCCACCTGAGGCATAGTAGGTAAATTTTGATACCGGGGTAACGCCGCATGCCAGTGAAACCGCCTGTATGTGCTGGGGCACCGTATACGATACAACAGCATCATCCATGCAGTGGAAAGACCAGATGGGCAAATGGTTAGCACCCACTGTGCGGCAAAAATCGGCGTCCGACTCTTCGGGGGTACCGCAAACGGGCGCAACTGCTGCAATCTGACTGTCAAAGCTGGGGTCAAGTGTTACGGCGTCTGAAATAAGCCGCCATACCCCACCGCCACCCAGACTAAGCCCGGTAACATAAATGCGATTGGGATCTATCGACAAATTGGCCTTGGCGTATTTTATCATTTCCGATACATAAAAAGAAGGCCAGTAGGCATAAGACGCACTTAATTGGGGCGACAGTACCACAAAGGACGAAGTTTGTCCATTGTAGGTAAAACTCATAGATACACCGCCGGCAGCAAGCGTATTGGGAAGGGAGTTATAAGCTACCATACCCAACTGGGTAGTACCATTGCCTCTTTCTGCAACGCCATGTAAGAATATAATCAACGGATGTTTTTGTGTGCCGTAATCTGGCGGACGAAATTCCAAAAAACCAATCAGGCCATCGGGTGAAGTAGAATTGGGAATGCTTTTTCCAACCTGCTGTGAAACTGCACTGAAATAAATAAACGAAGCAGCAAAAGCAAATAGCACTGCTTTACATGTTGTTCTCATAAGCCCATCAGAGTTTAAGCGATTGTTAAATAGGTTTAAGTGGATCAATTTTTCAGGAAGGGCAAACGGATATCTCCTACGTCTTAACTGCTATTGTAGCAGCAGGGACATAGCGCCAGATTCACTCCGGCAGTAACTGGAATAAAACAATAATTAAAAAAAGTAGATCGAAAATGTTAGCAGTCCAGGAACACTTTACCAATTTTGGTCTTTATCTATAGGATGTCAGGAGTTTTATAGGTAGGATATACGTAGGCGCAATATGCCCAACAACTATACCAAAATGTTAAATGTTGGTAATTTAGTTTTGATAAAAATCAAGTTAACAAAGTTGTACACAACCGATGTTAATAAATGGAATAAAAGATCGTAAATCTACTTGCACCATGGGGAATTTATTGCCCAGCCGGACCGACAGCTATATTTGTCAGGAAGACATTAATTGAAGACATCCAACTTCATTTTATCGTCATAACGATGATTGATCACCTGTAAGAAATTTTCTTAACGCAGCAAGTTTATCAGTATTGATAAGGTCCACGCCACAACTTAGCAACTGCATCCACACCCGCTCATTTTCGGGCGAACCCCATAGTCGCACTTTTTGCCCGCCGGCATGTGCCTTATCAACCAGGCTTATCAAATGCGTTTTTTCAGCATCTGGTATTTTTCCATTGCCATCCCAGTGCAGGATATTTGAATATTTGCAACTGGCTGTTACAAACATATCAGCAGCCCCGCTTTCATTACCAGCCCTGTCCAGTTTTTCATCGGCAAATACCCATCTCAACGATTCGGTTTTGAGCAGTTGCATTGGCAGGTGGCCGGTTAATACCACCGTAAGGTTCCTGAATACCGTTTTTCCATTGTCGAAGTCCGACAAAATAGCCCGGTAACCCGACAATAGATTTTTCAATGCATTATAGGTACGGGGTCCGTTTGATTTAATATCAATCACCAGCACAATGGTGTCCATGCTGGTGGGCGCCTGGTTTTTATTTTTTAACAGCCGCCTGGCCAGCGGCTGCAGGTATACATCTTCCAGCTCCATGTGCTTTCCGAACAACGGCGGCTTATGGGCCACCAACAGTTTGCCATGCCTTAAATAAACATCTGCTTCAATATGGGTAAATCCGTTGTCAAGCGCATCAACCAGCGGGTGCGCATGCCAGTAATCATTGTGCGCATATGCATGCTGCAAAGCGGCAACCTGGGCCTGTACATAAAAAGAAAAGAAAAATACAAAGGTGACAATCAGCAGGTGTTTTTTCATATTGAGGGCATCCGTTAAGATGGGTTTAGGTGTTATTGCATCGCTCAAAATTACCTGCACCGTTTTTTGGAGCCGGGGCAAGTGGCATGAACTGCTTTTTATATCGCATTAACTGTATTAACCGGCGTTAAAATCTACAGTAAATACCAGCTGCAATGTAGAAGGTAAATGTCCGGCAGCAAATAACCCGTATGTGGTATTCTTTGTAAAATGCCCCTGGCGCGTTTAATAAATACAATAATGAAGACAGGCCCGGGCCTGGGTAAAAGCACAGTGACACGTTTGCAGCCGCCCAATGAGAATGAGTTAGCATTGGGTGCAAACCCGGCAGCGACTACCGGCAGTTTTTCATTATCAAAGAGATATTTAAGAAGCCCATTTAATAATCATGGCAGCAATTTCATGTGGTTTGAATGGTTTGCAGATATAATCGTTCATACCTGCGCCCAGGCAATCCTCCCTGTCGCCCTGCATGGCATTGGCCGTCATGGCAATGATTACCGGCTGTACTTTTTGCTCGCTGCGTATCACCCTTGCAGCCTGCATTCCATCCATCTCGGGCATTTGCACATCCATCAGTATGATATCATATTTATCCTGTTGCTGCTTTTCCACGGCTTCCTGCCCATTTTCAGCCAATTCGGGTTCATAACCCATTTTGGTTAATACAATCATGGCCAGTTGCTGGTTAATCGGATTGTCTTCTGCTATCAGTATCCGCAAAGGATATTTTTCTGATAAATTTTCCGGCAACGCTTCATGCTCCTTATCGGTTTTTATAACCAAGGGTGCTGCCGCACGGAAATTGTTCAGGATATGGTTAGACAATATATTTTGTTTAACCGGTTTGGTGAGTACCGAACTGAAAAGCGCCTGCTGATCGGCCGGCAAATCATTTCCCAGCGAACTCAGCAGCATAACCGGCAGACGCGGATGTTGTTCTTTTATTTTCCGGGTTAACTCAACCCCGTCCATAACAGGCATATGCATATCCGTTAGTACCAGGTCAAAGCGGGGCTGCAAAGATAGTATGTGCAGCGCCTCACTGGCGCTACTGGCAAGCACGGCATTCATTTTCCATTGTTCCAGCTGAACCCGCAATATTGTCCTGTTGGTAAGGTTATCATCCACCACCAGTATCCGCTTTTTTTCAAGCCCGGCCATCACGCCATTGATATAAGATGGTACTGCCTTTTTACCTGCACGGGTAACGATAGTAAATGTAAACAGCGATCCTTCACCCGCCTCGCTGGAAACCGTTATGGAACCGCCCATCAGGCCAATCAATTTTTCACAAATAACCAGTCCCAGGCCGGTGCCACCATACTTGCGTGTGGTGGAAGAATCTACCTGCGAAAACGCTTTGAACAATCTTTCCAGTTTGTCTGCCGGAATGCCAATACCCGTGTCTCTTACTTCAAAGCAAAGGGTGGTATCGCCATTTATACTTACCTGTTGCTGGTAGACCTTTATAAACACTTCTCCCTGGTGAGTAAATTTAACGGCATTGCTGACCAGGTTAATCAAAATCTGCCTTAACCGGGCTGCATCGCCGATGATTTGTTCGGGCGTATTGGTTTCAATCTGGTATACCAGGTCGAGACCGACCTGTGCAGCTTTACTGGCAAATACATCCAGTACCTCTTCCACACAGGTACGCAGGTTAAAATCCTTGCTTTCCAGCTCCATTTTGCCCGATTCAATCTTTGAAAAATCAAGAATATCATTGATTACCGTTAGCAGGTTATCGCCGCAGGTTTGAATGGTTTCTGTATAGCTACGCTGGTCGGCACTCAGTGAAGTCTGCGATAAAAGCGATGACATGCCTATAATACCGTTCATCGGCGTCCTGATTTCGTGGCTCATAGTGGCCAGAAAAACACTTTTCGCTTTATTGGCTTCCTCCGCTGCTTCCCTGGATTTTCTTTCTTCTTCCATAGAAACAGCCAGCTGACTGGTCCGGTCGCTGACCAGCTTTTCAAGTTTTGTTTTTTGGGCTTTAATACGGTTAATACGCGTATGCACCACAACAGCAATACTTCCGGATCCAAAAAGGACTGCAACCAGTTTAAACCACCATGTTAGCCAGAAAGGCGGTATAACCGTAAGCGATACACTGGCTGTTTTATCAGACCATTTGCCTTCATTGGTCATACCCTTTACTTTAAAAACATAGTGCCCGGGATCGAGTTTTGTATACGTTACCTTTCTTTCGGTTCCTATTTCGTTCCATGTTTTATCAAAACCTTCCAGCATATAGGCATATCTCTTTTTTTCTGCTACCGTATAATTTAAAGAAGCAAATTCAAATGAGATAACCGAACTGGCATAAGGTAACTCGATATTTTTTGTTTCTGTAACAGCCACCTTCAGCGGCGAGGAATGATTGCTGTCATCTTCAATGGGCACATTTTTATTAAACACCTGGAAATTGGTCAGCACCAGCGGCGGATCGAAGACATTGTCTTTTATATCGCCCGGCAAAAATTCGTTAAATCCGTTAATGCCGCCAAAATACATGGCACCTGAGCTGCTTTTGCAGAATGCATGATCCTTAAATTCATAAGATTGCAAACCATCGGCAATATCATAGTTTTTAAACTCCCTGGTTTGCATATTAAAATCAGATATGCCATTGTTGGTGCTGACCCACAAATGATGACTGCTATCTTCCAGCATACCAAATACAGCGTTGTTGGGCAATCCGTTGGCGGTGGTGTATACGGTAAAGGCGCCTGTTTGTGTATTCAAATAATTTAGGCCGCCCATTGTACTTATCCATAAATTATCTTTTGCATCCTTGTACAGCGCCAGCACACTGTTGTTGCTGATACTGTTTTTTTCATCATCGTGCATGAAAGAAACAAAGGCATTGGCCGTTCTGTCGTATTTATCAAGGCCTCCTTCATCGGTAGCCAGCCAAAGATTGCCTTTGCTGTCTTCAGTAATCATATGAATAATATTGCTGCTAATGCCCAATGGCTGGTTCCCGGCGTGTGTATGATGTATAAAGTTTTGTTTTACCGGGTCATACAGGTCGAGCCCGGCCCCATGTGTGCCCACCCATATATTCTTCTCATGGTCTTCAAAAATGCACCATGCATTGTTGTTATTCAGACTGGTACTGTCTTCGCTATTGTGTTTAAAATGGCGGAATGTATTTTTTTCGGGGTTGAATACGGTGATACCATTTCCCCAGGTACCTGTCCATATGTTTCCTTTGCTGTCTTCACATACATTGAGCACATAGTTGCCGCAGATACTTTTATCATCTCCGTCCCTGTGGCGGTAATGCGTAAATTTTTTTGTTTGCTGGTTAAAAAGATCCAATCCCCCGCCGTCGGTTCCAATCCAGATTCTTTTTTTGCTGTCCTCCATAATGCAAAGCACATTATTGTCAGCCAGGCTGGAAGGATCTGAATTGTGTTTGTAATGGGTAAACTTATTATTGTCGCGGTTATAAATATCAACCCCGTTGGCAAAATTTCCTATCCACATATTCCCTTTATTGTCTTTAAAACAGGTATAAATAGAATTATTGCTAAGGCTTGAATTATCCAGTTCATCGTGCAGGTAATTGGAAAACGTATTGGTAACAGGATTGTACACGCTCAGTCCGCCATTTTCAATGCCTATCCACAAATTGCCAGCTATATCTTCGCCCAGTGCAAAAACGTTATTGCCAGGCAGGCTATTTTTATTTTTGGCATCGGCTGTAAAATGCCGGAATTGTTTGGTCTGGTAATCAAAAAGATTAAGGCCTCCACCATCGGTTCCAATCCATAACCGTTGTTTGCTGTCCTGGAATAGCTTAAATACTTTATCATCGCTGAGCGATCCATTATTCTTTGGATCGTGGCAAAAACGGGTAAAGAACCTGCCCTCCCTGTCGAACAGATGAAGTCCGCCTCCATAAGTGCCTGCCCATATATTGTGACTGGCATCTTCATAGAGGGCTCTTACATGATCATTGGCCAGTGAATGGTTGTCCTGCCTGTTGTTCCTGTAATGCACAAATTGGTTGCGCCGGGGATTCAGTATATCCAGGCCGGCATTGGCAGTACCTATCCACAAATAACCTTCATGATCTTCCATTAAGCAGGCAATCAAATCGCTGCCGGGAGTGGCAGTATTATTCTTTATATGCTTGTACCGTGTAAACTGATCTTTATTGCGATCATAGCAGTTCAATCCCCCGCCATTGGTGGCCACCCATATACGCCCGCTCTTATCTTCTATTAAGTCGTTTATAAAATTATTGCTGATGCTGTGCTCATCCTTTTCATTGTTGCGGTAGACGGTAAATTTGTAGCCGTCATATTTGTTCAGCCCGTCGCGCGTGCCAAACCACATAAATCCGCGGCTGTCCTGCAATACACAGAGCACATTGTTTTGTGATAAACCTGCCGTAATATCAAGATGGTTGAATTTCAGGTGCTGTTGCTGGCTAAATGCCTGGTGACCAAACAACAAAAAAAACATTATTCCAATAATAAACTGGCAATCGTTGATGCGGCAAAAAGGGTTTTTCATCGGGAGTTAAAACTTTATGGTTCGGATTCCGGGTATGCGCTGGCTATCGCAGAATTATGAAACGGACTGATGACAATTATATTCAGTACTAATTGCAAAAAGTGTCCGGAGATAAGGTAAAACACTTAGACATTCCAACACATTGCATCACAGGGCCACAGAGAATCATGGTAAGGCCTTGATGTGTTCTGTCTTTCAAGGGTCCTTGTGCCGAAGTTGCTCGATCAGATTATCAACATATAACTCTATAGTTCCACAGGCAATGATAGCACAACTGCTGTGTCATTGCATCTTTCCCAACCTGCCCTGTATTTTGCGATTATCGTTAATTTAGTGAACTCAACTTAATGAAATGGGCACTTCAACTTACGCTGCTGATGTGTATATAT
>Ga0207671_10004164_pt1 | contig 13977 bp, 10 predicted proteins | sample KBSC24metaG_FD_184352 | JGI IMG/M metagenome (GOLD analysis project Ga0207671, IMG submission 184352) | Corn rhizosphere microbial communities from Kellogg Biological Station, Michigan, USA - KBS C2-4 metaG (SPAdes) (version 2) | ecosystem: Host-associated > Plants > Roots > Rhizosphere > Soil... | reverse complement strand
TATATGCATCCACTGCCCCATCAGCGACCCAAACGCGCCGCCTGTGGCAATGATCGGCCCCTCCGCGCCAAAAGGGCCGCCCGTTCCGATGGAGATGGCCGCTGACAACGGCTTCAAAAAGGTCAGAGCAGGAGGGATACGACTGTCCTCCAAAATGATCTTTTCCATAGCCTCCGGGATGCCATGCCCGCCGATAGCCTTCGACCCATAACGCGCCATAAACCCTACCAGGATGGCGCCAATAATAGGCACCACCATCACCAACAGTCCAAGGTGATTCTCCGCCGGACTGACAGGCTCGAAGGACAGACGCCCATAAAAAGAGAGATTGGTAATAAAGTCAATGAGATATACAAGTCCCCTGGCCAGTACGCCAATAATTATTCCATTGATTGCCACCTGTATACATAGATAAAATACACGCTTATTCACCGGAGCCTTCCGTACGATCCTTTCTTTCATGATACAAAGATATTGCACCGGCAATGTTTTTTATAATAAATATGCATCTTTAATAAAGAAAAGTATTAACTAAACAATATATTAATATGCGAGAGGGATTGATTATCATTGTGCCATGACAGCATTACCCTGCAATCTGAACGATTGCTTCTTATGTCAGCATTGCATTCCCGAGTGGAAGGAGGTCATCGCGATAAAAAAAATTACCTTGTCCGTAAAAAAAGGGAAAGCCATATTCAGGGAAGGCGAAAAGGTAAAAGGCATCTTTTTCTTATATAAAGGTCATGTCAAGGTTCATATGCAATGGAAAGAGCAGAAAGACCTCATCCTCCGCTTTGCCGCCCCGGGAGATATCCTGGGACATCGGGGTCTGGGCGGCATCGACCACTATCCCGTCACGGCCACCGCACTGGAGGACAGCGAACTGTGTTACATTCCCAACGATTTTTTGGAAAGCTCCCTAAAAGCCAACCCTCAGCTCACCTATAGGCTCATGCATTTCTATGCGGCGGAACTTCAAAGGACAGAACAAAGAATGAGGGACATGGTACATATGGAGGTCAAAGGAAGGATCGCAGGCGCATTGCTGGAAATAGAAGCCCTGCCATTTACCGTCACCCGGCAGGACATAGCCTCCTATGCCGGCACTACTTACGAGACGGTCTTTAAATTTTTCACCGAGCTGACAAATGGAAAGATCATATCTACATCCGGAAAGAACATACGCATCAACGATCCGGCACACCTGAAAAAATATATCCAGACAGCCGGCCCATTCTAACGTATCAGCACAACGGTCCCTTTGTGGAAAACAGTCTTACCCTGGTAGGAAATTCCCTGCACCATCCAGACAAAGGTCGCCGGATCCTGCAACTTGCCATTTACACGGCCATCCCAACCCTTACCCGCCTGCGAAGTGCTGAACACCAGCTGGCCATAACGATTGTATACCCGGAAATACTCGAAGGTAGCAATACCCACCGGCACAGGCCGGAAGACACTATTGGCAGCGCTCCCCGGCGTAAAGGCGCTGGGCACAAAAATATCCGGCAGCGTCTTATACACCTTGACTAAAATGGTCGCCGATCCCGCACACCCTTCTTCCGTCTTGGCCGTCACGGTATACCTGACCGAGTCGATGCTGAGTCCTAAAATAGCAACGGGATTATGTATATTCGGATCATCCAGTCCCGTCGTCGGGACCCATGTATAAAAATAGGCGGTAGTATCATTGGAGCTGGCATTCAGCTGCAATGGCTGATTGAACACTACAGCCGTATCATGTCCCGCGTCAACCACGATCTTCTGATGCACATGGATCATAAAGGTATCCCGCAGAGCATTGGGACAGCCCGAATTCATAATGCTCAGCACATACATCGTGGATTGCGTCGGACTGGCCACCGCATTGATGGTATAAGGCGTACTGTTGATTATTCCATTCCCCTGGTTCGACAGCGGTTCTGTATTGTTCCAGGTATAGCTCGTTCCCAAAGCAATATAGGCATTCAAGGGAGCCACGTCTCTATAACAGATAGCCGTATCCGCAGGTGCGGCTACTGCCTGGGGGAACTTTGCCGACAAGAGGGTCACCGCAGCTACTGAACTTATATCCGATGGACATACCCCGCTTTTTACTATCGTTCGGAATCGTGTCGAGGATATGATCCCAATTACATTGTAGCTGGTATCCGTGAGCACCGGGGCGAAATCCGTCCAGTTGACGCCATCCGGCGATGATTGCCAGTTCGTCACACTGCCCACATGTCCCTGCAGGGTCAATAGGGCATCTTTATTTTGTCCCATACAAAATACCATATTGTCAGGAGTCAACGTTCCACCCACCGTTTTTGGATCCACCTTCATGATCGTTGCCGAACTGGTATCTACAGCACAGCTTTGTCCATTCTGCACCACAGCCCGGTAGTTCGTAGTAGCTGAAAGATTTTGTGCCGTATACGTCGGCGAGGTCACCGACAACGTGCTCCAGGTGATCCCATCCGTAGAAGACTGCCAGCTGAGAACGCTGCCCGTATAGTCATTCAGGGTCAGCACCGCACTATTGGTGCCAGAACATACTTCCGTCCCACCCGTAACATCACCCGCCACCGTGGGAGGTGTAGTGATCACATCGATGGTATCCCTTAGTATGGCGCAGCTGTTCGCCTCCACAGCGGTGATCTTGCCAGGCTGAAAGCCCACATGCACTTTCAGGATATTGCTGTCAGCACCCGATACAATGCTCCAGTCGGATGGAATGGTCCACTGATAAGAGGCTCCCGTCAGCGCAGGTATTGAATAGACGAGATCGCTGTTCCGGCAGGCCTCGATAGGACCGCTGATTTGCAATCCGTCACAATCACTCCGCAACGCCACATATGCATAGGCAAAATGCCCTCCCGGCTCACAATTGTCCGCCTCGAAAGTAAGGGTCACTATCTGTCCCCGGTATGGCGAAAGATCAAAGGTCACTTCCGCCCAGCCTTTGGCCCAGACATCATACAAATGTTCCGCATTGGGGTTTTGGGAGTTAGGATTGGCATTGGGTGAGGGATATTTACTGGGATAAATGCCTTGACTCTCGGCCAGCGCCGTGTCCAGGGTGGCGCCCGACCCCCTGGGATCCGCATTGTCCCTTGTGGGAAGATAGTATTTGGGCGAAGCGCAGGTGATGACGCTATCCCGCACTTGCAAAATAGCCTTGAATAGGGGCTGCTGATTGGAATTATGCGTTCCGTTCTCCAGTACCATCGCATAGGCATAGGTCATGGTATACGGCTGGCTGACAGCGCTGGTTGGCACCGATATCCGGTAGCTTACACCGCGTACATATCCTCCCTGGCCATTGCCGTTGCTCCGGCTGATGGCGGTGGACCCAAGTTTTATGGAACTCTGGTATTTATACCCGTTGATGGTAGGGATGGTGGGAAAATTACCCCAGTAATCCGTGCTGTTGCCGGTAATGACCTGGATGCCGATAACACTGGGCAGATTGTATTCCGTAATGCTTTTTACCCCTATCGTTCCCGTCGGCGCCCCCGAAGCAGTATCATAAGGTACACTGGCCCCGGGGAGATTCGTATTAGCCAGTATCCCGATATAAGCCGACCAGTGCGTCAGATCCCCGATGGAAAAGTTGCTGTTTATCGGGCAGGACTGCTGGGCCAGCGAATCATAACCAATTAATAAAAATACAATGGGTAGCAAGAATTTCATCAGACTCTTATATGTGGGCACCGGCCCGTTACGGTAAATGAATACTCGGCCTTTCTGGAGGATATCTCTGTCCTATACGAATACGAGAGAATTTAAGGTAAAGTTGACTGGCCATTCTATTAAATTTTTAATAGGGCCTCCGCCAGAGGACAACAAATATCAATTTGTTGATTAACAATTCATTGCATACAATACCTCATCGATGGGACAGACCTCTCCAGATGGCCGGTCCACTATTTCCTGCAGCTTCATCTTTACCGCCGTCAACTCATTGATCTGCTGTTCTATATACCGTATCTTCCGCTCTACATATCTCACCCCTCTAGCAGGGTCCAGTATCCCCTCTTCAAACAGGAGGAACAACCCCCGCGTTTCCTGCAGAGTAAAGCCATATTCCTTCATCTTCCGGACGGCCAGCAGCCGCTTGAGCACCACCTCCGGATAATCCTTGAATTGATACCTGTCCCGCAGGTTGTCCTCCAGCTTTATAAGACCTATTTTTTCATAAAATCGGATGGTGTCCCTGCTAAAACCCGACTTTTTAGACAATTCGCCGATCAACATAAATATTTTTTTAGAAAGAAAGGATAGGATGGACTATACTCCAGGGGTTATGTTTGCTCAAAATACGATTTTATGGAGACAAATCCCAGGACATTTTATACCATACGATTCAATGATTGCGACCCTTTCGGCCACCTGAACAACAGCAGATATATCGATTATTTTCTTAATGCCCGGGAAGACCATCTGAAGGAACATTACAGCATCGACTTGAAGGAATGGGCCGCGAAAGGCATCGGCTTCGTCGTCAGCCGCCATGAGATACAATACATCCGGGCAGTCTCCTACAACGACACGGTCTGCATCCAGTCCGCCCTGGTAGGCTATGGGGATAATTATCTCGAAGTGGAGATGCAGATGTATGACAAGGACAGGCAGCAGCTGAAAGCCACCCTGTTCTCAAAATTCACCCAGATAAATCTTCGCACGGGGAAGAAAGACAATCTTACAGCGGAATTGGAAGAGTTTGCCCGGCAGGTATTGGTGTCCCGTACCGTTTAGTCGAATCTCCCCGCAATCTCCCCCTCTATCTTCTGGAGGAATTGTCGTAAGTATTCGACCTTCTCATCGGCCAGCCTCCTGCCCGTAGCAGTATTCATAAGAGCAGGCAGCTTGAACAGTTTTACTGCAAAATGGTCCAGGGAATATTGTCGGTCATCCAGATCCCGGTGCAACGCCAGCGGATCATCCCCATCAAAAAGACGCTGATGGAGCGCACCCGCCGTATAAAACACCCGCGCCAGCCCGATAGCGCCCAGCGCCTCCATCCTGTCCGCATCCTGCAGGATCTTTGCTTCAGGGGTCAACGGTTCCACCTGCGCGGAAAAGCTGTGCGCATGAATGGCATGCCGCACCCTCTCCACCTTCTCCCGGGGGAAGTCAGTAAACACTTCGGTCAGCAGCGCCACGGTCCTCTCCGCACTCAGGCGGGAGGAAGAGCTTCTTTCAGGAGAATTCTTTGGCAGGGACACCAGGTCATGAAAATAGGCAGAGGCCAGCAGCACCAGCGGGTCGCCCACATTCCCCTCTTCCCGGTTGATATGCTGTGCAGCCTTCCATACCCGTTGAAAATGCCCCAGATCGTGAGAGCTGTCTTTTGTGTGTGAGTTCTTTTGTAGGTAGTCGATGAATCTTATTTCCCATTCAGCCGTATCTCGATTTTGCATGGCCCGAAAATACGATTCTCAGGTCAGATACAGCATCATTACCTGGTGAAAGCACCTGCCGGCCATAGGCCGGCGCGCGCGTAGCGCCATCATTAGATTTTTTTGTCCGGGACTACTTTCTCCTACAGCACCGGCAAAGTGGACCACAGGTCCACAGTCCGAAGGACCATGATTAGCCTTTTTGCGACTCGGGTTTACTTTTCCCACAAACCCGAGGGAGCAAAAATAAAAAAGGGCCGGAATGGAAATTCAGCCCCGTTTAAAATCCAATATCCTATGAAAAACCAATATATAAACGGATACATAAATGAAATAATTGTGGCCTCGCCAAAATTTTATGTCAATCCTTACAAACTGCCCCCGCGGCCCCATTTTTTAAGCATTTCCCTTATTCCCCATTTCGCCTTTCTTTTATTTACGGCAATCTCCATCGCCCCCATATAACAATACGACCAGCGTGTAGTTATGACAAAAAAAGAACCATGTTAAAATGCTTAATTTTCTTCCTGCTGGGTGTCCTTGCCTCGATAGTGGTATTCTTCACCCCCTGGTGGCTTCCCGCAACCCTGGTACTTTTGCTCATCCTCTTCCGCCTGGTAAAGTCCGAAACCAGATTGAAAGAGCAAATGACCCCCCGCCAGCGCCTACATCATAGAAGGAGTATTCAAAAATTTGAGCCTTAGCAGACCCAATGCCTTTACCTTATGATTTTTCACCGTATTGACAGATATCGAAAACCGCTCCGCAACCTCTGAATTGCTCAGACCCTCCACATAACATAGCTTAAAAACCTTCTTACACCGGGAAGGTAATGCCTCTATCGCAACATAGATCTCTTGCAACACCTCAGCACGTATCATCTCATTCAACGCAAACTCTTCGTGCTCCGTAGAAAGATAATTGGAAAAACCCGACTTCATCACAGAATCCCGCTGCACCCGCTTTATGTAATTGAGACAGGCATTACGTGTACTGATATATAAAAAGGCTTTGATGTTCTGCAACGTCTCAAAATCCTTGTTTTTTCTCCATAGGATAACAAACACCTCCGTAACAATATCCTCCGCGGCCGGAGTGTCCCCCAACAGACTTATTGCGAAATGACAAAGTGCGGGATAATATAGGTCATGAAGCTCATGGAGAGCTCTCGTGTCGCCCTTCTTCAATCTGGAAACAACATCAGCAGCGTTTTGCATCGTAATAGGAAAAAATTAGGTCGACGGTTAATGGTTGTTCAGGTAAATTATAGTTTAAATCATATATCTGCAAAAAAATAATAATATACTGATTGGATAATTTATACGCAGTTTTTAAATATCGGCTCCTTTTATTATCCCAACCTTTATATTATAAGGCAAAACCCTTAAAATTCTTTACCAAGCCTTCTTTAAATATAGATATAGTCTAAAATCGTACTTTAGCCCCATGCCTCTCCACCACACCTACTTATCCTATAACAAACACCTCTATTCACATTATTACCTGTGCCACTACCTCCCCGCATCCGCCGGCCGGGACCATCTCTCCCACAGCCTGCTGAGATTCAAAAAAGGACGACATCCCGACCTGGAAGGATGGATCGACTGCTCCCTGGAACTGTTTGCCCAGGCCCCCATCCCGCCGGGCGCCACCATCATACGCGCCCTCCACCACCACGAGACCATCGTCTCACCCACCCCCTCTTCGCTCGACCTCCTGGGAGAACAGCTGGCCCATCGCCTCCAGCACCATTACCATCCCCGGCTCCTCCAAAAGACCCACCCCAACCAGCCGGTCAAGCTATTCTCAAAACCCCGCCGCGAAGAAGAGCTCCAGGGACTTTATCACATCGATACTACCACCCTCCTCCCCAATCCTCCCGGCCATTGGCTCATCATCGACGATGTCCTCACCTCGGGCGCCACCATCCGGGCTATCCTCCAGGCCATCCACCAGGCTTACCCGCAGACAATCATTAATATTTTTACCCTCACGCGGGCCACCGCCAGCCTTCCCCATCCCACCCCCTTGAAAGGCCGGCATTACCAGTTCGAAGAGGACAATACAACCTGGACCCTGGCCGAAGACCAGGCTCTCTATTACTCTCTTTTTCAGCTAAAAAAGTGGATTCTCAGCGATACATTCTAATCAGGAGCCGCAGGAGGCGGCTCGTCCAGGAAGGAATTGGACTATTTTTCTTAAGAAGCCCAATTCCTTACATATTTTATTTATCCCTGTGCAGCATTGATCGATACAGCTTTGTCTGACTATCTAGTGACCTGGTTTTGACAGATTTCAAAAAAAATTTGTTAAGTAAAATTTAATTTTTTTAACTTAGGTTTCTAATATAGCTAAACTTTTGCTTTATGACCATTCAACGCTTGCTTGCCAAAAGGGTAAGTACTCTACTACTATGTGTACTTTTCACACTAACTGCATTCTCCCAAACAAAAACAATTACAGGTAAGGTTACTGACGACAAAGGCAACCCCATTCAGGGCGCTACAGTGACAGCTAAAGGCACCAAGGGCGGCGCTTCCACAGGCGCCGACGGTACTTATAAGCTGACGGTCCCTGCTACTGCGAAGACCATTGTTATTAGCTCAGTCGGCTTTACCCAACAGGAGGTATCCATTGGCGCGCAATCCAACATTGACGTGTCCATGATGACGTCCCAGACCAACCTCAATGAAGTGGTGGTCATCGGTTATGGCACCGCTCGTAAAAAAGAGCTGTCAGGCGCATACTCCGTCATCTCCGCCAAGGACTTCAACAAAGTCCCCTCGGCTACACCCGACCAGCTCCTGCAAGGACGCGTACCCGGCCTCGACGTAACGGTCGCCAGCGGCCAGCCCGGTACGGCCGTACAGGTAAAGATCAGAGGTAACAACTCTATCCGCTCCGGTACCGATCCTCTCTACGTAGTAGATGGTATTCCTTTGGACGGACGCTCCGCACGCCCATCTTTTGGCGTTACAGGCCTGGGTAATACACCCGACGCCAACGCCCTCACCTGGCTTAACCCCAACGACATCGAGAGCATCTCCGTGTTGAAGGACGCCGCCGCATCAGCTATCTACGGTTCCCGCGGTGCCAACGGTGTGATCATCATCACCACCAAAGCAGGCAGTTCCGGCCCCACCCGCATCGATGTGGCTGCCTCTGCCAATACCAATAGCCTGATGAAACAGCCGGATGTACTCAGCGCCTCGCAATACCGTACGGAGCTGGCGAAATATGGCGCCAAATCCGACTCAGGCGCGTCCATCAACCCATTTAAAGAAATCCTACAGCATAAGATTACCCAGAACTACTCGATAGCCTTCGGCGGCGGCACGGAAAATAGCAAATACCGCGCTTCCTTCCTGGCCTCCCGCACACCGGGCCTGGTTCGCAAATCGCAGCTGGATAAATACATCGGCAACGTCAATGGCAGCTTTAAGCTCCTGGATAAGAAGCTCACCTTTACCTTCGGCGTGGTAGTGGGAAATACCAACGAACAGATCGCTCCGGTATCCACCAACCCGGGTAGCACAGGTAGCCTTATCTCCAACGCCATGCAATGGAATCCCACCCTGCTCATGAAACATGGGCCAACGCAATACACCGTTAACCCCAATGGCCAGGTGAACCCGATGGTATTCTCCGACGCCTATAACGACCATGCCGCCGTTACTACTATGCTGGGTTATGTCTCCGGCGCGTATAAGATCATCCCCGACCTGGAATACAAAATATTGTACGGTGCGAACTATGGCACAGGCTGGCGTGGTGCGGAATTGCAGGGCTGGATCACCGGCACAGGTAGCAATGCAGATGGTAAAGGCGTAGCCATTGTACAGAACACGCAATTGTTCTCTCAAAGCCTGACCCACACCCTGACCTATACGCATAAGTTCAACGAACTGTCTTTCACGGGATTGGCTGGTTATGAATATTACACCACCCACTTCAAGACGCAGTATAGCTCGGTGTATCAATTTGATTACAATCTCAATGTCAACAACCTGATCCCGATCCATTACTATGACAACATGCAGGATGGCAAACAGGCCAATCTCCAATCCGGCTCCGGCAATGATCCCGCAGTGGACCTGCAATCCTACTTCACACGTCTGCAGTTCGGCTACAAAGACAGATACAATCTGGCAGTATCATTCCGCGCTGACGGTTCTAACAAATTCGGTTCCAACAATAAATATGGTTACTTCCCGGCCTTCTCCGCCAGCTGGCGCATCAACGACGAGGACTTCATGAAAAACAATCACGTCTTCAGTAACCTGACCCTGAGAGCATCCTGGGGTCGTGCAGGTAACCAATCCTTCCCTGCCGGGGCCGCGCTCGACCGTTACCAGTATACAGCCAACGGACAGCTCAGCGTAGTCAACTATGCTAACCCTGATCTGAAATGGGAAACGGTAACTACATCCGACGTAGGTATTGACTTCGGATTCTTTAACGGTAGACTGACCGGTACAGTAGACGGGTTCATCAAAAAAACTACTGACCCCCTGTTCCCGGCCACCTTTGCCGCCCCTGCCCCCAGTGGTACAGTATATAAGAATCTTCCCGGATACATCTCCAATAAAGGTTTTGAACTGGGCGTCAACGGCGTTCTCGTTCAGCACGGTGATTGGTACTGGAGCATAGGTGGTAACTTTACCTATGTCAAGAACAAGTTTGTATATCCGCTTGCCGGCAATGCACCCCTCGTGCTCTCCGGACAGTTGAATGGTAAAGGCACTTCCGCCACCTACGTTCAGTCGATTGCCAACAATCAGCCCATCGATGTATTCTACCTGCGGAAATTCCATGGCTATGACCAGAATGGTTTCGCCATCACAGACGGCTCTGCATCTTATGCTGGTGACCCCAATCCCAAATGGACAGTTGGTCTGTATACGAACGTAGAATACAAGAAATTCAGCCTCACAGCTAACTTCCATGGCAACTACGATTTCTTTATCTATAACAACACGCTTCAGTCCGTCACCGGCCTGAGCTTCATCAACAACGGCAGCAATATCTCCAAAACACTGATAGGTACAAAAGAGAATCCGGCTAACCCCGTTTCCTCTTCCACACGTTATATGTACAGCGGTAATTACATGAAACTCGGTAATCTGTCCTTAAGCTATAAGATTGGTGATTTTGGTAAATTCGGCAAGAATGCCACAGTAACGCTCTCCGGCTCCAACCTGTTCGTGATCTCTCATTATCCTGGCTTCGACCCGGAAGTGAACGTCTCAACAGTGGACCAGAACAATACCGGCATTCCTTCCAGAGGCATCGACTACGTTGGTTATCCGACAGTACGCTCCTTTTCACTGGGACTTAATTTTAGCCTGAATTAATCAACCATCAACAAACAGCTAGTCTGAACAAAAAAAATATTATGAAAGCAAATAAATTTCTAATACTGGCATCAGCTTCCTTGCTTACAGTGGCAGGCTGTACCAAACTGGATGACGTACAGCATGACTCTATTGCCACCAGAGGTAATAGCAGTTCAGCCATAGATGTCGGCGGTCTGCTTACCAATGCCTACAACGATCTCAACAGCCTCCTGCACAACCAGGACCAGGTATTTTCTTTGGAAGAAACCGTCACTGACGAAGCCCTCGTACCCACCCGCGGTGGTGACTGGGATGACAACGGCGTATGGCGCGTACTCCACGCCCATACCTGGGACGTAACCCACTCGCAGGCACAGTCCGTATTCATTGGCCTTGGTAAGCTGGAGAGCGACGCCACCACCGTCCTCGCCTTCAAGCCAAGCGCCGTACAGGCAGCAGAAGCCGTTTTCCTAAGAAGCCTGGCTCAGTTCTACCTCGTAGATCTTTACGGGCAGGTTCCTTACAGGACAGTAGAAAAATACAACAGCATCGACGCTCCTCCCGTACTCAGCGCAGCTGAAGCCATCGATACGCTGACGACCAACCTGGCAGCCATCATCCCGGTATTGAGCTCTGCTAACGCTCCCTACAAGGCTAGCCCCAATGCCGCACGCTTCCTGCTGATGAAAGTGCTGTTGAACAAACAGGCCTGGCTTAACAGGCAAACCCCTGCCGCCGCCGACGCCAGCGATATGGCACAGGTCATTACCCTGGGTAACGCCATCATGGCCGGCGGATATAGCTATACCCCCCACTACTTCGACAACTTCGGTCCCAACAACGGCGGCGCGGATGCCAACTACGGATTCGGTAGCCCCAGTAAGGAAGCCATCTTTGCTTATAACAATCAGCCCGGCGTAGCAACAACCGCTGACGGTATCGGCTCTGCCGGCATCAACGCCCGCTGGATGATGACCCTCCACTACAACTCTTACGGACACAAAGGTGATGGTGTATACGGTGGCGCAGGCTGGAACGGCTTTAGCACCATCGCTGATTTCTACAACGCATTCGATGCTTCCGATACCATGAGAAGAGGTAATGTCGGATACCCAGGCGTCACCAACAAATCAGGTCTTCTCGTAGGTCTGCTGCAAGGCGTACAAAAAGATGAGAATGGCGCTAACCGCGTTGACCGCAACGGCAATCCCCTTACATTCAATGCCACCGTTAACCTTGTAGAACCCGATCCCCTGACACTGGAGGACAACGGTATCCGCGTTATCAAATATCCACCCGACTACGAAAACTATAATGGCGGTCACCAGGGCAACCAGCTGCAGATCTTCCGTTATGCCGATGCCGTGCTCATGACGGCAGAAGCCCATCTTCGCAGTGATGACGCAGCAGGAACGGGCGCTTCTCTGACATTGGTCAATGAACTGCGCCTGGCACGTAAAGCAGCTCCGCTCACTACCCTGAAGCTCACTGGATCCAGCCTGTATGATCCCAACTCGATCCTGGCCGAACGTCAGAAAGAGCTTTATTGGGAGAGCTGGAGAAGACAGGACCTCATCCGCTTTGGTATGTTCCTGAGCACCTGGGCGCTCAAAACAGCAGACGATCCCAAATTCCTGCTGTTCCCCATTCCTCCAACACAGCTCGTTGCCAACCCGAACCTGAAACAGAACCCCGGGTACTAATACCGGTTTGCTAAATATTTCGTACAAAGGTCATTATTCGTAATGACCTTTGTATTTTTATAAAAGTATGAGATCACCATTTAGCCATTCATTACTTGCCTGCCTGCTGGGAACGTTTTTTTTCATCTCCTGTAATCATACTACCAACACTCTCACCTTATTCCAGCTGGAAGAAAATACAGGCATCCATTTCGAGAACGATGTAAAAGATGGCAAACTTGACAACAGCTTTCTCTTCCGTAATTTCTACAACGGCGGTGGCGTCGCCATCGGGGATATCAACAACGACGGCCTCCCCGACATCTTCTTCACCTCCAACATGGCGGACAATAAACTTTATCTCAACAAAGGCGACTTTCACTTCGAAGACATCACCGACAAGGCCGGCTTCAGCCAGGACAGCATGTGGAGTACAGGCGTGGTGCTCGTGGACATCAACAACGATGGCTGGCTCGATATCTATGTCTGCAACTCCGGTCATATGACAGATGGCCATCGCAAGAACAAACTTTATATCAACAACCATAACCTCACCTTTACGGAATCCGCCGACCAATACGGACTGGGCATATCCGCCTACACCACCCAGGTCACTTTCTTTGACTATGACGGCGATGGCGACCTGGATTGCTTTATGATCAACAACAGCCCCATCCCGGTCAATACCCTGAACAATTCCAATCGTCGTAATCTTCCCGATGCCGAATGGCCCGTACAGCCCCGGCTCAAAGGAGGAGGTGATCACCTCTTTCGCAACGACAACGGCCACTTCACCGAGGTTACTCAACAGGCAGGCATACACGGCAGCCTCATTAGCTTTGGCCTCGGCGCCCTGGTCACGGATATTAATGGCGACGGCTGGCCGGATGTCTACGTCTCCAACGACTCATATGAAAAGGACTATCTCTATGTCAATCAAAAGAACGGCACCTTCAAAGACGAACTGGAGGACTGGATCGGTCATATCAGCATGTCCTCGATGGGTACCGACATGGCCGATATCAATGGCGATGGCTATCCCGACCTCTTTACCACCGATATGCTCCCCGGTGATGACTTCCGCCTCAAGACCACGGGCTCTTTTGATAACATCAATCTCTTTAATAGCAAGTTGGGCTCAGGCTTCTACTATCAATATGTAAAGAACTGCCTCCAGGTCAACAACAGACATGGCAAGTTCCTGGAAACAGGTGACTACAGCGGCATCTCGGCCACTGACTGGAGCTGGGGCGCCCTTATGTTCGACATGGATAATGACGGCCTCAACGACATCTATGTCTGCAATGGCGTTAATAAAGACGTCACAGACCTGGATTTTCTCAACTTCTTTGCTGACGACGTATACCAAAAAATGGCCCTCAGCGGCAAAAAGGAAAATATTGAAGAGCTGCTCAAGCACATCCCCCAAACTCCTCTCCTGAATAAAGTGTACCGCAACCTGGGTGATCTCCACTTCCAGGACATAGGGCCGCAATGGGGCTTTACCCAACCCACTTTCTCCAATGGCGCCGCCTACGGCGACCTCGATGGCGACGGCGATCTCGACCTGGT
>Ga0207671_10004160_pt1 | contig 13983 bp, 14 predicted proteins | sample KBSC24metaG_FD_184352 | JGI IMG/M metagenome (GOLD analysis project Ga0207671, IMG submission 184352) | Corn rhizosphere microbial communities from Kellogg Biological Station, Michigan, USA - KBS C2-4 metaG (SPAdes) (version 2) | ecosystem: Host-associated > Plants > Roots > Rhizosphere > Soil... | reverse complement strand
CTGCGCGCTCAGGCTGCTATAAGTATGCAGCTCAAGTACGGCAATCAGCTTCCTGTCCGGGAATTGCCTTTTGACGGCCTCCATGGTGGCTTTTACCTTGGAAGGGGCATGAGCGAAGTCCCTGTATATATTAAGACCCTCGTTCCTGGCCAGCAGTTCCAGACGTTTGGCCGCCCCTCCGAAAGCCATAATACCCTTTAAAAAGAGGGAGGGCTCAATTCCCAGCTCCTTACAGGCCAGAAAAGCGGCCTGCAGGTTCAGGAGGTTATGCTCTCCAAAGACCTTGAGGGTCCCCGAATGTCCCTCCAGCGTAACAACTGTTATGCCGTTTTCTATCCGGTGGGGAGGAATGCCGTAGGGTATTTTTCGTACAGAAGAAGGGTGCTGCTCCACCAGCTGCTTAAGCACCGGATCCGTCTGGTTATAGATAAGGACGCCTCCCGGCTCTATCTTATCTATAAAGATCCTGAACTGCTCTAAGTATATCTCGAAGGTGGGGAAAACATTGATATGGTCCCAGGCAATCCCTGTAATAATGGCAATATGAGGGAAAAGGAAGTGAAATTTGGGTCGTTTTTCGAGGGTGCTGGCGGGGTATTCATCCCCTTCGCAGACGATCAAAGGGGCTCGGGTGATGTTCACCGACTGGGGAAAACCCTCCAGCCGCGCCCCAACCAGGTAATCGAAGTCCCTGCCCGCGTTTTTAAGAACGTTCATGATCATGGAAGTCGTCGTCGTCTTACCGTGGCTGCCCCCAACCACCACCCGGGTCTTGTCCTTACTTTCCTGGTAGATATATTCCGGGAATGAATAAATAGGCAGTCCCAGCTCCTTAGCCTTGAGCAGCTCCGGGTTATCCGCCTTGGCATGCATTCCCAATATAATGGAATCCAATCCATTATGTATCTTTTCAGGAAACCAGCCATCTGCAGCAGGCAAGAGCCACTCCGCAGCAAGATTCGACCGGGCCGGTTCAAATATCTCGTCATCGCTGCCTGTCACGATATAACCCTTTCTTTTAAGGGCAATGGCCAGTTGGTGCATAACGCTACCCCCAATGGCGATAAAATGTACCTTCACGCGTGTGGTTTTTCTTATTAGAAATTAAAAGTATTCAAGATCAAATTATTAGCAAAAATTAAACTGGTATAATTCTGGATATAATCACATTGAGGCAGAATTTTTTGCGTTTCAACGCTTGCAAGAACGGATTTTTTGTATTTACTTTGTATATCGATTCGCAACTATTCTTTCTCTATCCTTCGAAACGACCTCCCCAACATCATCCGGATCCCTTCCTCTGAATTACCTGGTCCCAATTCCTCAAACCAGGCAATCTAGTTTTAACATTTAAATACCTCTTACAATGAGAAAGATTATCATGATCCTCGCCCTTGCCCTCGCCGTTGCAACTGTATTCACCTCTTGCGCATCATCCAGAGGTGGTTGTAATATGAGCAGAGGTTTTAGTGGCTACGGTGCAAGCCGCTAATCCAAGTATAACTCCTATTAAGATATAATATGGAAAGGTTGTCCTAAGGGATGACCTTTTTTTATTCACACAACATTCCCGACCTTTTGGTGTTATAACACCAAATTACTGATCTATACATGAATTGGATAACTTTGCAATCTGAGTCACAGTTAGAAGACATTCTCAAAAATTCCACCCGACGTCCCCAGGTCATATTCAAGCACAGCACCCGGTGTTCTACCAGCGCCCTGGTAAAGCATCGTCTGGAAAGAGCCTCCCAACCCCGGGACATTGATTTCTACTACCTGGATCTGATAAGCTATCGCCCCGTTTCCAATAAAATTGCCGAAAACTTCCGGATACAGCATGAATCTCCCCAGGTGCTGGTCATCCGCAACGGGGAATGTATTTATGATGAAAGCCATCTGGGTATCTCCATGGATGAGATTGCTGACCGGGCCGCTTAATAGGGCTTCTGTCCAATGATGTTGCCGGCAGGGGAATATCTGCATACAAGGTAATCTGTCTTGCCGTTGGAGGCCAGGGCGCATCCTACGGAGGTAGTATTCTTCCAGACCACCTGCGTATAATGGCCTACGACAGCCTTCCCTTTCCTGCAGTTTGGAAATACGTTATAGACAAAGTCCTTTTTCTCGGATCCCCAGAAGCTGACCATATCGGTAAAGGAAAAGGCTCCGGCAGTCCCCCACCAGATGTTTTCTCCTTCTTTTCCCCGGATACTCTGGTCATGATCGCCTTTGTCGATAGCAGCCAGATGGATCGCCCAGGTCTTGGCGTCAGCTGCCAGATCATCGGACCAGGTAAGATATGGCAATTGTGACGCGGCGCGATAGGTGTTGTGTTGCCCCAATATGGCATTGACAAAAGCCGAATCCTTGTAAACAGGCTGCCCGGATTGAGCGCGGACCGCCAAGGTCATAAAGATTGAAATAACGAGAGATAAGTAGCGCATCATACTCTAAACGTATTCATTGATGTGATAGTACAATTCGTATTAGAAAAAAACAAGGGTAAACACGTGGTGGCAGACTATTTGCATTAAATGTAATCATGTAGAGATATTATTTTTTAATAGTTGTTTTTGTTGATGTTTGTTTTTTGCCGATATTTAAGAATCAAAACCTTGTCTTATCAAAAGACAACCTTACCTACACACTCTCCGTTCCATTTCTGAATACCGCCTTGCCTATCTAATTTTTCTTTAACATTTTGTTTAATCTGAATTAAGCCTGGGAATAACCCCTCGGGTAAACCTTGAACTTTTATGAATAAGAGACAGGTAGTACTAGAGTCCATCTCTGCCCTATTGATAATGCTTTTCCTGTATGCTAGCATAAGTAAATTCCTGGATTTTCAACGTTTCACAGGCGAAATGAACAACCAACCCTTACCCAAATCCTGGACACCTTTTCTGGTCTGGACCGTACCCTCTCTCGAAATAGCCATTTCTGTTGCTTTGATCTTTGAGCGTACACGTATGGTGGGTTTTATTACATCTCTTGCCTTGATGACCTTGTTCACGGTCTACGCTGCTGCCATTCTACTTCATTTTTTTGCGTATGTTCCATGCTCCTGCGGAGGCGTGATCAGGAAATTGACCTGGCCACAGCACCTTGTGTTCAACCTCTTCTTTGTTGGCTTATCGGTCATGGGCATTATCCTCCAACGTCGGAGTTCATCTAAATCCATATTTATCACAAAAAACAGTTTCGTATGAAAAAGATCAAGTTGAGCATCATGACCCTGGCTATCGCGCTAAGCATCGGTGGCGCATTTGCAACATCACCCCGTGTAACGCAAACCTGCCAAGGCGCTACCCAGTATTACTTCAATGGCTCCGGGTACGTTCTGGCGGGCAAGATGGGTGTTGATTATCTGTGCACCACCTCTTCCAACATTTGCACGTATTATAAAGTAGGATCCACGTACGTACCTTGTATGAACGGATCTTATTGCACCGCCAATTGCAAGACCGACACTAAACCCCCAAAGACCCAAAATTAATGCTCTGACCCTTTCTTGCTAAAGGAAGGGCGAAAAAGATTTGGACTGGAGGCGTCAACAATAATGTTGGCGCCTTTTTATTTCCTTCCATTTAATTGGGAGCAACTCTTGGATTATCGGACATTCCCGGGTTGAGCCTAAGCACATCGGGAGGAATAGGCAGAACATAATCGAGGCTGTTTGGGGACAATTTTAGTATTTGACCGTTGAAACCATGGTATATTGTATACCCGGCGCCTTCTTTATTCAATCTTCGTAGATCGCTCCACCGTAGTCCCCGAAATGCAAGTTCCTTTCTTCTCTCCACCAACACACTATCAAGGGCATCCGCAGCAGAATTCGCTGTGACAGGATTAAAAATATAAGCGGAGTCCCATCGATGTTTGAGCACCTGGTTAAGGTCGGCCAAAGCGCCATCTTTATTGTTATTTCTGGCCGCACATTCAGCACGTATAAGGAAGACCTCGTCGGTAGCAAGCCCACTAAAACAATATGCGCTACCATTATAGCTTCCTTTCAGATAGGGTAACCCGCTGGAAAGTCTATAATATATCACCCGACGAAGATCTCCGGGTTGATAGGAAGCATATAGATTTGAATCAATGATCACCTTTGCCTGCAAGGCGCCCACCAAGGCCCCCGAAGACTCAAACATCACGCTTTGATATAATGTTTCACAATTAGCATTGGCTATAGGTATACCCCTGCTGCTATTCAGGGTATCAAATCGCATCAAAGGGCTGTACATCTGTAAACAATTATTGGCAGCGGTCCATGCCTTGTCATAAACACCCATGCTTAGATAAACTCTTGCCAGCAACGCCAAGGCCGCCGGTTTGGAGGGGCGGTTTAAATTATTTATGGACACCGTATCTGGAAGCAGGCTATCCGCCTGTCGAAGATCTGCTAAGATTTGATCATAAGTCTCCTGCACACTGGCTCTGACGGACTTCGCATTGACATCCGGTATTGTTCGTAGAACGATCCCCATATCTTTCGCGGCAGTCGCAGGGTCATACATAGGAGCAAATACCTGTGATAAATTATGAAATGCATAGGCTCGCAAAAAGAGCGCTGTCCCTCTTAGTGTGTTCCACTGTGCTAGATCCGATGCATCAGCCTTTATCTTATTCAATCCATCGAGAACGATATTGGCGTACAGGACCTGTTGATATGGTATATCCCAATCAGGCACCTGACCTATGCCATCATAGATATCTTGTGCCCATTTATAAGCATTTTGTTCTTTAACCACCAATCCCTGCCAGACACCGTAGGTCATATAAAAATTATCCGAGGACAATTCTCCCAGTTCCGGTGTTTCCTGCATGACATATTGGTTGTCCAGCAGAGTTTGAAAATCATTCAAGGTAGTAGGAACCACCAGCCTTGTATCAGGCTTCTTGTCCAAAAAGGATGATTTATTACAGCCTGCAATGACTAATGCAGTTAATAATAGGTAAAAGGTTACCCGTCCGCAACTTACTCTGTTCATACTCCTCTGTTTTAAAATTCCAGCTTGCATCCCAGTGACAATGTCCGGGGGTTGGGCATGCTGTTGATAAAATCAGGATCGATATTATGATGATTGGCCCTCCAAAGGATACCAACATTGTTCGCATAAAAATAAAATCGTATTGCCTGCACAGGCAGTCGGGCATATGACCTCTTCGGTAGATCATAGGTCAGGCGAATATCCTGCAGACGCACATGATCCCCCTTTTCAATCAGCACTTCCGAATTTTTATAAAATTCGTCCCGGTTTTGATTAGCCTTTGCAGGTCGTGATGGCACATAGGTGATCAACTCATCTCCAGGTTTTTGCCAGCGGTAGTCGTACTCAGGACTGCCTTTTGAAATGCTATTATATAATTCGTAATATTGAATACCATTTCTACGGAAGTAATACCCCATTTTGAAAACAATGTTAAAGGAAAGCTCGAATTGTTTTAAGATAAAAGTATTCCGCCAGCTGCCAAAAAAAGGCGGGTTCGCTGGGCCTTTAAAAATAAGATTAGTGACAGGCGCATTTAGAATGGCGCTATACGTAGTATCGGCATGGCCGTCTATTTCTCCTAAGGGATCCCCCGATTTCGGGTCCAGTCCCCGCCATTTCAATGCATAGATGGAATACAAAGGATAACCGACCAGGGGGTTAAGTGAATTTACCTGGAAAAAGCCTCTTACAGATGGTTGCGTCACAGCATAGCGGGTCACCCTGTCATTTGCATAACTAATTAGCCAGTCATTAACCCATTTTAGTTTCCCCGTTAAATTTCGGGTATGAAGGGTAAGGTCAAACCCGTGGACGGTCATATTGGCCGCATTGCCGATAAAGGTAGTAACTCCGCTGGTCGGGTCCATGGCCGTCTGGCCAATAAGGTCTTTACCATATTTGGAAAAATATTCCAGCGCTCCTTCTACTCGATTACTCCTATTGGCAAAATCAAATCCCAAATTAAACATACCTATTCTCTCCCAGCTTAAAGAAGGGTTAGGCGGATTGAGAATGGCAGAATAGAATTGTCCATAGTCATTTTGAAATCCGCCCAGTTGTGCTGTAGTATATGCTGACACGGACCTGTCCACGTTGGCGTTATATCCGTAGGTGGTCCTCAATTTTAAAAAAGGCAGCCAGTTCACCTTATAAAAGCCTTCCCTGGATATCTCCCAGGCAGCACCGGTCGACCATAACGGCACACCTTTTTGATTGGCATCCACACCAAATAGATTTGATTCGTCCCGCCGGACACTGCCAGAAACTACATACCTCTGTTTGAACGTATAAGCCGCATTGGCATAGTAAGAGAGAAATCTATCAGACGTACCATAGTGCAGATCCTGATTGGGCACTTTCGCTACACTCCCGGCATACATTAGATAATACTGAGTGTTGTAGTCAACGCCGACTCCGACAGGAGAGGAAGAACCAATTCCATAATTCCTTGTATTATCTATGTATCCCTCTATATCCCTCAGCTCCCAGCCTGCCAGCGCATTCAGTCGGTGATCGGGTGAGAAAATATGATCAAAATTTACCTGCAGGCGGAGGTTATTGGCGTCAAAGCGGTTGACGTTTTCATCCTTGATCCCTCCCATCGGTACAGGCCAGGTATATCCTCCATTCCCATCCGGTTGAGAATAGGAATTGATAAGATCGCGGGTATAAAAGGTTTTGATGCTTTGAAAGTTAGTTTCAGCCGATCGGCCATGTTCATATTGATAGAAGACATTGGCGCTTAATCCATCCCAGACATTGTATCGCAGATTGGCATTTAGCCGAAGATCCGTAAGATTTGTCCTGTCATTTGCATTATGCAATTCATCTAGCGGCCGGTAATGCCAATCAAGCAATTTCCCATCTCCAACAGTATCGACAAAGGGCAAGCGAAAGTCTGCCGCAATGGGTAAAGCATTACCACTTGCATCTTTCAATTTAATATAAGGGTAAGATTCATTAATGGTAGCATTATTATTATTCCACATCACACTATTGACATAGCCGGCGCTCGTATTCAGCTCCAGCTTCTTCGGCACAATACTCCACGTATTGCTTATGTCAAAAGTTTTACGATCATATTGATTTCGCACGAGATTTGCCACATCCTTATTATACCCCGCCGACACAAAATAATGATCCCGCTTGCCGCCTCCACTATAATTCAGGGCATACAGCTGACTCACGCTCGGTTGATAATAGTACTTCTTCAAGTCCTGCCGGGTATCATATTGTGCAAGAGAATCCAGTTTGTATTGCACATTATTACCAGCCAGCATTATCTCGACTGCCGGCGACAATGCCGGGTGTCTGAAATCATTGATCTTTATATTATAAAATCCAGAATCATACAGGAACCTTTCCACCTCGATATAGTCCTTCGAAGAAAGTATAGGCTGATAATAAAGGTTCGGCTTCTCCCCCACCGTCAGGCTCGTAGTAAAATTCCATCTCCCGGCCTGGTTATATTTTCCCTTCTTCGTAGTCAGCACAATGACCCCATTACCCGAAAAAGCCCCCCAGATACTCGCCGCCGCTGCGTCCTTCAACACAGTAATGGATTCAATATCGTCCGGATTGATGTTATTGATATTTCCGCTGTAAGGAAAATTATCCACCACGATCAACGGATCAGGGTTCCCCAAAATGGTACTCCTTCCCCGGATAGTGACGGCCGACTGGTTGACACCCGGTATTATATTCTTATTAAATATCAAACTGCTCGTCACCCCATCCAGTCTGTCTAGGATGCTCGTCGACACTCTCCTTTCAATCACCGCATTGGATACCTGGCTATAACTTCCCGTGGCCCTTTCCTTAGGCACGTCCTGATATCCTGTATGCGCGGGTCCTACTACAGAAGCTTCTGCCAGTTCGACGATCTTCGCCTTTACCTCCACCTTCACTTCCGTCTGTCCGGTATACAATATCTCCTTTGTCTCATAACTGACACTGGAAACCACAATACTCGTATCCTGCCTACCCAGAAAAATACTAAACCCGCCCAGCTCATCGGTGAGAGTAGTCGAAGCCTTACCGATACCTCTTGAAATCACAGCAGCTCCGGGCACAGGCTCCTGCTTCTCATTAAGAACATATCCCTTCAACAGATATTCCTTTGTCCGGATCACATGTATTGAAACACCGCCGCCCACCATCTCATATCGCAATGGCTGACCCTTAAAGCATATTGCCAGAACTTGCGTATACGGCATATCCTTTACAGATATCGTCACCTTACGGGCTATCTGCGCCCATGACGATTCTCCAAAAAAATTAATTCCCGTCTGCAGGCTGATTGCGTTGAGAACCTTTTCAAGAGGAGCATCTTTTTCTGAAAGTGTGACCTTAGGCTCTGAAGATTGACAATAAACAGAAATGCTTCGTTGTAAGCAGGCGATAAGCAGTAAGAAAGCAAGTCGTTTTGTCGAGCCCATTTAGGCGAAGGTTTGTAATAAATAAAGTTACAGCTCGCAAGCCATGAGTAAATATAAAATAAATACTTATCATACTTATCTATTTACTTACCCATGACGGCGGGCTGTAACTGGCGGACTCGGTTCAATGGTTATGGACAATATGGTGCCTAGTGCATCACCGTAATTATATTTCCATCTTGTGTACAGTGTATGCCTTGATCTTCTAATTGACTCAGGATCTGGGAGATATTGGATTTCCGTGAGAAGTTGCCGGTGAAACTCCTGTTCGGCACTCCTGATTGATAGCGAATTTCTACGTCATAACAGCGCGCAATTGCCTGCATTACGATAGAGAGGTTATCATCCTTGAATTGCAGATGTCCACTCTTCCAGGACAGAACTGCATCGATATTCATTCCCTTTATAAGCCTCATCGAAGGATCACTCCCCGATGGAGGATAATTAATTTCAGCTTGTTCTCCAGGCTTGAGCTGTAAGCTATTCGCCCCCCTGATCACTTTCACTGCTCCATCCACAAGGGTTGTCCTGCTGGCAGATTCCTCGTCGTAAGCCTTTACGTTGAAGTGCGTTCCCAACACTTCTATATCCGCACCTTTGATCTTAACGTGGAAAGGTTTTGTAACGTTGCCCGTTACTTCAAAATAACCTTCTCCCGACAATTCAACCGTACGCTCACCACTGTTGAAAGACACAGGATACTTTAACGTACTGGCGGCATTCAACCATATCTTACTGCCATCTGCCAGCGTAAACTCCTGTTGCGTTCCACCACGAGGCACCGTAAACGTATTATAAAGAGCTTCAGCGTGATTAGTTGCTGCTTGCTTGCCAGTCGAATGTTCATTGAAAAGGAGATATCCACCAGACAACAACACCACAACAGACGCTGCTGCAATCCATGGATTCTTTATAAACCTGACAGGACTCATCTTCCTCACCGGAACTACCCTTATCCGCTCTTCAGCCTGATCAAGTCTTTGCTCCAGTTGAAGAGCCCATTCCGGAGAAGGAGCTACCTCTGGCAATGACCACTGCTCGAACAAAGCCTCATGTTCTTCCGCAATAATTCCCAGTTCTTCTATCGAGGCATCCTGAAGCCAAGCTAAAAATGTCGCATATTCCTCCGGGGTGTATTCCCCTTTAACGAAATTTGCTACAAATAACCTGGCGTCCTTTAGAATCATAAAAATAAGGTGATATGATAAAGACACATTCTAATAACCAGAGGATACCCCGACAGCAGGGTTTTTTTAATAAATTTTTCAAGAAAACTACAAATATCTAAGGATCAATAGATTAAACCACTCCCCTATCTATCAAAAAGAGTAAGAAAAGCCAGCAAAAGAAGGGACATCTCAGCGTGCTCCAATAAATATTGCCGGACAAATGCGGTAGCAGCATACAGCTGTTTCTTTACCCCCGCACGTGTAATTTTCAGCTTCTCCGCAATCTCATCCAGTGTCATCCCTTCCTCCACACTCATCTTCAAAATTTTCTTTCTGCCGGGAGGCAGCTTCTCCATCCCCTCAACAGCAATGGAATAATACTGCTTATACAAAAAAGCATTCTCCGCATGATGCTCTCCCACCGGATCCATCGCCTCGTTCAGCTCGCTGGTCCTTTGCTGTACCCTCACTGACCTCATGTAGTTAAAGACCATATTGCGCGTCAACATAAAAAGATACCCCTTGAAAGATTCCACTCCCACCAAACGCTCCCGCTTCTCCCAGATACGCACAAATACATCCTGTGTCAACTCATCCAAATTGTCCTTGGAGGGCACAAAAAGACTTACATACTTCTGGACCACTTTGAAATAATGCCCATACAACACCTGAAAGCCCACTCTATCCCCTTGGGCTACACGTTGTAACACATCTTTTTCGTTATGTATAATCTCTAATGACACAGGATCTTAGCGTAAGGTGGCCCTCCAAAAAGGAAAGAATGTATTATTACGGCAACTATCAGGCCATATACGGCTCGTAAACAGGAGGATGAGCGGGGTTTCGAGGAATAGCATGTAGGGTAAATGAGGTTATTATTGATAAAAGTAATGAGATATTCCGGTGTAACCCTAACTGCGGTCAAAAAAAGGTGCGGCACTTTTCAAAAATGTAGATCCGGGATGAAATCAGGGACAAAAAAGTCCCCTCATCCGCCTTCCGGCGGGTGAGGGGATCCCTTTTCTGAATTGAAAAATACTTAGTCCAATGGCGTCGCATCCAGTATCACCACCTTGGCAACAACATCTCCGCTGGGCAGCGACGGGGTGGAGCCGTTCAGTGTGTGGAACCCTATGTATACCGAGCTCTTCCAATGCAGGGTATTATACGATACTCCACCTTCTTCTGCCGGCAGTGCATCATAGGTATTCCCTCCGTCGAAAGAAAGATAAACCATTACAGCGCCACTTTTAACGATCGTATCATCCACTTCCGGTACATTCAGAACGACAGCATACTGATTCAGCGGGCTGCTTCCTGTATAAGTGTCGGCTGTCCAATCCGAGCTATGAATGGTGTAAATGGCGGAAAAACCCTGGTCCACCACCTGGGTCTCGGTCACATGTTTTGTACAGGAACCTAATGCAAATAAGGATACAAAAAGAGCAACAATCATGGTCGTTCGGGTCAATACAGCGTGTTTTGTCATACTAGCGGTTTTACATTGTGTTTTAGTCTTTCCTCAAAAGAGTACATTTACTCAAATGCAAATAACCTACCGGTTATTGCGTCTAAGACGTGCGCGCAATGAAAAAGTTTAAATTAAAATTATGTTAATGATGCCCCAGCAGGATCCGAATACCCACTAACCCCAGGCTGACGGCCAGCGCCCTCTCGATAGCGCGGCCCTTGACACGATGAGAAAAATAAGCTCCCGCCTGTGCTCCAATGATGGCCCCAACACCCAGACAGAGTACCATTCTTTGTATGGCGGCATCATGGTAGCTGCCCTGAATGATATGCACCACCACGCTGACCAGCGACATCACAGCCAGAATAAAATGAGAAGTAGCAGTGGCGACATGCACAGGGAACTGTAACCAGTTGATCAGGGCCGGCACGTGGATAATACCACCCCCGATACCAAGTATGGGGGAAATAAACCCCACGATCAGACTAATACCCCATCCGATGTATTTATTGTAGGAATAACGATAGGTCTCTCCACTCTTATCCGTCAGGATACGTACTTGCGTCGATAGCCCATAGCCCTTGTACACAGGTGTTTTTTGATGCCCTTCCTTCTTCAACAACAGATACGATGCCAGCAACACCAGCAACGACCCAAATACAATAGCAAAAAATGATCTCGAAATATATCGTGTGACCATTACACCTATAATACTTCCTGGTATGGTGAAAGCCGCAAATTGTATACCTGCCCGATAGTCGATCCGCTGCGCCCTTGCATAAGCCACGGTGCCCGATGCAGCATTGCATGCGACAATAGCCATCGAAATGGCCGTGATAGCGTCTGGTTGCAAAGAAGGATATAAAAAAAGCAGGACAGGCACTAAAATAAATCCTCCCCCAGCCCCTATCAACGTTCCGAGCCCTCCTACCAATAAGCCAATTGCAAACAACAGCCAGACAGAATCTATCATAATTTTTATCGAATTATTTCCATACCAACACTAACATACCCGCAAAAATTAACAACGCCGCGAGTATTATACGCGGCGTCAACGGCTCCCGAAGAAAGAAAAAGGACAACAGAATGGTAAAAACAATACTACCCTTGTCGATGACACTCACTTCAGATACCTTCCCCAATTGTAAAGCCCGGTAGTAAAACAGCCACGACAGCCCCGTGGCAATAGCAGATAAAATAAGAAAGATCCAGTTGTTGCGGGATAGCCCGGTCACCTCCTTTGCATGTCCCCTGTACAACACGATACCCCAGGTGATCAAAAGCACCACCGCCGTCCGCACCGCTGTCGCCAGGTCGGAATTGACCTCCTTCAACCCTGCCTTGGCAAATATCGCCGTCAGGGCAGCAAAAACTGCAGACAATAACGCATATGCCAGCCAGGATGGAATATTCAGCATATGCCCTCAAAGATAAAGAAAACCTATTTACTGTTGTTTTTCAATAAGATAAATGGCGGCCCCTTCTTCCAGTCCACCCTCCCCCGGTTGAAAGCAGGTCCCACACTGCAATTGGCCAGCAAAATATCCGGCCAGCCACCCCTGTCCACATCTACAGCCATGGCCCTTTAACAGCCCATTCAGATCAGCCGCCGCCAGATGTACCGGACGCATAAGCCCTTTGGTCCCTTCCGTAAATGTCGATGTGGAAGAATCCACTCTCCTGCAAAACACCCCTTCACTGCAAAGTGAAGGGGTGTTAATTCGGTTACCCGTATTGGCTATTGCGGCTGACCGCAACTTTTGTAAGCATCAGGTAGTTGCCCAGGCCTTGTCGCCTTTCTTATAATCGATGCAGCCCTGGTATTTTCCAGGCACAGCCACATAACGCAAAGCCTTGGTAGCACCCGGCTCTGAAGTGAAATACCCCCAGAGGGTCAACTCTTTCATCAACCTGAAATAATGTGGGAGGTCATCTTCTTTTTTCTTATCGGTATACTGCTTTTGCTCCTTGTCCAGATCCACCAGCAGATCGTGCCTTTCCTGGGCGCTGGCATCGAGGAAGGAATGCCCATTCTTCTTTTTGCTGGCTTCATTCAGCTTTTGCATGCCATCGACAAATACTTTCTGATCCTTTTCAGTATAACAATCACGAACTATGCGGGTCATAAAATCCCCCACCTTCGCCTCCTTGGCGCCGGGCGTATCCGTTGCAGGCAGAATGGTCTCCGCAACCTCGTCCAGAAAGGCGACGTCATCATTCGAGAAATTGATACCCGCGCCTCCGATATTCTTATCGGTTTGGCGACAGCCGGACAGAAAAGCTTCCGCTCCCAGGACCGTACCACCCAGGAGCAGGCTTACTCTCGCAATTGCGTCTCTTCTATTCATAATGCAAATTTTTAAATATTACCTTTTTTAAGTTCACTCACGGCAAAATCCGCTGCCCTGGCAGTCAACGCCATATACGTCAGCGAAGGATTCTGACAGGCGGCCGAGGTCATACAGGCCCCATCTGTCACAAAAACGTTTTTGGCATCCCACACCTGGTTATGCCCATTCAACACCGACGTCTTGGGGTCCTTACCCATACGCGCCGAACCCATCTCATGAATACCATCTCCTACATGATGCCCATTATCCCACGAATGCACTTTCTTCGCACCCGCAGCCTCCAGCATCGCTACTCCTTCTGCCGCCATGTCCTTCCGCATCCGCTTCTCATTATCCTTCAACTCGGCATCCATGTTCAGCACAGGCAGCCCCCACTTATCTTTTTTATCCTTGTCCAGCGATATCTTATTGTCATGATAAGGCAGCAGCTCTCCAAAAGCCGTCAAGCCCATGGTCCATGTCCCGGGCTCCTGGAGCGTCTCTTTTAATTGGGCCCCAATGCTCAGCTCCGCCACGTCCCTCCGCCAGTCTTCCCGGCTGGCGCCGCCCTGATAGCCA
>Ga0207671_10004158_pt1 | contig 13987 bp, 17 predicted proteins | sample KBSC24metaG_FD_184352 | JGI IMG/M metagenome (GOLD analysis project Ga0207671, IMG submission 184352) | Corn rhizosphere microbial communities from Kellogg Biological Station, Michigan, USA - KBS C2-4 metaG (SPAdes) (version 2) | ecosystem: Host-associated > Plants > Roots > Rhizosphere > Soil... | reverse complement strand
CACCGATCCGCGCTACGCGCAGGACTTCCAGCCCGAATATCCGGCGCAGGAGATGCGCGCCCAGCGCGACGGCCTGGTCACCCTGCGCGTGCTGATCGGCGCCGACGGGCGGGTGAAGGCGGTGGAACCGGTGAGCGCCACCAGCGACGCCTTCTTCGCCGTCACCAAGCGCCAGGCGCTCGGCAAATGGCGCTTCCGGCCCGCCACCCGCGGCGGCGTGGCCGAGGAGAGCTGGAAGACGATGACCGTCCGGTTCCGGATCGAAGACGCCCGCTGATCGCCCTCCGATCCCAGCGGCGTGGACGCGGGGGCTGGCCCTGGAGCCCCCGCGTCCCTATCTTGCGGGGCCGATGACCTTCCTCAAGAACATCTCGCCGCTCCGGGCCCTTCGCGACCTGCGCGGCTATCTGGCCAGCCGCAAGAAGCACGAACTCTGGTTCATGATGCTCGCGTTGATCGTGACGTTCGGCATCATCGTCGCGTTCGTGAAGGATTCGCACGTGCCGGTGCCGTACAAGAAGAACATCATCTACGTGGACAGCTGGCCGATCACCCGCACCGAGGCGGAGATCCGCGCGAAGCAGAAGGTCGACGAGGCCAAGCGCCAGGAAGAGGAAGCCGCCTTTCTCGAGCGCCAGAAAAAGCGCGCGGCCGAGTTTAAGAAGTACGACGACTGGCTGAAGAAGCACGGGATTTGAACGACGCGCGCTGGATGGCGGTGGCGCTCGGGCTCGCCGAGCGGGGCATGGGCCGAACCGCGCCCAATCCCAATGTCGGCTGCGTGCTGGTCCGCGATGGTCGCGTCGTCGGACGCGGCTGGACCCAGCCCGGCGGGCGTCCCCATGCCGAGGCGATGGCGCTGGCGGAAGCCGGCGAGGCTGCGCGCGGTGCCACCGCCTATGTCACGCTGGAGCCCTGCGCGCATGTCTCGCCGCGCGGCCCAGCCTGTGCCGATCTGCTGGTCGCCGCCGGTGTCGCCCGCGTCGTTGCCGCGCTGCGCGACCCGGATCCGCGCACTGACGGCACCGGCTTCGCGCGCCTGGAGGAAGCGGGCATCCGGGTCGAATCCGGCCTGATGGCGACCGAAGCCCAGCGCAGCATGGCGGGCTTCCTTACCCGCCTTGCCAGGCGCCGCCCGCACGTCACGCTCAAGCTCGCCACCTCGCTCGACGGGCGCATCGCGCTGTCGACCGGCGAGAGCAAATGGATCACCGGCCCCCAGGCCCGCGCCCATGCCCATCTCGAACGCGCCCGGCACGACGGCATCCTGGTCGGTCGCGGCACCTTCCTCGCCGACGTCCCGAAGCTGGACGTGCGGCTGCCGGGCCTCGCCGATCGATCGCCGCGCCGCATCCTGCTCTCCTCCACCGGCCCGACCCCGCCGGGCTGGGAACGCATCGCCGACATCGCCGATATTCGCCACCTGTCGGGCATCGACACGCTGATGGTGGAGGGTGGCGCCAAGGCGGCGACCGCCTTCCTGCGCGCCGATCTGGTAGACCGGCTCCTCCTCTACCGCGCGCCGATCCTGCTCGGCGGCGGCAAACCCGCGGTCGAGGCGTTCGGCCTCGCCGCATTGTCCGAGGCGCATGATCGCTGGCGCCTGCTGGACTCTCGTATGCTTGGCAGCGATCGGTTCGAGGTCTACGAGCGCAACTGATGTTCACCGGAATCGTAAGCGATGTCGGCACGATCGACGCGGTAGAGCGCCAGGGTGACCTGCGCGTGCGCGTGGCGACGGCCTATCCCACCCATGAGATCGATCTCGGCGCCTCGGTCGCCTGTTCGGGCGTGTGCCTGACAGTGGTCGACAAGGGGCCCGGCTGGCTCGACTTCGACGTGTCGGGCGAAACCGTCTCGCGCACCGCCGACGACCAGTGGACCGCCGGCCGCAAGCTCAACCTGGAGCGTGCGCTGCGCCTGGGCGACGAGCTGGGCGGGCACATCGTCACCGGCCATGTCGACGGCATCGGGCGGGTAAAGCTGGTCGAGGCGATCGACGGTTCGCACCATGTCGTGATCGCGGCCGGGCCGGAGATCGCGCCGTACGTCGCGCCCAAGGGCTCGATCACCGTCGACGGCGTGTCGCTCACGGTCAACGCGGTGGACGACACGCCCGAGGGCGTCGAATTCCACCTCAACATCATTCCGCACACCGCCGCGGTCACCACCTTTGCCACGCTGGCGGAAGGCCAGGCGGTCAATCTGGAGATCGACGTGCTGGCGCGCTATCTTCAGCGCATGGAGGCATTGCGTGCCAAAGGCTGAACTCGCCGCGCTCAAGCACGGCTTCCTCTCCTCGCCCGAGGAACTGATCGACGAGGCCCGCAACGGCCGGATGTTCATCCTGGTCGATGACGAGGATCGCGAGAATGAGGGCGATCTGATCATCCCGGCCCAGATGGCGACGCCGGACGCGATCAACTTCATGGCCAAGTACGGCCGCGGCCTGATCTGCCTGGCGATGACCAAGGCGCGCGTCGACCAGCTCGGGCTGGAACTGATGAGCCGCGCCAACGGCACGCGACACGAAACCGCCTTCACCGTCTCGATCGAGGCCAAGGAAGGCGTGACCACCGGCATCTCCGCCGCCGACCGCGCCCGCACCATCTCGGTCGCGATCGACAGCACCAAGGGCCGCGCGGACATCGTCACGCCGGGGCATGTCTTCCCGCTGGTCGCGCGCGACGGCGGCGTGCTGGTCCGCGCCGGCCATACCGAGGCGGCGGTGGACGTCGCCCGCCTGGCCGGGCTCAACCCTGCCGGCGTGATCTGCGAGATCATGAAGGACGACGGGACGATGGCGCGGCTCGACGATCTCGTCGGCTTTGCCCAGCTCCACAACCTCAAGATCGGCACGATCCGCGACCTGATCGCCTATCGCCGTCGCCACGACCATCTCGTCGAGCAGCGCGCCGAGGCGACCTTCACCAGCGAATGGGGCGGCGAGTGGCGCGCGCTCACCTTCTGGAACAAGGCGACCGGCAGCGAACAGGTCGCCCTGGTCAAGGGCCGGATCGATCCGAACAAGCCGACGCTGGTGCGGATGCACGCGCTGTCGCCCTTTGCCGACGTGTTCGGCGAAGGCGGCCCGCGCGGCGGACTGCTGCGCAAGTCGATGGAGATCATCGGCAAGGAAGGCGCCGGCGTGATCGTCGTGATCAACCGCCCCCGCCCCGACGGCTATACCGTCGCGCTGCAGACCCGCAGCGGCGCGATTCCGCCCAAGGACATGGACGAGCTGCGCGACTACGGCGTCGGCGCGACCATTCTCACCGAACTCGGCGTGCAGGACATGATCCTGCTCTCCAACACCCATCACACGCTGATCGGGCTCGACGGCTACGGCCTGTCGATCGCCGGCACGCGTCCCATCGATCCGGAGCAATAATGGCCAACGTCCTCATCGTCGAAGCACGCTTCTACGAGCATCTCAACGACATGCTGATCGCCGGCGCCAAGGCCGCGATCGAGGCGGCGGGCCACAAGGCGGAGGTGATCACCGTGCCGGGCGCGCTGGAGATCCCGGGTGCGGTCGCGCTGGCGGCGGACAGCGGGCGCTACGACGCGTTCGTGGCGATCGGCGTGGTGATCCGCGGCGAGACCTATCATTTCGAGATCGTCGCGGGCGAAAGCGCGCGCGGGCTGATGGCACTGTCGATGGACGGCGTTGCGATCGGCAACGGCATCCTGACGGTAGAGAACGAGGCGCAGGCGCTGGTCCGCGCCGATCCGAAGCAGAAGGACAAGGGCGGCGAGGCCGCCAAGGCGGCGCTGGCGATGCTCGCGCTCAAGGCCAAGTTCGGCTGATGCAGGTGCCGGTGCTCGAAACCGAGCGCCTGATCCTGCGCCAGCACGCGGCTGGCGATTTCGAGGCATGGGCGGCGTTCCATGCCGACCCGGAGGTGATGCGGTTCCTGGGCGGCGTGCAGCCGCGCGGGACCGCCTGGCGCAGCCTGTGCAGCATGGCGGGCGCCTGGACGATCCGCGGCTTCTCGATGTTCGCCGTCATCGAGCGCGCGAGCGGCCGCTGGATCGGCCGTATCGGCCCCCATTCTCCCGAAGGCTGGCCCGGGCTGGAAGTCGGCTGGGGACTGGCTAGCGAGGCGGCGGGCAAGGGCTATGCCCACGAGGCCGCGATCGCGGCGATCGACTATGCGGTGGACGTGCTCGGCTGGGACGAGGTGATCCACACCATCGATCCCGAGAACACGGCATCGATCCGGCTGGCGCAGGTCCTCGGCGCCGAAAATGGGGGCCCAACCCGGCTACCCGCCCCGCTCGAACATCTGCGCGTCGACCGCTGGGCGCAGACCGCGGACCAATGGCGCGCCCGCCGCGCGGCGCTGGGCTGACGCGATGGACATGCCCCCCTCTCGCTATCGCGTCGAAGAGCGGGACCGGCGGCTGGTCGTCATCGATCGCAAGACCGGACGCGAGGTCTCCCATATGAAAACTCCCCTCCCGCTTGCGGGAGGGGTCGGGGGAGGGGATGGGAGCCAGAAGCGTTCGGGCCCGAGATCAGCCCCTCCCCCTGCCCCTCCCACAAGCGGAAGGGGTGCGCAGGGCTGGAAGTTCGGGTTTCAACAGCGGAAAGCCACGCCAGACAGCTTCGTCACCCGGAGCTGGTTCGACGCCAAGGCGCCGCGCACGATCAAGCTTAACTACACCGCCCATTCGCGACTGGCGACGCTGCGCTTCGGCGGCGCGATCCTGATCGCGCTGCTGGTAACGGGCAGCTTTCTGTTCTGGCCCTGGTTCCCCGTCACGCTCGCCGCAGTGCTGGGCCCCGCGAAGACGCGCACGCGTCTCCGCGAGGCCAGCACCCGCTGGATCGACGGCTTCGATCAGGCCGGCTGAAGCGCGGCCTCGTCGGCAGTCGGATAGTCGGTATAGCCCTCGGCGCCACCGACGTAGAAGAACGCCTCGCGCTGCGGATTGAGCGGCAGCCCCTCGCGTAGCCGGCGCGGCAGGTCAGGGTTCGCCAGGAAGGTCCGGCCGAAGGCGATCGCATCGGCCTCGCCTGCGTCGAGCGCCGCCTGGGCGCTGGCCGCATCATAGTCCGAGTTCAGCGCCAGCACGCCGCGATAGACCTTGCGCATCAGCGGATGGATCGGCGGCTGGTCGGGCAAGCCCCGGCTGCCGCCCGGACGCGGCTCGCGCATCTCGAGGAAAGCGACACCGATGTCGTCCAGCGCGGCAGCGGCGGCTTCGAACAGCGGCGCCGGGTTGCTGTCGTTTACGCCCTGCACCTCGCCATTGGGCGAGAGACGCACGCCGGTGCGCTCGGCGCCGATCGTGTCGACCACGCGCTGGCTCACTTCGCGCAGCAGGCGGATGCGGTTTTCGATCGAGCCGCCATATTCGTCCTCGCGGAAATTGGCATTGTCGCGCAGGAACTGGTCGATCAGATAGCCATTGGCGGCGTGGATCTGCACCCCATCGAACCCGGCGCGGATCGCGTTCTCGGCGGCGCGTTCATAGTCGTCGAGGATCCCCGGGATCTCGTCGGTGCGCAGCGGGCGGGCCTGGCTATAGGGGCGCTTTGTCTCGCCGGCATCCTCGGCCGGATAGGTGCGCACTTCGCCGGGCGCGGTGGTCGCCGATGCCGAGACCGGCGGTTCGCCGCCGAGGAAGTCCGAATGCACCAGCCTGCCCATGTGCCATAGCTGCGAGACGATCTTCCCGCCGGCTTCGTGGACAGCCGCGGTAATCGGCTTCCATGCCTCGACCTGCTCGTCGCTCCAGATGCCGGGGGCATAGGCCCAGCCGAGGCCCTGCTGGCTGATGCCGGTCGCCTCGGTGATGATCAGCCCGGCGCTGGCGCGTTGGCGATAATAATCGACCATGACCGGGGTCGGCACATGGCCGCGGGTCGACCGGCCGCGGGTGAGCGGCGACATCCACACGCGATTGGCGGCGTGGATCGCGCCGAGCTGAATCGGATCGAACAGGCTGGGCATCGAAATTCCTTTGGCAGCTTGTGACTTCGTACAGATAGGGCGCTACAGGGCACCATGCAGGGCAACGCATCGACAACAAAAACTACCCCGGCACGAAGCCATGTTGCGACCGCGCTGATTGCAGCGCTGATCGCAAACGCCGCGCTGGCCACGGGGCCGTTGTTCGTCCGGATGGCGGATGTGGGGCCGGTATCGGCCGCGTTCTGGCGGCTGATCATCGCGACGCCGATCCTGTTCGCCGCCGCCACCGCGCTGGGCGAAAAGCCGCTCGCGCTGGCGCGCGGGCGCTGGTGGATCCTCAGCATCGCCGGGGTGGTCTTCGCGCTCGATCTGGCCAGCTGGCACATCGGCATCGTCCGCACCACGCTCGCCAACTCCACCCTGTTCGGCAATTCGGCGTCGTTAATCTTCCCGATCTACGGCTTCGTCGTCGCCCGCGCCTGGCCGAGCAAGATGCAGGGCGCGGCATTGCTGCTCGCCGCGATCGGCGGCGCGCTGCTGCTCGGGCGTTCGGCCGAGCTTTCCTCGCGGCATCTCGCGGGCGACCTGTTCTGCCTCGCAGCCGGCGTGTTCTACGCAGTCTATTTCGCGTTGATGGCGCGGGTGCGGGTGTCGCTGGGTCCGGTGCCGGCGCTGGCGCTGTCCTCGCTCGCCACGATCCCCCCGCTGCTGGCGATCGCGCTGGCGATGGGCGAGCAGATCGTGCCGCATCTCTGGTGGCCACTGCTCGCGCTTGCGATCGTCAGCCAGCTGATCGGGCAGGGCTGCATGATCTACGCGCTCGGCCATCTCTCGCCGCTGGTGATTGGAATCGCCTTGCTGGTGCAGCCGGCGGTGGGCGCAGCGCTCGGCTGGATGATCTTCGACGAGAAGCTCGGCACCGCCGACCTGTTCGGCGCGGCGCTGGTCGCGGCGGCGCTGGTGCTGGTGCGGCAAGGCGCGGTACGGCCCAAGGGGTAGGCGGTTGCCGGGCGGCGGCTTCGGGCCTAGATCAGGCTCATGGATCTCGCCGACGCCACCCTCGATGAACTGCGCGCGGCGCTCGCGCCGTCGCTTGCCGCCAATGCCGCCTTCGATGGCTGGAACCAGCGCGCGCTGGATGCCACCGCCGACGGCATGGGCGTCGACCGCGACGTGGCGCGACTCGCCTTCTCGGACGGTCCGCTGGCGATGATCGACGCCTGGTTCGCGCATATCGACCGCGCGATGCTCGACGAGCTTTCGCCCGAGACGCTGGCGGGGATGAAGATCCGCGCGCGGATCACCGCGTTGGTCGAGGCGCGGCTTACGCTGCTCGCGCCGTATCGGGACGCGCTGCGCCGGGCGCTGGCGATCCTCGCCATGCCGCAGAATCTGGGTCGCGCGAGCAAGCTCGGTTGGCGCGCGGCGGATGCGATGTGGCGCGCGGCGGGCGACACCACGACCGACTACAACCATTATACCAAGCGGATGACCCTCGGCAGCGTCTATGCCGCGACCATCGCCGTGTTCGTGCAGGACGAGAGCGAGGAGTGGGCAGACACCCGCGCCTTCCTCGCCCGCCGGATCGAGGGGATCATGCGCTTCGAGAAGGCCAAGGCGGGGTTCGTGAATCGCACGACCAACCGCCCGAGCCTCTCCCGCTTCATCGGTCGGTTGCGCTACCCGGCGATCTGAGGTCGGGCCGGGCTCGCGCGTTCGGCGACCATACGCTCGCCATCGATCGTGATCGGGCTGGCGAGGCCCGGCAGCCCCTCGCGCACGATCGCCATGCCGCGCGCGATTACCTGCGGGTCGGCGAACACCTCGTCGACGCGGTTGATCGGCCCCGCCGGCACGCCCTGCGCCTCCAAGGCCTCGTAGAGGTCGGCCTTGGCCCACTCCAGGATCGCGCGGGCGAGCTGCGGGATCAGCGCATCGCGATTCGTTACCCGTGCAGGGTTGGTGGCGAAGCGCGGATCGCCCGCCAGATCGAGACCGAGGATCGCGCACAGCTTTGCGAACTGCGAATCATTGCCCACCGCCACGATCAGCTCGCCGTCACGGCAGGCGAAGGCCTGGTAGGGCACGAGATTCGCATGGCCGTTGCCCATGCGGTGCGGCACCGTGCCGCTCGCCATCCAATTGAGCGCCTGGTTGGCGAGCACCGCCACCTGCGTATCAAGCAGCGCCATGTCGATATGCGCCCCCGTCCCCTCCACGTCCCGCCGGCGCAGCGCGGCTAGGATCGCCACGGCCGAATAGACTCCGGTGAAGATGTCGGCATAGGCGACCCCCGCCTTTTGCGGCGCGCCGTCGGGCTCGCCGGTGAGGCTCATCCCCCCGCCCATGCCCTGGATGATGAAGTCATAGCCGGCGCGGCCCGCATAGGGCCCGGTCTGGCCGAAGCCGGTGATCGAGCAGACGATCAGCCTCGGGTTGGCCACCCGCAGGCTCGCGGCATTGAGCCCGTACTTCACCAGCCCGCCGACCTTGTAGTTCTCGATAACCACATCGGCATCGGCGATCAGCGCCTTGGCCGCCGCCTGCCCCTCCAGCGTGGCGATATCGATGCCGACACTGGTCTTGCCGCGGTTGCAGGCGTGGAAATAGGCGGCGTCGCGATTCTCGCCCTCGGCATCGTGGAGGAAGGGCGGCCCCCAGTGCCGGGTGTCGTCGCCGGCGCCAGGACGCTCGACCTTGACCACCTCGGCCCCCAGATCGGCGAGCAGCTGCCCGCACCACGGCCCGGCGAGGATGCGGGCGAGTTCGACGACCTTGATTCCGGCAAGCGGCTTCACGGGCGCCGGATCGCGTAGACGAAGTGATCCGCGAAGACCTGACCGCCGCCACGATGGTTGCGGCCTGGAATCAGTTCCCCGCCGATCTTCGCCATGGCCCCGCGCGAGCGCAGATTGTCCTTGCCGACCAGAAACACGACCGTGCCCACAGTGCGGTGGATATGGTCGAGCATCAGCCGCTTCACCTCGCGATTGTAGGTGCCGCCCCAATAGGCGCGAGCCAGGAAGGTCCAGCCGATCTCGATCTCGTCTTCTTCGGGCACGTGATAGTCGTACCGGCTGGAGCCGATGATCGCGCCGGTCGCCTTGTCCTCGATCGCCAGCCCGCCGTCGCAGGCCAGCGCCTCGGCGAAGAACTTGCGGAATATCGGTTCCTGCCAGCGGTCCGGCCGCGGATGCACCTCCCAGATCAGCGGATCGGAGGCGACCGCATAGAGCGCCTCCCAATCCTCTGCGACCAGCGGCCGGATGCGGACGAGATCGCCCTCCAGCACCGGCTGCCGATCGGGCGCCATCAGAACGCCGCGATGCCGGTGATCGCCCGGCCGAGAATCAGCCCGTGCACGTCGTGCGTGCCCTCATAGGTGTTCACCGTTTCGAGGTTGATCGCGTGCCGGATCACGTGGAATTCGGCCGAGATGCCGTTGCCGCCGTGCATGTCCCGCGCGACGCGGGCGATATCGAGCGCCTTGCCGCAATTGTTGCGCTTGATGATGCTGATCGCCTCCGGGCTGAGCATGCCCGCGTCGAACATCCGCCCGCAGCGCAGCGCCGCCTGCAGGCCGAGTGCGATCTCGGTTTCCATATTGGCGAGCTTGAGCTGGACCAGCTGGGTCGCCGCCAGCGGCCGGCCGAACTGGTGGCGATCGAGCGTATATTGCCGCGCGGCATGGAAGCACGCCTCGGCCGCACCCATCGTGCCCCAGGCGATGCCGTAGCGCGCGCGGTTGAGGCAGCCGAACGGTCCCTTCAGCCCCTGGACGTTGGGCAGCAGCGCGTCTTCGCCCACTTCCACCCCGTCCATCACGATCTCGCCGGTCACCGAGGCGCGCAAGCTCAGCTTGCCGTCGATCTTCGGGCTGGTGAGGCCCTTCATGCCGCGCTCCAGCACGAAGCCGCGGATCGCGCCGTCATGCGCGTCGCTCTTCGCCCAGACGACGAACACGTCGGCGATCGGCGAATTGGTGATCCACATCTTGGCGCCGGTGATCCGGTAGCCGCCGTCGATCTTCTCGGCACGCGTGCGCATGCCGGCCGGATCGGAGCCCGCGTCCGGCTCGGTCAGGCCGAAACAGCCGACCCATTCGCCGCTCGCCAGCTTGGGGAGGTACTTCCGCCGCTGCTCCTCGCCGCCATAGGCATGGATCGGGTGCATCACGAGCGAGCTCTGCACGCTCATCGCCGAGCGATAGCCCGAATCCACCCGCTCCACTTCGCGCGCGACCAGGCCATAGGCGACATAGCCGAGCCCGGCCCCGCCATAGGTTTCGGGGATCGTGGGCCCGAGCAGGCCCAGCGTGCCCATCTCCGCCATGATCTCGCGGTCGAACGCCGCACGCGACTAAGCGGAGGTCACGCGCGGGAGCAGCTCGCCCTGCGCGTAGTCGCGTGCGGCGTCGCGCACCATCCGCTCTTCGTCGGTAAGCTCGCCGTCGAGCCCGAACGGATCCTGCCAGTCGAACCGGCCCATGTCTGCCATTTCAGTCGTTCCTCGGTGTCTCCGGTGCCGGGGCGGGGGCGGCTGCCTGCGCCACGACCGGGGGTTTGGGCGGCGTTGCAGCTGCCGCCTTCTCTATTTCGTCCAGTGCCTTGCGGGCATTCACATAGCGCGAGGCGGCGCTGGTCCAACCCTCCGCCACGGAGGCGCCGGGCATGTGCGCCACTTCGGCGATCGCCGTTTCGACATTGCCGGCGGCGAGCGCGCTTCGGGCGCGGCGCAGGCGCTCCGCCGGGCGCGGGCTCGGCATGCCGGCCTGGTGGAGCACGAACAGGTCACCCACGAAGCTGCGGATGCGCACCCACAGGCTGTCGTCGGGGCCGGTGCCGAGCCGCGGCGCGATCGTGTCGAGCGCGATGCGGAGATCCTCGAGCGTCAGCGGGTCGCCGGCGGCGGTGACGATCGCCGCCACCGCCTGCGGGTGCCGCTCGCCGAAACGGGCGCGGAGCTGCTGCTCCAGGCTGCCCAGCGGCTGGCCGCGCTCGACTGCGCGGCGCACCGCGGCGGCGACCATCAACCGTTCGGCCTGGGTCGAATATTGCGCAGCATTGCGCGCGCTCTCGTCGGCCTGGCGCAGCTCCAGCTCCAGTGCATCGAGCCGGGCGGCGAGCTGGCTTTCGCGGGCGTCGAGCGTCGCGACGTCGGTCGCCGGGGCCAGCACCGGCGGCGGCACCTTGAGCGGCTCGACGGCCAGCGATGCCGAGGCTGCCGGCTTCGCGGTGTCGTTCGTGGTCTTGAGATGCGGGCCGGCCAGTTCGATCGCGCCAGCGGTCAGCGCGACGCCGGCAAGGAAGCCCAGCCCAACGGGGATCATTCGATTACGGCGCGGACTCAGGGTTCGGACCGGCTCGGGCGCCAGGGGCTCGTCGCTCATGGGCGCCCTTTTCGCCGCGCGGGCTTCCCGGGTCAACCAGCCCCGCGGGTCAATCGGCGAGCGCGACGGCGAGGTCGAGCAACGCTTCGGTCTCGGGACGGGCCGCGAAGGCGGTCACTGCCCAGCCCGGCCCCGCCCCGGCGGCGGCGGCCTCGCTCACCGCGGCAAGGCGGACGGTGCCCCGATCGGGGACGAGTTCCGCCAGTCGCGCGCCGGCGCGGGCGGACTGGACCAGGGCCACGCAGCCCGCGAGCGCCGCGACGTCCGCGGCGGAAATCGGCAGGATCTCGCTGGCATACACCGGGAGTACCGCCGCGACGATGCCGCCGGCGTGCAGCGTCCGCTCCTGACCCGCAAGGTGCAGCGCACGCCGAACACCCGCGGCCTCGGCCTGGGAGACCAGCGCCGCCGCCCCGGCGCCGCCCACTGCGACGACATCGAAATGCGCGCGCCGGGCGGCGGACGCCGTTGCTTCGCCGACGGCGTGGACAGGCAGCCCCCGCAAACTCGACATACCCTCTCCTGCGAGCCGCACGGCGTTCGCGCTGGTCAGGATCAGCGCGTCGAAATCGCCCGGATCGGGCACGTCCCATGCCAGGGGCCGCGTTTCGAACAGCGGAAGGCGGATCGCGGTGCGCCCGCGTCCTTCGATCGCAGCGGCGGTGATGCGGTTGCCGGGTTCGGGCCGCAGCACCGCGATCGGCCGGCTCATCCGGCGAACAGCGCGCGCACCGCTTCGGGCGCGCGGTCGAGCAGGTCGCGGGCGAGCGTCGCGGGCAGCATCGCGTCCTCCGGCGCGCCTTCGATCATGCCATGGACATGCGCGCTGCCGTCGGCGGCGTAGAGCTCCGCCTCGATGGTTAGGATGGCGCCTTCGATCGTCGCCAGCGCGGCGACGGGCGAATGGCAGTCCGCCATCAGCGCGGCGAGCAGTGCGCGTTCGGCCAGCACGCAGGCGCGGGTCTTCGGATGATCGATCGCGGCGAGCAGCCCGAGCATCCGCGAATCGTCGGTGCGCGCCTCGATCCCCACCGCGCCCTGCGCCGGGGCGGGTAGCATCACGTTGGTGGGCAGGATGTGGCCGACATCGAAGCGCCCGAGCCGCTCCAGCCCCGCCGAGGCGAGCAGCGTCGCATCCGCCTCGCCGGCCGCCAGCTTGGCGAGCCGGGTATCGACATTGCCGCGGAAAAGCACCGTGGTCACGTCCGGCCGGTGGCGCTTCACCTGCGCGGCACGGCGCGGCGAGGCGGTGCCGATCACCGCCCCCGGCCTGAGCGCGGCAAGCGATTCGGCGCCGACCAGCCGATCGCGCACATCGGCGCGGGGCAGCATCGCGGCGATCGCGATCGCTTCGGGGCGGACGGTCTCGACGTCCTTCATCGAATGCACCGCGCAGTCGATCTCGCCTTCGAGGAGCGCGCGATCGAGCTCCTTGGTCCACAGCGCCTTGCCGCCGATCTCGGCGAGCGGGCGGTCCTGCACCTTGTCGCCGGTGGTGCGGACGATAACGATCTCGCCCTCGATGCCGTGCGCGGCCTTGAGCGCGTCGCGCACCATATGGGCCTGGGTAAGGGCGAGCGGCGAGCCGCGCGTGCCGATGCGAAGTGCAGTCATGGGGCAGGTGCTACGGTCGTGCGCAAGGGACGGCAATGGGGGTCTTCGCGGATCCAAACGTCCTCGGCCTCTGGACCCTGCCGCCAAGCGGCTTAGATGGGGATCATGGCACTCATCCTCGGACTTGAATCGAGCTGCGATGAAACCGCAGCCGCCCTCGTCGATAGCGACGGCACGATCCGCGCGCACAAGCTGGCGCGCCAGGAAGAGGCGCACCGGCCCTATGGCGGCGTCGTGCCCGAGATCGCCGCGCGGGCGCATGTCGAGATGCTGGGGCCGCTGGTCGAAGCGGCACTGGCAGAGGCGGGCGTGACGCTGGCCGAGGTCGACGCGATCGCCGCCACCGCCGGCCCCGGCCTGATCGGCGGGGTGATGGTGGGGCTCGTCACGGGCAAGGCGCTGGCGCTCGCCGCCGGCAAGCCGCTGGTGGCGGTGAATCATCTCGAAGGCCATGCGCTGTCGCCCCGGCTCGGCGACCGGAGCCTGGAATTTCCGTACCTGCTGCTGCTCGTCTCGGGCGGGCATTGCCAGCTGCTGCTGGTCGAGGGCGTCAACCGCTATCGCAGGCTCGCCACCACGATCGACGACGCGGCAGGCGAGGCGTTCGACAAGACTGCCAAGCTGCTCGGCCTCGGCTTCCCCGGCGGCCCGGCGGTGGAGAAGGCCGCCGAGCGGGGCAACCCCAAGGCGGTGCCGCTGCCGCGCCCGCTGGTTGGGTCCGGCGAGCCGCATTTCTCCTTCGCTGGGCTCAAGAGCGCGGTCGCCCGCGCCGTAAACGACTATAGCGCCGAGGACCTCGCAGCATCGTTCCAGCAGGCGGTGGTCGATTGCCTGGTCGATCGCACCCGGCTGGCGCTCGCGGTCACCCGGCCGACGGCGCTGGTCGTGGCGGGCGGCGTCGCGGCGAACACCGCGGTTCGGACCGCGCTGGAGGCACTGGCAAGTGCGCACGACCTCCCCTTCGTCGCGCCGCCCTTGTGGCTGTGCACCGACAATGCCGCGATGATCGCCTGGGCGGGTGCCGAGCGCTTCGCCCAGGGGCTTACCGATCCGCTCGATT
>Ga0207671_10004156_pt1 | contig 13991 bp, 10 predicted proteins | sample KBSC24metaG_FD_184352 | JGI IMG/M metagenome (GOLD analysis project Ga0207671, IMG submission 184352) | Corn rhizosphere microbial communities from Kellogg Biological Station, Michigan, USA - KBS C2-4 metaG (SPAdes) (version 2) | ecosystem: Host-associated > Plants > Roots > Rhizosphere > Soil... | reverse complement strand
AGCACCAGTGATCCGGCCACCGCGACGTTCAGACTCGCGCCGGTGCCGATCATCGGGATCTCCACGGCGAGGTCGAGGAGGGCCACGGCGTCGGGTGGGATGCCGTCGCGTTCGTGGCCGAGGACGAGGACGGTGCGATTGCGGGCGGTGGGGAGGTCGGCGAGGCGGATGGCTTCGTCGGCGAGTTCGGCGCCGACGATGGTGGTGTCGTCGCGTGCTTGCTGCTTGGCGAGCCAGGTCAGCTGGTCGCCGGTCCAGTGCACGCAGGCGGGCTTTCGCAGGGTGTTGCCGCGGGCCAGTGCCTCCGGGACCCAGGGCAGCCTCGGGACGGCCAGGCAGGCGCCGACCGCGTCGCAGGTGCGGAGCAGGGTGCCGAGGTTGGCGTTGTGGAGGGGCCACAGGGGAGCGGCTATGAGGTGGTCCCAGCAGCTGTGGGAGCGGCGACGGCGTTCGGTGCGCAGATCGCGGGGGGACTTCACCCGCACGGCGGACGCGGTCACCGGATGGACTTCTGCGGCTCCGGCAGAGGGGTCATCAAGGGCTTCATTTCTTATGGCGCTTAGCGGCGCGCCTTGGGCCATCGACGGCGATGACGCCGCCCCAACTCAACGCTGGAGCGGCGTACGTGTGGCGTCCAGGATAGCGCGGCCGTGATCGAGCGATCAGGCGATCAGGCCAGCGGGCAATCAGGCAATCAGGCAATCAGGCAATCAGGCAATCAGGCCGTCAGGCAATCAGGCAATCAGGCCGTCAGGCAATCAGGCCAGCGGGCTGTCCGGCCATCAGTCGAAGCGGATGATCACCGCGCTCCCCGCCTGCACCGTCACGCTCGCGCTTCCGTGGTGCACCGCGACCGGTGTGTGCTGCGGCGCGGCGAAGGCTCCGTGCGGGCCGACCTGCTGGCCGCCGAGGGTGATGTCGGTGGTGGCGGCCAGGCCGTCGGGGGAGGTGGTGGCCAGCGCGGTCAGGCTCCCGCAGTGGAGTCCGGGCAGACCCAGGTTCAGGTTCACGGTCGTCGCCGCGTGGCTCGCCGGGTCCTGCACGTCGTCGAGCACGACCGTCAGGTGCCCGCCCTCCCTCACGGCGTAGGCCCGCACGTCGGCCGAGTCCGGGTTGTCCAGCGCCACGAAGTCGCCGCTGCCGACCAGCGAGGTGGCGAGCATCCCGTAGTACAGCGGACGCGGGGTCAGGTCGCCGGTCGTCGGGCACAGCGGGGTGTAGGGGTCGCAGCCCGCTGCGTTGGTGCCGTCCATGAACTCGGCGGTGGAGATGCCGTCCTGAGCGAGCATCAGGGTGTAGTCCAGGGACCACAGCGCCGAGGCGAAGGTGTCGCTGACCCCTGCGGTACCCGCGCAGACTGTGGAGTTGGTCTCGGTCATCGCCGCCGGGACGTGCAGCTGCCGCGCGGCACTCAGCGCCGCCTGCGCGTTGGCGTTCTCGTACTGCACCGATGCCGTGCCCAGCAGCTGCGCGATGGTGGCGACCTGGCCGCCGCAGGCGCTCGTCGGGTACGTGTGGTCGCTGACGATGTCGACGTCGGGGTGCGCGGCGTCGGCCGCGGCGAAGCCGGCGAGCCAGGAGCTGTGGTTGGTCTCGGCCTCCGGGCCGGTGAGGCGCATGCCCGGGACGGCGGCGCGGATCGCCGAGGCGTACGTCTCGAAGTCGGCGTAGTACGCGGCGGCGTCGGTCTCGTAGAAGTTCGGCTCGTTGCCGACCTCGATCGCCAGCAGCGAGCGGCCGAAGATCTGCTGCGCGGAACGGGCCTCGTCGGCGGCGCGCGCCGGGTCGCGGTGCTTGAGGTTGACCGCGAGGATCACCTTCCAGCCGGTCGACTTGGCGATCGCGGCCAGGTGCTGAAGCTTGTCCGGGGTGATGGTGCCGGACGTGGCCCAACTCGGGGCGGGCTCGTCGGTCGAGGTCCAGAACGTGCCGTCGCCGGAGTTGCCGCCGATCCGCAGCACGCCGGTCGAACCGAGGGTCCTGAGATATCCGGCCAGGTCGGTGCTGGAGTAGTTGTCGGCGGCGACCGTCGCGGCGCCGAAGGACAGACCGACGAAGCCGGGGCGCAGCGCGTGGCCCGTCTGGGTGGGGTGGACCGTGATGGCCAGGCCGGCCGCCGGTGCTGAGGCCGGGCTCGGCGCCTGCGCCGCCGAGGCGGAAACGTTGCCGGTGAGCGCGGCGGTGAGCGAGGCGGCGACGACGACGGCGGCGGCCGTGACGGCGCGCATGCGAGTGACGGACTTCATGATCGCGGACAGACTCCTGCCAGGACGTGGGGGAACCGGGCGGTGGGCGTGATCGATCGATGCACGCGTGCGGTTCACAATCTCGTACGCGTATACGGGCCCGCACAAGGAGTTGGTGGGTAAAACTTCAGATAAGTGACTGCGGTTCACATATGTGAAAATTTCAAGGCTTCCAAGATCTTCCAAGATCTCCCGCGAGGCGATGTCCGGTTCCCCGGGATGGCTCCGACCACGAGGCAGAAGAACCGAACAGCCAAGATCAGGAAAAGGGAGACTGCCATGTCAAGCACTGTGGAGCCCGGGACTATCACGTCTCTGCGGGCCGGAATCGCCGGTGAGGTACTCGTCCCGGGCGACGACGGCTACGAAGCCCGGGCCAACGCCTTCGTCTTCACCGGGCGTCCGGCCGTGATCGTCCGGGCCGAGAGCGACGAGGACGTCGCGCGGGCCATCGGCTTCGCGGTCGAGCACGGTCTGGAGATCTCCACCCGCAGCGGCGGCCACAGCAACGCCGGCTTCGCCACCAACGTCGGCGGCCTGGTCCTGGACCTGTCACCGCTGGACACCGTCGAGGTGCTGGACGAAGCCGAGCGGCTGGTCCGCCTCGGTACCGGCGCGCAGTGGGCCGGCGTGGCCAAGGCGCTGGCACCGTACGGCCTGGCCTTCACCTCCGGCGACACCACGAGCGTGGGTGTCGGCGGCCTGCTGGTCGGTGGCGGCGTGGGGTGGATGGCGCGCAAGTACGGTCTGGCGCTGGACAGCGTGGTGGCCGCGACCGTGGTCACCGCCGACGGCCGCATCCTGGCGGCGAGCGCCGAGGAGCATCCGGACTTGTTCTGGGCGATCCGGGGCGGCGGCGGGAACTTCGGCGTGGTGACGTCCTTCACCGTCGTCGCGCAGCCGGTCAAGCAGGTCTTCTTCGGCCAGATCCTGTTCGCCCCCGACGAGACCGCCGACGTGCTGCGCGGCTGGGCGGCCTACATGGCCTCGGCTCCCGAGGAGCTCACGGCCACCGCCATGTGCTGGCCGACCTTCGGCGAGGACGCGGCACCGGTCGCGATCATGGTCTGCCACGCCGGCGACGACGACGCGGCCGCCGCCCTCGCCATCGACCCGATCCGCAAGCTCGGCACCGTCGTGGACGACCAGGTGCGGCTGATGCCGTACGGCGACGTGCTGGCCGACGTCAACGAGCTGCCCCCGGGCTGGCGTCCGCGCGTGCGCAACCGCTTCGCCCCGGCGGTGACCGGCGAGCTGGTCATGACGATCCTGGCGCAGCAGGCGAAGCTCACGAACCTGTACGTGGAGATCCGCAGCATCGGCGGCGCGCTGAACCTGGTGGCGTCGGACGCGACGGCGTTCGCCCACCGCGACACGCAGGCACTGATCATGGGCGTGCTGCTCGGCTCACCGGAGGACAACGAGCCGCTGCTGCCGACGTACGAGGAGTTCTGGTCGGCGCTCGCCCCGTCGATGTCGGGTGCTTACAGCGGCTTCCTGAGCGACATCCTCCCGGCGGACGTCGACGCGGTGTACCCGCCGCAGGTGTACCGGCGGCTGGCGGCGCTGAAGCGGGAGTACGACCCGGGGAACGTGTTCCACCTGAACGTGAACGTCGTGCCGGCGGCGGGGGAGTAGGGCTGGGGCTGGTACATCATGAGGCCGGGGCGTCGGCGAACACAGAACCTTGATGTCTAACTCAGGGAATGACTTCGCCGGCCCAACCTCGGCAGGCATCCCGGATCTTGGGCGCTTCTATGTGTGGCGAGGAGCGTGTCCTGCGTTGGTGGGACGTCGTCCTATGCGCGAGCAATGCTCAGAACATGTGGATCGGCTCGGTGAGTGTGCGTAGCCTCCCGAGTGATCGGTTCGAAGGTCACTGAGTAGGCCGACGCGCCAACGTCGGCTGGGAGGGCACGCCCATGCTTACGTTGGTCAACGCCGACAGCTCCGAGGTGCTGCCGCTGCTCTACCTGCACGGACTGTTCACCGGCGACTTCGTGCCGGCCCTTGAACAGTTCCATGGCAGCACGGCCGGGTTGTCATCCGCGACGGTGTCCCGGCTGACGTCCCAGTGGACCGAGGACCACAAGGCGTTCCAGGCTCGGGACCTGTCGAATGCGGACTTCATCTATGTGTGGGCCGACGGAGTGCATCTGAAGGTCCGCCTGGACCAGGCCAAGGCGTGCGTGCTGGTCATGCTGGGCGTCCGGGCCGATGGAAGCGAGGAATTGATAGCCCTGGACGAGGGCTGCCGGGAGTCGTCCGAGTCGTCCGAGTCGTCCGAGTCGTCCGAGTCATCCGAGTCGTCCGAGTCGTCCAAGTCGTGGGCGAACCTGCTGCGCGACTGCGCCCGGCGCGGCATCCTGGTCGAGTGGCAGGACGCGGCAGCATGAGCGGCCTGGAACCCGACCTCGCCTTCGCCCACCGCCTGGCCGACGCCGCCGAGCCGATCGCGCTGCGCCACTTCACCGCTGGGAACACCGCATGGCAGACCAAGCGTGACGGCAGCCCGGTCAGCGAGGCCGACGAGCAGATCGAACACGCCCTGCGCTCCCAGGTCCGCCGACACCGCCCCGACGACGCCCTGCTCGGCGAGGAACTCGGAGCTGCCGGTCACAGCCCACGCCGGTGGATCATCGACGCCATCGACGGCACCGCCAGCTTCCTGGCCGGGGAACCGGAGTGGAGCACCCTGATCGCTCTGGATGAACATGGCACCGCGCAGCTCGGCGTGGTCGCCGCCCCGGCGCTGCAACGCCGCTGGTGGGCTGCCCGCGGCAACGGCGCCTGGACCCGATCCACCGCTGACAGCCGCGCCGAGCCCCTCACCATCGCCGGCGCCAGCCGCCTGCAAGAGGCCACCGTCGGCATCTGGCCCCCGCCGTCCCGGCTGAGCCCGCCGGATACCGCCCTCGCCGTCCGCGTAGCCGCCGCGGCCGGACGCACTCGACCGGTCGTGGACTGGTCCGACACCACACAGCCGCCCAGGCCGATCCGCAAGCCCTCCACCGGCACCGGATGCTGCCATGGCGCCCTGCTCGTCGCCGCAGGTCACCTCGACGCCTTCCTCCTGCTGGGCGCCGGACCCTGGGACATCGCCGCGCTCATCCCCATCGTCGAGGAAGCCGGCGGCACCTACACCGACCTGCCCACATCCGGTCATGCCAGATCCGGGCTCTTCGCCAACCCCGCGCTACACCAGCAGATTCTCGACCTTGCGATCCACAACTATTGACAATTGCTTCTCATGTGCCCCGGTGACCGGCACGCATGCGTGAGTCAGGACCGGAAAGCGCCGACCCCGAGAACCCCTCAGCGGTTCTCGGGACCGGCGCCGTCACAGCGGGTGCCTCACTGCCGGAGCAGGGTCACGGCGCCCAGGCCGGGGTCGGGATGAAGCTGCTGTCGTCCGACCACGAGGTCGTGGCGTCCCAGGGGTCGGGGCCGCCGTTGCCGGCGATGTAGACCTGGCCGTTGTAGTGGCGCAGGAACAGGGCCGGGTTGGCCGCCGAGCTCAGCGACACGCCCTGCCCGTTGTTGCCGCGGGTCGGGCAGAAGGTGGCGTCGGAGGCGAACTGCGCCGTGTTGTCGTTCTGCTGCTGGTACACCGCGCCGGCGCTCTGGCGTAGGTATCCGTTGGGGTAGTCCTTCGACTCGAACGACAGGCAGGAGCTGTTGCTCAGGCCCTGGTGCACGATCCAGGTCGCGTCCTGCTTGTCCAGTGTCGGGTTGCCGCCGTTGATCGCCGAGATCTTCGCCACTCCGTTCTGGTGGCGGATGTAGTCCGACGTGCAGCACGGCGTCGTGGCCCGGAACGAGACCTCCGAGCCGGGGGTCAGTGCCGATGTGCTCTGATACGTGAACACCTGGTCCGCCGCCCCGACGCAGGCCTCGATGTCCAGCACGGTGCCGTTCGCGGTGTTGGCGCCGGGGTCGGTCAGGCACAGGCCGGACTGCGGGTTGAGCAGCGTGCCGTCGGCCTGCTGCACCCACTGCTGGCCGCCGACGCCGTTGCAGTTCCACAGCTCCACCTTGGCGCCGACGGCCGTGGAGTTGCCGTCGATGTCCAGGCAGCGCGTCAGTGTCTCCAGAGTGTTCGACGCGGTGTGGACCCAGTGCTGGTCCGCCGCCGTCGGGATGCAGTCCCACATCTGGACCGCGAAGCCGAAGCCGCCGTAGGGGTCGTTGCCGGCCACGTCGGCGCACTTGCCGCCGGGCGCGTTGATAGCCGCGCCGCCGGACACGAAGAACTTCTGCGACGCCGCGCCGGTGCACGCCTCGATGTCCAGCACGGTGCCGTTCGCCGAGGAGCCGCCCGGGTCCGTCAGGCACAGGCCCGACTGCGGGTTCAATAGCGTGCCGTCGGCCTGCTGCACCCACTTCTGGCCGCCGACCTGGTTGCAGTCCCAGAGCTCGACCTGAGTGCCGGCCGTGGTGACGTTGCCCTTGATGTCCAGGCACAGCCCCAGCGTTGTGAGCGAACCGTCAGCGTTCTTCCACCAGGCCTGGCCGTTCGCCTCGCGGGCGCAGTCGGTGATGGTGACGTTCGAATGGTCGGCGCCGGACGTCCCGTTGGCGTTGTCGACGCACTTGCCCGCCGGGGCGTTGATCGGCGTGCTCTCGAACACCGGTCCGGGGGAGATGATGAACCGCTGGCCGGAACTGCCGGTGCATGCTTCGATGTCCAGCACTGTGCCGTTGGCCGTGCTGCCGCCCGGACTGGTGAGACAGAGCCCCGACTGCGGGTTCAGCAGCGTCCCGTTGGCCTGCGGAACCCACTGCTGCCCGCCGACGCCGTTGCAGTCCCACAGCTCGACCTGTGTCCCGGACGCAGTGCCGTTGCCCTTGATGTCCAGACAGCGCCCCAGCGTCTTCAAGTCGTTCAGGTACTCCGGCGTCCCGTTGGTGATGTACACCAGCGGCACGTTGCGCATGGACTCCCAGTGCTGGTCCACCGCGTCGTGCTTGCAGTCCCACAGGTCGACGTTCGTGCCGTTGCCGCCGTTGTCGTCGCCATAGACGTCCAGGCACTTGCCGCCGGGACCGGTGACCCCGACGCCGGGACCGCCGCCGGAGGTGCCGGTGTACGCCGCGGAGGAGATGTTGCTCTGCAGCGAGGCGACGGTCGTGTTCGAGGCGTACCCCGAGGTGATCGCGCCCTCGAAGAAGGCTCCCGGCGCGGCGTTGCTGTTGTCGCCGCCGGTGCCCAGGACGATGCCGCCCTCCTTCTTCATCGGTGCGTAGCCCGATGGCAGGGCTCCGCTGTACAGCGACGGCACCGTTGGCTGCGTCGCATCACCTCCGTCCAAGGCGAAGTTCGCCGTCCCGTCGTTGCGCAGTACCGCCGTGACGAAAGGACTGTGCAAGCTTGTGTTCGACGGGTTGCTGGACCCGTTGCCCAGGAACACGCCGTTCTCCAGGTCGGCCTGGATCCATGGTCCCGGCCCGCTGCACGGTGAGGCGCTGCAGTACGACGAAACGATCAGCGCGTCCATGTGCGCCGCGCCGGTGTCCTTCGAAGCGTTCTCCACGTTGCCGAAGTCCGAGCAGCAGCCGTTGGTCGCGTTGGTGCCGCTGGCGACCTCGTACATCGACTCCGGCTGGCTGCCGGTCGCCACCCCGGTGCCGACCGAGCGCCGGTAACCGGTGCGCGGGAGCGTGGCGATGCCGTAGGCCTTGTGACCGCCGACCGTGACCGGCAGCGCGTCGGCGCGCGCCCCGACGTCGCTGGACCCGGCGTCGCCGACCGTGCCGACGGTCAGGTCGTTGTGGTTCGGCGACTGGTCGTAGACCTTGGTGATGGTGCAGACCGTGGTGGCGCAGAACGAGTCCTGCGACGCGGCGTTGGAGTAGCCGCCGGCCACCAGCACACTGATGTCGGACGCCGCGCCGTCGGAGGCGCGCGTCACCTGGTAGAGCGGGCCGTTGTAGGTCGCGTACATGGCACGGACCGAGCTGTACGCGGCGACGCAGGGCGTGCCGCCGTTGCCGAAGGTGTCGCACGGCAGAGTCGAGGACGCCGCTGCCGCGCGGGACGGGGGACTGATGACCAGCATCGCGGCGACTGCGAGCAGTGCGCCCAGCAGGGAGAGCAATCGGCGCGCCAACGCCGGTGTGGAGTGATTGAACATCTGGTTCCCATCACTTGCTCGATAAGGGATGGCAGGTGGTGGAGCACAGTTCACCGGCCGGGGGCACGCGACCAAGATCGGCGCCGCCCCCGGCTGGTGCGGACGCGGAGCCCTACCGGCTTGAGGGGACCAGCCGGATCATGTTCCAGGACACCGGCGGCAGCGAGGCCGTCAGGCGCCGTCCCTCTGTGCTCGCACCGTCGACGCTCCGCGGCGCGATCGCCGTGGGCGTCTCGATCGAGTTCACGGCGTCGAGGTCCTGCTCGCCGCCGAGGTGCAGGTGCTCGGCCACCCCCAGGTCGCCGAACGCCCGCAGGTCGATCTCCAGGCGGGCCGGGTCCTCGGTGTGCCGGTTCATCGCGAACACCGTGACCTGCCCGCTTTCGCGGTCGTGCGTGGCCACCACGTCCACCAGCGGCACGTCGCCGTGCTCCGCCGTGTCATAGACGTCGGTGGCCGTCTCCACCCGCAGCACGTCCCCGGCCGCGTGGCGGGCCGTGAGCGCGAAGGGGTGGAAGATCGTCTGCGCCCAGGCCGGGCGGTCGGGCTCGGAGCGGATCGGGCCGATGACGTTCACCAGCTGCGCCAGGCAGGCGATGGCGACCCGGTCGGCGTGGCGCAGCAGGGACATCAGCAGGCTGCCGAAGACCACCGCGTCCTGCACGGTGTAGGTGTCCTCGATCAGCCGCGGCGCCTGCTCCCAGTCCAGGTTCGTGTGGCCGGCGAAGCGGCTCTCCTGCCACAGGTTCCACTCGTCGAAGGACAGGTTGAGCTTCTTGCGGGACTTCTTCTTCGCCGAGACGTGGTCCGCGGTGGCCACCACGCCGTCGATGAAGCGGTCCATCCCGGCCGCCGCGCCCAGGAAGCTGGCGCGGTCCTGGCCGTGCTGCTCGTAGTAGGCGTGCAGCGAGATGTAGTCCACGTAGTCGAACGTGTGCTCCAGGACCGTGGACTCCCACGAGCCGAAGGTCGGCATCTGCGCGTTCGAGCTGCCGCAGGCCACCAGCTCGATGCGCGGGTCCACCTGGCGCATCGCCTTGGCGGTCTCGGCGGCCAGCCGGCCGTACTCCTCGGCGGTCTTGTGGCCGGTCTGCCAGGGGCCGTCCATCTCGTTGCCCAGGCACCACAGCCTGATGTCGTGCGGCTGCTCGACGCCGTGCTTGCGGCGCAGGTCGGAGAAGTGCGTGCCGCCGGGGTGGTTGGCGTACTCCAGCAGGTCGCAGGCCTCTTGGATACCGCGGGTGCCGAGGTTCACCGCCATCATCGGCTCCACGCGCGCCAGCTTCGTCCAGGCCATGAACTCGTTCAGGCCGAACTCGTTGGTCTCGATCGAGCGCCAGGCCTGGTCCAAGCGCCGGGGCCGCTCGGAGACCGGGCCGACGCCGTCCTCCCAGCGGTATCCGGACACGAAGTTCCCGCCTGGGTAGCGGATGACGCTGATCCCCAGCTCGCGGGTCAGCTCCAGGACGTCCAGACGGTTGCCGTCGGGATCGGACTCGGCGTGTCCGGGCTCGTAGATCCCGCCGTAGACGCAGCGGCCCATGTGTTCCACGAAGGAGCCGAACAGGCGGCGGTCGACCGGCGCGATCCGGAAGGCCGGGTCGAGGGTGGCAAGTGCAGTGAGCAAGGGAGGTTCCTTTTACTTGATACCTGTCGCGGCGATGCCCTCGGTGAAGAACCGCTGGGCGAGCAGGAAGGCGATGGCCAGGGGCGCCAGCGAGATCGCGGCGCCGGCCATGAGCGCGGCGTGGTCCACGCCGGAGGTGCTGGAGAACAGGGTCAGGGCGGAGGGCAGGGTCCGCATGTCGGTGTCGCTGGTGATGACCAGCGGCCACAGGAAGTCGTTCCACAGCGCCATGAACTGGATGACGAACAGCGAGGCGAGCGCCGGGCGGGCCAGCGGCAGGATGATCTGCCAGTAGATGCGCAAGGGCCCGGCGCCGTCCATCTTCGCGGCCTCGTCCAGCTCCCGCGGGATCTTGATGAAGAACTGGCGGAGCATGAAGATGCCCAGGGCGCTCACCGAGCGCGGCACGATCAGGCCCTGGAAGGTGTTCAGCCAGCCGAGGTGGAACACGGTGAGGAACAGCGGGATCAGCATGACCTGGAAGGGCACCATCAGCGTGAGCAGGATGGTCCAGAACACCAGGTTCTGCCCGCGGAAGCGCAGCCGGGCCAGCGCGTAGGCGCACAGCGAGTCGATGAGCAGCAGCAGGACCGTGGTGCCGCCGGCGAACACGACGCTGTTCACGGCCAGCCGCAGGAACGGCAGTTGGGTGAACACCGCGTGGAAGCCCGCGAACGTCCAGTGGTCCGGCCAGATCCGGGACGGATCGGCGTACAGGTCCGCCGGGGTGCGGAAGGCCACGCCGAGCATCCACAGGAACGGAACGACCGTGGCCAGCGCGGCGATCGAGAGCACGGCCCAGGCCAGGACCCTGGCGACGGATCGGGCCGAGCGCAGGACCGGGACGACCCACGACGGGGTGCCGGCCGGCACCGAGGTGAGGTCGCTGGTCAGCTCAGTCGTCATCGCGGTACCTCAGCATTCGGAGTTGCACGACGGACACGGCGATGATGATCAGGAACAGCACCCAGGCGATCGCGCTGGCGTAACCGAGCCGGAAGTCGACGAATCCGCGCTGGTAGAGGTACATGACGATGGACTCGGTGTGGAACAGCGGCCCGCCGTCGGTCATGACGTAGGTCAGGTCGAACAGCTGCAGGGCGTTGACCGTGCCGATCACGACGGTGAACAGGATCGCCGGGCGCAGCGCGGGCAGCGTCACGTGCCGGAACCTCGCGATCGCCCCCGCGCCGTCCAGCGTCGCGGCCTCCAGGAGCTCCTTGCGGACCCCCTGGACTCCGGCGAGCAGGACGATCATCGAGAACCCGAAGTTCTTCCAGATCCCGACCACGATCAGCGCCGGCAGCGCCAGGTGCGTGTCCTGCAGCCAGGCCTGCGCCGAGATCCCGGCCTTGCCGAGCCAGCCGTCGACCAGGCCGACCTGCGGGTCCAGCAGGAACTTCCAGATGATGCCGGTGACCGCCAGGGAGGCGATCGTCGGGAAGAAGAACGCCGAGCGCAGCAGCATCGTGTACCAGGTGGTGCGGCGCAGCCACTGGGCCAGGGCCAGGCCGATCGCCACCTGGCCGGCGACGACGAAGACGGCGTAGATCAGCGTCACCTTCAGCGCGTTCCAGAAGCGTGAGTCGCCGAAGAGCTCGGTGTAGTTGCCGAAGCCGAGCCACTTGTGCGAGTCCTCGCCGATGGTCCAGTCGTGCAGGCTCATCCAGCCCGACTGGACGATCGGCCACAGGATGAAGACGGCGGCCAGAAGGAACGCGGGCGCCACGAACAGGTAGGCGGGATTGAGCCTTTTCACGTCAGCTCTTGCAGCCGGTCAGGGCGTTGATCGCCTTGGCCGCGGCGTCCGCGGACTTCTGCGCGTCCGCGCCCCGGGTGAGCTGGCCGAGCATCGGGGTGTAGACGTCGCTGTCGATCTGCGAGGAGGAGGGCAGGCCGGCCAGGTACAGCCGGGCGTTCGGCAGCGCCTGGGCGAACACCGCGGTGTTCGGGTCCGAGACGGTGACGTCGGTGCGCGCCGGCGGGAACCCGGACTGCTTGGAGAACGAGGCCTGCGCGGTCTTACCGGTCCACCAGCTCAGGAACTCCAGCGCCTCGGCCTTGTGCTTGGTGTTCTTGGCGACCATCATCGGCACCGTCGAGGCGACGGTGACCGGGCCCGCCGAGCCCACCGGGACCGGGGCGATGCCCAGGTCGATGCCGGCCTTGCGGAAGCCGTCGGCGGCCCAGGGGCCGTTGAGCTCCATCGCGGCCTTCTTCGCCGAGAACAGGGTGTCGGCGTCGGCGCCGGTCTGGCCGACCGGGCTGACGTGGTCGCTCTGGACCAGGCCGGCCCACGTCGACAGGGCCTGCACGCTGGCGGCGGAGTTGACGGCCGCGCAGCCGTCGGCCCCGACGATGTCGCCGCCGTTCATCCACTGCAGGATCGGCCACATCTGGATGGTCTGGTGGTCGGCCAGCGAGATGCCGTACTGCGTCGGGTTCGCCCCGCCCAGCGTCAGCTTCTTGACGTCGGCGACGAACTCGTCAGAGGTCTTCGGCGCGTCGGTGATGCCGGCCGCGGTGAACATCGTCTTGTTGTAGTAGAGCGCGACGCTGGCGAGGTTCGCCGGGACCGCGTACAGGTGCCCGTCCACGGTGAACGCCTTGGTCACCGAGGAGGGGAACGCGCTGGAGTTGATCTGGGTGTCACCGGCACCGACGGCCGAGTCCAGCGGCAGGACCGAGTTGGTCTTGATGTAGGTGAAGATCACTCCGGGGTCGAAGTTCGGCGTGGCGAGGTCCGGGCCCTGGCCGGTGGCCCACTCCGAGGGGAGCTTCTGCCCGATCGCGTCCCACGGCTGGATGTCCATGGTGACCTTGATGTTCGGGTGCGAGGCGTTGAACTGCGAGACCAGCGCCTGGTAGGAGGGCCCGTCGGGGCCGGTGAACCCGGTGAGCACCGACAGCTTCACCACACTGCCGCCGGACCCGGAGGGGCTGGAAGAGGAACTGCTGCTGCAACCCGCGGCGGCGAGCAGGCCGGCTGCCGCGACGGCCGCTGCGGCGACGTTCACGTGCGTCTTCATGGGTCCTCGAGTCTGTGAGGGATTTCTGGATCTTGTCTACGACTTGGGTGCGAGGTGGTGGAACGACCCCGGCGTGTGACTCCCGTCACGTGGCTGAAATCGGGGTGTGGTCAGTTCTACATCGTTGTCTACAACGTTGTAAAGGCGTAGGCTGGCGCTCACGGAACTCACGGGAAGGGCGGAACCGACAGGTGCCCCCAACACTGAAGGACGTGGCCGAGAAGGCCGGCGTCTCGATCAAGACGGTGTCGAACGTCGTCAACGGCTACGCCTTCATCACGCCGGCCACGCGCGAGCGGGTGGAGCGGGCGATCGCCGAGACCGGCTACCGCCCCAACATGGGCGCGCGGAACCTGCGCAAGGGGCGGACCGGGTTCATCGTGCTGGCCGTGCCGGAGCTGGACAATCCGTACTTCGCCGAGCTCACCGGCCTGGTCATCACCGCCGCGCACCGCCGGCAGTGGACGGTCCTGGTCGAGCAGACACAGGGTTCCCGCGAGCGCGAGCAGGCGGTCATCACCTCGATGGGCCCGCAGCGCATCGACGCCGCGATCCTGAGCCCGCTGGCGATGGAGCCCTCCGATCTGCTCCGCGCCGATCCCGGCACTCCGCTGGTCCTGCTCGGCGAGCGCGACATCCCGGGTCCGGCCGACCACGTCGCGATCGACAACGTCGCGGCCGCGCGCACGGTCGTGGAGCACCTCATCGGCATCGGCCGCCGCCGGATCGCGATCATCGGCGACCAGCCGGGCAGAGGAGGCGGCACCGGTCTGCTGCGCACCGCCGGATACCGGCAGGCGCTGGACGCCGCGGGGCTCCCGGACGACCCGGCGCTGGTCATCCCGGTCGAGAACTACCAGCGCGCCGACGGCTTCGCGGCCATGGACCACCTGCTGCAGCTGCCCGAACCGCCGGACGCGGTGTTCTGCTGCAACGACCTGCTGGCCATCGGCGC
>Ga0207671_10004149_pt1 | contig 14007 bp, 14 predicted proteins | sample KBSC24metaG_FD_184352 | JGI IMG/M metagenome (GOLD analysis project Ga0207671, IMG submission 184352) | Corn rhizosphere microbial communities from Kellogg Biological Station, Michigan, USA - KBS C2-4 metaG (SPAdes) (version 2) | ecosystem: Host-associated > Plants > Roots > Rhizosphere > Soil... | reverse complement strand
CGCGCCCGGCGCCAACTCGCACATCGCGGTGGGCGAGGCGTTTCCGGACGCGCTGCCGCTGCCCTGCTTCGGCTTCGAGGATGCGATCGACGCGGTGCGCCTGGGCAATGCCGACTGCGCGCTGATCCCGATCGAGAATTCGCTCCACGGCCGCGTCGCGGACATGCATTTCCTGCTGCCGGAAAGCGGCCTGGTCATCACCGGCGAGCATTTCCTGCCGATCCGCCACTGCCTGCTGGGCTCCGGCGCGCTCGCCGACGTGCAGGAGGCGATGAGCCATCCGCAGGCGCTCGGCCAGTGCCGGCACTGGCTCCGCGGCAAGGGCATCCGCGCGATTCCCTATCCGGATACCGCCGCCGCCGCCGCCGAGGTGGTGGCGATGGGCGCGCCCAAGGGCATCGCCGCGCTCGCGCCGAAGCTGGCGGGCGAGATGTACGGCCTGCCGCTGATCGAGGAGGCGATCGCCGACGAGGCGGACAACACCACGCGCTTCGTCGCGCTGGCGCTGGCCGCGCCGGACGAGCTGGCGCCGGGGCCGTACATGACGACGCTCATGTTCGCGGTGAAGAACGTGCCGGCCGCCCTGTTCAAGGCGCTGGGCGGCTTCGCCACCAACGGCGTCAACATGACCAAGCTGGAAAGCTACCAGCGCGGCGGCGCGTTCCAGGCGACCGAATTCTACGCCGACATCGAGGGCCACCCCGAGGATGTGCCGGTGGCGCGGGCGCTGGAGGAGCTGGCCTTCCACTCGCGCTGGGTGCGCCTGCTCGGGACGTATCCGCGGGCGCGGGCACGGGGGTGACTAAAATGCTCCCTACGCGAAGCGTGGGGAGGATTTAGAGCTGCTCCCCCAGCCACATGCTGAACAAGGTATGGGCGATGGCGTAGGGCGGCGGCGGCAGGAACGGCGCGTCGGGCTCGCCCGCCAGCGCGGCGCGCACGCCGTCGCGGCTGATCCAGATCGCGTCCTCCAGCTCGGTATGGTCGACGGTCAGCGCATCGTCGTCGGTCAGGCCGACGCAGGCGATCATCAGCTGCGAGGGGAAGGGCCAGGGCTGCGAGGCCATGTAGCGCACCGAATGGACGGTGACGCCGGCCTCCTCCTTCAATTCGCGGGCGACCGCCTCCTCGATCGATTCGCCGGGCTCCAGGAAGCCGGCCAGCGCCGAATAGCGGGCCGCCGGAAAGGCCGGCTGGCGGCCGACCAGCACCCGCGCCGCATCGCCCTCGCCATGCTGGGCGAGCATGATCACCACCGGATCGACGCGCGGGAAATGCTCGGCGTCGCAGTTCGGGCAGACGCGGCCCCAGCCGGCGCGGAACATCATCGTCTCCGTCCCGCAATTGGCGCAGAAGCCGTGGCGGCTGTGCCAGTCCACCAGGCTGCGCGCGGTGGCGTAGGTGCCGGCCTCCTGCGGGGACATGGCGGTGATCGCGGCGAACAGCTCGGGCGAGCGGCGGAAGGCCGAGACGCCGCGCTCCAGCGCGACGAAGCGGGGCGTGCCGTCGAGCCGGCCGAGCAGCGCGATCTCGGTGCGGACCTCGGCATAGCGCAGCGGCGTCCAGGCGAGCATGCCCTGCTCGGCGCCGGTCGGGTGGAGGCCGCTCATCTCGAGGAGCAGCGCCTCGGGGTCCTGCCGCATGGCGCGGACCATCGCCTCGTCGTGGCGCGCCTCGTCGGCGCGATCGAGCGGGGAGCCGGTGAATCCGGGTGCGGTCATAGCGCGAGCATCTCCGAAGAAGCGCGGCCGAGCGCGGCGGCGCGGGCATAGAGGGTGGGCAGGCCGGCGGCCTCGATCGCATCGACCGGCCACCATTCGCCCTCAGCCGGGCGGCCGGGCAGGTGGCCCGCCATCACGTCCAGCGACAAAGCGAAATGGGTGAAGACATGCTCGACCGTGCCGACATGCCGCCAGCGCGCGGCGGCCGGCGGCGCGGCCTCGGCGGTCTCGCCCCAATCGCCGCCGGGCAGCGCGCGCATGCCGCCGAGCATGCCCTTGTCCGGCCGGCGGACGAGCAGCACCGCGCCCTCCGATTGGAGCCAGTAGGCGATGCCCCTGCGGCGCGGCTTGGCCTTCTTCGCCGGCTTCACCGGATAGGCCTCGGGATCGCCCTGCGCATAAGCCGTGCAGGCGGACGCGAGCGGGCAGGCGCCGCAGCGCGGGGAGCGCGGCGTGCAGACGGTGGCGCCGAGGTCCATCATCGCCTGCGCGAAGTCCCCGGCGCGCGCGTCCGGCGTGATCGTGTCGGTGCGGGCGCGGATGCGCGGCCGGCTGGCGGGCAGTGGCTCGTGAATCGCGAACAGGCGCGAGACGACGCGCTCGACATTGGCGTCCACCACCACGGCGCGTTCCCCGAAGGCGATCGCGGCGATCGCGGCGGCGGTGTAGGCGCCGATGCCGGGCAGGGCGCGCAATCCCGCCTCGGTCGCCGGGAAGCCGCCCAGCCGGGCCACTTCGCGGGCGCAGGCGACCAGGTTGCGGGCGCGGGCGTAATAGCCGAGCCCCGCCCAGGCGGCCATCAGCTCCGCCTCGTCCGCCGCCGCGAGGTCGCCGACGGTCGGCCAGCGGGCCGTGAATTTCGCGAAATAGGGCCCGACGGCGGCCACCGTGGTCTGCTGGAGCATGATCTCGGACAGCCACACCCGATAGGGATCGGGCCGCTCCGGAGCGCCCGGCGGAGTGCGCCAGGGGAGCGTGCGGGCATGGCCGTCATACCAATCGATGAGCAGACGCGAGACGGGCATATCGACGGGCATGGGGCGGCTATGGCATGGGGAGGGGAATGACGGAACGGACTTCTCGAAAATCAGGGCCGGGCAAGGGCGGCAAGGCCCCCGCCGAGCCCCAGCGCCAGAATCGCGCGCGCGCGCTGTCCGAGATCGTGCCGGAGATCGGCGGCGCCGCCTTCCGCCGCTTCGGCTTCGTCCAGTCCGCGATCATCAGCCGCTGGCCGGAGATCGTTGGCCAGCGCTTCGCCGGCGTTTCCGCCCCCGAATCGATCCGCTTCCCGGCCGGCAGGAAATCGGAGGGCGTGCTGACCCTGTCGGTCGAGGGCGCGCACGCCCCGATGATGCAGCATGTCGCGCCGACCCTGATCGAGCGGGTCAACCGCTTCTTCGGCTATGCCGCCGTCGCGCGCGTGCAGATCCGGCAGGGCGCGGCCCAGCCCCGGCCGAAGCCCGCGCCCCGGCCGGCGCCGCCCGCGCTCAAGCCCGTCGCGCTCGGCGATTCGCTGCGCGCGGTCGGCGATCCGGAATTGCGCGCGGTGCTCGAATCGCTCGCCACGGGCCTGTCCTTCACCACCGGCGCGCCGCGCCTGCCGGAGCCTTCCGAATGATCCGTGCCGTTCTTGCCCTGCTTGCCCTGGCCGCTCCCGTCGCGGCGCAGGCCGTCGCCCCGCAGCACCCGCCGGCCCATCGCGCCCCGGTCGCCGACTGGACCAGGGCGGTGGCGCTCACGCCGGACGGCGGCGTCCGCCTCGGCAATCCCAATGCCCGGGTGAAGGTGGTGGAATTCTTCTCCTTCACCTGCCCGCATTGCGCGGTCTTCGCGGCCGAGGGCTTCGATCCGCTGGCGCAGAAATATGTGCGCGGCGGGCAGGTGAGCTACGAGATCCGCCCGGCGCTGCGCGACGCGCTCGATCTCACCGCGGCGCTCGCCACCCGCTGCGTGCCCACGCCGCATTATTTCGCGGCGGTCGAGGCGATCATGGGAGCCCAGCAGGACTGGATGCCCAAGGCCGCCGACTACATCAACGCCAACCACGACGCGCTGAACGGCCCCGGCAAGATCCAGGCGATCCACGCGATGCTGACCGGGGCCGGCGTCGAGGCGCTGCTCGTCAAGCAGGGCATGGCGCCCGGCGCGCTCGACAGGTGCCTCGACGACAAGGCGGCCGAGGAGGCCCTGCAGAAGACCACCAACGACGCCTGGAACGTGCGCAAGATCAACGGCACGCCCGGTTTCTTCATCAACGACATCGCCCAGCCCGACACGCACGGCTGGGCGCAACTCGAGCCCGCCATCCAGGCGGCGCTCAAGGGCTGACAGGAGTAGCGCGCACCATGAAGACCCCCCTCATCCTCGTGCCCGTCCTCGCCGCGCTGGCGCTCGCCGGCTGCAAGAAGCAGGCGGACGAGAGCGCGGCGCCGGCCGCGGCCAACGCCGCGTCCGCCGCGCCGGTCGCGGCGCCGGCCGGCGGCTGGACCGAGCAGGTGGTGAAGACGGCCGACGGCGGCTTCCAGATGGGCAATCCCAATGCGGCGGTGAAGCTGATCGAATATGGCTCGCGCTCCTGCCCGCACTGCGCGAAGTTCGACAAGGAAGGCACGCCGCTGCTCAAGTCGCAATATATCGCCTCGGGCAAGGTGAGCTACGAGTTCCGCGATTTCCCGATCCACCCGATGGATCTCGCGGCGATCCTGCTCGGCCAGTGCAACGGCCCGTCCACCTTCTTCCCGATCCTCGACCAGATGATGGCGGATCAGGACACCATGACGGCCAAGCTGGAGAAGCTGCCGCCGACCTTCCAGAACACGCTCACCGGCTCGCCCAACGACCAGGCGACCAAATGGGCGGAAGCGCTCGGCTACATCCAGTTCGTCGGCCAGCGCGGCGTGCCGGAGGCGAAGGCGCGCCAGTGCCTCGCCGACCCCAAGGCGACCGACGCGCTCACCAAGCAGCTCAACGACGCGCAGAGCAAGTACAACGTCGATTCGACGCCGACCTTCATCATCAACGGCAGCAAGGTCGACGGCGCCTATGACTGGGCGACGCTGGAGCCGGCGCTGAAGTCGGCCGGCGGCTGATCGGGGCCTGAGGGGGGCGGGGCCGCACCGATGCGTATCCGGAAGCTCAAGCTCACGGGCTTCAAGAGCTTCGTCGATCCCGCCGAGCTGGTGATCGAGCCGGGGCTGACGGGCATCGTCGGCCCCAATGGCTGCGGCAAGTCCAACCTGCTCGAGGCCATTCGCTGGGTGATGGGCGAGGCCTCCGCCAAGTCGCTGCGCGGCGGCGGCATGGAGGACGTGATCTTCGCCGGCACCACGGCGCGGCCGGCGCGCGACTTCGCCGAGGTCTCGATCCTGCTCGACCAGATGGACGGGCGCGATGCCGAGGTGGTGCGGCGGATCGAGCGGGGCGCCGGCTCCGCCTACCGCATCGACGGGCGCGACGTCCGCCAGAAGGACGTCGCCTTGCTGTTCGCCGATGCGGCGACCGGCGCGCATTCGCCCGCTCTGGTGAGCCAGGGGCGGATCGGTGCGATCATCGCCGCCAAGCCGGTCGATCGCCGCGCCATGCTGGAGGAAGCGGCGGGCATCGCCGGGCTGCACGTCCGCAGGCGCGATGCCGAGCTCAAGCTGCGCGCCACCGAGACCAATCTGGAGCGGCTCGACACGCTGCTGGGCGACATGGAGGCGCGCGCCACGGCGCTCCGGCGGCAGGCCCGCGCGGCCGAGCGCTATCGCCTGCTCTCCACCGAGATCCGGGTGGCCGAGGGGCGGCTGATCTATGCCCGCTGGCGCGACGCGGCGGCGCAGGCGGAGGCGGCCAAGCGCGAGGCCGAAGCGGCCGAGGCCTCGGTCGCGACCACAGCCGACCAGCTGCGCCGCGCCACCGAGGCGGTGGGCCAGGCGACGATGAAGGTCGCCGCCGCGCGCTCGGCGGCGCAGGCCGCGCGCGAGGTGGTGGCGAGTGCCGGCCACCGGCTGGAGACGCTGCGATCGGAGCTGGAGGCGCTCCACCGTCGCATCACCGACGTGGCGCGGCTGCGCGACACGCTGGAGCATGATCGTGCGCGCGAGGGGGCGCTGGCCGAGGATGCCGCCAACGCCATCGCGCGGCTGACCGGGGAGGCCGAGACGCTGGGCGCGCGCGCCGCCGAGGCGGAGGCGGCGCGTCCCGCGCAGGCGGTCCGGCTCGCGGAGGCGGAGGTGGCGCTGCGCGACGCCGAGGTGGCGCTGGCCCAGGTGCTGGCGGCGGAAGCGGCCGAGCAGGCCGAGGCGCGGATCGCGCGCGCGGCTCTGGCTTCCGCGCAGCAGCGGCTGGGGCGGGCCGAGGCGGAGGTCGCGCGGATCGCGCGCGATGCCGCGCAGGTCGGCGATGCCGCCCAGCATGAGGCGGAGCTGGCGCGCGCCACCGCCGCGCGCGAGACGGCGGATGCCGATGCGGCTTCGGCGGCGGAGACGATCGTGGCGGCCGAGGCGCGCCGGGTGGCGGCATTGGCCGAGCGCGACGCCGCGCAATCCGCGCTCGCGGCGGCGCGGGCGGATTGCGCCTCGCTGGAATCGGAGACGGCGGCGCTCCGGCGATCCCTGCCCAAGCCGGATGGCCGTGGCCGGGCGATCGATCGCATTACCGCCGCCCCCGGCTATGAGCGCGCGCTGGCGGCGGCGCTGGGTGACGATCTGGAGGCGCCGATCGGGCAAGGCGCCGTGCGCTGGGCCGGGGCCGACGGCGCGGGCGATCCGGCGTTGCCGAAGGGCTGCGTGGCGCTGTCCGGCCATGTCGAGGCGCCGGCCGAGCTGGCGCGGCGGCTGGCGCAGGTCGGTGTGGTGGATGGCGATGACGGGGCGATCCGGCTGGGCGTCGGCCAGCGGCTGGTCACGCGCGACGGCAGGCTGCGCCGCTGGGACGGTTTCGTCGCCGAGGATCGTGGCGCGGCGGCGGCCGAGGGGCTGATCCGCCGCAATCGCCTCGCCGAGATCGAGGGCTTGCTGGAGCCGGCGCGCGCGGCGGTGGCGGTGGCGGAGCAGGCCCTGTCCGCGATCGCGGCCACGCTGGATGGCGCCCAGCGCGAAGGGCAGGCGGCCCGCACCGCGCAGCAGGCGGCGGAACGGCGCGCGCGGGACGAGGCGATGATCGAGGGCCGCGCCCGCGTCGCGATCGAGCGCGTGGAATCGCGGCGGGCCGAGCTGGCCGAGCGCGCGCAGGGCGCATCCGCCGAGCGGGACGAGGCGGCCGGCGAGGTGCAGCGCGCCGAGCAGGCCGTGCTGGCCTTGCCCGATGGCGGGGAGACCGCGCGCGGCGTCGCCGCGCAGCGGGCCGCGACCGATGCGGCGCGCGGGGCGGTGGGCCAGCAGCGCCTCGATCTCGCGGCGCTGGATCGCGGCCTCGCCGCCGATCGGGACCGGGCCATCTCCGCACGGGCGGAGGCCAAGGGCTGGAATGCGCGCGCGGGCGATGCCGCCAAGCGGATCAAGGAGATGACGGCGCGCGCCGCCGCCGCCGCGGACGAGGCCGAGATGCTGGCGACCGCGCCGCCGCAGATCGAGAAGAAGATCGCCGCCGCCGAGGCCGAGCGCGCCGACGCCGCCAAGACCGGCGAGACCACGGCGCTCGCCGAGCGTGAGGCCGAGGCGCTGCTGCGCGAGGCCGAGCGCGTCGCCGCCGATGCCGGCGAGGCGGCCGCCTCCGCCCGCGAGAGCCGCGCCACCGCCGTCGCCCGCCACGAAAATCACGAGCAGCGCCGCATCGAGATGGGCCGCATCGCCGGCGAGCGCTTCCAGTGCCCGGCGCCCGTGCTGCCCGAAAAAGCCGGGTTCGATTCGAAGGATGTCGGCGAGGCCGGCACGGAATCGGCGCGGTTCGACCGGCTCAACCTCGATCGCGAGCGGATCGGCCCGGTCAACCTCGTCGCCGAGCAGGAACTGGGCGAGCTCGATGCCGAGCGCACCACCCAGGCCGCCCAGCGCGACGAGCTGGCCGAGGCGGTGTCGCGCCTGCGCGGCTCGATCGGCAGCCTCAATCGCGAGGGCCGCGCGCGCCTGCTCGCCGCCTTCGAGGCGGTGGACGGCCATTTCCGCCGGCTCTTCACGCGCCTGTTCGCGGGCGGCGAGGCCCATCTCGCGCTGATCGACAGCGACGACCCGCTGGAGGCGGGCCTGGAGATCATGGCGCAGCCGCCGGGCAAGAAGCTCGCCTCGCTCACGCTTCTTTCGGGCGGCGAGCAGGCGCTGACGGCGGTGGCGCTGATCTTCGCCCTGTTCCTCACCAACCCGGCGCCGATCTGCGTGCTGGACGAGGTCGACGCGCCGCTCGACGACGCGAATATCGAGCGTTTCTGCGACCTGCTCGACCAGATGACGCAGGAGACCGACACCCGCTACCTCGTGGTCACCCACAATGCGGTGAGCATGGCGCGGATGCATCGCCTGTTCGGCGTGACCATGGTGGAGCGCGGCGTGAGCCGGCTGGTCTCGGTCGATCTGGGCGGCGCCGAGTCTTTGCTTGCTGCCGAATGAACGGCGGAAACAAACGCTTTTCCCGCCGTTGAGGGGGCGTCCGGCGCGTATAGGCCGGTCCAGGTAAGGACGAGGATATCATGAAGCGGATTCTTCTCACCGCGCTCGCAACGGGGGCGATGATCGCCGCCGTCACCCCCGCCGACGCCCGCCAGGGCTGCGGCCCGGGCGGCCATCGCGGGCCGTATGGCCATTGCCGGCCGAACATGGGGCCGGGGCCGGTCGTCGCACCCGGCGGCGCGCTGGTGATCGGCACCTATTATCCCAATCGCGGCTATTGGGATGGCCGTCGCTACTGGCAGCATCGCGACCGCTGGCACGGCGGCTGGCGCTATCGCTGAGCCGAACTGATCCTCCCCCGCCAGGGGGAGGTGGCGCCGAAGGCGACAGAGGGGGCGGACGGCGGTGGTTCATCGATAGGACGCCGCCGCCCGCCCCCTCCACCACCCTCCGGGTGGTCCCCCTCCCCCTGGCGGGGGAGGATTTAGCCCGCCAACTCCCCCACCCGTTCCCCGATCCTCCGCAGATCCTCCACGAAGCGGGCATATTCCTCCGCCTTGCGATCCGCATCCGGCACGCGCAGCAGGAAGCTCGGGTGGACCGTCACCCAGCCCTCGGAGCCGTCGGGCAGCGCGATCGGTTCCCCGCGCAGCTTCGAGATCGTGACGGCCTTGCCCAGCAGCGACTGTGCCGCCGTGGCCCCCAGCGCGACCGTCACCTTCGGCCGCACGATCGCGCGCTCCTGATCGATCCACCAGCGGCAGGCCTCGATCTCGCCCGCATTGGGCTTCGCGTGGATGCGCCGCTTGCCGCGCGGCTCGAACTTGAAATGCTTCACGGCGTTGGAGACGTAGGCGCGGGCGCGATCGACCCCGGCCTCCGCCAGCGCGCGGTCGAACACGTGCCCGGCGGGGCCCACGAAGGGCCTGCCGGCCAGATCCTCCTGGTCGCCCGGCTGCTCGCCGATGAACAGCAGGGCCGCGTCGGCCGGCCCCTCGCCGAACACCGTCTGCGTCGCCGGCTTCCACAGCGGGCAGCGCCGGCAATGCGCCGCCTCTTCGCGCAGCGCCGCCAGCGCGTCGCCGGCATTGCCGCCGGGGCCGGTGCGCTTCACGTTTTGGGTCGCCGCCACCATTTCGGTCTCCCGCGCCTGCGCGCCTGCGATCAACTGCGGCACCAACGCGGTCTCGGGCATGTTTTTCCAGTATTTCTTCGGCATCTCCTTCAGCATCGCGTGCGTCTTCAGCCGGGCCGGATTGAAGATGGAGGCGTAATAGGTCTTCCACACCGCCTCGGTCGGGTCGCCGTCGGGCGCCTCGTCGCGGGTCGCGCCGGGGCCTTCGTCGAGCGTCGTGCCATCCCAGTGGATCGCAATGTCCGGCGTCAGGATCGACCAGCGCATGCTGGCGAAGCGGCGCTGGAAGAAGCCGGCATTGGCGCGCACGATATGATGCTCGGGCTCGAACCAGGCGACGTAGCGGGGCTGGCCGTCCTCCTCCGTCACCTCGCGAAAGCGCAGGAAGGCCCGCATCTTGTGGATGTCGCGGCGCACCGCCTTCGCCATCGCCTCCAGCCGGCGGCGAAGCGGATCGGTCTCGTCCTCGATCCGGCGGGGCGCGTCGCGCAGGCGGAGCAGCATCGCGTAGAGCAGCCCGAACCGCTCGGCATCGCGGTGCAGGATCACATCCTCGGCCAGCGCGATGAAGGGACGCGGCACCGCGAAGGCGGCCCCGGCGGGAGCGGGCGGCAGCGGCGGCTCGGTCGCGCCGGCGAAGAGATCGGCGAACTGGCCACCCACCTGCCAGTGCAGCCCCTCGGCCGGGATGTCGAGCAGGGCGGCGGTGCGGGCGGCGGCGCGCCAGCCGTCGAAATCGTCCTCGGCATCGAGCTTGGCGAGCAAAGGCATCTCCAGTGTCAAAGCCCCTCCCTGCAAGGGAGGGGCTGGGGTGGGTCTTGGGTCGCGATACGGCGGCCAAACCGGATGAGGCCGGCGTATCGCGTGCCTCCACCCACCCCCGACCCCTCCCTTTCAGGGAGGGGAGAAAGGGTCAGGCCGCGAACAGTTCCAGTTGCTCGCGCTTCGGCCGCTCGACCGGCGCCACCGCGTCCACCAGCCCCGTCGGCCGCCAGTCCTCGGCGATCAGGAACGGCCTCAGCTTCGCGATCGAGCGGGTGAGGCGGGCCACGTCGTCCAACCGCAGCCGCCGCCAGCGGCGCGCGGTGACGATGCCGTCCACCGCCTTCGGCCCCAGCCCCGGCACGCGCAGCAAGGCCTCGCGCGGGGCGCGGTTGACGTCGACCGGGAAGGCGTCCCGGAACTTCAGCGCCCAGGCGAGCTTCGGATCGATGTCGAGCGGCAGCATCCCCGTCGCGGGATCGGCGGCGGCGGCCACCTCGCCTGGGCCGAAGCCGTAGAAGCGCATCATCCAGTCGGACTGGTAGAGCCGGTGCTCGCGCATCAGCGGCGGGCGTTTCAGCGGCAGCACGGCGCTGGCATCCGGGATCGGGCTGAACGCCGAATAATAGACCCGCCTGAGCTGGTAGCGATCGTAGAGCGTGCTGGCGCGCGCGACGATGTCGCGATCGGTGGCGGCGTCGGCGCCGACGATCATCTGGGTCGACTGCCCCGCCGGCGCGAAGCCGGGCGCCGCCTTGTAGCGCCTCGTCGCATCCCGCCCGTCCTCGATGCCGTGGCGGAGCGCGCCCATCGCGCCTTCGATCCGCGCCGCCGATTTCTCGGGCGCGAGGCGGGAGAGGCCGGCGACGGTCGGCAGCTCGACATTGATGGAGAGCCGGTCGGCATGGCGCCCCGCCTTCTCCAGCAGCACCGGATCGGCGTCCGGAATGGTCTTGAGGTGGATGTAGCCGCGAAAGCCGTGATCCTCGCGCAGCGACCGCGCCACCTCGACGATCTGCTCCATCGTGTAATCGGAGGAGCGGATGATTCCGGAGGAGAGGAACAGCCCCTCGATATAGTTGCGCCGGTAGAAGGAGAGGGTGAGCTGCACCACCTCCTGCGCCGTGAAGCGGGCGCGCCGCACGTTGGAGCTCTTGCGGTTGATGCAATAATGGCAGTCGAAGATGCAGCTGTTGGTCAGCAGGATCTTGAGCAGCGAGATGCAGCGTCCGTCCGGCGCATAAGCATGGCAGATGCCCATGCCTTCGGTCGATCCGATGCCGCTCTTCGATCCCGCCGAATCGCGTTTCGCGGTGCCGGACGATGCGCAGGAGGCATCGTATTTCGCCGCGTCCGCGAGGATCGCGAGCTTGGCCTGGATATCGAGCTGCGCCATGCGTTCATCTTATGTTCGCAAGGCGCCGCGCGCAAGATACTGAAAAATCAGTGTTGCGGCGTGCCGTTCGCCTGATCGTCCTTCTGCTGCCGGCGCTGCTGCGCCGCCTGCGTCACGAAATGCTGGTAGCAGCCGCTCTGGCCGCCGGAGCCGACCGCCGAGCAGGTGTCGGGCAGGCCGGCCGCCATCCGGCTGGCATCCTCGCTCGATCGCGTCTTGTTGGCCCAGCTGTTGCCCGGCGCCGGCTCTTCCTTCTTGCCCCGGAAACGCTTGGGGATGCGGTAGCGCTCGCTCTCGGGCTCGCGCGCGCAGACCACGATCTCGTCATCCTTGCCCGGCGGGCAGGGATCGTTGCCGTAGACGACGATCGAGATGGTCCGGGCATCGTTGTCGACTGGCTGCCTGGCGGCGGCCGGCGTGGGCGAGGCGGCGGTCACCGCCGGGGACTGGGCGCGCGCCGCGATCGGCAGCGCCAGCGCCGCCAGCAGCAGGCCGAGCAGGAAACCCGCCGCCGCGACGGCGATCGAACGGACGGTGTTGAGCGCGGTCGACATACGGGCCTCGGACGACTGGACTGGAGGAAACTCAAGCCCGTCCCAGGCTTTCGCGGTGCTGAACGATACGGTCATGCGGGGGCTGGGCGGGATCAGGGGACCCCTTCCTCCTGCTTCTTCTGGGCGCGCTGCTGCGCCTTCCATTTATCGAGCTGCGACTTGGTGCAGCCGGCATTGACGCCCGCGCCGATCGCGTTGCAGCTCTGCACCTGCACGCCGGTGCCACCGGTCGTCGCGACCGCCGAGGCCGCGCCGACATTGCCGCCGGCCGCCTGCGGCTCCGGCTCGCTGTCGCGCAGGTCCTTGGGGATGCGGTACTTTTCCTTGAGGTCGTGGCGGTGGCAGACGACGATCTGCTGGCCGTTGCTGCTCGGGCACTTCTCGTCGCCATAGACGTCGATCACGCGATCCTGGCTGATCTGGGCGAGCACGGGCGCAGGCGCCGCGAACGAGGTGGCAGCGGCGCCCGAAAGGGCCAGGGAGAGAATCAACAGCCTGCGCATGACGGGTCCTCGACCGGAGGGTTCTTCGACGCAACGAATGACCAGATGGGAGTGTTCTGGCAAGCGTTCAAGGAGATGATATGACACGGATCGAGGTGGAGCGCGCCGACATCACGGCCATGGCGGTGGATGCGATCGTCAACGCGGCCAATACGGGATTGGCGGGCGGCGGCGGCGTGGATGGCGCGATCCACCGTGCGGCCGGCCCCGAACTGGTCCAGGCGAGCCGCGCGCAGGCGCCCTGCCCGGCGGGCGAGGCGCGGATCACCCCGGGCTTCCGGCTGCCGGCGAAGCATGTGATCCACGCCGTCGGCCCGGTCTGGCACGGCGGCGGGCGCGGCGAGCCCGAGCTGCTGGCCAGCTGCTACCGCCGCAGCCTCGATTGCGCGGCGGTGGCCGGCGCCCGCAGCATCGCCTTCCCGGCCATCTCGACGGGCGTGTACGGCTATCCCAAGGATGCGGCCGCCGAGGTGGCGCTGGCCGCGATCTGGGCCTGGGTGGCGGCGCATCCCGACGCGGTGGAGCGGATCGTGCTGGTGGCCTTTTCCGAGGCGGACGAGGCGGCGCTGCGGGGGGCGATCCACTAAAAATCCTCCCCAAGCTTGCCTTGGGGAGGGAGGCTATGCGCAGCATGATGGAGGGGCGGGCGCGTCAGCGCCCGGCTTCGCCGGTCGCCCCCTCCACCACCCGCTTCGCGGGCGGTCCCCCTCCCCACGCTTCGCGTAGGGAGGATCAGATCCGCTTGGACAGCCCGATCGCCGCCCGGCAGCCCAGCCGGATCGCGGCCGAGAGGATCGGATAGGCCGGGGCCCGCTCGGCGCCCTCCGCGATCGCGGTCTCGCGATGCTCGATCTCCTCGGCGCGGAATTCGGCGATGGTCGCGGAAAGCTCGGGCTCGGTCCCGCCCAGTTCCTCGAGCTGCTCGGCATAATGGCGATCGATCTCGGTCTCGATCGCCGCCGTGCAGGCCATCGCCGCCTCGGGCGAGATCAGCGCGGTCGCGGCGCCGAGCAGGAAGCCGGCCTTGTCCCAGAAGGGCGCCAGCAGGGTCGGCCGCACGCCGCGCTCCGCCACGATCCGGTCGAACACCTGGCGGTGCCGCTCCTCCTGCGCCGCCATGCGCGCGATCGGGCGCGCCGCCTCGGCGCGGGTGCCGAGCACCGCGAGCTGGCCCGCATAGATGCGCGTCGCCCCGAACTCGCCGGCCTGGTCGACGCGGATCATCGACCGGATGTCGGGCGCGCTCACCGCCGGCCCTTGCGGGCCGCGAGGACGATCACCGCCAGGCCGGCGAGGATCGAGAAGATCGCGTTGAAGCCGGCGAGGCTGATGTGGGCGAGTGTCCACTGCGGCACGTCGCACATCACCACCGGCGCCTTCATCAGGTCCTCCAGCGAGCGGAAGCCGCCGCC
>Ga0207671_10004148_pt1 | contig 14008 bp, 16 predicted proteins | sample KBSC24metaG_FD_184352 | JGI IMG/M metagenome (GOLD analysis project Ga0207671, IMG submission 184352) | Corn rhizosphere microbial communities from Kellogg Biological Station, Michigan, USA - KBS C2-4 metaG (SPAdes) (version 2) | ecosystem: Host-associated > Plants > Roots > Rhizosphere > Soil... | reverse complement strand
GTATCAGTTCAGGATTGCCGCCATGTCCGTTGATGATGACGATCTTTTTAAAACCATTGCGGGCTATCTCGTCACAGGTGGCTTCCAGCAAGTCCCATACGATCCGTTCGGGCAGGGCAAAAGTGCCTGGCTGATGACGGGCCTCATTGATCTGGCCATAGAAATAGTCGGGGAATACGACCGCATATTCTTTCTTCGTCGCGCGGGCAGACCATTCTCTCACCTGGATGAGATCGGAACCGATGGGAACATGAGGACCGTGTTTCTCCAATATGCCTATCGGCAGGATACAGGTCTGACCAGAACTGGCCAGGGCCTTTGGCCAATCGCTGGCAGTGAGCTCATCCCAGCGGGAATGTAATTCCTGGGTGCTGGCAACCAAACAGCAGGATAAGATAAAGGCGATAAGACCGGCTCTTTTCATGACACTAAATTTTTATGAATCTACTACTCTTTCGCGAATTTCACCGCAAGCCCCACCACCTGGAAACAATTCCGGGCCGGCTTTTTCTCGCCGGGCACGATGAAGCGAAAAGGTCCCGTACCAGCCGGCAATGGTTTACCCTCCATCTCATCGGCAAGAATGACAACGCGGTCTGTGAAGCTGGAGTCGAGTTCGGCCAATGAGAAAACCACCTGGTAGTTGTCCGCGCAGGTGACGAGCAGGTATTTGGCCAGATTCTCCCCTTTCAGCTGTCTCCCCGTGGTGACACCGGCTTTATTCAAAATGTCTGCAATGGCCACACCGGAAAAAGTATGCGGAACACCCTGTTTGTCTTTAGCGATAGCAGTGGTGCGGGGCATGGCCGTGAGATCGGCTGCGGTGAGGGTCAGCGGCGTGATCACCTCGCCGGTCACTTTCACGGACTGGGCAAAGGCCAGTTGCAGGAACAGGCAAAATACAGCGGTAAAGATCGATTGTTTCATATTCATTTTAATTTGGATCCGAGAATCGCGCATCAGAGATAAAAGCAGAATCCGTCATAGTCTGCAGGAAAGCCAGAAGGTCATTTTTTTCCTGTTTGGTCAGCCTCAGTCGTACGGGCGAGTGGGCCGAGATGAGTGTCCGTTCGAACTGTCCCAGCGCTTTTACGATGCCATCCTGTGTAATAGCACCGGCACCGAATGCGGCCGCAAACAGGGGACCATAGGAGCCGGCAGCTTCCAGTTTAGATATCGAGCTGTCCATCGATTGCCCCATTTCGTGCGGATCGGTCAGGGGGGGCATCGCCTGGGCTTCCAGACTAAACGCCCGCCCATCCCAAAAGAAGTTCCGCACCCAGAGCAGGTTGGCCAGGGACATGGAATTGCGTTTGGTTGGCGTGCCGTCTGCGCCCAGGCTCACCTGACGGCCATCAGTGAACGCACGGGATTGCTGGTGACAGCTGGCACAGGAGATGGTGTTGTTATACGACAACCGTTTTTCATAAAAGAGTTTTCTGCCAAGGGCGATGCCTTCCACCGTGAGGGGATTATCCTCGCGGAGATTGATGCGGTTGCCGAAATAAGAAGGATAGGTCAGCCGGTAGGGAGTTGCGGCAGGCCATAACAGGATCCCGGCTGCCAGCACCGACACATATTTTATAAAAATACCCATCTGCAATTTGCGCTATATACTCAAATATACAACGGATGCTTATTTTCTCGCTCTTGCCGTCTCTTCTTCGAGGAATTTTTTAAACCGCTGCCGCAGTCCGCGGTGATAGGCGATCAATTCACGCGCTTCGTCGGAAATGGTCGAGCCCCCACCCTTTTCTCCACCGGTGGCCGTGATCACCAGGGGCTGGTTCGTGATGGAGTTGAGATTATTGACGATATCCCAGGCTTTTTTGTAGGACATCTGCATTTTTTTAGCCGCCTGGTTGATCGAGCCGGTGAGCTCGATATATTCCAGCAGCTCGACAGGGCCGGGTCCGAAAAAACGTTTGCCATTACTTTCCATCCAGAGGCTTCCATTGATGGTAAGGGTGGCTGTGTCCAGGATCGTGCTGAGCGCTTTCATCAGGGAGTTATAGTAAGGGATTGCCGCGCATTACCTAACAGCGTGATGAGCCTGTCCAGTTTGCGGATATGTTCGTTGGAAAATTCCCGGCGATGGTTATCTGCGTAGAGATTGTTCTTCACCAAGGGTACGGAGTATGGGATCACCCAGGCGCGGAGCGCTTTAGCGACTGCATCCATGGCGTTGATACCCTGCATCGCCTGTCCGCCATCCGCCCAACAGACAAGACCTACCACCTTATCGGTGAGATAAGGTTTTTCGCGACGCGCGGTCAGCTCGAGCCAATCCAGGCAATTTTTCATGGCGCCGGTCATACCCCCATGATACAAAGGCGTCAGCCAGATCTGCAGATCCGATTGCAGAAAAGCTTCTACCATTTTTTCGACGGCGGCCGGCGGGTTGGGCTGACGCAATTGGAAGAAAGGGATATGGCCTTCGGAGACATTTATCTGGGAGACAGTATAACCTTTTTCGATTAACTGTTGCTGCAGATAAGCGGATAATTTACGGCCGGTGGTTTCCGGTCCGTTGTCGCTGCAGCCATTGAAGAGTAACACGTTCATTTCGTAAAATTACGGAATTTCCCCGTAGCCCCGCTATTCCAGGCCCCGCGGGTAAATAGCACTTTTAGCCCAATTGACCAGCAATCCCTAATTTCGTTGAAACTCAGCCTATATGTACGAAGTCATCGACCGGTTCGTCGCCAAATATATCCAACTGACCCAGGAGGAACTGGACTTCTTTCATTCGCTGCTCAAACACAAAAAGGTGCGCAAAAAAACCTTTTTGTTACAGGAAGGAGAAATTTGCAATTTCGAGGCCTTTGTACTGAAAGGATGTATCCGGAGTTATTATCTGGATAAAGATGGCGTCGAGACGATCTTACTGTTTGCGGTGGAAGACTGGTGGGTAAGCGACCTTACGAGCTTCTCCGAACAAAAACCTTCCAACCTGTTTATCGAGACGCTGGAAGATTGTGAGTTGCTTTCCATCGACTTCGCCAGCAAGACCCGCCTTTTTGAAAAGATCCCCGCTTTCGAACGTATGTTCCGGCTGATGGTGCAGCGCTCGCTGGGAGTGCTTCAACAACGTTTTTATGCGTCTGTGTCCCAGACCGCGGAGGAACGATATTTACAATTTATGGAAAAGTACCCGCTGGTCGCCCAGCGGGTACCTCAACATCAGATCGCGCGGTATATCGGCGTATCGCCGGAATTTCTCAGTAAGGTGCGCAGTACAATGTATAAAAAACATTGAGCCCGCTGTCTGCGCACCTGCAGCCCGCTCACTCCCCAAACACGAGCCGGCTGGCATCACCGATCTCTTCCATCGTGATCCTATGCCCCATGCCCGGGTAGACCTTTTCCGCAATAGTTGCATTCATTTCTTTTAGTATCGCTGCGCTGGCATGCACGCGTTGCACCGGGACATGCGGATCGGGGTCGCTGGTGCCGATGAATACCGGGGTGCCGCCAAAATCACCCTTATAATTCCCGGGATAGATCTTATCGCCTATCAAACCGCCGGTAAAGGCAGCAGCCCCGCCATAACGCACCGCATTACGGGTAATGAATTCCAGCATCAGACAGGCGCCCTGCGAAAATCCGGCAAACCAGATCTTCTCTTCGGTCACACCCTGTGCTTTGATATCGGCCACCAGTTGTTTTACCACATCCAGCGCAGAAGTCAGCCAGGGCTCGTTCTGTGCCGGCGGCGCGAGAAAAGAATACGGATACCAGGAATGCGCGTCGGCCTGCGGCGCAAACAGGGTACAATCTTCGACAGGCAGGGCATCAGCCAATGAAAGGATGTCTTCCGCCGATCCGCCCCGGCCATGCAACAAAATGAGCGCCTTTCCGGTCTCACTCAGAGGTTTGCCGGCAGTAAGATATTTTTTTGTATGCATGTATCTATGAATTAAGGACAGGTAAGGATCTTGCTATTTCTTCCCGTTTGGACTCGTACTGTACGGGCAGTTTGAGATGGGTGCCCAGCTCACTCAACGGCTCGTCAACGGTAAAGCCCGGATTGTCGGTGGCCAGTTCAAAAAGCACCCCGCCGGGTTCGCGGAAATACAGCGAATAGAAATAATCCCTGTTGATCTTCGGCGTAATATTCAACCCCTTGCTTAGTATCTTTTCCCGGAATTCCATCTGTACCGTCTCATTCGGCACCCGGAAAGCCACGTGGTGATTGGTGCCTCCGCCATTGAGCCCGCGGGCTTCATCTGGCGTTTCGACAAGATCGACGATGGACGCTGTGGGGGCGGCAGTGGCCTGGTAGCGATAGCGGTTGCCTTCCTGTTCGGCCAGTTCATAGCCAAACACATCTGTCAGGATAGCGGCTGTAGGTTTGATACTTCTTAAAGTAAGGGTCACGCTGTGAAAACCTTTGGTCGCCGCTGCAACTGTCACCTCCGGTGTTACCCAGGGCTGACGATCGTCCGTATATTTGGAAACGATAAGCTCCAGCCGCAGACCGTCAGGATCCTGGAAAGGAAGATAGGTCTCCCCCAGCCTTTCCGTTATTTCGCCATGCCGTACATCGTTCTCTTTGAAACGGGTCTGCCAGAATTCCAGGCTGTCTTTCGGTACGGAATACCCGATCCCTGTCGCCATACCCGTTCCGGCGCGGCCGCCCGTAATCCCTTCCCAGGGAAAGAATGTGAGGATGGTGCCGGGAGTGCCTGTCTCATTGCCATAATAAAAGTGATAGGTGCCGGGGTCGTCGAAATTGACTGTTCTTTTGACCATCCGGAGTCCTAATACTTTCGTATAAAAATCATAATTGCGCTGGGCATTGCCTGCAATAGCAGTGATATGATGTATGCCTGATATTTTATTTACCATATTGTTTGTTTATGATCGATAGTACTTCATTTTCGAGCAAGCCGCTGCCACCGCCATAATGCCGGGTGACGACGACTTCGGGGTTTAGTCCCTGTAACCGCTGACGCAGGGTCTCCTCTTCGGGAGCACTGATACCGGCGCAGACGAAGACGATACGAAAATTTGTTTTTGTAAACGCGGCCATCGCGTCTTCCTCGCTTGTCACGATCGTAGCGGTCCATCTTTCATGGGAATTGATCAGTCGTTCCACCACTTGTAAGATGGCCAGGTCGCGACCGATGGCGAGTATATTCAAATCCATGTCATTGAATTTTATTTTGCATGGGAATATCCATGATCAGTATCTCCGAGTCCTGCTGCAGGGATTGAAGCCCGATCTTTTCCGTATCGGTAATACCAAGACCGTCCCTCGCCTCCAGCGTTTGCCCGTCTACCTCAAAGGATCCCTTTATGACGAAGAGATAAATACCATTGCCCTTCCTTTTCCGTTGGTATTCGAATACGGCATCTTTGTCCCACCGGCCGCTGAAAAACCAGGCGTCCTGGTACAACCAGGTACCCTCTCCATCCCCTCCAGGCGAGATCAGTTGCTGAAGATGGTTATCCCCCCGGGCAGGATCGGGCTTTATCTGATGGTATCTCGGTGTTACGTTCAGCCGGTTGGGGAACAGCCATATCTGCAGGAACTTCGCCGGCTGGTCGGGGCTGTTGTTGTATTCACTATGAAAGACGCCGCTGCCGGTGCTCATCACCTGTATCTCCCCCGCGCTGACCACCTCTTTATGGCCCATATTATCTTCATGCACAAGGCTCCCTTCAAGAGGGATGCTGATGATCTCCATGTTGTCATGGGGATGGGAGCCGAAACCTTTGCCGCCGGCGACGATATCGTCGTTCAAGACCCGGAGTACGCCGAATTGGATCCTTTCCGGATTGTAATAACCTGCAAAACTAAAGGATTGATGGCTCTGCAGCCAGCCGTGGTCGGCATGACCCCGGGTGGATGCTTTATGTAAGATAGTAGTACTCATATTGCTTATTTTTGTACCACAAAGCTACTACCCTACCCTCCCCCGGGCCATTAACCTAGCTTAAGAATTTAGATGTACAAGCGAAACCCTCATTTATACATTTTTTTATGTACTTTTCGGCCGCATCTTTACATTTTTAAACACTGTATGAGAAAAGTATATTTTTTTCTGCTGCCTGTCCTTTTCGCGTCTGGAATAACCGTTGCCCAAACACATCCCGACAGTGCCGACGCCGGCAAGTCAGCCAGCCAGACTTCGGCCTCCCAAAGATCCAGCATTTATACCCTAAAGCCCAGTGTGGACATTCCCCTGGTGGTTGGCGGAGCAGCCCTGGATATGTTCAATTTTGCAGGCATAGGGAAAAAGGACGATCTTAGCCAGGCCCAGGTAGAAGCCAAACAAAAAAGCAATATCGACTGGTTCGACCGCTGGGCCGTACATCCTTATTCCCACAGCATCGATAAGCTCAGCTATGTCCCTTTTTATGTGGCCATACCTCTTCCGCTGGTGGTTTTCGGAATAGACAATAAAATGCGGAAAGACTTCTGGAAATTAACCGCGATGTATGGAGAAGCCATGATCCTCACCGGGGTATTGTATACGTCCGCCGTCCATTATGTGAGCAGGAGCCGTCCTCTTGTTTATGAATCGGCCAGCCCCATGGACGAACGTCGCCGGAGTAATTCCCAGAATTCGTTTTTTGCGGGCCACGTGGCATTGGTAGGGACTTCAGCATTCTTTATCGCCCAGACCTATGCCGACTACCATCCTGATTCCAGATACAAATGGGCCTTCTACACGGGGGCCGGGATCATCACCGGGTTGACAGGCTACTGGCGCAACAAGGCGGGAGAACATTTCCCGACCGACATCGCGCTCGGTTCCGTCATCGGAGTGGCATCCGGGATGCTGACACCGATCCTTCACAGGACGAAGATCATCCGCAATAAGAAACTGAGCATTTTGCCGGTGAGCAGCCACGGCGCGGGATTGGCGCTGTTGTATAAGTTATAGAACCTTCTTCGGCGGCAGATCGAAAGCCGTCGCATCGTGTTCGAAATGCCCCTTATGGGACCCATCGCAGAAAGGTTTGTTCTGGGACATCCCACAGCGGCAAAGGCTGACGATCTCGCGTCCCCCGAGGCCATAGGTCGTTCCATTGCGGTCAACGATCTCGAAATCTCCTTCTATTTTAACTGAACCATTGCTATTGACTGTAATCTTGGTCGTGGCCATGTATGTGTTTTGAGCGCCAAAAATAGGCAAAAACGATGTTTATCGAAGGTTCTATCGAATTAGTCGAAAACTTTTTATCACCCGCTGGCAGCAAGGTAGTTTTGGACTTATTTAACCCCATTATGGAATACGATAACGACAGACTCCGGAAACGCCCTCCCAAAATGGAGATCTTTTATTGGATATTACTCATCCTGCTGGCGCCGCTGACCAATAGCATCACTCTTTTCACCCGTTTCCCGGGATTATGGCCCTTCCTTTTACTGTTCAACCTGCTGCTTTTTCCAGCCTATCTTATTTACTCCCGCATCATGGGCCAGGCTCTGACTAACAGAAACCGGAAATTTGCCATATTATTAAGCGTGCTTTCCTTTGGGGTGATCCTTGTCTTTCTCCAGGCGATCTATTCCCTCGTCGTCCGGATCCCCATGCCACCGCCTATAAAAGCCTATTTTACTTTTAGCACGCTGACCATCGCCCGGGAAAGCTGGTGGACCGCCGTGAATATGGCCCTGTCCGTCGCATTGTTTTATATCCGCAAGGCCGACGACGAAAAGGATCTCATCGCCTTTATGCAAAAGGAGAATACGTTCTACCAGTTGCGCTACCTGCGGTCGCAATTGAACCCGCACTTCCTTTTCAATACCCTGAACAGCATCTACTCCCTGTGTCTGCAGAAATCGGACAAGGCGCCGGAAGTGGTGGTGCGGCTGGCTGATATCATGCGCTACCTGATCTATGAATGTAATGAGGAAAAGATACCCCTCGACAAGGAGATCGAATTTGTCCGCAACTATATCGACATCGAAAAGATGAGACATAAGGCCGATATCCGGTTCACGGTGGATGGGTTGACCCATGGCATCCGGATAGAACCCTTTCTGTTCATTTCCTTTATAGAGAACGGCTTTAAACATGCCATGGATCATACTTTTGGCGAACCGTTCATTTATATTACGCTGAAGGTCGGCAAGGACCAGCTGACCCTGAATGTCATCAACAGCACCGACGCAGACCTCGAGATGCAATCCAAACGGATCAACGGGATGGGTATGACGCATAGCCGGAGCATGCTGGATCTTTTGTACCCCTCTTCCTATGACCTGGATATCATCCAGACTGAAAAAGACGAAACACGCAGCAGCGATCTGCGGATGCGGAATGCCCGCGAACGGCTGGAAAACCTTTACCCTGATTCTCACACCTTAGACGTAATTTTGAACAAGAGCACGTTCACCGTATCGTTAATCTTAAAAATCGCCACTGCTTGATAAAGTGCATCATCGTAGAAGATGAAACCCTGGCCCAGGACGTCATCCGTAACCACCTCGCACGCATCGATCAGCTGGAGCTGGTAGGCGTGTACCGGAACGCGCCGGAGGCGATGGAGGCCTTGCAAACCCAGGAGGTAGACGTCATGTTCCTGGACATCCGGCTGCCCGGCATGAGCGGCCTGCATTTCCTGAGTAACCTGACCGATCCGCCGCTGGTAGTGCTCACGACCGCTTACGCGGAATATGCACTGGAAAGCTATGAATTCAATGTCATCGACTATTTGCTCAAGCCGATCTCCTTCGAACGATTTTCAAAGGCGGTAAACAAACTCCTTGACGGGCGCTTGTATTCACTGGCCGGAAAAGAAACGCCGCCGCCTGGCGACCATATTTTCGTCAAATCCAACAGCAAATTCTTCCGGGTGAATTTCTCAGAGATCACCTACGTACAGGGTATGAAGGATTACCTGAAAATACATACTCCTGATTATACCCTGGTGACCCACCAGACCATGAACGAGTTGGAAAAGACCCTGCCGGCCCGGCAGTTTATCCGCGTGCACCGCAGCTATCTCGTGGCCATCGGCCATATCAGGGCCATTTATGGCAACTCTATCGAACTGGGCAAGGTCACGATCCCCATCGGACTTAACTATAAAGAGACAGTTATGAGTCTCATCGGGAAACGCTCCTAACGGATCAGTGCAAAATTCTTGATGAATGGCGAGCAGTACACAGAAGAATAGTCTATTTTAGATACCATGAACAGAAAAGACTTTATCTCTCTCGCCGGCATGGGCATGGGCGGCGCCCTCCTCAGCGGGATACCTGTCTTCGGCTCGCCCGTGCCGCCCGGAAAGCCTCTGGAGACCGTCGACACAGCGCTGAAAAAGCAATTGGCGGACATCGCGCTCAACGCAGCGCGCTCGAAAGGAGCCAGCTACACGGACGTACGCCTCGGCCGTTATCGTAACCAATTCATCATCACCCGTGAAGATAAAGTATTGAACACGGTGGATACCGAGTCCTATGGCATCGGCATCCGCGTCATCGCCGGTGGCTGCTGGGGATTCGCCGCAACGGACCGGCTGGATCATGACGGTATTGCGCAGGCAGCGCAGCTGGCGGTAGCCATCGCTAAAGAAAATGCCCGCGTGCAAAGCGAGCCGGTTCATCTGGCCCCACAGAAAGGATATGGAGAGGTGAATTGGAAAAGCCCCATCCTGAAAAATGGATTTGACGTGCCGATAAAAGAAAAGGCCGAACTGCTGTTGGCCGTCAATGCAGAAGCGATGAGAACGGGCGCCAGTTTTGTCGACTCTGCCCTTTTCCTGGTGAACGAACAAAAATATTTCGCCTCTTCGGACGGGAGTTATATCGACCAGGATATCCATCGTATCTGGCCTACATTTACGGTCACCAAAATAGACAGCAAAACCGGCAAATTTGAGACGCGGGACGCCCTCAGCGCCCCGATGGGAATGGGGTTTGAATACCTGATACCGGACGAAAGAAAGAAAATAAAAACGGTTACCACTCTTTACCGCGACCGCTACGACATGCTGGAAGACGCCCGGCTTGCAGGCGCAGAGGCCGGACAAAAACAATCCGCGAAATCCGTCGAGCCTGGGAAATATGACCTCGTCCTCGACCCGACGAACCTCTGGCTGACCATCCATGAATCGGCAGGACACCCTTCAGAACTCGACAGGGTGCTGGGATATGAAGCCAATTTCGCCGGAACAAGCTTTCTTACCCTTGACAAATGGAGGAGCGGAAAATTCAACTATGGAAGCAAACTGGTTAATATAGCCGCCGACAAAACCCAACCGGGCTCCTTAGGCGCAGCAGGATATGATGACGAAGGTGTCGGCACAAAAGAATGGGATATTATCAGGGATGGCGTTTTAGTCAATTACCAGACCATACGCGACCAGGCCCAGATCCTTGGCCTGAACGAATCCCAGGGATGTTGCTATTCGCAAAGCTGGGCGGACGTCCAGTTCCAGCGCATGCCCAATATTTCTTTACGGCCCGGGAAGACGCCGCTGGCGCCCAGCGATCTGATCAAGAACGTCGAAAAGGGCATCTATATCATCGGCAACGGTAGTTATTCGATCGACCAGCAACGATATAATTTCCAGTTCAGCGGTCAGTTGTTCTACGAAATAAAAAATGGGAAGATCGCCGGGATGTTGAAGGATGTCGCCTACCAGGCCAACACACAGGAGTTCTGGAATTCCTGCGCGGCCATCTGCGACGAACACGACTATCGGCTAGGGGGCTCTTTTTTTGACGGCAAAGGCCAGCCGATGCAGATAAGCGCCGTATCACACGGCTCTGCAACGACGCGTTTCAATGGGATCAACGTTATCAACACAGCAAGAAAGATCTGATATGGCAATATTAACACAAGACGAGGCGCGAACGCTACTACAAAAAGTGCTCAGTTTTTCAAAGGCCGACGAATGCGAAATACGCATCAGCGGCAGGAACGGCGGCAATATCCGCTATGCCCGCAACTCCGTGTCGACGAGCGGACAGATCAGCTCGATGCAGCTGGCGGTGTCCTCCGCCTTCGGGAAGAAAAAAGGGACATCCACGATCAATGAATATGATGAAGCTTCGCTCGTCAAGGTAGTGCGGCGCAGTGAGGATCTGGCACGTCTTGCCCCGGAAAACCCGGAATACATGCCCTTTGTTGGCCCCCAGTCCTACCAGCCCGCAGCAAAAACCTATGTCCCTGCCACAGCAGACATCGACGCCAAACTCCGGGCAGACCTTACCCAACAAAGCCTCAAAGTGGCAAAGGACGCGAATGTTACCGCTGCTGGTTACCTTGAAGACACCACCAGTTTTTCAGCCATCTTAAACTCTCATGGGCTTTTTGCCTATACGACGGGCACCGAGGTCAATTTTTCCGTTACGCTCCGCACAGATGATGGGACGGGGTCGGGCTATACCTCCAAAGGATATAACGACGTCTCCTTACTGGACGTACAAAAGGCTACGCAGACGGCGGCCTGGAAGGCATCGAGATCGGTCGCAGCCCATGCGCTGGAACCCGGCAAATACACCGTTATACTGGAGCCCGCCGCCGGCATCGTCCTGGTGGAAAATTTGTACGGCTCTCTGGACGCACGCAGCGCGGACGAAGGCCGTAACTTTTTAAGTCTGCCGGGCGGCAAAACAAGACTGGGAGAAAAACTGGTCGATGAACAGGTAAATATCTATTCCGATCCATGGCATGAACAGCTGCCTACCCGAAATTTTGACGGAGAAGGACTGCCACAGGAGAAACGAATGTGGATAGAAAAAGGAGTAGTAAAAAACCTTTTCTATTCCAGGTACTGGGCGCAGAAAAAAGGAGTCCAGCCTGTTCCCTACCCCGATGGATTTATCATGTCGGGCGGGAACATGTCTCTCGAGGATATGATCAAGGGCACGGAAAAAGGGATATTAGTGACCCGTCTATGGTATATCCGGTCGGTAGACCCCCAGACCTTATTGTACACCGGTCTGACAAGGGACGGCACGTTTTATATCGAGAACGGAGTTATCAAATTCCCGATAAAGAATTTCCGGTTTAACGAAAGCCCGATCATCATGCTGAACAATCTGGAACAGCTGGGACGCCCTGAACGGGTCGTCAGCGGGGAAGGGGGAGGGATCGCGCTGATACCGCCCATGAAGATCCGGGATTTTACCTTCACTTCGTTATCGGATGCGGTGTAAACGAAAAAACCCCCAAGAGTTAGTCAGGGGCCTTTCAAGAGAAATTGGAAGTTAATGCTTTCTTTGGACGGTTGAAAGCTGTTGGTTTTTCTGGATTTTCTAGTTGGTATTCATTGGAATTGGACAAGACAAAAGTAGGGCAGAAAAGCTTGTTAAAAAAGAGTGAATGCCCTCGATTTTTATCGTAGATCTACGATAAATGATCACAAAATCGGGCGGTTTCATCACATTTAGCCCCATGCAGGTTTTCTTTGACCTAATCTTGTCAAAAAAACCAGAACATGATAGCGGCCCCGCATACCACCCGATGGAGAGAACACGAATTTATCACGATCACCCTCATCTGCATTATTGCCGTCGCCGGCAATTGCTGGCAGCTGTTCCAGCACTCGGAAGCGGCCCTGAACGAAAAATACGGGCAGGCCTTTGCAGAGGCAGGCTTGCCTTTTGACTATACCCGTAATATCCTGTTACCAAACATCGCCCTTCCGCTGCTGATGTTTTTTTGTTACATCTGGATGAATCTCTTCATCCTGCCCCGTCTTTTACAGACAGCAACAAAAACACCAGGCGGTTTCCGGCTTCATTTCTCGCTCAGCGGCCGCATCGAGGTCTCCGGCGCCGGAGGAGAAGCCCTGAAAAAATTCTTCTGGGGTCTTGGCCATACCTTTCTGTTGCTACTTTGCCTGGGCACCGGCTGGGGTATCGCCAACTTTTATTCCCACCAGTACCGGCTGCCGCGGGATATTTCCAATATCATGATCATGGGCAACGGATTGCGAATGGCTATCAATCTTATCATCGGTTATATCCTATACTCCATTATCCGGGAGACCATTCTTCGCCGAATGGAAACAGCCGGCGAACAGCTCACCACCCGGGCGACGATCGCCAACCAGATCAGCGCTTTCCTGACAGGATATTTCGTACTGGGTGCGGTGCTGGTCTATTTCAAAGTATTTTCCAGCGATGATAGCGCGCCCATCTTTTATTTCGGGTTCGTCCCACCCGTGATCCTGGCTGCCCTGACCAATCTTTACTGGATCTTCCCGCTAAAAGGCGACCAGTCCATTTTCAAACGCCATATCCTCTGGCGGCTCCTGTTATCGACGCTGTGCTGGGGGATACCTTTTATCGCGCTAACTGTAAACGAGCATGAGGCGCCACCCACGGTGCTCGCCTTATGGATGGGACAGCTGGCGGTAACCACACCTATATCCTGGTTCATCTACCAACAACAAAAGGATAAGATCTTACGTATAAGAGGGCTGGAAACAGCGCTGGGCCAGTCGAAAGCCGATCTGCAGTTCCTCCGCGCACAGATAAACCCCCATTTTCTTTTCAACGTGCTGAATACCTTATATGGCACGGCCCTGCACGAAAATGCCGGACGAACCGCCGGCGGTATCCAGCAATTGGGCGACATGATGCGTTTCATGCTCCATGAGAACAATCTGGACCGGATATCCATGAGTAAAGAAATAGAATATATAAAAAACTATATCGCCTTACAGCAGCTGCGGACAGAAACCTCCTCTTCCATCCTGATAGATACCCACATCGACGAAGACGTCCCCAGTTGCGTGATCGCCCCGATGCTGATCATCCCCTTCGTTGAAAATGGATTCAAGCACGGCATCAGTCTCCGCGACCCCTCCTGGATAAAGCTCACCCTGCATTGTGACGGTCAACGTGTCCATTTCGAGCTGCGCAACAGCGTTCATATACGACAGGGCAGCGATCCGGAAAAAGGAAAGTCCGGCGTTGGCCTGAAGAATGTGCTTCACCGGCTGAAACTCATCTATCCCGACCGGCACGAATTCTTCCTCCACCAGGACGAGCGGGAATTCTTTGTACAACTGACAATACAATTGTAATTTT
>Ga0207671_10004136_pt1 | contig 14032 bp, 7 predicted proteins | sample KBSC24metaG_FD_184352 | JGI IMG/M metagenome (GOLD analysis project Ga0207671, IMG submission 184352) | Corn rhizosphere microbial communities from Kellogg Biological Station, Michigan, USA - KBS C2-4 metaG (SPAdes) (version 2) | ecosystem: Host-associated > Plants > Roots > Rhizosphere > Soil... | reverse complement strand
CTGCTCTTCGAACTGGCGCAGAAACATCCTCAATTGGAGGCGGTAACACAGCATTTGAGTATTACCACATTGAGATACATACCAAAGTCAGCAGAAGACGAAACCTACCTGGACAAACTCAATGAAACATTGCTCAATAAACTACAACAAGGAGGAAAAGTCTTTTTGTCAAATGCGGTCGTTCATAAAAAGTACTGCCTGAGGGCTTGCATCGTAAATTTCAGAACCTCGAAAAAGGATATAGAAGAGATCATCGGGACCATCGTAGAAGAGGGTGAAAAGATCCATCAAAACCTATCCGTTCCCATTTAGGGCCGCCTTCACCAGATCCCTGTTCTGACGCGAAATGGGGATCTTCGCACCATCCGTCAGGAGCAGGACACCGCCGTCTTCCCGCAAAAGACTTTTGACACCTTCGGCGTTCACAAGATGCGACTGATGCGTGCGGATAAACCGGTGAGATAGTAAGATCTCCGACACTTCTTTTAATGTCTTGCACACCAGCACCCGCTCGCCGTTATACAAATGAAAATGGGTATAGTTATTGGACGATTCACATCTGAGAATATCGGCGATCCTTACATACAGGGTTTCATGGAGAGTAGGCAGCGCGATCTTGGCCGTTGCCTTCTGCCCTGTCCGGATATATTCCATCAGATGTTCAATGCCGTGATCCCGCCGGCGGGCGCTGATCTTCTGCTTTACCTTTTCAACAGCGATACAAAGCTCATGGATATCTATCGGCTTCAATAAATAATCCAGCGCCGACACTTTTATAGCTTGCAACGCATATTTGTCATAGGCTGTGATAAAGACGATCTCGAAGTCGATCGCGGGTAACCCCTTTAACATGTCGAACCCCGACTGCTCAGGCATCTGGATATCCAGGAATACAAGCTCAGGCCGGTGCTGCACAATGACCGACACCCCTTCGGCCGCGCTTGACGCAGTCGCGACTATATTGACAGCAGGACAATATTCTTTCAGGATGATCTGCAAGTTCTCTATATTATTCGGCTCGTCGTCGATGATGATGCTCCGTATGGTCATATGGTCAAAATTAAGTCATCCAGTTGGTTAGTCTGATGGTGACGGTAGTTCCACCGGTAACAGACGAAATATCCAGAGAGGACGGCTGCCCCTTATATACCTTGTTCAGCAGCAGGATACGTTCTTCGCTGAGCTTGATGCCGAAGACGGATGTCTTGACGGCAAGGTCCTCCCTGTTAAATCCCTTCCCATTATCCATTACCTTCATGACAAGCCCCTTTTCATCCTTATCGATGTGTATCCGGATCATCCCCTGTCCATGAAGGGCGGCGACCCCATGCTTGACCGCGTTCTCGACAAAGGGCTGCAACAGCATAGCCGGCACTTCCGTATTGGCGATATTGATGTTCCGGTCCACGACAATGTGATATTGAAAACCAAACCGCAGCTGTTCCATCTGGAGATAATCATTCATTATCTTCAGCTCGTCTTCCAGGCTGATCAGTTCCCGGTCACTGCTGTCAAGCACCTCACGCGTAAGGTCCGCAAATTTGGCGAGATAATGGTTAGCAGCCTTCGTATCATTTTTATTCATCAGGTTCTGTATGGAAGTGAGCGCATTGAACATAAAATGAGGGTTCAGCTGTGATCTCACCGACTTCAGCTGCAGCTGCACTGACTGCCTTGCCTGCACAGACCTCGCCAGCTTGTTCTTATTGACACGCCGATAGCCTAAAAACAGCAAAGCAACACCTCCCAGTGTTGCTCCCAGATATGGCAGAGCCTGCTTTACAGATACTCTTTTATCCAGTACAGGAGGGGGCTTTACTTCGAAAGGGATACGAAGCATCTGGTCCTCCGGCCATGCACCCAGGTCATGGATACGTTGAATAATGATCTCATATTTTCCCGGTTCATGAAAATATTTTTTCTCGATGTCCAAAAAATCATCGAATAAAAATGCCCTGACCTCTGTGGTGTCCGTCCGGGCAGACGTCTTCTTTATCATATAGACAGTATACCCCACCGACTCATGATGATCGAACGTCAGCCGCATTGCCTCGATACTGTCGACAGGGAATGCCAGGTTCAGGGGCAGACCCGTCTGCTTATCGAATTTTGTAGCCCAACCCCTGTTCATCTTTGAATAATTGACATTGAAATAATATATGCGTCCGCTGGCATTTTCAGGTATATTGATGATCATCTGGTTGACGACAGGCCTGAAGCTCGGCCGCCAGTCAAAGATTACACCATCCCGTATGTTATAGTCTTTCACATGTCTTACTTCCACCACCAGTTGCTTGCCGGGCGCCTGGAACTTCCCGATAAACCCATACGGTTTTTTGGCGCCGTACTGCTGGTCAAGCCCGGGTATCTTCGACCAGGGAATAATTTCGACACTATCATTTTCCACCACGTGATAAATATAATCATTGATATTATCCTTATTGATGCCCAGTGCGATAAGAATTGCAGGTGAGCTGTCGGAGATAAGGTAACTAGTATATAATCTGGATACCGACCTTATCGGTGTGCCATAATAGTTCTTAACGGAAGAATCAAGCTTTACTCCCAAAAAAATAGGCGATTTTGGTACTTTGTTATCCCCCGACCCCATGCCTTTAGCTTTCATAAAGTCCCAGATCGATCCTACATCCCAGTCCCGCGCTGTAAAAGTTACAGGCTGACGCACCATCATCCTGGTGTCGGTGCTCACAAGTTCAAAATGTATAGTTCGTCCAAAAGTATAATCATCGGGCTGGGCAAAAGCCTGGATGGCTAAGCACCATACGGTCAACAGTAAAAAAACATGCTTCATAATGTAAAGTATTAATTACCCTGCAAATAACTTCCCATGAACCAGTTCTGCAATCAACATTGAGAATCCAGCTGCTGGCAATAAGAATTCAGCTATTTATCTTAATCATTAAGATTCTTAAAAATAAAGATATTTTCGTACCTTAACACTAAACACCTCCTTAAACTACTTGTCTATGAACAACTTAACCAAAACCAACGACCTTGCTCCCGCCCTCACGCTGATGTTCTTTGCCCCCCTGGTAGCGGAGATCCTGCCTGGGGCCACCCGCTTTAGCGCCATATTTGTCTTTCCCATCGAAGTATGTGTCTGGGGTGGCGGCGCCTTGCTTATCCGTTATGCCGTAAGACGCCGGCAGCTGGGCTGGGTCAGCATGCTTCTTCTGGCCCTGGCGCTGGCCGTTGCAGAGGAATGTCTCATACAGCAGACATCGCTTGCTCCCATGGTCATCCGGCTCAAAGGCGAAACTTATGCCCGCGTCTGGGGTATTAATTATGTGTACATGCTATGGGCCCTGATCTATGAAGCCATCTTTGTCGTCATCGTACCCATCCACCTCGTGGAGCTGCTCTACCCTTCCCGCCGGGAAAGACCCTGGATCAGCAAGGCGGGGATTTGGGTAATCATTCCCCTCTTCCTTATCGGCAGCGTCCTGGCCTGGTTTTCCTGGACGCGCATCGCCAGACCCAAAGTCTTCCACCTGCCCATTTATACACCTCCGGCGCTGCAAATAATCCTCGCTGTCATCATAATCTTCTTTCTAATCTTCGCAGCGCTAAAAAAAGCCTCATCAACCTCGCAGAAACCCATGACATCTCCTGCCCCCACCTCTCATCCCATAGCCCCTCCTCCCCCCATCCTGCTGATCATCACTGCTGCCATCTGGTCCATCCTCCTGTATGGCCTGGTCTTGTTGGGTTTCGGCATTGCGCCACAATTTCCGCCCCTGATCGCCGTGATCATTGGCCTGCTCCTGGCCATCGCCGGTCTCCTCACTATTCCCCGTTGGAAATCCCACCAACGCTGGAAGTCACTTCATATCTTCGCGTTGGTCCTGGGCATTCTGTTAGGATCGATGGCCATCAGCTTTATCGGGTTCATCGGTTCTGCCGGTCCCGATCTGTATTTCAAGATCATCATGGATGGTATCGCCGTCATCCTGCTGGCCATCTGGGCATTTAAAAGAGTAAGAACATGGCAACACCTGCAAACGTAGATCCGAAAGTGTACGACCTTATGATGGCCGTAAGAAAGCTCACACGTACCACCCTCATCCATCAACATATCATTGCCGAAAACGCGGGCCTTCATGTTACCGACGCGGAATGCATCGATTTCCTGCAGGAGATGGGCCCTTCCACGGCCGGAGAGCTGGCCAGGGCCACACGCCTCACAACCGGCGCTATCACCAATGTCATCGACAGACTGGAAAAAGCCGGCTATGTCAAACGCTCGCCCGACCCGAATGACAGGAGAAAGGTCATCGTATCTTTTATTCCCCAAAAGCACGCCGATGCAGGGACCAAAGCCCGCTACAGCGCACTCGCCGGCGCCGTGCAGCAGCTCTTCATGAAGTATACGCATGAGGAGCTGGTGTTCCTTGTTGAACACACTCAAGCCCTTACAGATATTTATAAAGCCCAAATATCCGATTAGCCTCCTCCTTTCGCGCGACATGCGATCAATTGAGCAGAATGGCTTAACTTCAGTAAGCCATGAAAACCTCGAGGAGAAATTTTATACGGACAGCTGGATGTCTCACCATCGGGTTCATCATCACCCCCTCCCTTCCCGTAGGTTCTATTCCCCCTTCACCAACACCGGACGAATACGCCGCCATCAACGCCTGGCTGGAAATATTAGCCGATGGCAGGATACGGGTGCTCACAGGTAAGATCGAATTAGGTCAGGGCATCAGCACAGCCGTAGCCCAGGTGGCGGCGGAAGAGCTGAACATGGAGATGTCGCAGGTGGAAGTAACGATGGCTGAGACGGGCCGCACACCCAACGAGGGCTATACAGCCGGCAGCAATTCCATCGAAAGCAGCGCCATGTCTATCCGCCGGGCTGCAGCGTCGGCGCGGCAACAACTGCTCGAACTGGCCGGCAAAAAGCTCAATATCCCTGTCACCGAACTACAGATCCAAAAAGGAAAGATCAGCACAAAGGATGGCGCGCATACAGCAACCTTCGCCGACATCCTGGAAGGCCGCCAACTACAGGGAGAGGTTCCCCCACAGGTGACCCTAAAACCAAAAGAAGCCTACAAGATAGTAGGTAAGGCCATTCCCCGCGAAGACACACCAAAGATTACAAAGGGCGATGCCATATACGTACACGATCTGCGCTTCCCGGGGATGGTCCACGGACGCATTGTCCGTCCCCCCGTCTATGGCGCCAAACTTCTGCATGCAGAAGAAGTCCCCGGTATACTAAAAACAGTGATCAACGGCAGCTTCCTTGGGGTCATCGCGACCGGCGAATACCAGGCCATCCAGGCACAAAAACTTGCCCGGGAAAAAGCAAAATGGTCCGACACCGGCCCCCTGCCAAAGGTCGAGGACGGAAAACCCCTGGCCGACTATCTGCAATCCCTACCCGCTAACACGGAACAGGTGACCTCGAAAGGCGCTCCTCAAACCGAAAACCCAACACTCAAAACCCGCTACTTCAAACCCTATATTATGCACGGCGCCACAGGCCCCTCCTGCGCCGTCGCGTTTTACGATAACACCACCCTCCACATCTGGACACACAGCCAGGGCGTATATCCATTACGCGAGTCACTGGCAAAAATGCTGCATCTCTCCACTGACAATATCCACATAAAAGGGGTACCCGGCTCCGGTTGTTATGGACATAATGGCGCTGATGATGTCGCCGCAGACGCTTCTCTGCTGGCCATGGCCTATCCTGGCAAACACATCCGGGTACAGTGGATGCGGGAAGAAGAAAATGCGTGGGAACCATACGGCAGCGCTATGGTAATGGAGATAGCGGCAAATCTCGACAAGACCATCGGCAAGATCACCCATTGGCGACACGATCTCTGGTCTGACACCCATGGCGCCCGTCCCGGCGGTAATGCGGACAATCTCCTGCCAGCCCGTTATATCGAACAACCCTTTCTGAAAAAACCTTCCGGCTTTAGCGGTGGCGCTTATCGCAATGCTGCACCTTATTATACTATACCAAACCAGCAGGTGACAGCGCACTTTTTTGACGGCCCCTTACGGACATCCTCCTTACGCAGTCTGGGCGCCTACGCCAATATCTTCGCCATCGAATCCTTTATGGACGAGTTGGCGGAGAAGGCAGGTAAAGATCCCTTCGAATTCCGGCTCATGCACCTGGATGATCAACGCGCCAAAGATGCCATCGAAAAGCTTCGGGCCATAATCCCAAACCCACAAACGCTGGGCGGGGCCATCGGCATCGCCTTCTCCCGCTACGAAAACACAAAATCCTATTGCGCCGTAGCAGCCCATGTAACCACTGATGCAAAAAACATCCTCCCTCAGGTACAAAAAATGTGGGCCGTCATCGATGCCGGCGAGGTCATCAACATGGACGGGATAAAGAATACCATCGAAGGCGGCATGGTCCAGTCAGCCAGCTGGACATTATATGAAGAAGTAAAATTCAACGAACACGGGATCACCAGCCTCAACTGGAACACTTATCACACCACACGCTTCCCCCAGGCCCCCGACGTAGAAGTGGCCGTTATCAACAGACCCGGCGAAAAAGCCGTGGGCGCAGGTGAAGCAGCCCAGGGCCCCGCCGCTGCCGCCATCGTCAACGCGATCTACCGGGTCACAGGGAAAAGAGTACGTTATCTACCCGTGGCTAAGGCATTTTCACATTCCTCTTCCCCTGCTTAATTCCTCTTCCGCAGCCTACTCCCTTCTCCGCGGCTTTGGAAAAACATAGTGTGTATCCGCCCATTGCCGCCAGAGGCTATCGAGATGCCGGACCTTTTCCGGAAAGCGTGCTGCAAGATCCACCGTCTCACTCCCATCTGTAGCCAGGTTGAACAAACGCCAGACGCTATCCCTGGCAAGCGACACGATCTTCCAATCCCCTTCCCTGGCATACCGGGCCCCGAAATGTTCGTTAAACAAAGCTTCATGTCCCCGCACACGCTGACCACTAAAAGTCGGCGCCAGACTAACCCCCGTAGTAGGAGGGACCGAATTCCCCTTATACATCGCAGGGTACTTAGCGCCCGCAAGTTCAACAAACGTACTCATCAGATCCATCACATGCCCTACCTGATCGCTAAAGCCCCCAACCTTTGCCGTTATTCCTTTTGGCCAGTAGGCAATCATCGGCGTATGCACTCCACCCTCATAGCTCTCCGCCTTCCAAAACTGATATGGCGTATTGGAGACATTCGCCCAATGCTGGCCGATGGATGCATAGGAGGTCTCAGGACCCGGCATCACCTGCTTCTTTGTCGCATACACGATCTTCCGTCCATCCCTTGTCTCGTTTGGTCTGTCTAATCCCGGACCATAAGCAGCACAATTCTCCGGGCTGGCCCCATTATCCGAGAGAAAAAGGATCAACGTATTATCCAGCTGCCCTGTCTCTTTTAACGCCTGGATGATCCTGCCGATACCCCTGTCCATCCTATCGATCATAGCCGCATGCACGGCCATCGCCATGGCATCCCATTCCTTGTCGGGGTTATTCTCCCAGGTGAGGTTGTCATTCCATCTTTCAGAAAGCTTCACCCGCTGAGGATCGATCAGACCCAGCTTAACCATCTTTTCATATCTCGCCATTCTGATGACATCCCATCCACCCTTATAAGTGTCTTTGTATTTTTCAATATCCTCCGGCTCCGCCATCAACGGCCAATGCGGCGCATTCTCAGCTATATATAAAAAGAACGGCGCATCCGAACGCGCATATCCTTTGATATAAGCCACAGCTGTATCATTGATGGCATCCGTATGATAATAACCTTTGGGAACGTCCCTGATCGGAGTAGTGCCGCTCACCAGGCTGAATGGATCATAATAATCCACCACACCCCATATTGTACCGAAGTATTTGTCAAAACCCCTGCTCGTCGGGTATTGATCCAAAGGAGAGAACGTCTCGCGTGAAGTATGATGGTTCAGCCAGTCCAGCTGATCCTGGGGATTCTTCAAACCATCCGTATTGGACACATGCCATTTGCCCGACATGGCGGTATGATAACCGGCTGTCTTCAACACTTCCGCCAACGTCACCGCATTCTTCGTTATATGCCCCAGATAGCCAGGTTCATCCTCCGCGTCCGTCATCTTCCCGATACCCGCCTGCTGGTTATACAACCCCGTCAGCAACGAAGCTCGTGTCGGACAACATCGTGACGTATTATAGAATTGTCTGTACCGTATGCCATGCTCCGCCAGGTAATCGATATTGGGCGTACGGATCTCGCCCCCATAACATCCCACATCCGAAAAACCCAGGTCATCCGCCAGTATCACGATGATGTTCGGCCGCTTCGGCGACTGTGCCTTTAAAGGTTTCCAGCCTCCCAAAAATATAACACCGATCGTAACAAATAATAACTTCCTTTTTAGCATAGTAACAAGCCAAAGATAAACCCCACCAGATTAAAGTGGGATTAAATGACTATACCACGCTGTTCATTCTTTTGTCGATTTGTTTCATCTTAGCACATCGAACCCCAGCCGGGTAGCCCCTTCTCCCTTACCGGTCTGTTTCTCCCGTCCGATCCACTGCGCCACCGCTCCATTGATCCATCTGGCCCGTTGCCAGCGCCGGACTACAGTCGTCCCGGCCTTGGGGACCTCTTCCTCCCTGATATAATAAGGCGAAGCGACCTCTGTAAGCACGACACCCGCCGGAGCCGCTCCTTCAGGCATCCTTGCCCGTTGCAGCCGGATCTGCGAATGCGTCGTATCGAAGGAAACCTCTACCGGTACGAACGGCACCTGGTAAAAAGGTACGCTCGTCCCAAGAAGATAGGTTGCCGGCTGATCCTGACCTGGCGGCTGTGGCTCTGTCTCCTCTTTTTTATCCGCGACCTCGGGCCCTCTCAGTCCCTTGCCAAACGCACCGGGTACGACATTCTCAAATGCCCATGCCATATTCGAAGCCTCATCCCGCAAAAAGCTCACCTTTTCCATCGCCTCCTGTTCCAGCGGCTTCAACAACGCCGGAGCCAGGTAGAACAAAGGCTCGTCGATCTTACCCAACCCATCCGACTGACTGAACAGGGACCATTTCTTCCAGCTGACATCACTGCCCGTATCCACGGGAGGGATATAGGTATAAAAACCAAACACATCTTTTACCAACAATCCCTTCACCGCACACAGCCGGTTCAACTGCATGGGAAGAGGGACCATCATCCAGTCATTACCATATATCAGGGCAAAATCCATAAGGATCAACGTGGGTAGATCCGTAGTCTTTACATTGACATTCGCAAAATTGATCGCACTCTCCTCCATCTCCCACCACCGGGGTTTTGGCATACCTGGAAAAGTCACGGAAGTTGGAATAAAAGTATACGCGGACGTCACCACATTCTTTCCCTTGTTCTGGACAATATCCATATCATACCAGTCGAGCCTGTCACCACGGTAGTCCCCCGCACGCATGATCGTGGCGCTCGCCGTATTGGCGTCGGACTGAAGATCGAATTGATAACCAAGCTTTTCAGGCTTCCAAGAGGGATTTCCCTGCTGCCCGGGATCCCCATAAAAAAATCCCGCCTGTGCAAGAAAATCCTGACCAGCTTTAATCCCACTGGCAATAAAACCTCCAGCCAAAGTGCCGTTAACCCAATTCTGATAAGCATTCCCCGGATCTCTCAAAGCCTCCCACACGACAAACCCATCCAGCACCCTGTTCTTTAAAGTGTCGAACAGCTGTGCATCACCCCTGCTCGATCGTACACTCGCTACGAGCCTTCCCTCATGGCTGTCTGCCGCTGCTGTCTCCAACAACTGAAGCTTGAACTTTGCCAGGAAATCCGGCAGCTGCGCCTGCAGGTTATTCTCCACAAGAGCCTGGTGAAAGAGCCGCCCCAGCTCGATCCTTAACGTAACATCCGCAACCCGGCTCTCCTTTTCGACCTGCATCTCCAGCGGCATAGTCGCATCCAAAGCAAGCTCCCCATCAGCGACAAGCTGCGTCATCGTCTGCTGCTCCACCAACACCTTCGTCTTAATAGGCGTCCCCGCATCCTCCGCATCGAACTCACCCATCTGCCACTGCCGCGTAAGGAACCACAAAGCATCATGCACCTCCGCACTTAATGCTTTCCGGTAGTCGGTAGACGTAGGGATCCCCTCCAGACGGTTATACCCCGTAACGACCGGACTATCATACGGCGCTTTATGTATATCTTTCTTTGTTAAAGCCATGGTATCTTAATTTCTAAAAAATAATGACACATTTGCCTTCGTATCTGAAAACTCAGCCAGCGCACCCGGCACACAACCCATCCAGTCCGTACCCGCCAGCTCCCTGGTGCCGACAGCCCGCTGCTTTGCACGACGCAGCGTATCGTTGATGACATCGCTCAACGTATCCCAGGTCCAGCTCTTCCCCTCCGTCGGCGAAATAGCCAGCAACAAAGTCTGCGGAGGCTGACTGTCCGGCTGGTTGTACTGGAAAGTGATGCCTGTCTGCTCTTCACTACCCGGGATCTCTTCCACCCATTCATCCAGAAGCAGCCCGCTGAGATCAGCCTGCCAGTCAGGAACAGCAGCAGGAAAATGGTGCGCCAGCATAGATAGCTTTCCCTTTCCGGACTGCATATCGGCAGGGAACTCCACCCCAAGCCAACTGTCCTTTGCATCATAAGGCAGCTGCAGGACATGGACATCCAGCTGCTTGTCCTGGAAGGTCTGATAACAAAGCCTGGCCCATTCCAGCGAACCAAGCTTCGGCCGCAGACGGGTCATCTCGTTCACCCAGTTTTGCAGCAGCCTGCCCATCGGCATATTTGTCTTGCCTGTAATAAAATTAAAGAGGCCCTTCTCCCCGTCGTATGCCTCCTTCACCACAGAAGCACGATCTACTTCATCGTCCTCCACCTTTGTAAGATGGAACACCGGCAACACCTTAAAAGCAGGCCCGAAAACACTCCCAAATGCCTGAACAAGCTTGCCCGCATCGAGACCCTGATATTGCTGCAATGCATCCAGCATCTTCTCCATCTGCCCGACAACCCGGACGGACTGAGCAACCAACGCATCCTTCAATACCCGATCCTCCCCCACGGACGAAACAGGAAAACCACCCTGTATCTCAAGATCACAACAGTCGATCAGCCTTTCCCTGATCCCCGCACACACATCCCCCGTCGTGGCCGCCGTCGCCAGATGCAACTTATCTATCCGCGACTTCAACGCCGCCACAACATTATCCCTTCTCTTTATCAACGCCCCGATATCCTCCGCGCCCGCAGTCTTGTCTGCACGGAGATTACCGGCATTGGCCTTCCCCGGATACTGCTGCAGATCGAAGTCCGCCGCACTCAATGCCTTCGAGCCGGTGACAACCTCCTTCAACAGCTTCAACAACGGTAACACATCCGAGAAACTAAAATGATCCTGCTTTGCCTGGTCATACCCTATCGCGATCTCCGTGTCCTCCGGCAAAGCCTGTGTCACACGGTATTGATAAGCGATACGCGACGACAGATCCGACGGGTCCTTTCCAAACTCCATAGGCGCCAGATAGACAAGATCTATCGGCTGTATATCCAGATCCTCCACCGTGACAATACCATTGGTACGCGACTTCACCTCCGTAACAGTACACTGGATCTTGTCCGGCGCCCCGATGATCTCTCCCAACCACTCATTCAAACCCGGCTCCATACTCGCTCTTGGCGACAACGTAACCGCCGCCCAGGGATTTGCCGGCTTATCGAAATCCCCGGGTTTAAAAAATATACAGACACGGTGCGTAAGTATCCCGGCAGGCGTACGCGGCGTTCGAACAGACTCGAATACAGCAGGCGGCTTCAGCTCATGTATCGATTTGAGAAGAGCGCCCGCACGATCCGTATTCCCCTGTACAAGCTGATGGATACTCTCAGCGACCATAAGGTCCTTCATGGCATCGAGCGTATCCTGCAATTCAACAATACCCGCCCGCAGAGCATCCGCCTCGGCGCCCGCACCTGGCAACTGACCTGTCAACCCAAAAGGATATGCATTGCCTCCCTTCACCGCATTGACGACAGCCAGTCCGTCAAGACGCGCCACCCATTCCGCCGGCTTCCCCGCCTGCGTCGCCGCAGGTTTGTTCGGGCTCCCGGGATTACCGAGCGACGTGCCCCCCAGGGGAAAGGCGCCCCTCAGCGCAGGAATATATTTATCCAGCGGCGTAGCCTGATCATGCAGGAAACGCTCCAGCTTATAGCCAAGCAGCTCACCCGGAGAATGCCCTTTCTGCACACCCTCGAAGATCTCCATCGCTTTCCGGACACGCATGGAACTAAGATTCACAGCCATCATATCCGGGTTGGCAGGATCATAATGATGCAGATAAGCATCCCGCAACAACGCCGCCGCCTTTGCCTGGATGAGCGAAGGCGCATGAATATAACCTCCCTGCCCATCCGCCTGGATAATGGGCATCCCGGTACCGGGCTGCAGCCCAGCAGGGAGGTCCTTCTCTTTTATAGTTTTTACATTGGCCGCCGGCAGCACGTTCTCCAGCCACCCAAAAGCCCCGATGATCATACCCGTAGCCGCACCGGCGCTCCTGTTCAGCTGTAGCTTCCTGTAAAACATTCCTGTCTGCCACGCGTCGAGCCGGTAAGTCAGACAATCCAGGTGCTCTACCATCGCACGCTCCAGTCTTGCAGTAGACAGTCCCGACAGATACCCAAGCCCTACCAAAAGATCTCTCAGGTTGTCGAAGTCATCCAGTATCTCCTGCGGCACCCGGTTACGCAAAAACCTCCTGATATCACGGAGAATATTACCCGTATTCTTTAAAAAATAAACAACCGCCGTCTCTCCCGGCGCCAGCATGGGCAAATGGGGAGCCTCGATCAACATGAGCTCCATCGCCGAAATATCCTCCCGCTTCTGGAAAAAGTTCAGATACTCCTTGGCGGCAATAAAATTCGCAGTAGGTGTCCCGTCGCTCAACAACGAAAGGTCGGGCGCCATGTAACCCATGACACTCAACCAGCGAAAAACACAACGGTAGAGCTGTATCAGCATACTATGCTTGAGCAGGGTATACAACAGCGGTGGATCTATTCGTGGGTCGGTGCCCATAAAATAATCCTTTTCAATGGTGGCAAATGTCTCCCGTCCATAGAAGCGCATTAACCAACCGATATAATGCTGCTCATGATGGATATTCGGTGACACCCCGGCAGGTATCGACACCCCCTTCGTCTCGCTCACAGGTACAATGTCCACCAGCTTGTCCCTATTCAGCAGTACCGTCGTCCTTTCAAAAACGATCTTCTTCAACTCAAGCACCCCTTCCGGCGCAGTCCCCCTATAGCTTGAAAACCTCATTATAAGGCTCTCCAGTTGCGAGTTCGGGTTCTGAGGTATCGCCTGTCCCAGACAATTCCGTAAAAAACTGCTGCTATACCCGGTCCGCTGATAAAAGGTCTCCGAATTCGGATACAACCCAAGTATCTCATCCAGCAGCTCGTGCGGAGCTTTCGCCTGCCCCAGCTTCGATACCGCCGGCACACCACCCGCAACATCCCCCTCCATCATTTCCAGCAGGCCCACCAGTTTCTGGAACAGCTTGACATCCTTGTCTGCCGTGGGCCAGCGGAATGCCTTGAAATTGCTCGTGGGCAAGATGCCATACGGCTGCGGCCCCATACGGATCGGGGATAAAGGCCCCCGGCCCGTTACATACGAACAAAAGAAAGACCGGAGCACTGCCAAATCCTCAGCCTTGAACAGCGGATGCAACAGATCGCCAAGATAAAAACCCAGGGTGGCTGGATGCAATGCTTTGTTCATGACAACAGCCTCCCGGTGGTCGGTATTCAACGCATTCTCCAACGGCTGGAACAACAAGGGATCAAGCCCCAACCCAAGCGCCAGTATCTTCCCATCCTCCATCTCATCCTCGTTAGCGGCAGCCCCATACCGCTGGATATCCAGCTGATATTTCTCCTCACTGAATACAAGGTCCTGGCTATACCCCGAATTCCGTTCATCCGTATTATTAGTAGGCGTTCCCTGCGAC
>Ga0207671_10004130_pt1 | contig 14037 bp, 13 predicted proteins | sample KBSC24metaG_FD_184352 | JGI IMG/M metagenome (GOLD analysis project Ga0207671, IMG submission 184352) | Corn rhizosphere microbial communities from Kellogg Biological Station, Michigan, USA - KBS C2-4 metaG (SPAdes) (version 2) | ecosystem: Host-associated > Plants > Roots > Rhizosphere > Soil... | reverse complement strand
TACCAAAGGCGGGGGTAAAAGCAGCGGTGCCAGTCAGTAAGAGTAATAGCCCATCATTGGCCACTATCCCCAAAAGGCTGTCATGCTGAGCTCCGTCGAAGCATGGTGGGCAGGCCTCTGCGCTCTACCCTTCGACGGAGCTCAGGGTGACAGCCTCTTTTTGGTTATTATTCTTTCATTATGCCTTTTCATTAGTTATTACTTCAGTAAGATGACGTATTTGATTAAAAACACCTGACATATTTTCGGCGCAAAAAGGATAAATTAGCCCGATGAAAGTTTACGGAATAACCAATTGCAACACAGTTAAGAAAGCGCTTGACTGGTTAAAGGAAAATAAGGTAGATTATAATTTCCAGGATTTTAAGAAACTGGGTGTAAGTACAGAGAAACTACAGGAGTGGGATAGCAAAGCGGGATACGAAAAATTTCTGAACAAGCAGGGGCTTACCTGGAAACAACTCGATCCGCAGGTAAAAGAAAATGTAAAAACAAATGCCGATGCGCTTGCCCTGTTGCAGCAAAAGACCAGCATGATCAAAAGACCGGTTATTGAAGATGGCGACTTTTTGTTTTTTGGTTTTGATGAAAAAGTTTATCAATCCCACTTTTTAAACAAATAGGGCCAGGATATCTCCATATTTTTTAGTTTGAAGCCTGTAAATCTCGTATATCTACCTGATTTATAGGCTTTGTGTTTGTTTAATCAGTAATTCACTAATTCATTAAATCAATAATTAATATTCTGGTAACAATCGTTTTACCCGAACATTCAAAAACGTTTTTTTGTAGTATACTTGCTGTATACATACAAAAAATATTGAAATGAATTTAAAACTGATGGCTGGTTTCAGCATGGCCTTTATGTTGGCGGTTAATGTAAGTGATGCTCAGCAGGCCGCTTCAACTAACGCGCCTGCTTCTGATTACAATTACCATGAAACTTTCGGGCCTGGCTTTTATACCAAAAATGGTACAGAATACCGTGCCGCAAGCGGCGAACCAGGACCTAAATACTGGCAAAACCGGACCGATTATCAATTGGCTGCAAAATTGAACGATCAAACCAATGAGATCACCGGTTCTGAGGTTTTAACCTATACCAATAATAGCCCGCAGAACCTGGGCTTTTTATGGATGCAGCTTGACCAAAACCTGTTTAAATTAGATTCACGCGGAACTGCTATTGTACCGCCAACAGGCAGCCGCAACTGGGGCCGCGGCGAAGCATTTGATGCTGGCTACAAAATAAAATCAGTAAAATACGCTATTGGTAAAGGTGAATTTGCCGAAGCTAAATTTTTGATCAGTGATACCCGCATGCAGGTTTTTTTACCTAAAGAGGTAACTGCCAATGGCGGGCAGGTTAAACTTAAAATTGAGTATTCATTCGTTCCTCCAAATTATGGATCGGATCGTATGGGTTACCTGGATACCAAAAACGGCAAGATTTATACCATTGCGCAATGGTACCCACGCATGTGCGTATATGACGATGTAATGGGATGGAATACCCTGCCATATACAGGTCCGGGGGAATTTTACCTGGAATATGGCGATTTTGATCTGAGCATTACTGCTCCGGCCAATCACATCGTAGTGGCTTCCGGCGAACTGCAAAACCCACAGGAAGTATATACCGCTGAACAACAAAAACGCTGGGCAGAAGCCGCTCAAAGCGAAAAAACGGTAGTGATCCGCACCGCTGATGAAGTTAAAGATCCTAAATCGCGCCCGGCGGATAAAACAGAACTCACCTGGCACTTTAAAATAAAGAACGCGCGTGATGCTTCATGGGCTTCATCAGCTGCATTTATTATTGACGCCGCCAAAATGGATTTGCCAAGCGGGAAAAAATCGATAGCTATTTCAGCGTACCCGGTTGAAAGCGATGGTAACGATGCCTGGGGGCGCTCAACAGAATATGTAAAAAAATCAATTGAATATAACTCTGCCAAATGGTTTGAGTTCCCTTACCCTGCTGCAACGGCTGTTGCCGGTATAGTGGGTGGCATGGAATACCCTGGAATTGTTTTCTGCGGATACAAAGCAAAGAAAAACGGTTTATGGGGAGTGAATGACCATGAATTTGGGCACACCTGGTTCCCGATGATCGTGGGTTCAAACGAACGTATGTACGGCTGGATGGACGAAGGTTTTAACACTTTCATCAATACACTTTCGACTGCTAATTTTAACAATGGTGAGTATAAAAGCACCCGTACTATGGATATGCACCGTACCGGCGACTTTTTCACCAAACCCGAACTGGAGCCAATGATGAGCCAGCCGGCCAATCTGAAAGAAAGAAATACCGGTACATTACTGTATGCAAAACCAAGCGCTGGTTTGGTTTTATTGCGTGAGCAGATATTAGGCCCCGAACGTTTTGATTTTGCTTTTAAAACCTACATTAACAGGTGGGCATTTAAACACCCAACACCAGATGATTTTTTCCGCACTATCGAGAATGCATCAGGCGAGAGCCTGCAATGGTTTTGGAGAGGCTGGTTCCTGAACGACTGGCGCCTGGATGTTGCAGTTAGCGATGTAAAATATGTTGATGGCGATGCCTCAAAAGGAGCTATGATCACTATAGATAACCTGGGTAAAATGGCTATGCCGGTTATTCTGGAGGTAAAAACCAAAAGCGGTAAAACCGATCGTATTAAACTGCCGGTTGAAATTTGGGAGCGTTTTGCTTCATGGACATTCAAATATCCATCAACCGAAGAAATTGAATCGGTTACTTATGACCCTGATAAAGTACTGCCCGATTATAATCCCGACAATAACGTTTGGAAGAAATAAGAAATATAAAAACCCGGTTAAAGCCGGGTTTTTTGTTTAAGGGAATTGCCCAAATATTTCGACAATCCATTCATAATGTAAACCCACTATATGATGGTTTACATTATGAATGACAATTTTATTAATTTATTGTCAATTAATTAAATAGATGTTGACCATGAAAAGTGTAAACCACGTAAACCCACTTTTTGTAACAAAATGTTTAAAACTTCGTAAGTCTTTATTTAGGAACCTATAACAGATCCTTTAAATGTTTGTAGTTTGATTTTACTGTATCCAATACCTCGTCCATGTGGCCGTTGAGCATCAGTTTGGTCATGGATACAGCCATGCCTTTCACCTGTTCAAATTCAATTTTTGGTGGCATAGCCAGCGCGTTCGGGTCGGTAAATATATTGACCAAGGCAGGGCCATCAAAAGCCAGTGCTTCAGCAATCGCTTCCTGAACATCCTGTGGATATTTAACATTAATACCCTTCATGCCCATAGCCTGCGCTACTAAGGCGAAATCGGGATTGTACATATCCGTTTGCCAGTCGGGCAGGCCGGCAACCTCCATTTCCAGCTTGACCATGCCTAAAGAGCGGTTGTTAAAAACGATGATCTTGACCGGAAGCTTATACTGAACAATGGTAGCCAGATCACCCAATAACATCGATAATCCACCATCGCCGCAAAGTGCTATAACCTGCTGACCCGGACGGGCCAGGGCCGCGCCAATAGCCTGTGGCATGGCATTAGCCATAGAACCATGGTTAAAAGATCCTATCATTTTTCGCTTACCTGTGGCGTTGATGTATCGCGAACCCCATACACATGACATGCCCGTATCCACCGTAAATATGGCATCGTCGGCAGCTATTTTATCTAATATACTGGCTACAAATTCGGGGTGGATCTTGTCCTGTTCGCCGCTGTCGTCCACGTAGGTTTGCATTTTGTTTTTTACATCAGCGTATACTTTTAGCTGGGCTTTTAAAAAGCTATCATCCTGTTTTTGACTGATCAGCGGGAGCAATGCCGTTAGCGTATTTTTGATATCTCCGCATAAACCCACATCAACTTTGGCCCGGCGACCAATACGCTCCGGTTTAATATCTACCTGTACAATTTTGCAATCAGTAGGCATAAATGGCGTATATGGAAAATCGGTGCCTAATAGTATCAGCAGATCACTTTCATGCATGCTATGGTAGGCCGATGGCAGACCCAAAAGCCCGGTCATACCTACCTCGTTAGGGTTATCATACTGAATATCCATTTTGGCTCGGAAAGAGTAAGCCACCGTAGCATGAAGCTTTTGCGATAGGGTTACCACTTCATCATGAGCTTCGCCAGCGCCTATGCCGCAAAAAATGGTGATCTTCTGATGCTGGTTGATCAAAGCGGATAGCTTTTGCAGATCAGCATCTGAGGGTCTGACCACAGGTACAGGGCTAAAGTTTTGAGTCGACGTATTGATCTCCACAGCATCCATACTGGTAATATCACCAGGCAAGCCAATTACGGCTACGCCTTTCTGATGCAAGGCACTTTGTATGCCGGCCTGCAGCATACGCGGCAATTGCCTGGGCGTGGCCGCCACCTGGTTGTAATAACTGCAATCGTCAAATAATTTGATGGTATTGGTTTCCTGGAAATAATCGGTACCAAATTCAAAGGTGGCTATGGTTGAAGCTATGGCGATAACCGGCGCGCCAGACCGGTGCGCATCATACAAACCGTTGATGAGATGTACATGGCCCGGGCCGCTGCTGCCCGCGCAGCAGGCAAGGCCATTTAGCTGTGCTTCGGCGCCAGCGGCGTAGGCGCCAACTTCTTCGTGGCGTACATGTATCCATTGTATATTTCCTTCGCGTCTTACGGCATCATTTACCTCGTTAAGGCTATCGCCGGTAACGGCATATATTCTTTTTATACCGGCATTTGCCAGCATTTCTACCAATTGATCTGCAACATTTTTTGCCATGGTCAGGTTGATTTATGTTTTGATATTTATAAAGCTAACCATTGAATATGATGTGGGTTTTAAAAATTGTAAATTGCTGTAAAATATGACAATCATGGGGCGAATAGTTATTGTGGCATATAAACCAAAACCTGGAAAAGCAGCTGCTTTAAAGCAACTCACCAAAACCCACGTACCCCGGCTTAAGCAGGAGGGATTGGTAACCGATCGGGAACCTATTATTATGGAAACCTCCGATGGAACCATTATTGAAGTTTTTGAATGGTTAAGTGCCGAAGCCATTAACCAGGCCCATCAGAACAAAGCTGTTCATGAAATGTGGACCGAGTATGCAGAAGTTTGCGATTATGTAAACCTGAACAGCCTAAGCGAAACAGCAAACATGTTTGCCGAATTTACTCCGGTTGACTGAACCGGAGCGATGGCTGAGGTGTAAAACAAAACAGGCAGACTTCAAAGAGTCTGCCTGTTTTTCTGTGTCAATATATAGAGAAGCCTTAAACGGCTGTTGATTTCTTGTATTGATTAAGGATGAATGTTTCCTCAATCAATACGTTGATGTATTATATATGATAGAATTTACAGCGATAAAAGATTATCTGTAAATGACGGTTAAAATCTGATAGGTTTCCCAGTAGAGCTGTAGTAACCTGCCTTTTAGTAAGTTTAAGTTTTGTTTTTTCATGACCATTATTTCTTATTGACGTAACAAAGGTACTTTGGATAGCAAGGCGTATCAATCTCAATAAATCGGTTTTAAGAACCAATTTTTCCGGTAGAGATGTTTTACCGTCAGGCAAGGGTCATGAAAGGTGTTTTGAATCGAAAAGATCGAACGGATTTATTGTAGCTGCTTAAACTCCGAAGGGTTATAACCGGCAAATCGTTTAAAGAAACGACTGAAATGTGAGCTGTTATCAAAGTTAAGCCGCTCGGCTATTTCTTTAATGCTAAGACCGGATGACGATAGCAGATATTGAGCCTCCAGATACAGGCGGTTATGAATAACATGTAGTGCATTCTGTCCCGTTTCATTCTTCACTATTTCGGTTAAATACTTGGCCGAAATGAAGAGTTCGTCGGCATATTCCTGTACGGTTCTCAGGCCCAGGAACTTTTCCTCAACCAGTTTTTTGAATTTGTACACCAGTTGATATTGTTTACTCAAATGGCGGGTTGAATTCAATAGACAACTTTCGCAGGCACGGTTCATTTCGTATAGCAAGTTGGTTAACAGCAAACGCAGGATCTGTAAATGGAAAGCCCCTTGCTCCAAGCATTCGTCACTGATCTTTTCGTACAAAGCCTTTAAGGATGCTACTCCTTTTTTGGGCAGACCATAGATAGGCGGATAGTCGGGATTTACTTCCAGCAGGTTATCCAGGATGTTTTCTTTTAGAAAATTATGCGTTAAAAATTCCTTTTTAAATAAAACCTGGTACAAAAGCAGGTCTTCAGAAGCATCTTCGAAAGAGGTAATATAAGCAGGCGACACCAGGTGAATCGAGTTAGGATAAACTTCAAAAACAAAATGACCTATAGTTTTTTTACAGCTGCCGCTCAGACATAAAATAACCGAATAATAATCTGTTTTAACGGGTAAGCCATGCTGTACCCCGGTTTCATTACTTAATATAGCGAAATCATCCTGGTTCCAATTATCATGAATAACGCCAAAGTTACGGTTGACGCCGGTGTATCGTTGAAGTGTGGCCGGAATATCTAAAACAGCTATTTTATTATTCATGAACTTCAAAGATAGTGCAAAATTATTTTACCCTTATCAGTCAAACTGTAGTCGTTCGGCTTTGAGCTTTTTCTGAACATCCTGTTTGTAATTGCGACCAATTGGTAATTCATGGCCTGCCACCTCAATACTATAGGAGTAAAAGGAGTCTATTTTAGCCAGGGCGACAATGAACGACCGGTGGATACGTACAAACCTGTTTTCCGGTAACATTTCTTCCAGTATGCTGATCTTTTGCCGGGTAATATACACCTGATCTTTGATCACTACTTTTACATAATCGCGCAGGCTTTCTATCCATAAAATATCATTCACATTTACTTTAACGGTTTTGCGCTCTACTTTAAGATAGATGAATGTTTCATGGTCGCTCACCGGAGCTTCAAGCGTGATCACAGATCTTGGTTTACTTTCTGCCAACTGGTAAATTTTATCAACGGCACGCAAAAAGCGCTCGAACGAAATGGGTTTCAGCAGGTAATCGACCGCATTTAGCTCAAAACCTTCCAGCGCATACTCACTGTAAGCCGTGGTGAAAATTACCCTGGGCGGGTTTTTGAGGCTCCGGAGCAGGTCGGTACCTTTAATACCCGGCATTTTAATATCCAAAAACATCAGGTCCACCGGTTTTTGCTGCAGCAACTGAAAAGCCTGTATCGCATCCGAGCATTTACCCACCAATTCCATTTGGTTAAACTGGGCCAGATATTTCTCCAACACCTCGATAGCGTGAGGCTCATCATCAACTATTAGTGTCCGGATCTTCATGCGCTTACCAATTGTTTTTCGGATTGTTTAACCACACTCAGCTGCATATCAAGTACGATCAGGAAGGTGTCGTCCTCATTCATGATCTTTAATTTTGAGGTAGCAGGATAAAGCAGATCGAGCCGTTTCATCACATTTTTTAGACCAATGTGCTCACGGGTATTTTCCGCATCTTCTTCGGTCCGATGCTCGGGTTTATTGTTAGCTACTTTCAATTTAAAACGATTGCCGGTAACATTTACGCTGATGTTTATCCAAACCTGCCCGGTTTTTTCGCTGGTGCCATGTTTAAAGGCATTTTCAATGAAGGGGAGAATGAGCAATGGCGCTATCAGTTTATTCCGCAGATCGCCTGTAATAGTGAAACTGATGTCGATACGGTCTTCATAGCGCAGCTTTTCCAGCTTTACGTATTGCTGCATCATCAGTATCTCCCGTTCAAGCGGTACTTCATCGGCATTGCACTCGTAAAGCATATACCGCAAAATATCTGATAAGCCCAATATCAACTGGGGCGATTTGGGCGATTGATCTAAACTAAGCGCATACAGGTTATTTAAGGTATTGAACAAAAAGTGCGGATGCACCTGCGCTTTTAAAGCGCTTAATTCAGCCTCCAAAGAGGCTTGCTTACGCTCGTACCACATCTTAAACAGTTTGATGGCTAATACAAAACCAATAATGAGGTTTACCCCTTTAAATGTGTTCACCAGGTTTTGTATATCCAGTAGTTTTACAAAAAATGGTTTTTGCTGGTATCTAAGGAAATCTACATCGGTAACATGCATTGCTTTGATAAGATAAGGGGTTACCAAAGTCAGCCCCACTGTCCGGGTTATTAGTGTCGAAACAATAACCAACACCAACAGCCATATGGTGAATTTTAAATACTGATTGATAAATAAATAACGAGGAATTATCCAATAGGCAATGGCGTAGTAATAAGCAATTTGAACAGGCATAAAGAACAGGTTGTTCCTTAGTGAGATCCAGAAATTGGTTTGTACCGAGTACATGCTCGCTATCAGAAAGTAAGCTACACCCCAAAACAACAGGTGTTGGTAAACCCGCGGTATCTTGATGTTTTGCAACCGGATATCGAGCCTGTTATTCATAAAGCTAATTTACCTGATATCGGCCGAAAGAGGTAAATTCTTTTCAGTAAATGCGATAAACCGCACACTTTCATCGACATACAACCATAAAACATTTAACAAGGGTAATTATTTTTGACAAATGTTGATAGAGTTACATTAAATGCTGTTTGTATGCAAATAATAGCTGTGTAGCGGCATCGCTTCTTTATCGGATCTGGCCTGGTTAATTTAGATCATCAAATGAAAACGGGCTATGAAAACAATCATGTTAACAGCATTGATCCTGATAAGCGCTGTATGCAGCCAGGCTCAAATCAAAACACCTGCTACCCACGGTTTTTGGGTGGTTGAGAGTAACGCTAATCAACCGAAAGTACAAACCATACGGTTTTATACCGATGACGCGAAATTGATCTATGAAGAAACTATTAACGCCAAACTGAATTTAAAACGCGAAAAAACAAAGCTGGCTTTAAATCAGTTATCTAACAAGCTGAATGAAAACAGGGACTATCCCGAAAACAAAAAGCTGATCGCGCTGGCGTTCAATTTAAAGCGATAAATGATCTTTTTTAATTATACTTTGAACAAGGGCTGGCGCGAGGCCAGCCCTGTTCTGTTTTATGCCTGTTCCTGCTCAACCCAGTTACCGTCTTCCTTGATAATGCCAATGAGTTCATCGAGCGCGTTAACCGAGCTGATGTTTTTCTTTACAGCTTCTTTACCACGGTAAAGCGTTACCTTATCGGTACCAGAGCCTACATAGCCATAATCGGCATCTGCCATTTCGCCGGGGCCGTTCACAATACAACCCATGATGCCAATTTTAAGGCCTTTGAGATGACTGGTGCGGCTGCGGATCATCTGGGTGGTCACCATCAGGTCAAACAGGGTACGACCGCAGCTTGGGCATGATATATACTCTGTTTTGGAGATCCTGGAACGGGTGGCCTGTAAAATACCGAAGGCTGTTGAAGTGATAACATTTGCCGGTAATTCAGGCGCGTCTATCCATATCCCATCACCAAAACCATCAACTAACAGAGCCCCCAGATCGGTAGCGGCGTAAAGTTGTAAGTTCTGAGTCTTAAGTTCTAAGTCTTCAGTCAGGGAGTCATTTTGACTTTTGACTCTTGACTTTTGACTTTCAAACTCGTAGCTCCTTTTCACGATCACCGGAACTTCCAATCCAAGCTCTTCCAGTTTAAAGAAGAAGTTGCGTTGATCTGCCATACCATGCAGAGCATTAGTTTCCAGAACAAATACTAATGAATTATCAAACGGTAACGAACCAAACTCATCCGAGTCAATATCGGTTGGTAATATCCTCACCAGGTTTAATTTGGACGAACGGTCGGTGCCCAGTGCAATATACTCAGTTAATGAAAATACCGGGTGGCAATTGGTTTTATCGGCCAGTTTTTGCCAGGTGTTATAGTTGTACAACTGTTTTAAGTTGCTTGGGAATACAAACGATGGCAACTCATCGGCCAGGTAAACAAAATCAACCGATTGCTCGGCCATGTTGTATTTATCCAATAATGGTGAATATAGATACCCCGCATCTTTCAAAACAGCCGGATCTTTTAAGTTTCTGGCCGATAGATCAACCACTACTCTTGGCACCATATGCCCCCCAATAAAAGCGTTGGCTTCATAGGTATGACGTTTTTTGTACTCGTAAGGGCTGTGTTGGGTAGGTGAAAGGTTAAAGGTGAAAGGTGAAAGGTTCTTTTCATCGGTATTACTATTGCCTTCTGCCTTTAGCCCTTCACCTTTTGCCTTTTCCCTTAAAGCGTAGCGTTTCACCAATTCAATAGCTACAGGAGCTTCTGCTTCTGGTTCTTCGGTGAGGGAAACACGTACGGTATCGCCCAGGCCATCCTCTAATAACGTGCCAATACCTACTGCCGATTTGATACGGCCATCCTCGCCGTCGCCGGCTTCGGTTACACCCAGGTGCAGCGGATAGTTCATCCCTTCGGCTACCATGGTGTCTACCAGCAGGCGGTAGGCCTGTACCATCACCTGTGGATTGCTCGATTTCATGGAGATCACCAGGTTGTAGTAGTTCAGGGTTTCGCACATCCGCATAAATTCCATCGCCGATTCTACCATGCCCTGCGGGGTGTCACCATAACGACTCATGATACGGTCGCTCAGGGAGCCGTGATTAGTGCCGATACGCATAGCGGTACCATATTCTTTACAGATATTAACCAGGGGAGCGAATTTTTTATAGATGCGTTCCAGTTCGCCCTGGTATTCCTGGTCGGTATAATCTATCTGGTCAAATTTCTTTTTATCGGCGTAATTGCCCGGGTTTACCCTTACTTTTTCAACTATGCGTGCGGCCACTTCGGCAGCATTGGGAGTAAAGTGTATATCGGCCACCAGCGGAACGTTATAGCCGCGCTGGCGAAGCTGTTTCTTGATCTCGGCCAGGTTTTGGGCCTCTTTGATGCTGGGCGCGGTAATACGCACATACTCGCAGCCGGCATCAACCATACGGATGGATTGCTCTACGGTACCCATAGTATCCATGGTATCGGTCGTAGTCATGCTTTGTATTCGGATAGGGTTATTGCCACCCATGGGCACATCGCCGATGTTCACCTCGCGGGTAACAAAACGCGAATATTCGGTTAGTGAATTACAATAACGGCCTTGTAGCAATTTAACAGCATCAGTATTCATGCAGCAAAAATTAATAAGACACAAAGATAAGCAATAGGATTAAAGGTTAAACGCTTACAAAGTGGAAAGCTTGTAATGTTTATATAACTTTATAAGCATGAAAAGATTAATCCGCACATTGATCACATTACTTGTTATAGGCTTATTCGTTTATTTGAATACGGATAATTGGTCGTATAGCAGCCGGATATATAAGAACGAGATCAACTCCCACATTACCAAAATTGAAGCAAACGGCAGCCGGTTTAAGGTGTTTTTTGCTGATAAATCAAATACCGGTTTTAAGTTAAATATCAACGAGGATATATCTTTTGGCTATAGTAACTTCTTTTATACCTCAACTTTTTATATCACTGAAAACCTGTTGAAGGGCGACTCCTTATTTAAACCGGCGGGTAGTTTGCAGCTGTCCGTATTCAAAAAGGATAGCCTGGGCAGGTATGTTTTTTATAAGATGTTCAGGGGCGAAAGTAAGGATTAGCAGCTTTCTCAAAATAGCCTTTCCTTGATCACCAGGGTATTAGCCAGCATGTCATGCAGGCATTGCTGTTTTTTGTTGAAGAAGGCTATCACATAGCCTAAACAAAACGGTAATGCAGAAAGCACCTTGAGTAAATTACGACTGATAGCCATGCCCGTACTTATGCGGTCGCCATTCATATCCACCACCTTGATTTTGAGCATTTGTTTGCCGTAGGTTGCCTGTTTTGCTGAGCTTTCCATCACAATATGATAGATCACTTTAGCCAGGGGGATAACGCCCAAAATGCTGAAGGATACAATAATACGTGTTTCTTTATCCTGTATAAACAGCAGTACCACAATAAAAGCGATGATCACAAACACCCCGAAAAGAATAAACCAATCCAGCACCGAAGCCAGCAGGCGCTGATCAAAACTGCCATAATACTGCATGAGCAGCGATGGTTTGGCAAAGCCGAAAAGGGTACGCAGCTCGGCAATTTCCTGCGCTTCTTTATAATCGTCCATTTCAGGGGTTTTTATAAAGTCGGTAGGTTTTATTTGGAGGGTTTTTAGCTCATCCATGCTAAAGGGACCCTGGGGTTTACCTTCAATTACCAGTATGTACGTTTGAGCCATTGATCAGGATTTTTTGTGATGCGTTCAGCTATTTGATTATTGCAAATGCCCGAAGTTACTTTGTTGGGTAGAAAAACTTTTTAAACCTTAAATTTTAACAATTTTTAGCCGAAAACAGGGTAAAAAGATGTGGCTTTTGCCCACTTTAACAAAATTTTAATGCCGTTTTAACACTTTTTAACAAATTTTTTGCATGTTTTGAAAGGTTTAAAAAGCATTAATTTATTGATGGTCAAGTATATGAATGTAAAATGGTCGGTTTTTGGCCTCTTTTTTCCTTTAACAAAACAGCCCGGTTTTCTGGTTTAGAGAATCCCGGGCTGGTTATATACAAATATACTAAAATATTGGGATATGTTTGGTGACGCTCTTCATTTGAAGATGCATGTTGTAAAACGCTCAATTGCCGCTGTGGCTGTTACTTTTGTCGCCACAAAAGTAACCAAAAGGGCTGTCAGCAGAAATGCTTCTTTGCGCTCATGGCCTCTTCCCTGCAAAACAGGCAGAACCACGGGCTGCTTAATTTTGCCGCTACTTTGTTCGCTCAAGCCCCTCGTTTCAGGCAAAATTGCTAATGCCCTTCCTGCCGCACCACCCATCATTGTTCTGCCCGCTTTCGCCCGAAGCTGTTCTGCTGACGGGGAAGAAATGGGGTTATCTCTAATCCCGTCAATCCTTGAATCCTAAGAACGGCGAAGTCTTCTTGAACACAATTAAAACACACAACAAGTGAAAAATCATGGTTCAGACTAACTGCTGAAGCTGTTCTGCTGACGGGAAAAGAAAAATTACCTTGTTATACTTTGTTCGTTTATGCGTTCGTCACGATAAATATGGTTTCCACCAGTTGCTGTTGTATGCTTCTTTTACTTTGGTTGGTTCGCCGGGTTTGGGCACAAATAATTCTATATTTTTATCTTTTGCCAGATTGGTTAGCCATTCAATGGGTTCGTACCAGGCATGCGGGGCCAGGCTGAATGTGCCGTAGTGTACGGGCATCATCAGTTTGCCTTTGAGGGCCAGGTGGGCGTTGGAGGCATGATCCGGGCCCATGTGTATATCGGGCCAGTATTTGCCGTAAGCGCCAACTTCCAGTATTGTGAGGTCAAAGGGGCCGAATGCTTCGCCGATCTCGGCAAAACTGGGCGACCAGCCCGAATCAGCACCAAAATAAATATTGTGTTTGGGGCCCCTGATCACGAACGACGACCATAGGGTTTCATTACGCCCGATAATCCCCCGACCAGAAAAATGGCGTGATGGTGTAGCCGTAACCACCAGATCGTTACCGATGACCGCGCTATTGCCCCAATCCATTTCGGTGATTTGATTATCAGCAATACCCCATTTACGCAGATGTTGCCCCACACCTATAGAACAGTAGAAGGGAGTGGCAGATCCCGCGAAAAATTTGATGGTATCCTTGTCCAAATGGTCATAATGATCATGCGATACGATGATGGCATCCAGTGGTGGTAATTCGCTCAATAAAAGCGGTGGTTGAAAAAAGCGTTTGGGGCCGATGAATTTGGAAAATGAAACACGCTGCCCCCAAACCGGATCGGTGAGGATGCGTTTGCCGTCTATTTCGATCAATATACTGGTATGGCCTATCCAGGTAATGCGCAGGCCACTGGCCGGCGGGTTTTGGTAAATGGCGGTGTCGGTTTTAAAAGGGCCTAATGTTTTCTTTGGAATATTCTCGGCCTTGTTGTTGATGTATTGCCGCAGTATGGGGAGCATTTTATCAAAACCGGCCTCGTCGGTTGGTATAACGTTAAGGTATTTTTTTCCTTCTTTTCGTGATCCTTCTAAACTCATAGTAAGCTAATAGTATTTGGATTAAG
>Ga0207671_10004129_pt1 | contig 14038 bp, 11 predicted proteins | sample KBSC24metaG_FD_184352 | JGI IMG/M metagenome (GOLD analysis project Ga0207671, IMG submission 184352) | Corn rhizosphere microbial communities from Kellogg Biological Station, Michigan, USA - KBS C2-4 metaG (SPAdes) (version 2) | ecosystem: Host-associated > Plants > Roots > Rhizosphere > Soil... | reverse complement strand
GTGCCGGCCGAGCCCTTGCTGTTGTCCCCGCCGATGCCCAGGATGATGGCGCCTTCCTTGTGCATCGGGTTGTAGCCGCTCACGTTGGGCCGGGCGCCGCTGTAGAACGTGGACAGGCCGCCGGACTGCGCGTCCCCGCCCCGGATCGCCCACTGGTTCGCCGTGCCCTTGATGATGGCGGTGGTGAAGCGGTGGTTGATCGTCGGGTCGTTGGCGTTGTAGCCGGCGTTCACGCCCGAGTACAGGCCGTTCTCCATGTCGGCCATGATCCAGGGCCCGGTTCCGGTGCCGTAGCCCCAGACCTTGATGGTCCCGAAGTAGATGGCCTCCATGTGGCCGTTGCCGGTGTCGTTGTTGCTGGTCTCGGCGTTGCCGTAGTCGAAGCAGCACCCGCCGTTGGTGTGCGTGCCGTCCATGACCGCGTACTCGCCCTCGGCCGCGTCCCCGGTGGCGATACCGCTGGTGTGGTCGTTGCGGTAGCCGGTGCCGGCCGCGACGTAGACGCCGTAGGCCTGGTGGCCGTTGAGCGTCGTGGGGGCCGCGAAGGCGTTGGCCAGGTTGTCGGGGCCTCCGGCCGCACCGCCGGCGGGGGCCTGGGTGAGGTTGTTGCCGCGGCCGGACTGGTCGTAGATGACCGTGATGACACAGGAGGTGTTGGCGCAGAAGGAGGTCTGCGCGGCGGCGTTGGCGTAGCCGCCGGCGCTGAGCACGCCGATGTTCGTGGTGGCGTTGTCCGAGGCGCGCCGCACCTGGTACAGGCTGCCGTTGTACGAGCCGTACAGGGCGCGAGTGGTGCTGTGCGCGGCGACGCACGGGGTACCGCCGGAGGCGTAGATGTCGCAGGGGCCTGTGACGGCCGCGTGCGAGACCGCGGTGGTCTCCACGGCGACGCCGAAGGTCAGCGCCAGGACGGCGCCGGCTGTCAGCAGTCTGCGTCTGAGGCTCGACAGGCGTGGTCGGAGGGCCATACGTGTACTCCCTTGCTCGTGGGAAGTGGCTGGGGTGGGCTCACCGCAAGGCTGTTCTCATCGGACACGTGTTACCGGTAACACATCGGCGCCGCGCGGATCCCTTGATCTCAAAAGGGATTGTGGGGTGCGCGAGCGCCGCGACGCCCATCACTATTGCCCGCTGACGAAGGGGCGTCAAGGTTTCCGGCGCGTGAATCTTCGGGGGTGGACAAACCCGCTTCGTGTCATTGACGTAACTCCGAGTCGCACCCATAGTGGTCGCCGAGACGGCGGTGTTAGCGCTAACAACCAGGATGGGGAGTCAACGGCGTGAGACGGTCGACATGGCGGGCCGCTGTAGCGGCCCTGGTGTTCAGCCTCGTCGCAGGCGGGACGGCGCAGGTCAGCACAGCTGCGGCGAAGGCTGCGCCCGCCGCCGCTGCGGCGAGTCAGGTCGCTGTGACCGCGCCGCCGATGGGCTGGGCGTCGTGGAACAGCTTCGCCAGCCAGATCGACACCGCGACCATCGAGGCTCAAGCCAAGGCGCTCGTGACCTCCGGCATGGCGGCGGCGGGCTACAAGTACGTCAACATCGACGAGGGCTGGTGGCACGGGACGCGCGACGCCTCCGGGAACATCACCGTCGACACCACCGCGTGGCCCGGCGGGATGAGTGCGGTGGCCGCCTACATCCACAGTCTCGGCCTGAAGGCCGGGATCTACACCGACGCGGGCAAGAACGGCTGCGGGTACTACTACCCGACGCCGAGCAGCGTGCCGGCGTACCCGAACACCGGGAGCGAGGGGCACTACCAGCAGGATATGCAGACGTTCCAGTCCTGGGGCTTCGACTACGTCAAGGTCGACTGGTGCGGCGGCAACGCCGAGGGTCTGGACCAGCAGAGCACGTATCAGGCGATCAGTTCGGCCAACGCCGCGGCGACCGCGATGACCGGCCGGAAGCTGGTGCTCTCGATCTGCGAGTGGGGGACCGGGCGGCCGTGGAACTGGGGTGCGGGGACGGGTCAGCTGTGGCGTACGAGCACTGACATCGTCTACTACGGCAGCAATCCCTCGATGGGCAACATCCTCGGCAACTTCGACAAGACGCTGCACGCCTCGGACCAGCACACCGGGTATTACAACGACCCTGACATGCTCACCGTCGGGATGCCGGGGCTCAGCGCCGACCAGGACCGGACCCACCTGGGGCTGTGGGCCATCGCCGGAGCGCCGCTGATCGCCGGGAACAACGTCGCGACGATGAGCTCGACGACGGCGTCGATCCTGACCAACCCCGAAGTCGTCGCGATCGACCAGGACGCGCGGGGGTTGCAGGGCGTCAAGGTGGCCGAGGACAGCTCGGGGTTGCAGGTCTACAGCAAGGTTCTGTCCGGCAGCGGCGCCCGCGCGGTGCTGCTCCTGAACCGGACCTCCGCGGCGGCGCCGATCACCGCGCGCTGGAGCGACATAGGCCTGACGACGGCCGCCGCCACGGTTCGCGACGTGTGGGCCGGGAGTACGAAGGGTTCTTACTCGTCGAGCTACGCCGCCACGGTGCCGGCGGGCGGCGCGGTGCTGCTGACCGTCACCGGCGGCACGGAGGCGGCCGGCTCCTCCTACGCGGCGCAGGTTTCGGGCAGTACGCGGGTCGTCAGCGGGGTCGCGGCGGCGGCGTCCGGGGTCGAGCTCGCGACCATCACTTACGCCAACGGGACCAGCTCGACCCAGACGGCGACACTCACCGTCAACGGGCAGGTCCCGACGGTCGTCGCCTTCCCGCCGACCGGCGGCTCGTCCACGTCCGGCACAGTGTCGGTGCTGCTCAACCTGGCGAAGGGGAGCGCGAATGCTCTGACGTTCTCCGGCGGCGGCACCCTACCCGCCGTGAGCGCGGTCTCCGTCCAGGCGATCCCCGGCACCAACGGAGTCGAGATCAAGGGCACCGGCTCGGGTCGCTGCGCCGACCTGAACGACAACACCATCGTCAACGGCACCCAGGCGCAACTCTGGGACTGCTCGGGCGGCGCCAACCAGGTCTACACCCAGACCTCGCGCGCCGAAATGGTCGTTTACGGCAACAAGTGCCTGGACGCGTACAACAACGGCACGTCGAACGGCACGGTCGTCGACATCTGGGACTGCAACGGCGGCGCGAACCAGAAGTGGACCGTCCACTCCGACGGCACCATCACCAGCAACCTGTCGGGCCTGTGCCTGGACGCGTACGGGAACGGGACGGGGAACGGGACCAAGCTGGATCTGTGGGCGTGCAATGGTGGGGCGAACCAGAAGTGGGGTCTGGCCTGAGCTGAGGCGAGCTGATCCTCTTATCCTGTCAGCAGCTCATGCCGAGCAGGACGAGAGGATCAGCCATCATGGCGGGCACCCCCCTGGCTGGGCGGTCGCGGCCGTCCCGCGTGGACGTCGCCGTGCACGCGGGCGTGTCGCCGCAGACGGTGTCGCGGGTGTCGAACGGGCACGCGAACGTCGATCCGGCGACGCGGGCGCGTGTGGTGGAGTCGATGCGGGCTCTGGGGTATCGGCCCAACGGGGCCGCTCGGGCGTTGAAGAGCGGGCGGTTCAACACGATCGGCGTGATCATCTTCACGCTGGAGACGTTCGGGAACATGCGCACGCTCGACGCCATCGCCAAGGAGGCGGCGCGCGCGAACTGCGCTGTCACGCTGATCCCAGTTACGGAGCCGACGCTCGGGCGCGTTTCCGGGGCCTACGACCGGCTCAGCGAGGCGGCTGTCGACGGCGTCATCATCATCTTCGAGGCGCACCTGCTCGACGACGCGGAGTTCAGCCTGCCGCCGGGGATCCCGGTGGTCGTCGTGGACTCCGACGCCGGGTCCGGGTACACGGTCGTCGACACCGACCAGGCGCAGGGCGCGCGGCTGGCCACCGAGCACCTGCTGGGCCTCGGGCACGCGCAGGTCTGGCATATCGCCGGGCCTCGCACCTCGTTCTCCGCGACGCACCGCATCGAGTCCTGGCGCGGCACGCTCCAGGAGGCCGGCATCGCCGCGCCCGAGCCGCTCCACGGCGACTGGACGACCGAATCCGGCTACCGGCACGGCCTGACGCTCGGCGCCGATCCCGGCGTCACCGCCATCTTCGCCGCGAACGACCAGATGGCCCTGGGAGCCATGCGCGCGCTGCACGAACTCGGCCGGCGCATCCCCGAGGAGGTGAGCGTGGTGGGCTTCGACGACATGGAGGAAGCGCACTCGTTCTGGCCGCCGCTGACCACCGTGCGGCAGGACTTCGCCGAGGTCGGGCGGCTCAGCATCAGGGAGCTGATGCGCGAGATCGACGGGGCCGGGGCGGACGGCGCGCGGGGCAGGATCGTGGTCCCGACTCGGCTCGTAGTCCGGGCGAGCACGGCGGCCCCGCCGGCCCCGAACCGCTGAGTCGGCACGTGCTCCGCTGAGCCGGCACGTGCTCCGCCGAGCCGGAGCCAGGCACGCGAGCCGGGCAAATCCCTGAGCAGGCAACCGATAACCGGGCGACCGATAACCGGGCATTCCCTACCCGGGCAACCGATAAGCGGCACCGCCCCGACACACCTTGACAGACCCCGGATCCGCCACCAGTATCTCGCCATGGTTGCGCAACCATGGCCCCGCTATCGCCCCAAGGGCCCCCAAAACGCCCCGCCCACCGAGGGAGAATCATGTCCGCCCCAGCACCCGCGCACCGCCGCATCGCCCGGACGCTCGCCGCCGCCACCCTGCTGGCCGCCTCGGCGCTCGTCGTCGCCCAAGCCCCGCCGGCCGTCGCGGCGACCAGCCAGTTCAAGGGCGTGAACTGGGCCGACACCCGCGACAACTACAACTCCGGCTGGGTCATCCCCGACGGCCTGGCCGCCTCCGACAGCTACTCGCAGGTCTACTCGATCGCCGACAGCTACACCAAGGCCTTCGTGAACAACCTCGGAGCCAACACCCTGAGACTCCCGATCAACCCGCCGAGTGTCTCCCAGTCCTGGTGGGGCGCCTACAAGGGCGCGATAGACGCCGCCCTGCACAACAACATGAAGGTGATCATCGGCGCCTGGACCGAGAGTTCCAGCGTCGGCACGATCACCGACATGACGGCGTGGCAGAACATGTGGAGCACCGTCGTGAGCGCGTACGGCGGCAACGGCAACGTCTACTTCGAGCCCCTGAACGAGCCCTACGGCTACTCCTCCAGCCAGTGGATCTCGATCGCCTCCTCCTGGCTCTCCGAGTTCTCCAGCGTCCCGCGCGGCCGCGTCATCATCGCCGGCACCGGCTACGACGACCACGTCGGCGACGAGGGCGCCTCCTCGGCGCTGAGCGGAACCCTGCTCTCGCTGCACATGTACGGCACCTGGGCCAGCTCCACGACGGAGTCGGCGTGGGTCTCCAACCTCAACAGCCGCTTGGGCGGGTACGCGAGCCGCACCGTCATCACCGAGTTCGGCGGCCCGATGACCACCGGAATCAACTACCTGACGAACCACAACAACGGCCAGTACCAGTCCTTCGTGGCAGCGGTCACCGACACGGCCCGCTCCGACGGCTTCGGAACCGTCTACTGGGCCGGCCTGAAGACCGGCGACAACTACTCGATGGAAGCCCACAACGGCAGCGGCCTGTCGAACACCAACTCCTCCGGCGTCACGCAGATCCGCTGGGGCTGGGGCTACTAGAAGCCTGAGGAAGGGGCTACTCGCCGCGCCGCAGACCGGCCGGAACCGGCGAACTGCCTGCTCCAGACGGGAAACCGGTATACACCAGTTGCTGCTCCCCAACCCCGGCGCGAGAATTGGACCATGGGGCTCGCGCGCGGGCGGGATGGCGGGCGGGGTGAAGGTGTGCCGGTGGAGCAGGCCGCCCGCCAGGCCTCGTTCTCGATGTCCGTCTTCGACGCCGAGCAGCGCTATCTGTGGCTCAACACCGTGGCCTGCGAGGTCATGGGCACCGACGAGCAGGCCCTGGTCGGGCGAGCCTACCCCTACGGCGTCCCCGCCGACGTGAGCAACATCGGCATGCTGCAGGCCCTGCGCGACGTCGTCGAGTCGGGGCGGCCCGTGCACTACGAGAGCTATACGCGTGCGCCCTCCGGAATCCGCGAACACGCGTGGAACCTCGAATTCTGGCCCATCCACGATGACGCCGGCGAGGTGTGCGCGGTGGGCCTGGCCGCCTTCGACAGCAGCGAGCAGCACTGGGCCCGCCAGCGCCTCACGGTCCTGGACGACGCCGCCCTCTCGCTGGGCCGCAGCCTGGACCTCGTCCAGACCGCGCAGGAGCTCACCGAGCTGTTCGTCCCGCGCTTCGCCGACTTCGCCAGCGTCGACCTGCTGGAGTCGGTCATGCACGGCGAGGAGCCGACCGAGTCCGGCGCCGACCCGGTCGAGCTCCGCCGGGTCGCGCACCTGTCGAGGACCGAGGGCGTGCCCGAAGCCGTGGTCGGCCTGGGCACCACCGACACCTATCCGCCGTATTCGCCGCTGGCCCAGGCGTTCCACGGCGGATCGACCGTGCTCAGCGGCGGCTCGGGGGAGCAGGACTTCGACCGGTGGATCACCGGCGCGCCGCAGCGGGCCAGGAAGATGCGGGTGTTCGGGGAGACCGTCACCTCGATGATGGCCGTCCCGCTGATCGCCCGCGGTGCGACGCTCGGGGTGGCCGCGCTGTACCGGACGCGGCCCGACGAGTTCAACCAGGACGACTACACGCTGGCCAAGGAGATCGCCAGCCGCGCCGCGCTGAGCGTCGACAACGCACGACGCTACGCCCGCGAACGTGCGACCGCTCTGACCCTGCAGGCCAGCCTGCTCCCGCACGGCACCGCCCGGCAGTCGGCCGTCGACGCGGCCACCCGCTACCGGCCCGCGGACAGCCAGGCCGGCGTCGGCGGCGACTGGTTCGACATCATCGCGCTGTCCGGGGCGCGCGTCGGGCTGGTCGTCGGCGACGTGGTCGGCCACGGGATCCAGGCCTGCGCGACCATGGGCCGCCTGCGCACCGCCGTGCAGACCCTCGCGGACGTGGACCTGCCGCCCGACGAACTGCTGGCCCATCTCGACGACCTGGTCATCCGCATCGGCGGGGAGGCCGAGGGCGCTGAGGGCGTCGAGGGGGACGGCGAGGCTTCCGGCAAGAAGCACAGCACGGACTTCGACAAGGACTTCCGCGGAGACCTCGGCGAGGCGGGGCAGACCGGCGCGACGTGCCTGTACGCCGTCTACGACCCGATCTCGCACACCCTGACGGCGGCCAGCGCCGGCCATCCGCCGCCGGTCCTGCTCCTGCCGGACGGATCCACCGAGGTGCTGGACATCAGCGTCGGCCCGGTGCTCGGCGTCGGCGGCCTGCCGTTCGAGGCGCTGGAGGTGAAGCTGCCGCGCGACACACTGATCGCGCTCTACTCCGACGGCCTGCTGAGGAGCCCGGAGCACGATCCGGACGCCGGTATCGAGCAGCTGCGCGAGGTGCTCGGATCCTCTGGTTCCACGCTGGAGGAGCGCTGCGACCACATCCTGTCCACGATGCTGCCCGAGCACCCCGCCGATGACGTCGCCTTCGTCCTGGCCCGGACCAAGGCGCTGGATGACGACCACTTCCGCGCCTGGGATCTGGCCGCCGACCCGGCCATCGTCGGGCAGGCCCGGCGCTCGGTGCACGACCAGCTCGACGAGTGGGGTCTGGCAGAGGCCTCCTTCGTCGCCGAGCTGGTCGTCAGCGAACTCGTCACCAATGCCATCCGCTACGGCGCCGAGCCGATCCAGCTGCGCCTGATCCACGACCACGCGCTCATTTGTGAGGTCTCCGACGGCAACCCGACCTCGCCGCACCTGCGCCGGGCCCGCAGCTTCGACGAGGGCGGCCGCGGCCTGCTGCTGGTCGCGCAGCTCACCAGCAACTGGGGCACGAGGCACACGCCCCAGGGCAAGACCATCTGGGCCGAGCAGGCGCTGACCCCCAGGCTTAGCATGTAAAGGACTGTAGGCATTGACGAGAACAGCACGCGGCGCTGCCGGGTCGGCCTGCGTGCGGATCGGTCGGCGCGATGTCCGTCGGGAAGCGCAACTGGGCAGGTCGCGGGGCGGATACGGATGCGGGGGTGGACGCGGGGGTGGGTGCGGGTGCGTCCGCAGCCGTGGTTCGTGCCGGGCTGCCTTGTGACCTCTCGCACCTGAGCGAGGACGACCTCGACCGCATCTGCCTGCACAATCTGCTCTCCGCCTGCGCCGACACGATCTTCTTCAAGGACCGCCGGTCGCGGTTCATCCGGGTCAGCCGCAGCCAGGCCGACCTCACCGGTGCCGCCGAGCCCGCCGACATGCTCGGCAAGACCGACTTCGACTATTTCACCCGCGCGCACGCCGAAACCGCGTTCGAGAACGAGCAGCGGATCATCGCCACCGGCGCGCCGATGTCCGACATCCGGGAGGTCAACGCGCTGCCGGACGCCTCCGGGCGGGTCTTCAGCTGCAGCAAGCAGCCGCTGCGGGACTTCGACGGGAAGATCATCGGCACCTTCGGCATCTCGCGGGAGATCACCGCGCGCACCAGGACCGAGGCCCAGCTGCGGGCCAAGACCGCCGAGCTGGACCGGATCGGCACCGAGCTGCGGACGCTGATCGAGTCCAGCCCGGACCCGATGTGCCGCTTCGACCCGCAGCTGCGCTTCACCTACGCCAACCCAGCGGCGCTGCTCCTGGCCGGCCTGCCGGAGAGCGAACTGGTCGGGCGCACCAACCGGGAGATCGGGCACCCCGGGGACTTCGTCCTGGAATGGGAGGCGATGCTGCGGCAGGTGCTGCGGACCGGGGTCGGCGCCGAGGTGGAGCACGACCTGGTCCTGGCCGGGACCCGGCGCTTCCTGCACACGCGGCTGGTGCCGGAGAAGGACGCGGACGGGACCGTGGTGAGCGTGCTGACCGTCAGCCACGACCTGACCGACCGCAAGCGGATCGAGGACGAGCTGGCCGACCAGGCCGTGCACGATCCGCTCACCCGGTTGGCCAACCGCGCGCTGCTCGTCGACCGGATCGAGCAGGCGCTGGCCCGGATGCGTGTGCACGGCGGGCGGCTGGCGGTGCTGTTCCTGGACCTGGACCGGTTCAAGGTCGTCAACGACAGCCTCGGGCACGCCGCCGGCGACGCGCTTCTCATCGCCACGGCCGCGCGGCTGCGCAGTGCGGCCGGCCGCGGCGGTGATCTGGTCGCGCGGTTCGGCGGGGACGAGTTCGTGATCCTGTGCGAGCACCTGCACGGACGCAAGGACGCGGCGGCGGTGGCCCGGCGGGTGTCCCGGGCGCTCGACGCGCCGTTCGAGCGCGACGGGCAGCCGATCCACATCAGCGCGAGCATCGGGATCGCGGTGACGTCCGATCCGACGACGACGGCTGAGGCGCTGCTGCGGGACGCGGACGCGGCGATGTTCCGGGTCAAGGCGCGCAATCACGGCGCGGGCAGCTACTTGTTCTTCGACGACAGCGTGCGCGAGGCGGCGGTTTCGCGGCTGTGGCTCGAGGGTGAGCTGCGGCGGGCTATCGAGGACAAGGAGTTCCGCGTCGTCTACGAGCCCGTATACGCGTTGCGGGATCGGCGGATCACGGGGATGGAGGCGCTGGTCCGGTGGCAGCATCCGGAGCGGGGTCTGTTGCCGCCGTCCACGTTCATCGAGATCGCAGAGGATTGCGATCTCATCGTGCCCATCGGCGGCTGGGTGCTGCGCGAGGCGTGCGAGCAGATGGCCGCCTGGAACCGGCGGCGCGGCCCGCAACAGACGCCGCTGATGATGGCGGTGAACCTTTCGCCGCGCCAGCTGAACGACGAGGGGCTCGTCGCGCAGGTCGCCGATGCGCTGCGCAGCAGCGGATTGCGGCCTGAGCAGTTGTGCCTGGAGGTGACGGAGACGGCTGTGCACGAGGCCCCGCGGTTCGCGCAGGCTGTGCTGTCGCGGGTGTCGGATCTCGGGGTGCAGATCGCGCTCGACGACTTCGGGACCGGCTACTCCTCGCTCGGGCACCTGCGCCGGATTCCGGCCAACGCGTTGAAGATCGACCGGGCCTTCGTGAACGGGCTCGAGGACGACGACGGCGGCGACACGGCGATCGTGACGGCCGTGATCACGATGGCGCACGCGCTCGGCATGATCACGGTGGCCGAGGGCATCGAGAGCGACGCTCAGTACGAGCATCTGTGCGCACTGGACTGCGATCAGGGGCAGGGGTATCTGTTCGCGGAGCCGGTGCCGGCGGCGGCGTTCGAGGCGCTGTATTTGTGAGTGGTGATCGGGGTGGGGGCGGGATACGCCCGAAATCTATGATCGCCGCATGGGCTACGCGTTCTTCGATCTCGACGACACACTGGTGGACGCCAAGGCGGCGCTGCGTGCGTGGTCGGTGGACTTCGCCGCGGCGTACGTCTCAGGCGTCGAGGATGCGGCTTCCGATGTCTTCGTGCGAGTGGCTGCCGCCGTGAGCTGGCAGGGGTTCGTCGCCGAGGCCCGCGAGCGCTATGGGATCACGGTGTCCGATGCCGAGCTCATGGAGCACGTCGCGGAGGTGTTCCCCGGAAAGTTCGTGCTGGAGCGGTCGGTGCGGGACGCGTTGGTCGAGCTGCGGGGGGACGGGTGGCGGATCGGCGTCGTGACCAACGGGACCACGGTGGTGCAGCAGGCCAAGGTGGACAGCATCGGGCTGCGGCCGCATGTGGATGTGGTCGTCGACTCCGAGGCGGCCGGCCATCGCAAGCCCGACCGGCGGATCTTCGAGGTCGCGGCGGGGGAACTCGGAGTGGAGTTGGGGCCGCAGGGTTGGATGATCGGCGACCGGCTGGACAAGGACATCGTCGGGGGAGGGGCTGCGGGGCTGCGGACGATCTGGATCTCTCAGGGGGAGCCGCTGCCTGAGGGGGTTTCGGGGGATGCGCGGCCGACACATGTCGCCGCTTCGATCGCGGAGGCTTTCGCGATTGTTCGGGCCTCTGCGGTGATGTGAGGGAGGTCAAACAACCCTCTGGCTAAGCAGGAAGACCCGAATCCTGCCCCGTGAGAACCCCTCGCAGAGCCCTGATCACCTCGCCGCGAAGCCAGCCGTGCGCCGCGTCCGAGTCGTACCGGTGGTGCCACGCCACGATCACCGGGACCGCCGGCACCTCGAGCGGCAGGGCCCGCGCACACAGCCCCAAGCGCTGCCACGCTGGTCGGCACACCTGCTCCGCGACCGTTGTCACCAACGCCGTGCGCGCGGTCAGTTCCAGGGCGGCGCTCGTCGTCGGCAGGGCGGCGCGGACGCGGCGGTTCAGGCCGAGGCCGGCGAGCGCCTCGTCGATCGGGCCGGTGAGGCGGCCGCGGCGCGAGACCGTCACGTGGTCCGCCGCGGCGAACCGCGACGGCGTCAGTTCCCCTTCGGTCAGCGGGTGGCCGGCGCGCATCACCGCGACCATGCGGTCGGTGCCCAGGGTCGTCGTGGCGATCTCGGGACGTTCGGGGGCTCCGGCGCCGACTTCCAGGTCGGTCTGGCCGCGCGCCAGGTCCGCGACGTCGGCGGAGGGCTCTGCGAGGAAGCGGATCGAGACGTTCGGCGCCGCCTCGGCCACGGCCTTGATCAGCCGGGGCGCGAGGGTGTCGATCAGCGCGTCGTGGCACCGGAGGGTGAAGCTGCGATCGAGGGTGTCCAGGTCGAGCGTGGTCACCGGCGTCAGCAGCGCGGTGGCGCGCGCGACCAGCTCCCGGGTCTCCTCGCGCAGCGCGAGGGCGTGCGGGGTCGGGGTCATCGTGCGGCCGGTGCGGACCAGGATGTCGTCGCCGGTGGCTTTGCGGATGCGCGCCAGGGTGCGGCTCATCGCGGGGGCGGACAGGTGCAGGCGGTCGGCGGCCGCCGCGACGCTGTTCTCCTCCAGCAGGGCGTCCAGGGCGATCAGCAGGTTCAGATCCACATGCACCAGGGTAACGGGTGGCCTTACAAGAGTGCACTGGCAATCATGTGAAACGGCTCGTAGCGTGGGCTGTGCCAGGGCCCGACAGGGGCCCGAAAGGCCTCGAAACCCCCATGTGAAAGGGCTTTTTCCATGTCTGATCGCGCTCTGCTCGAAGCCGTCGTCGAGATCGCCGCCGAAGCCGGCCGCGCCCTCGAGAAGCGCTACGACACCGAGGCCCGCCCCGGCAGCCGCGCCGACATGTTCCGCACCGGCACCGCCGACGGCCAGGTCTCGCTCGACATCCTGCGCCCGCGCCTGAGCGCCCTGCGCCCCGAAGCGCGGTGGCTCACCGACGAGTACGAGACCACCGTCCTGCCGCCCGGCGAGTGGTGGGTCGTCGACGAGGTCGAGGGCAACGTCAACCACGTCCACGGCCTCCCGGAGTGGGGCGTCACCGTGGCCCTGGTCCGCGACGGCCAGACCGTCCTGGCCGTCGTCCGCCAGCCCGTCGGCGACCTGACCTACACCGCCCCATGCTCCTGGTGGCCGCCGGGCACAACGACGTGTTCTGGCAGTACGAACCGGTCCTGCCCGGCGTCGCGGCCGGCGCGCTGATGATCACCGAGGCCGGCGGCGTGGTCACCCGCATCGACGGCACGCCGTGGACCCCCGGCGCCGACACCATCCTGGTCACGACCCCCGCGCTGCACCCGGCCGCCGTCGACGTCCTGGCGGCGATCGCATGAACGTCACCGTCCTCGCCGCCTCCGGCGCCGTCGGCCTGGCGCTGACCCGCCAAGCGCTCGACCGCGGCCACACCGTCACGGCGATCGCCCGCACCCCGGCCCGCATCACCGTCCCGGACTCCCCGCGGCTGACCCGCGTCGCCGCCGATGTCCGGGACCCGGACAGCATCGCCAAAGCGCTGCACGAAAGTGAGATCGTGCTCTCCGGTCTCGGCGTGGCCAAGGGCGACAAACCCGGCGCCCTCACCGCCGGAGCCCGCGCCGTGATCGACGCCCACCCCGGCCGGATCATCTGGCTCGGCGCCTACGGCACCGGCCCGTCCGCGCAGGCCGCGGGCTTCGCCACCCGCACCGTGCTCAAGGCGATGGGCGCCGAACTGGCCGACAAGGTCAGCGCGGACGCCGCCGTGCTGGAGGCCGGGGGCACCGTCTTCCACTCCGGGCCGTTCGCGAACAGCCCGATCAGCACGACGCGCCGCACCGTCGGCCTCGGCCAGGCGCCCAAGAAGTTCTTCCCGGCGCGCGTCAGCCGGGAGACCGTCGCGGCCGCCATGCTCGACGAGGCGGAGAACCCGCGCTTCGAAGGGCTCGTGGCGGTCCCGCTCGAACGCTGAGCCGGCGCGGGGCTGCAGAACAGGGGCAAAAGACCGCTACCGGGACCAGGGGCCGCGCGGTATAACCAACCCAGCAAAACAGGGCCCTGACGCGCAATCAGAACCCTGGTACGCAGGTCGCACCGTCCGTCGAGCCGCCACCACTCCGGGAGGTCCCATGTTCCGCCGCAGCCTGATCACGGCCGCCGCAATCACCCTCGCCGCGGCCGCCACCGCCCTGATCCCCGCGGGCACCGCCCAGGCCCGCGCCTGCGCGGGGGCCAACTGGTGTGTCTGGTCCGTCTACCAGGACGCCGCCCACACCCAACTCATCGGCGAGCGCGGCTACGACTGCAGCGGCGCGTGGTTCACCGAGGGCGTCCAGAGCAGCCCGTACGTGGTGTTCCAGGTCCTTCCCTGCTGAACGCTCCTCACGCGCCGGCGCCGACCGCAGACTCGCGGATCAGCGCCAGCGCGTGTCGCACGTCAGGGGCATGGGTGCGGTGGCTGGTCGGGTTCATCCGCAGGAAGAAGCGTCCCTCGACCTGCGTGCTGGACAAGAAGATCTGCCCGGTCGCGTTCACCGTGTCGAGCAGCGCGCGGCTGGCGTCGTCGTCCTCACCGCGCAGCCGGAAGACCACGACCGACAGATCCGGCTCCCACGGAACCTCGAAAAGCGGATCGCCGGCCAGCTCGCGATAGGCGAGTTCGGCCAGGTCCAGCTTCTCGTCGAGCTCGGCACGGAACGCGGCCACGCCGTGCAGGTGCAGCGGCAGCCACAGCCGCAGGCCGCGGAACTCCCGGGTCAGCTCGGGGCCGAGGTGGCCGTAGTCGGG
>Ga0207671_10004127_pt1 | contig 14040 bp, 11 predicted proteins | sample KBSC24metaG_FD_184352 | JGI IMG/M metagenome (GOLD analysis project Ga0207671, IMG submission 184352) | Corn rhizosphere microbial communities from Kellogg Biological Station, Michigan, USA - KBS C2-4 metaG (SPAdes) (version 2) | ecosystem: Host-associated > Plants > Roots > Rhizosphere > Soil... | reverse complement strand
GATTATTAAAAAGATATATTCAAAATACCATTGAGATCGGGCCGAATCAACTGGACAACGTCGTTAAATTATTCAAATCAAAAACCGTTAAACGGGGCACTTTACTCTTGTCCGCAGGGGATGTTTGCAAAGAGTTGTATTTTGTAAATCATGGCTGCATTCGCACTTATTACCTGAGCCGGGAAGGGAAGGAGCATACCCGGTATTTTGCTTTTGACGGGATCGTGGGGACCGCTTTGTCCAGCTTTATCAATCAAAGCCCATCGTTTGAATTTGTTGAGGCAATTGAAAATTCTGAGCTGCTGTGCATTAGCCGGGTCGATTTTTACAGGCTGGTTGATGAGATAACGGAATGGGCCGGTTTCTACTGCAAAATGCTGGAGTTTGCCTATAGCTACCAGAATAAGCGGATTGAGAGCCTGGTGACGCTGACCGCCAAAGAGCGTTATGATGATATCATGAAAAATCACCCGGAATATATTCAGCGGCTGCCTAATCATGTTTTGGCTTCTTATTTGGATATGTCGCAGGAGACGCTGAGCAGGTTGAAGAACCCCTCTAAATCTCCCCTGTAGGGGAGACTTTTAAAATTGCATGTGGGATATTTTTTTGATCTGCATCAAAGTTTGAACATAGGTATCAACTTATGTTTGTATCAAAACAAGCTATTATGGAATTTGATCCGAACAATCCTGTTATAAAATTATGCGTTGAGGGTATGAATGTTGAGGGTGAAGGTAATATTAGAGAAGCACAGCAACTTTTTCAGCAGGCCTGGAATATGGCAGGCAATGATTTTGAAAAATTTACGGCGGCGCATTATCTTGCCCGTAACCAGGAAGACCCGAACGATAACCTGAAGTGGAACCTTGAGGCATTGACCCATGCCAACGCGATAAAGGGAGATGGTTTGCAAGGGCACTATCCATCGCTTTACCTGAACGTTGGCAAGTCATACGAAACATTAAGGGATATGGAAGAAGCAGCACGCCATTATCAATTGGCAGCTGATAGTAGTGCAGATTTGCCTGCGGGAAAATACACGGACATGATCAGATCGGGTATAAGCGCAGGGCTTCAGCGGGTGGGGAAGGCCGCGCCGATGGATGAAGCGGTAACTCAATTGATCGAAAGATGGTGTGAGCGCAAGGATTTGAAATCATTGGCTGCGGTGCTGCCTGCTTATGTTGGTTACCTCGGTACGGAAAGTGACAGGGGTAAATTGCTGAGCGCGTTTAGTTACCTCAGCGCGATGCGGTGTTTGGATGAGGAAGAGCAGGGGATGGTAGAAGGGGTGGTGAAACGGCTTAACGGTATATAATTTAAATTATGGTAACGATATACAAGTTGGGACAAGGTTTTAATTTCTAATTGAAACAAAAAAACGTCCTATATACTTAGGGGTATGTTGGATAAAAAAAATCTGTTGAAATCAATTCGGGAATTAGTTTCAACTCCATCGGGTAAATATATTTCTCTACTACTTTTAAAAGAGATTATTGAGCTTATATTTAGACACATCCCCTAATTACTTTTTAAATATACAAAATGGTTTCGTTTTAAAAAGAAATTATTTACTTTTGTATCGCATTTAAGGCCTCTTGACCGAAATTAGTACGGTTGCAAACGGAAAAAAGTAGCGAGGGGATCAGGTGGGTTGCATACCTTTAATCAAATCTTGTATTTCATCAACCGCTCTATGTATTAGTTCGACCATTTTAAGCACTCGCTCTGAATTATATAACTCAATTTTTGTCTTATCCCTAAAATTAGCAAAGGCAACATCGGGGTAATAAATTAACGCATCAATGCTTATCCACGCTATTTGATGTGCAAAATAATTGCGCTCATCTTTTATTATGCGAAGTTTCTTTATGAGGTCTTTATGTGGATAGCCTTTGGTATTTGTCTTGACAAATCCGGCTAAATCCTGGGCCTCGTCTAATATAGCTGTAAAGGCAGTTATCTTTGATTCAAAAGTCATTCTATCAAGTAAAGTTGTAAATATCTTCATTTGAGTGTCTTCGTCAAATGATATGTCCTTTACTATAAAATCATCAATCATTTTTTCAAGATTTATACATTCACCTAATATTGTTCCTCTGAACATTATAGCAAGTGTGCTAATCTCATTGATCCGTTGTGATTCCAGTTCTGTCATAAAAGTTTAGGGTTAAAGGTTTCTGCTGTAGGATTTGCTTTGCCGCTTAAGTGCAATTCGCGTTCCCTGTCCAAAATCTGGAGTTGTTCGTCGGATAATACGAAGTTCTGGTCGTTTTCAATTTCTTTTTCCCAAAGTGTATAAACAGCTTTCACTTTGCTTTCGTCTGCGTCAGCTAAATAAGCCATCAATCGGGATGTCATTATAGAATACCTCATTTCGATGTTTTAGGTGATAGTAATTTATAATCAGAAAGCCAGTTAGTATTGAAAATTTTTTTGAAATCGGTATCCATGGCGAAATGCATTCTATGGAACAGCGTATCGCCGTCAGTATTAATAGTAATGAATCTATGCTCTATCGAATACCCAAAAATCGCTTTTTTAAAATCCTTCGCCTTTATAGTTATTACGCTATCAATACTGTCCCGTTTTTTATTATAGAAATCGGTTATTTTTTTATCACGTCTTACATCAATCAAGATGCTATATTTTCCCAATATTGCAATTTTCCTGTTCGGATCATATAGGAAAGAACTGTCATCATACGTTGTTGCTTTGTTTCGCAATTTTATGCCTTCGGGGTCAAAATATTTATATGTTTTGTATAATACCTTCAATGTATCGAATTTGACATTTTCATAATAGTATTGGCCTTTCAAAAAAGTGTCCAGATATGCTTTCACCAGCTTCTCTGCTTTCTGCTGTTTTGTATAACGATGGTCTTCGGTTTTATTGCAGGCGCTAATAAACAATAACGCAATAAGTAATATTCTTCTCATGTGATTGGGTTTAAAAAAAAGCCATTTGTTAGGTGATTTGAAGTTATGATAAATTTTTGAACTTATTAATGTAATACAGGATACAACGCTTTCCATTAATTTTAATCATGAAAATCCTTAAATCCGAGGAATTATGATTCAGACAATATGCCTCCGGCAACCGTTAAATAATGTTAAAAGATGTTAAACCACTGTGGGCGGGACGTGGATAACCTGTAAAAAGCCGGATATTCGGGTAATGATTAAACTTTTACCTTTGATCCATGCAGTATAATAAGATCAACAACCTTTTGGGCTGGCTTTGCTTCGTCATCGCCTCCGGCACCTACATTTTAACTTTAGAACCTTCAGTAAGCTTTTGGGATTGCGGCGAGTTTATCTCCTGCGCTTATCGCCTGCAGGTATCGCACCAGCCGGGGTACCCGCTGTTCGCCATGATCTGCAAGGTGTTCTCGTTATTGTCGATGGGTGATAATACCAAAGTGGCTTATTATACCAATATGTGTTGCGCGCTGGCCAGCGGGGCCACCGTGATGTTCCTGTACTGGACGATCACCCTGATCGCCCGGAAGATGATAGATAAAGCCGGGCTGGAAGCCAACCGGGCCAAACAATGGCTGGTAATGGGCGCGGGTTTGGTGGGTGCGCTGGCATTCGCTTTCAGCGATACCTTCTGGTTTTCGGCGGTGGAAACCATCGTATTTGCCATGACGGCATTTTGTACCGCGCTGGTTTTTTGGGCGATACTGAAATGGGACGCTCATTCGGATGAATCGGGCGCGGATAAATGGATCGTGTTTATCGCTTATGTGATCGGTTTGTCAATCGGTATCCATTTGATGAATTTGCTGACCATACCGGCATTGGCGCTGGTTTATTATTTCCGCAGGTATAAAAATATCAACTTCAAAAGCGCGACCATCGCCTTATTGGCGGGAGTAGCTATACTGGCCTTTGTTCAATTTGGGGTGAGAGGGTATACGGTAAAGTTCGCCGCATATTTCGACCTGTTCTTTGTGAATACATTAGGGATGGGCTTTGGCAGCGGGGCAGTGGTGTTCTTTTTGATACTGATTGGGATACTGGTTTGGGGTATCTGGTATAGTATCCGCAAGGGCAAAGCGGTGATGAACCTGGCTTTTGTTTGCCTGGCGTTTATCTATTTGGGGTATAGCTCGTTTGTTTATATCCCGATACGGGCGACGGCCAATACCAACCTGGATAACTCGCATGCGGATAATGCCTTTACGCTTTACGGCTATCTGAACCGCATACAATACCCGCAATCCCCAATATTGTCAGGGCCTTATTATGATGCAAAGGTTACCGATCAAAAGGATGGCGCTACCATCTACCAAAAAGGAAAAACGAAATACGAAAGTGGCGGCAAGTTGATCGATGAAACTTACGATCATACCACCATTTTACCGCGCCTATTCAGCCAGGATAGCCAGGACCCGCAATTTTACAAGCAATGGTTGCGGCTGTCGGATTCTGACGTGCCTACATTTGCTGATAATATGAAATGGCTATTCAGCTGGCAGATCTATCAGATGTATTTCAGGTACTTTTTATGGAATTTCGCGGGCCGGTATAATGGTCAGGACGGGCAGCAGCAGATGGGTGGCTATCATGGTTATGTAGATGGTGACTGGACCACGGGTATATTTGATGGCACCAAACATCTGCCACAATCACTATTGCATGATAATACTTACACGCCTTTGTACGCGCTGCCGCTGATACTGGGATTTGTTGGGTTGATCTACCATTTCCGCCGTAACAAGCGGGACGCGACGGTGATCACGATGCTTTGGTTTTTTACCAGTATCGCTATTATATTGTATGTGAACCAGCCGGGGGTGCAGCCGAGGGAACGGGATTACTCGTATGTATGCTCGTTTTACGCGTTCGCGATATGGATAGGTTTGGGGGTGATCGGGCTGGCGGAACTGGTGCCGAAAAAGGTGAACGCGCTTTCAGTGAGCTTTGCAACTACTGCCTTATGTGTGCTGATCGTGCCGGTGCTGATGGCGAAACAGGAGTGGAAAGCGCATGACCGGTCGACCAAAATGACGCCGCATGATATGGCTTATAATTACCTTATCTCATGCCCGCCCAATGCCATTTTATTTACCGGTGCGGATAATGATACCTATTCACTATGGTACGACCAGGAGGTGGAAGGCATCAGGCCGGATGTGCGCATCGTGATCAATACACTGTTCAGCGGGGATTGGTATATACACCAGATGCAGGGGAAAATGAACCAGTCGGAAGCGTTACCCATTACTATGCCTTTTGAGAAATACAAGCAGGGCACGCGGGATTATGTTGTATACAACGAATCGAAGATCCCGGATTCAGTGGAGCTGAAGGATATTTTCGAATTCATTACTTCGGACGATGACCAGGCGAAGGTGGAAATGCAGAGCGGTGGTAAGCTCAACTATTTCCCGACCAAAAACTTTAAGATGACCATCAATGCGGATGAAGTAGTTAAAAATGGCGTGGTTACCCCTGATCAGAAAGGCAGGCTGGCAGATAAGATGGAATGGAAATTTGCCGGCAATTATCTTGGCAAGGATAATATCGCGATGATGGATATCCTGTCGCATAACGACTGGAAGCGGCCGATTTGCTTTACGGCTACCATGAGCAATAGCGAACTGTTTGGCCTGCAGCCTTATTTGTATAAGGAAGGCTTTGTTTATCACCTGATCCCTTTTAAGAAGACGGACAGCAAAGGGCAAACGAAGATCAATAGCATGGTGATGTATAATAACATCATGACCAAGTTTAAATGGGGTAATTATAAACATGCCAAGTTTTTGGATGAGCAATCTACCGACCTGTTTTATCCGGTGATCACTACCACATTTTTGGAACTGGCCCAGGGACTGATGAGTGAAGGCCGCAATGATTTGGCGCTGAACGCAATGCATAAATACGACCAGGAGATGCCGGATATTTACCCTAACGTCAACGTTATCCAAGGTAAGTATTTTATTATCGATACCGCCTATAAGTTGCATGATACCGAGATGGCAAACCGATATGTGAATAGCGTTGACCGCTACCTGGTGGATCAGTTTGATTATAATTACAATTTGCTGAAAACGAGTCCGGATGATGTGAACGCGGGGAATGTGCAGTTTGGGATGCAGGTGCTGAACGGCCTCGCTGACCAGGCCAGGCAAAATGAGCAGGCGGCTTTAAGCACAAAACTGGAAGCACAGGTGAAAGATTACAGCGGTAAGTTTTCGGGGATCGTAGGGAGGCAGAATTAGGCTTTAAGTTATTACCTGGCGTCATGCCGAATTTATTTCGGCACCCCACTTGCTAAGTCGTCAGCATGAAGTCGACCTGTCCTGTGAGGTGCTGAAACAAGTTCAGCATGACTTGCTATTTAAATTTTCTCTTTGCCATTCCGACATCCGCCCCAACCACACATTAATAAATCTTTTTATTCCCCTATTTTTTATAATTTCGGTGGCATTTTGTTAAAAGATGTTAAGCCGTTGTGAATTGTTAAAAATAATTTATAAAAAAACAGATATTTGCCGCGGCATAAAACACATACTAATTATAGTCCATGCAATACAAAAAGATCAATAATATTTTCGGTTGGCTTTGTTTTATCATCGCTTCGGCAACATACATTTTAACTTTAGAGCCATCGGTGAGTTTTTGGGATTGCGGCGAGTTTATCTCCTGCGCGTATCGTTTACAGGTGGCCCACCAACCGGGATATCCCCTTTTTGCCATGCTGGGCAAGGTTTTCTCCCTGCTATCCATGGGCGACAAAACCAAAGTGCCTTATTTCACTAACCTGGGCTCTGCTGTTGCAAGCGGCGCTACCATCATGTTCCTTTTCTGGACGATAACCGCATTGGCGAAAAAACTCTTGGTTGCCAAAGGTGAAGAGCCTGACAGCTATAAGCAGATCATCATTATTGGTGGTGGTTTAGTGGGTGCACTAGTGTTTACCTTTACCGATACCTTCTGGTTCTCGGCTGTTGAAACCATCGTATTCGCGCTATCATCATTGTGTACGGCTATCGTGTTCTGGGCCATATTGAAATGGGATGCCCATTCGGATGAAACCGGCGCGGATAAATGGATCGTGTTTATCGCTTATGTGATCGGTTTATCCATCGGTATCCACCTGTTGAACTTACTAACTATTCCGGCCATTGTGTTGGTGTATTATTTCCGGAGAGGCCGCAACGTTACTACCGGCGGAGTTGTTGCTGCTTTCTTTATCAGTATTGTTATCCTCGGCCTTGTACAATACGGAGTGAGAGGTTACACGGTGCAGTTTGCCGCTTATTTCGATTTGTTCTTTGTGAATACATTGGGTATGGGCTTCGGCAGCGGGGCGTTTGTTTTCTTTTTGATATTGATCGGCCTTATTGTATTTGGCATATGGTGGAGCATCAAGAACAACAAACCTGCGCTTAACCTGGCTATGCTGTGTATCGCGTTTATCTACTTGGGGTATAGCTCTTTTGCCTATATCCCTATCCGCGCTACCGCGAATACTGATTTGAATAACTCGCACCCGGATAATGCATTTACGCTTTACGGCTATCTGAACCGTATCCAATACGGCGAAACACCCTTACTTACCGGACCTTATTTTGATGCAAAAGCTACCGACCAAACAGAAGGCAGCATCATCTACCGTAAAGGTCAAACCAAATATGAACAAGCCGGTAAAAAGCTGAATACGGTTTATGACCATACTACCTTTTTACCGCGCATGTATAACACTGAAAACAGCGATGCCTCCTATGCGCAGGATGCACAGTTTTACAGGCAATTTTTAGGTATGCAGGATTCTGTTCCGCCTACGTTCGCTGATAATATGAGTTGGATGTTTAAGTGGCAGATGAACCAAATGTATTTCAGGTATTTCCTGTGGAACTTCGCTGGTCGTGTTAACCAAATGGACGGGCAGCAGCAAAGGGGCGGTTTCCACGGTTATGTGGATGGCGACTGGACTACCGGTATCCTGGATGGCGGCAAAAATCTGCCAAAATCGATCACCCAAAGTAATACTTATACCCCGCTATATGCCTTGCCTTTGATATTAGGCCTGCTGGGATTGGGATTCCATTACCAGCGAAATAAAAGGGATGCGCTTGTGGTCACCCTGTTGTGGTTCTTTACGGGGTTGGCTATTGTACTTTATGTAAACCAGCCAAGCGTACAACCGAGAGAACGTGATTATTCTTACGTTGGCTCGTTCTATGCCTTTGCCATATGGATAGGCATGGGCGTTATCGCGATAGCAGAATTTGCCCGGCAAAAGATCACACCAAGAACAGCAGCTATTGGTGCAACGGCGATATGTTTACTGGTGCCGATCATTGTGGCAAGCAAGGAGTGGGGAGCGCATGACCGGTCGACCAAAATGACGCCTCATGATATGGCCTATAATTACCTGATCTCGTGCCCGCCGAACGCGATCCTGTTCACTTATGGTGATAATGATACTTACTCGTTGTGGTACGACCAGGAAGTGGAAGGCATCCGGCCGGATGTACGCATTGTGAACCTGAGCTTGTTCAGCGGCGATTGGTATATCAGGCAGATGCAGAAAAAAATGAATGAATCGGAGCCATTGCCCATCACGATGTCGTATGATAAATACAAGGAAGGCGTGCGTGATGCGGTGCAGTATTACGATCGCAACCTGGCAGGCTATACCGATATAAAGGAAGTTTTTGAGTTTATTACCAATGATGATAAAGCGGCTAAAGTTGAATTGCAGAATGGCGATTGGGTAAATTATTTGCCTACTAAAAACTTTAAACTCCATATTAACGCGGATGAACTGGTGAAAGACGGCGTGGTTACCCCAGAGCAGAAAAGCAGGCTGCTGGATACCATGAAATGGAAATATACCTCCAATTATGTGACCAAGGATAACCTGGCCATGATGGATATAATGGCACATAATAACTGGAAAAGGCCGATATGCTTTACCATTACCGTGGGGCAGGAAAACATGGCAGGGCTGCAGCCTTACCTGTACAAAGAAGGGTTTACTTACCGCCTGATACCGTTTAAGCCTGATACCGCGAGCCGCGATCAATTGGGTAAAACCAATAGCCTGGTGATGTATAATAACATCATGACCAAGTTTAAATGGGGTAATTTTAAAACAGCGAAATACCTTGACCCGGAATCAAATACGATGTTTTATCCTGTGATTTTGGCAACTATGCTTGACTTAGTGCAGAACCTGAAAGCGGAAGGTCATGTTGACCTGGCCCGCAATGTGCTGAAAAAATATGACGAGGTGATGCCAGACATCTATCCTTTTGTGGATGTGGCGCGCAATAAATATTACCTGGTTTCAGCGGCGTATGAATTGAATGATGCCGCTTATGCCAATAAATATTTAGACAGTATGGATAAATATATTGTAGACCAGTTGGATTATAATGCGAGCTTAGTTTCCACTGCACCTGATGCGGTTGACCCGCGTACGGTACAGTTAGGTCTATCATTGCTGAACGGTTTGAACGAACTTACTAAAGAGTACAAGCAAACCGCGCAATCTGCCAAATTGGATAAACAGTTTAAAGAATATCAAACCAAATTCGCATCGATAGTGGGTTCGGGAAGATGAGAATATAAAGCAGCGGCGTTGACTCACCCGGTCTTCGCTTCGCTCGACCACCCTCTCTGCTTACGCAAAGAGGGTTTTTTATTTTGTTTTTTTTATAATATTTACCTGTTAATCAATATCAATACAATTCCAACTATTGCCGGTGCGGATTGGATGTAGAATATCTTTTTGGTCACCGTCAGTCCACCATATATGCCTGCTACGGCTACGCATGCTAAGAAAAACAGCGTGATATTGTTTTGCCAGTAGTAGTTAGTGATCATGAACGTCCAGATCAGTCCTGCTGCGAGGAAGCCGTTATAGAGGCCCTGGTTGGCGGCAAGGGTTTTGCTGTTTTGCAGTTCTTCAACGGGTTTGTTGAATGCTTGTGGTCCGCGGGTGGTCCAGGCGAACATTTCGAGCCAAAGGATATAGCTATGTATGATAGCTACGAGTCCGGCGATTAACCTGATAGTAAGGTCCATGGTGTTCATTTTTAATTAAATATAGCACAATCCGCCTTTAGTTTTGATATTTGGATATGAACATCAAAAGAATAGCTTTATCCGAAGCCCACCTGGTAACCGGTCTGTTTAACCAGTACCGCGTTTTCTACAACAAACCATCCGACGAGCCGCTTGCCGAAAGCTATATCAAAGAACGCCTCGCCAAAAATGAATCGGTGATCTTTGTCGCCCTTGAAGGGGATGTGCCTGCGGGGTTCACGCAACTTTATCCAAAGTATTCATCGGTAAGCGCCAATAAGAACTGGATATTGAATGACCTGTATGTTGACAGTGGTTTCCGTAAAAAAGGATTCGGTGAAGCCTTGATAAAAGCGGTGATGGACTTTGCCAGGGGTGAAGGAGCTACCTATGTGCAATTGGAAACGGCCGTGGATAATTATACAGCGCAAAGCCTGTATGAAGCGATCGGGTTTGAGAAACAGGAGCCGGAGAGCGGGTACTTTGTTTATAAGATTGGGATATAATTGTTAGTTGTTGGTGAGGACACCAACAACGGCGGAGGAGTGACTACAAGTACGACAACCACCAGTGCTGATGTGATCTTTTGTAATTGCCATACCATTTGCAGGGGAAATAGAGTGCGGCTATCACAAACAGCCAAAACAAATAGCATGCCCACAAGGGGTAACCAAAACTGTCCGGTTGAAACAAAAATGGTGAGCTAGACGATTTGGCTTTATCCAGGTTAAATCCGCTGGCGAAAATCAGGATAACTTCTATTACCCTTATCAGGAAAAGATGCGCGATGAAGTAAAAAAACGGCACATTGCCATAAACGATGCAAAAGGCAGTTGCTTTGTTCTGAATACGTTCGACCAGCGAGAGCAGGATGAGCGCCGGCCCGAGCGTCATACAAAAGTATAATAGCGAGGGCGGTTGTTTGCTGGCGTTCAAAAAAGAAAGCAAGGTATGCGCAAAATTGCGTTGCGTTTCCCAGTGCGACGGGTCGCCATATTGATTGACCGACCTTAGAATAATGAACAGCACGACTAATGAAAAGCCGGCTATCATTAAAAGTTTTCTGCGACGTGGCGGGTCAAAATCCTTTTGGAAAAATGAGCCAAAAACATAGCCAAGCAGCATCGCCCCGGCCCAGGGGAGGATGGCGTATAACTCCCATATAAAGTGACTTTTACCGATGGGGAAAATTGTTGCCACAGCTGTAAAAAATATTTTCAGCAGAACGCTGGCCGGACCGCTTTGCGGCAATGGTACGAGGTCGAGTAGATTATGGCCAAAGAAGATGATACATCCAATAATTGCGATCACTTTCAGCGGGGAACGGATGAGCAAGCTGAGTATGATCATGCCACCACCTATTGCCGTCAATACTTCGAACACAAATACGTTATAAAGAGGATTAAAAGTGAATATAAAGGTGATTACGATCATGTCCATCAAAATAAGCCAGATGCCTCTTTTTAGCAGGAATGCGCTTAACTCATTTTTGGTACGTTTTGTCCCGGCCAGGTAAGCTGATACACCGCTTAGAAAAACAAAAACAGGAGCGCAGAAATGCGTGATCCAACGCGTAAAAAATATCACCACGGTGGTAGTATCCATGTTGGTTGGGCTGGGGCCCTGGAAATGAAGGAAATCACGGCAATGATCAAGCGTCATGATCAGCATAATCAATCCACGTAAAATATCAATCGATTGTATACGGTATTTTATCGGTTCAGACGGGTTCATTTAGAAATTGGCCTCGCCTAAATTAATAAAGAAAATTGAAAATGGAACGTTGTGGCTGCTCTGTCCACTATGTCAACTCATTCTGCATTGTAAGGTTTTTCGGCCCGCTTGGGATCAAAAAACAAATTGGGGGTTAGCCAATATAACAGCATTACTCTTGAATAGCGATAATTAAACGGCGATAAAATGAACGTTACCGCAAATAATATCCCGACATACAGCCAGGGCGATTCAGAATGGGTAAGCAAAAAGGTACCCACGGCGAATATTATCATCTGGATCACATTCATGCCGTAGCTTACGAACATAGCCACATAAAAATAGCCCGGCTCCACTTCGAACTGGAAATTACAATAGGGACAATTGGTATACATTTTTTGTCCGCTGAAGCCATACATGCTGTTGGCGAACATATTCCCGGTGCGGCACTTTGGACATTTGGCGTGCAGTGCGGCCTGGAACTCGGGTAAAGTTTTTGGGGCGGGGGTTAAGTCAGTTCTCATTTTTTTATTGTTTTAAGGTTTTCTTCCTGAATTCCTCGGGCGTTGAACCGGTGTATTTTTTGAAAAATTTAGTAAAGTAGGAGTTGTCGCTGAAGTTTAAAGTGTAGGCTATTTCAGAAACACTAAGGTCGAGATTGATCAACAGCCTTTTTGCTTCGAGCAGGACGCGGTTGCGGATCACATCACCTGCCGGTATACCCAGTATATCATTGCATACCGCGTTTAGGTGGTTAGGAGTGATGTACAGCAATTGTGCATAATCCTTAGGTAGCTTTAAAGTGGCGAAGTTTTTTTCGATCAGTTTCTGGAAACCTTTTACCAGGGTATAGCTATGATGCGGTTGTTGTTCCTGTTCGGTATCAATCGTGATCCTGCTGACGGCGATAAATACCTGCAGCAATAAAGCCCTGATCATATCGATGCCCATGCGGCCATTGATCTCGCTCTCGGTGATGATCTGTTCGAACAGGCTGGCGATGTGCGGCTGTAGTTTGGGGATGATGTTGATAACGGCGTCGTCAATATTGCCGCTGAAAAAGGGGAACTGGTCGAGGTAATCATTCTTCAATAAAAACGACTGGAAGAACGGCAGGGAGAAATGGATCACATAACCGTCCACCTTGCCTTCGAAGCTCCAGGAATGCACCTGGCCCGGGATCATAAAATAGATCTGGTAAGGAACTACATCGAAGGTTTTGAAGTCGATAGCATGTGTACCGCCGCCTTTGGTGAATAACACCAAATGATAAAAGGTATGCTTGTGGGGGAAATAAAGGTTCTTGTGCTTTTCGAGGTAGAGGCCAAAACGGGATATCAGCAGGTCGTCCTTTTGGAGGTCGGAAAGCTTGCAGATATCGTATATGGGGATCATCTCTTTCATAGAGACAAAGGTATGCGTAATGTACTATACTGAATGGAACTAATCAGGGCATTAGTGGTATTTTTTACTTATGAGATACAATTAGTGAGATGATTTAAAAAAACAATCCCCTGCCTTTGGTGGGCAGGGGATATCATGACCTGTTTTACTCGCTAATCCAGGTCAAACCTAAACCTTATCAGCTGCAAAGTTGAAATTTTTTAAGGAGAATAATTAGAATTTGTGTAAAAAATCTGTTATAAAGTGCTGATATACTTTGTGTTAAATAATTTACATAGAAGTAATTTTATTTAACACAATCTGTAATTATTAAACTGAATATTGGTAAAAAGTTTAAAAAGAATATAATTTGAACTGGCATGTAGCGATTTGAAGCATAATTGCTAATCTTGCTAAATATAAAACGCATATGCAGAAACCCGACAGCATCATATTTGACATGGACGGCACCCTTTGGGATGCTGTGGACACCTACGCCGGATCATGGAACCTGGTTTTTAAGGAAAAGAATATTGATCGGACGATCGCGCGCGATGAATTGGCAAAGATGGTAGGCTGGGAAGGCAAAAAGGTTTTGCAGGCCATGATGCCTGATTATGATGACGAAACACGGCAGGCTATTTATGCCCGCGTGAATGAACTGCGTCGGGAACTGATCCCTCAACAGGGTGGGGTATTGTACGAAGGGGTTAAAGATGGTTTGCAACAGCTGGCGGAGAAATACAAACTTTACATTGTAAGCAACTGCGCCGTGGGCGTTATCCGGCTGTTTATTGATTGGGCGGGGATAGACGAACACATTGTTGATGAGATAGCTTATGGCACCAATTATATGCCCAAGCATCATAATATCAAACAATTGATCGAGCGGCAC
>Ga0207671_10004125_pt1 | contig 14043 bp, 11 predicted proteins | sample KBSC24metaG_FD_184352 | JGI IMG/M metagenome (GOLD analysis project Ga0207671, IMG submission 184352) | Corn rhizosphere microbial communities from Kellogg Biological Station, Michigan, USA - KBS C2-4 metaG (SPAdes) (version 2) | ecosystem: Host-associated > Plants > Roots > Rhizosphere > Soil... | reverse complement strand
CTCGCGCAGGATCGCCTCCAGCGATAAGTCGGCCGGCGGCCGCGCCCGCTGCGCGGCGCTCACAGGAAGCACCTGCCCTCGCCGCGATAGGTCGGCGCCTCGTCGACGATCGTCTCGCCCTGCAGCAGGTGCACGCTGGAGAAGCGCTCGCACAGCTCGCCCGCCTTGGCATGACGCATGTACACACGATCGCCGATCGCCAGGCTGTCCGCCACCGCGCCGATCAGCGGCGTCTGGACCTCGCCCGCGCCCTCCTGGCGATCCAGGCGCAAACCGCGCGGCAGGTAGGGCTGGGGCAGGCGCGCCGCGTCTCCCGGTCCCGACGCCAGATAGCCGCCGCCGAGCGCCGTCACGACTCCGCTTGCCGGGCGTCTGACGACGGGCAGCGCGAACAGCGCCGCCGGCCTCGGCGTGAACGCGCTGTAGGAGTCGAACAGCGCGGGCGCGTACAGGCCCGACCCTGCCGTCAGCTCGCTCACGGCGGCCTCCGCGGCCGTGCGCTCCAGGCTGCCCGTGCCGCCGCCGTTGATCAGCTCCAAAGGCGCCTCTCCGGCGCGCTCCAGCACTTCGCCCACCGCGCGCACGACCGCGGCGCGCCGCCCGGCGAGCTCGCGCGCGGAGCGCGCCTGCACGGCGGCGATCGCGCGGGCGCGCAGCGGCCGCCCCGGCGGCCTGTCGCCGAGGCCCGCGATCTGCGCCTCGTACATCATCACCCCCACCAGCCGCAGCGACTTTCGCACGACGATCGCCCGCGCCAGCTCGCCGGCCTGCTCGGGCGTGTGCGTCGGCGAGCGCTTGACGCCGACGCGCACGCGCCCGCCGAGCGCCCGCCAGCCGGCGTCCACGTCGATGCACACGCGCACCGCGCCCGGCCCCGCCGAGCCGATCGCCCGCTCCAGCGGCGCGAGCTGCTCGACGCTGTCGAGCATCACCGCGATGCGCTGCGCCGCCGACCGCGAGCGCCCGGCCAGCTCGCGCAGCGCCGGCGCGTCCGCCGTCGGGTAGGCGACGAGGATGTCGTCGGTCCCGTGCGAAGCCAGCCACAGCGCCTCCGCCAGCGTGAACGCCAGCGTCCCGTGAAAGCCGCTTCGTGCCAGCACCCGGTCCTGCAGCGCACGGCAGCGCAGCGACTTGCTGGCCAGCCGGATCGGCTTGCCCGCCGCGCGCCCTTCCAGGCTCTGCGCGTTCGCCTCCAGCGCGTCCAGGTCCACGAGCGCGAACGGCGCCCGCAGGCCCGCCGTCGCGCGCTCCAGCCGCGCGTGCGCCTCATCGACCATCGGCGCGCCCCTCCGCGGCGCCGCCCACTGCTTTCGCCGGTTCGCCAGCAGCCGCGCCGGCGCTTGCCGGCGCGGGCCCGGCGGCGCCGGCGCCCGCCACCGGCCCGAGCACGCGCTCGGTCCACGCGTTGGCGAAGCGTCCCCGCGGGTCCAGGCGCGCGCGAACGGCCTGGAAGCGCTCCCAGTCGGCATAGCGCCCGCGCAGCGTTCCGGCCGTCTGGAAGTGGCGCTTGCCCCAGTGCGGGCGCCCGCCGAGCTCGTCCATGATCGCCTCCACCGCCTGAAAGTACTCCCGCCAGCGCATGCCGCGGAACATGTGCACGGCGACGAAGCCGCTGTCGCGGCCGTTGGCCGGGCTGAGCATGGCGTCGTCCGGCGCCACCGTGCGCACCTCGATCGGAAACGGCACCGCAAAGCCCCGCCGCTCGATCGTCTCGAGCACCCGTCGCACGGCCTGCGGCGTGCGCTCGCGCGGCAGCGCGTACTCCATCTCGGTGAAGCGCACCAGGCGCGGGCTGGCGAAGATCGCCGCCGAGCGCTCGACGCGCTCGCTGCGCCCGGCCAGGCGCGTGACCAGCCGGTTGATCTGCGGGATGCGACCGGGCATCCGGCGCCCGGCGCGGCAGAGCAGGCCGAAGGCGTGGTTGGTCAGCAGCACGTCGTTGGCGTACGCCGCGAGCCTGCCGCGCGGCCTCGGCGGATCGTCCGTGCGGTTGTTCGTGCGCGTCAGCGCCACGTCGGAGTGCGGGAACACGAAGAACTCGAAGTGGTCGTTGCCCAGCGCCAGCTCCTCGAAGCGCTCCAGCGTCTGCGCCAAAGGCGCCGGCGCATCCACGCCGCGCAACGTGAACGCCGGCACGCAGCGCAGCGTCACCTCGACGATCACCCCCAGCGCCCCCAGGCCGACGCGCGCCGCTCGAAAGACCTCCGCGTCGCGCTCGGGCGAGCACACCAGCGTCGAGCCGTCGGCCAGCATCAGCGTCAGCTCGACGATCTGCGAGGAGATGTTGCCCAGGCGCGCGCCCGTCCCGTGCGTGGCCGTCGAGATCGCGCCGGCGATCGTCTGCACGTCGATGTCGCCCAGGTTCTCCATCGCCAGGCCGTGCGCGTCCAGCCTGCGGCTGAGCTCGTGGATCGTGATGCCCGCCTGCGCGCGCACGAGACCGCTCGCCGTGTCCACGTCCAGCACGCCCGCCATGCGGTCGAGCCCAAGCAGCAGTCCGTCGCTGCACGCGATGTCGCTGAACGAGTGTCCTGCGCCCACCGCACGCGCGCGCATGTCGCGCGACTCGGCGCGCGCCAGCGCCGCCGAAAGCTGCTCCAGCGAAGCCGGCCGCTCGATCGCGGCGGGGCTGGCCGACTGGTCTCCCGCCCAATTGCGCCATCGTGCGGCGCGCGCGTGTCGATCGCTAGGCTCGCTCATCAGATGCCCGAGCCCGAGCCTACTGCGAGCCCGGCCGCTCGCGCGCCTCGCGCCCGCACGCTGCCGACGCCCGGCGCCCGGCGCGCGACCGTCATCGGCGCAGGCTCCTTCGGCACCGCTCTCGCCGTCCTGCTCGCGCGCGGCGGGCTGCGCACGACCTTGCAGACGCGCACACCCGAGCAGGCGGCCATCCTGGACTCCGAGCGCCAGAACAGCGTCTACCTGCCCGGCGTCGAGCTGCCCGCCCAGCTGCGCATCGAGCCCGCCGCCGCCGGCGTCGAGCGCGCCGACTACGTGTTCCTGGCTGTCCCCTCCAGCGGCCTCGCCGAGGTCATCGCCACGCTCGGCGCCAGCGGTCTCGGCGCGCGCGCCGCCGTCGTGTCGGTCGCCAAGGGCCTCGTCGCGCCCGACGGCCTGCCCCCCACGGCCGTGCTCAGCGCGACCTTCGGCGCCGCACGCGTCGCCTGCGTCGGCGGCCCCGCCCACGCCCAGGAGATGGTCCACCACGGCGCCGGCCTCGTCGCCGCCTCCAGCGACGAGGAGCTCGCCGGCGCGCTCGCCCACGTCTTCACCCGCGCCGGCGTCGTCTGCGAGCGCTCCAACGACCCGATCGGCGTCGAGCTCGCCGGCGCGGCCAAGAACGCCGCCGCTCTGGCCGCCGGCGCCACAGAGGCCCAGGGGCTCAACGCCGCCGGCGCCGCCGCCGGGCACATCTTCGCCGAGGTCTGGCGCTACGCAGAGGGCCTCGGCGGGCGACCCGAGTCGATGATCGGCCTCGCCGGCGCCGGCGATCTCGTCGCCACCGCCCTGGCCCGCGAGAGCCGCAACCGCCGCGCCGGCGAGCTGCTCGCCGCCGGCGTGCCCGCCGCCGACATCCCCGCCCGCGTCGGGCAGGCCGTCGAGGCGCTGGAGTCCGTCCCGCTGCTCGCCCACGCCCTGCAGCGCGCCGGCGTCGCCGCGCCCGTCACCGGCGCGCTCGGCCGCCTCATCTCCGGCGAGCTGCCGCTCGACAGCTGGGTCGCGCTCGTGCGCGCCACCGTTCCACCCCCCGCGCGCTGGCGCCGGCGCCCGCAGCCGGGCTTCTGGCGGCGCGTCTGGCGGCGCCTCGCAGGCTGACGCCGCTCATCGCCGCGGGCAACGGCTCCACGAACCGCCTGTGAGCGAGGGATGGGACAGGGATACGGATGGGGCGACCGAGAGCGCGCGAGAGCGCCGAGAGAGAGAGAGAGAGAGAGAGAGAGAGAGAGAGAGGTTTTACGTTCTCGGGTAGCGATGGTATATACGTTGTAGATACGATCGCGCACCAAGTTTGCAAAAGGACACACGCACCCCCTGCGCGGTAAATACCATCGCTATCGCGCAACGCACCAAGCTCATTCGCGAGCAACGCACCAGCTCATCTCGATCCCGGAGGCTCTACACAGATGCCAGCGCGCAACGACGAAGTCGATCCAGTCAAAGGGCTCTCGCTCGACCCCGACGAGTTCTTTGCGCAGCAGGAGCGGCGCGACAAGATCCTCGCCATGCAGGACGCCATCCGCCCCGGGCGCACGACGCCCATCGCCATCCGCTTCGACCAGTTCACGCTGCACCGGCTCAAGACGCTCGCCGCGCTGCGCAACACCGGCTATCAGACGCTGCTCAAGGAGTTCGTCGTCGAGCGCCTCTACGAGGAGGAGAAGCGCGCCGGCATCATCGATCGATGAGCGTGCTCACGACCGCCTCGTACACGCCTGCGCCGTGGCCGGCGTCGGCGACCCGCACGTTGTCGTGAGCCGCCGCCGCCGCCGAGATCGACGGGTCGCGCGCGACCGCGTTGGCCACCAGCCAGAACGTCTGCACGTGCGCCGCGCACGCCAGGTCCTCGCGCGAGTCGCCCACCGCGAACGCCTGCTCGCGCGCGTAGCCGCGCGCACGCATGTGAAAGGCCACCGCCGCCGCCTTCGACGCGCTCACCGGCAGCAGGTGATAGCCGCGCACGTGGTCCAGATCCGCCAGCGCCGGCGAGCGGCGATTGACCACGCCGTTGTCCACCAGGCGCAGGTTGCCGTGCCCGCGCGCCGCCAGCAGCTCGTCGGCCTCCAGCGCGTCCACCAGGCCGCGAAACAGGTGCGACACCTCGCGCTGCACGTGCCACGGCTCGTGGTACTCCAGCCGGCCGGCATAGTGCTCCAGCAGCAGCGCCGGCGCGCCCGAGCGCTCGATCTGCTCGGCGATCGTCAGCTCGCCCGGCAGCAGGTCTCCCGTCAGCCAGTGCTCCTCGCCGTCCAGCACCACGCACGCGCCCGCCTCGTAGATGAACGACGACTGTCCCAGCAGCCGCGCGTCCTCGTAGACCTGCGCGCGCCGGCGCCCCGACATCAGCACGACCTCCACGCCCGCGCGCAGGCACGCCTGCACCGCGCGCACGCCGTCGATCGACACGTTCCCCTCGCCGTCGTGCAGCAGCGACGCGCCGCGCCCCAGCAGCGTGCCGTCCAGGTCCACGTAAACGCAGCGCGGCTGCGGCCCGGCGCTCATATGCCCATCCTGGCGCCGGCCGACAGCTCCGCCAGGCTCGCCAGCGGCGGGCGCTCCGGCGGCGCGTGCGCCGCCGCAACGTCGCCCGCCAGGCGACCCTCCCGCTCCAGGCGCCGCGCGATCGTCGCCAGCACCGTCAGCGCCATCGGCGACAGCGCCGACAGCGCCTGGTGGCGGTTGTGGTGCTCCTCCAGGTCCACCTGCGCCACGCCCCCCAGCCCGACCGCGCGCCAGGCGTCGATCAGCATCGCGATCTCCACGCCGTAGCCCGTCGCAAACGGCAGCCGCCGCAGCAGCTCGCCGCGCGCCGCCACCTCGCCCGCCAGCGGCTGGCGGATCTGCGCCAGCTGCGGGTAGAACAGCGCCAGCGCCGGGCGCGCCAGCAGATGGTTCACGCGCCCGCCCTCCTGGTCGGCCGCCGCGTCGACCGCCGGCTCGCGTTGCAGCGCCGTTGCCTCGGCAGACGCGTGCGCGGACGCGAACGGACGGCGGTAGAAGGCCTTGACGAACGACACGTCCGGCTCGCACAGCAGCGCGCCGAGCAGGCCCGTCGCGAAGTGCGCCGAGAAATGCTCGCTGTCAGCGTCCAGGAAGCACACCACGTCGCTGTCCAGCGCCGACAGCGCACGCCACATCGCATCGCCCTTGCCCAGCACAGCGCCGAACGACGGCAGCAGCTCGTCCTGCTGCCACACCTCCGCGCCCGCGCGCGCCGCCAGCTCGGCCGTGCCGTCCGGCGACGCCGCGTCCACGACCACCACCCGATCGAGCGTGCCCGCGTCGCGCAGCGCGCCCAGCGCGCGCACGATCTCCCCCACCGTGCCCGCGCATTCGCGCGCCGGCAGGCACACCGACACGCTCAGCCCGCTGCGCGCGCGCGCCGCCGCGACTCGCTCGGGCGTGTACGCCGAGTGATGGAACGTGCGCGCTTTCGCGCGCTCGTTGCTCGCTTCGTGTCGCGCGCTCGCGTCGGCCGTTGCCATCGCCTCTACTATCGCAACCCATGGCCAAAGACCGCCAGAGCGAGCCGTGGAGCGCGCTGCTCGACGCCGGGCGCGACGACGGGCGGCTCGTGCGCGAGGCGCACGAAGGCCCCGGCGAGCCCAAGCTCGTCGACGCGCCGCCCGGACTGCACCCGGAAGTGCTCGCCGCGCTCCAGCGCATGGGCATAGGGCAGCTCTACTCCCATCAGGCCGACGCCGTCTACGCCGCCGCCGACGGCCCCACGATCGTCACCACCGGCACCGCCTCGGGCAAGTCCATGTGCTTCAACCTGCCCACGCTGCACATCCTCTGCCAGCAGGCGCGCGCGCGGGCACTGTACCTGTACCCCACCAAGGCGCTCGCGCAGGACCAGGCGCGCGCGCTGGCCGGCTTCGGCCTGGCAAAGCGCGTGCGCCCGGCCATCTACGACGGCGACACGCCGCGCGAGGCGCGCGCGGAGATCCGCAAGAGCGCCAACGTCGTGCTCACCAACCCAGACATGCTGCACGTCGGCATCCTGCCCAACCACGGCGCCTGGCACGACCTGTTCGCCAACCTCGCCGTCGTCGTCATCGACGAGGCGCACGTCTACCGCGGCGTGTTCGGCTCGCACGTCGCCAACGTGCTGCGCCGCCTGCGCCGCATCGCCGCCGCCTACGGCACCGCGCCGCGCTTCCTGCTCACGTCCGCCACCATCGCCAACCCCGTCGAGCTGGCCGAGCGGCTGACGGGGCTGCAGGACGTTGCGCTGATCGACGACGACGGCTCGCCCGCGCCACAGCGGCGCATCGCCGTGTGGAACCCGCCGCTCACCGACGAGGCCTCCGGCGCGCGCCGCTCCGCGCTCGGCGAGGCCGCCGAGCTGCTGGCGCGCCTCGTGCGCGAAGGCGCGCGCACGATCTGCTTCATCAAGTCGCGCAAGGCCGTCGAGCTGCTCAGCCGCCTCGTCAAAGACGACCTCGCCCAGACGCACCCCGAGCTCGCCGAGCTCGTCGTCCCCTACCGCGCCGGCTACACCTCCCAGCAGCGGCGCGAGCTCGAGGGCCGGCTGATGCGCGGCGAGCTGCGCGCCGTCATCACCACCGACGCGCTCGAGCTGGGCATCGACATCGGCGCGCTCGACGCCGCCGTCGTCGTCACCTTCCCCGGCACCGTCGCCTCGCTGCGCCAGATGTGGGGGCGCGCCGGGCGCTCCAGCGTCGAGCGCCGCGGCCGCGGCCTGGCCGTCTACGTCGCCGGCGAGGACGCCCTTGACCAGTTCTTCTGCCGCCACCCCGAAGAGTTCCTGGCGCGCCCCGTCGAGGCCGCAATCCTCGACCACGAGAGCCCGCTCATCTTCCGCCAGCACCTGCTCTGCTCGGCCCACGAGGGGCCGCTGTCCCACGACGACGCCGAGTTCCTCGGGCCGCGCTGGCAGGCCCACGCCGAGATCCTGCTCAGCGCCGGGCAGCTTCGCCGCAGGCCGCTGCACCCCAGCGCGCGAACCGATCAAATCGATAAAAAAAATCGTCAAAGCGAGCCCGACTCGCAGGCCGGCTCTTACGTTCCCCGCAGGCACGGCTCCTATCCCGCCGGCGACGTCTCGCTGCGCTCCGCCTCGCCCGACCGCTACGACATCGTCGACGTCAGCTCCGGTGAGCTGCTCGGCGCCACCGAGGCCGCGCGCGCGCACTCCACCGTGCACCAGGGCGCCATCTACCTGCACCAGGGCAAGACCTACGAGGTCGCCGAGCTCGACCTCCAGCGACACCGCGCGCTCGTCGCGCCGTTCTCCGGCGACTGGTACACGCAGCCCAAGCGCGCCACCGACACCGACATCGTGCGCCTGCTCGACCGCCGCCAGGCGCTCGGCGTGACGCTCTCCTTCGGCGACGTCAGCGTCACCGACACCGTGCTCGCCTACCAGCGCAAGCGCGTCTCAGACCACTCCTTCCGCGAGCTAGTCGCGCTCGACCTGCCGCCCGTCAGCTTCCCCACGCAGGCGCTGTGGTTCGAGCTCGACGCCCAGCAGCTCGAAGACGACATCCCGCTGGAGGTCCTGCTCGGCGCGCTGCACGCCACCGAGCACTGCCAGATCGCCGTGCTGCCGCTCATCGCCATGTGCGATCGCTGGGACATCGGCGGCCTGTCCACCAACTACCACCCGCAGACCGGCGCGCCCACCATCTTCATCTACGACGGCCACCCCGGCGGCATCGGCATCGCGCGCACCGCCTTCGCGCGCTTTGAAGAGCTCTGCCGCGACGCCCACGCACTCGTCGCCGAGTGCCCCTGCGCCAACGGCTGCCCCTCCTGCGTGCAGTCGCCCAAGTGCGGCAACCTCAACGAGCCGCTGCACAAGGCCGGCGCGCGCGCGCTGCTCGCGCGCATGCTCGCCGACGCCGACGCCGACGCCGACGGTGACCGTGACGGTGACGACGGTGACGGCGCGAGAGCCGATGCGGGCACCGACGGCCGCGCGCGCGACGCAGCGCAGCGCGGTGGCGCGATCGCCGCGTCGCGCGCAGACGCACGCCGCTCCGAACGCGACGCCTCGCTGTTGAAGGCATAGCAATGCCCCGCTCCTTGCCCAAGGCGGCGCTCGCCGCCCTGGCGGCCTGCGTCGCGCTCGCCGCCGGCGCGGCCTCCGCGCAGGCGCCGCTCGGCGCCTCGCCGTCCAGCGAAGGGCCCTCCGGGCGCGTCGCGCTGACGCGCTTCACGCTCGCGCTGGACCCCCGCGACCGCGGCCTCGCGCGCGGCTGGCAGCGCGGCGGCTTCTCCGGGCGCGCCGTCAGCTTGCCCAACGACGTCGACCCGCTGCACGTCAAAGGCCGCGCCGGCCTGCGCAACTACGAAGGCTCCGTCGCCTGGTATCGCACCAGCTTCCACGCGCCCGCCGCCGGTCTCTACGCCTTCGGCTTCGCCTCCGCCAACTTCAAGGCCAGCGCATACGTCGACGGGCGCGCCATCGTCTCCCACCGCGGCGCCTACCTGCCCTTCGAAGGCCGCGCCACGCTCGCGCCGGGCGCGCACACGCTCGTCGTGCGCGTCGACTGGCGCGACCCCGCCGCGCAGAGCCGCCAGGGCTTTCACCGCACGTGGTTCAACTACGGCGGCCTCAACGGGCCCGTCAGCGTGCGCCCCGTCGGGCTGAGCGAGCTGCTGCAACCGACCATCCAGACGACCCTGCAGTCCGGCGCAAGCGCCAGCGAAGGCCAAGGCCAAGGCGCAGGCCAAGGCCAAGGCGCAGGCGAAGGCCAAGGCGAAGGCGCAGGCCAAGGCCAAGGCGCGGGCGAAGGCACGCAGGCGCGCGTGCGACTCGGCGTGCGCGTGCGCAACAACGGGCCCGAACGCCTCATCGCGCCGCAGGGCACACTGTCGGACGCCGCGCAGAGCGTCGCCGTGCAGTTCCCCGCGCAGAGCGTCGCGCAGGGGCAGACCGCCGACTTCAGCGCCGTCGTCGCCGTCGCCCATCCCGCGCTGTGGTCGCCCAGCCATCCCAACCTCTACACGCTGTCGCTATCGGTCGGCCAGGAGAGCGGCTACGCCGCGCGCGTCGGCCTGCGCCAGCTCGCCTGGCGCGAAGGGCGCATCCTGCTCAACGGCCGCCAGCTCAAGCTGCACGGCGCATCGCTGCAGGCCGACGCCAAGGGCCACGGCGACGCGCTGACGCCCGGCGACCAGAGGGAGCTCGTGTCGGAGCTGAAGGCCATCGGCGCCAACGCCGTGCGCTCGCAGCACCCGCTCGAACCGGCGCTGCTGGAACGCCTCGACGCCGCCGGCATCGTCGTCTGGCAGGGCGTCGGGCCCGTCGAAGGCGCCGGCAACTGGTACTCGACCACGCCCGCGCTGCTGCGCGAAGCCGAGCAGCAGGCGCGCGGCGCCGCGCTCGCCGCGCAGCTTCACCCCTCGATCATCGCCTGGAACCTCGTCGACGAGGTCGCCGACAACGGCCGCAACGCGGCCGAGGTCAGCTACGTGCAGACGCTCACCGCCTGGCTGCACCGGCACGACCCCACGCGCATGGTCGCCGTCGACGTGTGGGGCGACCACCCGCCCGTGCACGCCGGCGCGCTCTATCGCGGCGTCGACGCCGTCGCCGAGACCGACTACACCGGCTGGTATGACTCGCCGCAGGACTCAGACGCACAGCAGCGCGCTTCGATGCGCGCGCGCCTGCGCGCGCAGGAGCGCACGTTCGCCGGCAAGGTGCTTCTGATCAGCGAGTTCGGCGCCGAATCCAACACGCTCAACCACCCCGGCGAGCCCGGCAGCTACTCCTTTCAGTCGGCGCTGCTGGCCCGGCACATCGCCGTGTACGCCGCCGATCCCAAGCTCAGCGGCATGCTCGTCTGGAACCTGCGCGACTACCCGCTCGTGCCCGGCTTCCGGGGCGGCTCCATCCGCTTCAAGCTGCCGCGCCTGCACCTCGTCGAAGGCATCAACCAGAAGGGCCTGTTCACCTACGGCGCCGCCGCCAAGCCCGCCGTCTCCACCGTCGCGCGGCTGTTCAAGCGGCTGCCAACGGATTAGCGGCGCACGCGCTCCAGCACGAGCGCGTCGATCAGCAGCTCCTCCCCGTCCAACAGCCCGACCTGCAGCTCGGCGCCGTCGAGCGCCGTGCCGTTCGTCACGATGTCGAACGCCAGGCACAGCATGCTGGGGTCGACCTCGCGCGAGCGCCCCAGGCTCACCTCCACCTTTCTGACCGGCCGTCCCGCCGCGTGGCGCGACGCGTTGTCCACCAGCGCCTGCGCCATCGACAGCTCGCGCATTGCGCGCGCGCGTGCTCGCGCGCGCCGCCTGGACTGCGACTCCGTCTGACATTCCGTCTGACGCATCTGAACCGCCTTTCTGAACGCGGTCGTCGTTGCCAGTTACCCACCCGGCGCGCCTCTCTAACGCGCGTTCCTCGACATCCCGAGGAACGCCATCGGCGGGGAACACGGCGGCGGCGCGCCCGCTAGTGCGCCACGAGCACGTACACGCGCGCCTGCCCGGCCGACGTGGGCGCGGAGAACGACGAGACCTCGTAGTCGACGTCCTGCCAGCGCAGCGCGCCCGAGCTCGGCAGCCTGGCCGGCGGCGTGCGCGTGCTGCCGGCGAGCTCGCGCGAGCCGCTGCGGACGTACACGAGCGCGTGCGTCATCGTGTGCACGAGGCGGATGTAAGGCGCGAAGGCAGACGCAGACAGCTTGAAGCGGCGCGAGATGCGCTGCGCGACAAGGCCGAGCTCGGCCGCCTTGATCTCGTCGCAGGTGCTCGTCGCCAGCGAGGCTGCGAGGGGCAGCAGCAGCGACACGCGCAGGCGCCCGCTCGGATAGGCCGCGGCCTTGAACGAGTAGGCCTGGTAGCCCACGCCGCGATATTCGACGGGCCCGCGGTCGGGGATGCTCGGCGGGCCGGGGCTGAGCAGCCCTGGCACGGGCACGTTGCCGGCGTCCGTGCGCAGAACCAGCGGCGCGCCGATGAAGCGCGTGACCAGCTTGACGTAGCCGAGGTCGTCCTGCACGGAGAAGACGAAGTGCCCGACCTCCTTGCCATGCGCGCGCAGCCTGCCGGCGATCGGCGCGAGGATGTAGGGGCCGCCTTCGTCGTCCAGCAGCTCCGAGCCGCGGCTGACGCGCAGTCGCACGATGTGCGTGTGCGAGTAGACCAGACGGTGCACGGCCGCGTGGATCGCCGCGCGGTCGCCGCTCTGCATGGCGCTGAGCAGCGCGTCGTCGTTTTCGATCTGTCGTTTGTCGGCGTCGGTCTCCGAGCTGCGCACCTCCGCCGCGTAGATCCGCTCGGCGACCGATCCGGCCGTGTTGGCAAGCACCTCCGCGCCCGTCGCGCAGACGGCCGGAGCGCCGCCGACGGGCGGCGCCGCGGGGGCCGGCGCGGGCGTCGTCGCCGGCGGCGCCGCGGTGGCGCCAGACGCATCGGTGGCGCCAGACGCACCGGCGGCGCCCGCCGCGACGCCGACGCCCGGCGCAGCGGCCAGCGCGAGCGCGGCGATGGAGGCCGCGAGCGCCGTGCAGATCGCGCGGGCGCTCATGGCACGCTAGGCGCGGTTGCCGCGCGCGATCTTGCGCAGGTCGATGGTCTGGTCGTACAGCTTCGCGTCGACGCCCTCCTCGAGCGCGACCTCGCGCAGCGGGCGACCGCTGGCGGTGGCCTTCTGCACGATGACGGTGCCCTTGTCGTAGCCGATGGCGCCGTTGAGCGCCGTGGCGACGGCGAGCGTGGCGTCGGCGGAGGCCTTGGCGCCGGCCTTGTTGGCCTGGATGCCGTCGACGCACTTCTCGGCGAACACGCGCGAGGTCGAGGACAGCAGGCGCAGCGATTCGAGCAGGTTGCGCGCGATCAGCGGGATGCGCACGTTGAGCTCGAACTGCCCCTGCATGCCGCCGACGGTGATGGCGGTGTCGTTGCCGATGACCTGCGCGCAGACCTGCAGCACGACCTCGCAGATCACCGGGTTGACCTTGCCGGGCATGATCGAGGAGCCCTTCTGCAGCTCGGGCAGCAGCAGCTCGCCGATGCCGGCGCGCGGGCCGGAGCCCATCAGCGCGAGGTCGCCGGCGATCTTGGTCAGCGACACGGCGACTACCTTCAGCGCGCCCGACAGCTCGACGAGCGCGTCGCGGTTGGCCTGCGCCTCGAATGGGTCCAGCGGCGGCGCGATCTGCTTCAGCCCCGACTGCTTCTTCAGCCGCGCGCGCACCTTCTCGGCGAACTTGACGTGCGTGTTCAGGCCGGTGCCGGTGGCGGTGCCGCCGAGCGGGATCTGCCCGACGTGCACGAGCGCCGACTGCACGCGCTCTGTGCCGAGCGCGATCTGCGCGGCGTAACCGGCGAACTCCTGGCCGAGCGTCACCGGCACGGCGTCCATCAGGTGCGTGCGCCCGGACTTGACGACGTTGTCGAAGCTCTTGGCCTTGCGCGCGAAGGAGCGTTCGAGCTGCTTGAGCGCCGGCAGCAGCTCGTTCTGCGCGACGTCCAGCGCGGCCAGGTGCACGGCCGAGGGGAACACGTCATTGGAGGACTGGCCCATGTTGACGTGGTCGTTGGCGTGCGTGCCCTCGCCGGCCAGCTTGGCGATGACCTCGTTGGCGTTGGTGTTGGTGGACGTGCCCGAGCCGGTCTGAAAGACGTCGATGGGGAACTGCGCGTCGTGCTTGCCGGCGGCGATCTCGTTGGCGGCCCTCTCGATGCGTGCTGCGCTGCGCTTGGAGAGCAGGCCGAGCTCGCCGTTGACGGCCGCGGCGGCGCCCTTCAGGCGGGCCAGCCAGTGCACGACCGGCAACGGCACCGTCTCGCCCGAGATCGGGAAGTTCTCGACGGCCTTGGCGGTCTCGCCGCCCCACAGGTGCTTCTCCGGCATCCGTTCTCCTTTTTCGGCTCAGCGCTCGGCGCATGCGGCGGGGCGCGTTTGTGTTTGTCTCCCCGCACTCCGTATAACCATGGTTATACGCACTCTCTGCGGGGACACACAGACCCTATCCTCGCGGTATCCGCGCGGCCGCAGGGCGCGACAAGCGCAGACCCTACCCGCAGAAGGCGGAAAGCTCGCGCGCGAGGCCGACGGGGTCGTCGTAGGCGAGCAGGAAGCCGGCGCTCTCGAGCACGCGCAGCTGGCCGTTGGGCAGCAGCGCGAGCGCCTCTTCGGCGATGGCCAGCGGGTACATGGGGTCGCGGTCGGCCCACAGCAGCAGCACGGGCATCTGCAGGCGCGGGTAGAGGTCGAGCAGGTGCGTCTGCGCGCCGCGCGGCCAGGCGCCGGCGGCGCGGGCCCACGAGCGCGCGAGGTTGGAGTTGCCGGGCACGTCGGCGAAGGCGTGGCGCAGCAGGTCGGCTGCGGCGGGGTTGGCGCGC
>Ga0207671_10004122_pt1 | contig 14052 bp, 18 predicted proteins | sample KBSC24metaG_FD_184352 | JGI IMG/M metagenome (GOLD analysis project Ga0207671, IMG submission 184352) | Corn rhizosphere microbial communities from Kellogg Biological Station, Michigan, USA - KBS C2-4 metaG (SPAdes) (version 2) | ecosystem: Host-associated > Plants > Roots > Rhizosphere > Soil... | reverse complement strand
CTACGGAAGCGGGATTTCGGGCGGGACAATGTCAATCGGGAACCTACCAACTAGCCTTGCCGAAACTGCAGGTTGGAACTCTACGCCACCACCATGAAGAATACTAGGGTCTCCAATAACTATGCCGGGTAGCATCACGAGATCACCACGCAGAATACGCCCACCCACAAACGCAGTGTCTCTGTTGGCTTCAAAACTATAAAATGTTTTGCCCTCCGCCAGCGCAGCAACCACAACCGCATTGCCCAGGCGCACCGCTACACCGTCCCGAGCACGTTGATTTGCTTCATGAAGTTCAGCCATCTTCAGTGCATTCACCGCAGCCATACCCACAAAACGCGCACGTGCCGGGAAGGGGAGCCTACTGCCTTCCTCGTCACCATCGTAGGTAAGCCAACGACCTCTAAAGGGTTCAGCATCAGCATGAACACCACGCAGGACATGCCAGCCTTCCGGCACTACATTTTCGCCCACCAGCTTGCGGTCCAGCCATGGTGCCAGCTTAAAACCACGCGAAGCAGCACTAAAAAATTCAGCAAATGCGCTACCGCCAGGTCGTCTACTCATAGCCCCGTTTATAGCATGAGCTACCTCTGTTTGTCTATATGCGTGCACTCGCTTACAATAGTGCTATGGCCAAAAAGAAAGCACAGACGCCAAAGACCATCCAAAACCGCCGCGCCCGGTTCGACTACGAGCTTGGCGATTCTTTGGTGGTTGGTCTGGAACTAACCGGCGCAGAGGTAAAGAGCCTGCGTATGGGGCACGGCCAACTTCGTGGTGCCTATGTTACTGTCAAAAATAATGAGCTGTTTTTGTTAAATGGCACCATCAATGGCACCCACGGCGTGCCCGTACCTGAACCGGACCAGACCCGCTCACGCAGATTGTTAGCTAAACGCCGCGAAATCGACTCACTGATAGCCGCAAAACAGCAGGGGCGCACTATCGTGCCCCTAGAACTCCTTACCGGCGGTCGCTTTATAAAACTGCGTATTGCCATCGGTAAGGGTAAACGCGAATACGACAAGCGTCAGACGCTCAAAAAGCGCGACGAAGAGCGGCAAGCTCGCGCCGCAATGAAGCCACAGTAGATGGCTGTGTCGTTTGGCAATGTTATCAAGACACAAACACTGTTGCCACTCTGTAATTCTTTCGGTATAATTCAGCAAGTTCTTGGGTGTTATACCCAAGCAAAAACTATTCCGGGGTAGCTCAGCGGTAGAGCGGGTGGCTGTTAACCACTAGGTCGCTGGTTCGAATCCAGTCCCCGGAGCCAAGATTTGACCAAATACCACGTTTGTGGTATTTTATTTATATAATGCCCGCTCGGGATAATGAATCGGCACAATCACTTAATAGCAGCGGCTCAAATAACGAACTAGCCGAAGACTTTTTGTATGAAAACGGCGTAATAGGGCAGCGGTCTCCAAGGCGACGACAGATACTCGGCTGCATAGCCTGTCGATGGAATGATTTACGAACGTCAGATCTAGACCCAACAGTCTATGCTACTCAGATAATTAAGTGTGCGGGTCTAAAGTCAGGACTCGTATCGCCGCTCATGAGTCAACTAGCAAACGGCGAAGTGTTGGAAGTAACCCAGGAAGATGTTGACCCCAGTGAACTAGGAAGACCCAGGAGAGTATTCTATAGTCCAGCAGAGACAATAGTCGGAGAAAGATTTGACGAGCTACTCAGTGTGCCAGTGAATTGTTCTCTGCCTGACGAGCTACGCTAGTTCCACATAAAGTTGCGAAGCTTGTCCACTAGGGGGAGCCAAGCATAAGCACAATAAAGGACTTCTTTAAAAGAAGTCCTTTATTGATACAATACCGCCATGGATCAAGACCCAAAAAGCATCTTGCAAGAATACTATGGTATTACAGCTGAAAGTTGTGGCCTTGAAAGTGACACTGGTTTTTTCAATGGGATGGCGGTGCCAAGAGATGAGCTCTACGCTGCTTATGATGCAGGATCGGTCACATACAAAACATTTTTAGACGAATGGCACAGAAACAACACTATACTAGTCACCACTGATGTCTACCGGACAGAGCATGATCAATATTATCGTATTTTGTTGTGTAAGCAGCCGTTTCCTGGCAAAGAAGATGAGATACTCTCCCGAGTTGAGTCCTATGACTCACAGTATATACAAGCCGGAGGGTATGTACGAGTCGAGCCACACAGGCCTATTGATCGATTTCTTGTGTACAAGATAGAGCCATTGGTTGTAAATCAACATACTCAATCAATACTTTGAGAGTAGGCATTTATTCAGAACTGTTAATCCAGTTCTGACTTTTTGTATAGGTAGACTAGAATTGGAGCCAAACGTTTTCTCCTGCGTTCAGTTATAATCAAGGCCAATGGCGAAACGCGTTAGAATCTACAAAAAGGGTGGCTGGGATCGACTGACTATAGAGGATTTCGATTGTCCAGAACCTAAAGCGGGCGAGGTCAAAATCAACGTAAAGGCAGCTGGCATCAACTTTGCTGATGTCTGTGTGCGACAAGGGCTCTACTCTTCAGCGAATGAATTTGTTGGATTCCCAATTACGCCGGGATTTGAGGTGGCTGGCACTGTTGCGACAGTCGGTAAAGGTGTTGAGGGTATCGAGCCGGGAGACCGCGTTCTGGCCGGTGTCTTTTTCGGAGGATACAGCAGTGAAGCCATAGCAAAAGCCCAGTATGTACGGAAGCTTCCAGCAGGCCTTAGTTTTGCCGAGGCCGCTGGTGTGCTCGCCGTTTTTGCAACTAGCTACCACGCCTCGCACTGGCTGCCACGTATTCATCCCGGCTCCGTTGCGCTGGTCCATTCAGTCGCTGGCGGTGTCGGCCTGTCGCTCACGCAAATGCTCAAAGGCCTGGGCTGCACAGTCGTAGGCGTGGTTGGTAGTTCCCATAAAACCAAAGTCGCCAAAGAGTATGGCGTAGATGTAGTAATAGACAAATCAAGGGTTGACCTGTGGACTGCAGCCGAAAAAGAATCGCCAAAGGGCTACGACCTTATTTATGACCCCAATGGTATTAGCACATTCAAGCAAAGTTACGACCATTTAGCTCAGTGCGGCATCTTGTTTGTATACGGCTTTCAGTCAATGCTTTCCAAAACCAATGGCCGTCAAAACCTGTTGCTGCTAATACGTGATTATCTGCGAACACCCCGATTTAGCCCATTTAATATGGTCAAGACCAACAAAAGCGTTATGGGTTTTAACATTAGCTATCTATTTGAGCGGCAAGACATTTTGGGCGAGGGGCTAGACTTTATTATGAGCAAGCTTGCAGACAAGACGTTTCGCCCCTTACCGACTACAACATACCCTTTTGAAGACGTAGCCAAAGCTCACCAAGACATCGAATCGGGCAAGACTACCGGCAAACTCGTGTTAACCTTTTAGTGCCAAACGGGCAATAGGAGCGATGATATGCCTGTTGCACCGCTAGATAAACGCAAAATCTTGCTTAATCGTGGTTACAACTTCCTCTATCACGGTGAGCCAAATTGAAACAACAGATCAGGAAAGTTTGATTTTCCTGATCTTTTTGTTTATCACCCTGTTAGCAAAGTTCGAATCCAGTCCGCTATTTATGGAGTTAAGACCATAGTGGTATCATCGAAAGAGTTATGGAGTATGATTTAGCTTTTTCCTTTGCGGGCGAAGACAGAACGTATGTTCAGTCCATTAAAGACGCCTGCGAGCAAATCGGCTTAACCGTTTACTACGATGAGGATAGAAAGTTGGACCAGTGGGGCCTCAGCTTTCTTGCCGAGCAACGAAAGGTCTACAGCGGAGCAAAGACCAAACACTTCGTGCCATTTATTTCTAAGTACTACTTCTCTAAGCCAATCCCAACGGATGAATTTAAGGCAGCAATGATGGAGTCCACTAAACGGCGCTACATGCTCCCAATAAAGCTAGACAATTCACCAGTCTCGGTCGAATACTTATCCGCCGACATGCAGTACATTAAAAGCTCAGACTTCAGCGCTGAGCAGATTGCACAAAAGCTCAGCGATCTCGTGAAGTCCACACCGCAGGAAGCAGAGAATATTGACGACCAATTGAAGCAAGATTTTGAGTTGCCGATGCCAAAATTGACCCCTAACGATTACAATAAATACGAAGAGGCTGAAAATCTACTAAAATTCGTAGCTGAAAAATTCAAAAAGGAGCTGCCCAAGCTAAAGACCTATGGCTACAACTTCGTAGTCAAAGCGTCGACTGAAGATGTCAAAATTCGCGTCTCAAACGTCGACGAGACCGTCTGGGCATTGAACATATTTTACGGTAACCTTGGTGGCAACACGCTAGGGTTCAACCACGAAGATTCAATGAGTTACAGCAACGGTTCCTATAACGGTCAGATTGAGCCCTATTTTGACAGACAAAGACAATCTGTTGCGTATAAGCTCGACGCATTTTCATTCAGCAGGAATGATTCACCGCTAAGCGCTACGGATGTTGTTGCATATTTTTGGGATGACTTGTCCCAAAAACTGGAACGACATCATGGCTAAGTGAAGTTGCTCAAAAGCTATTAAGAGTATAATAGACAGTAGAGAACGAGTGGTTCAAGAAACGATTTTAGTCTGCGTGGCTCTGTAGCTCAGTTGGTAGAGCAGAGGATTTAAAACCCTTGTGTCGTCGGTTCGAGTCCGACCGGAGCCACAGAGACTAAAATACCTGGTCCATCGTTTCACTCGCTAACACTAGGTAATATACTCGCCAAGTCATCTTCGATATCAATTCCATAACGAGTAGATAACGCAGCAACATGGAAGCCGATAGTACGCCGGAATTCTCCCAATTCTTGGTTAAGCTTAAAATTCTGCAGACCATTTGAGTAGCCAGAATGTCTTCCATGCTTCACATCATTACCCATGAACGCTCGACATGCGCCTCGCAATGCGCGGACATGTTCTTCAAGTTCTTTGTCAATGCCGCCAGTCGTCAATATTTCTGTCAGAAAATGCCTGATTTCAATAACAGACATAAAAATATGATCTACGACTTCAACTTCATAAGGGCTATAAAGCACTCGTCGGTCCTCCAGGAATGCAAGAAGCTTTTTAGCCACTGCAACATCGGGCACTGGAGGCTGCCAAGATATGCCGAAAATAGGTATTGAGAATCCCGTAATCCTAGTGGCAACTTCCGTAAACTTCATATGATTGATTCTAGCCCTAGATATATAGCGGTGCAATCATTATGATTTACTTATGCAAAAGTATGACTCTCCGTACAAGGAGCAGTGGGGTCGTATCATTCGACTAAGAAAACAGCTGGACCGATTTGCAGTTGCCGATGACACCAATTTCGAGGAAGCAGTTGACGCGTTTACAAGCTTCTTCATTCAGTGTTATCACTTGAGAGACTGGCTTATTCAGAGCGGATTCGATACTAAAGAGGTCGACAAATACGTATTGAGCAACCGTTGGTTAACATTATGTCGAGATATGGCGAACACTCAGAAACACCAAAAGATTACTCACTATAAACCATCAAATAACTTCGTAGATTTTGGATTAGGGGTCTCCACTCCAATTCATAAATATTATGATCCCTCTAACCAAGTATCTAGATTTGGCATCGGCACATGGGAAGTCGGCAAACCAACTAATGCTCTAGAGATTGCAGATAACTGCATAGAACGCTGGAAAAGACTTACAAATAAAGAGCTGAACTCCTAGAGTAAGCTTGATATTTGTCATCTTATACTGTATCCTTTAAGGATAGAGGATACATATGCGCATACTCGTCATCAAAGAATTTTATAAATGGGCAAAAGGTTGTGATTTAACGGACGATCTTTTGTGTGATGCAGTGGATGAAATCGAGCGAGGTCTTGTAGAAGCAGACCTTGGTGGCCACCTCTTCAAAAAGCGAATAGCTACAAAGGGGAAAGGCAAGAGCGGAAGCGTACGAACGCTGCTCACTTTTTCCAAAGGCAATCGTACTATTTTTATGTACGGATTTGAAAAAAGCGAACGGTCAAACATCACTCAGAAAGAGAAAAAGTCGTTACAGATATTAGGAGAGTTTTACCTATCGCTCACTGAAGCAAAATTGGACTCACTGGTAAAAAGCCGAGTGCTAAGAGAAGTAAAGAAAAAGAAGGAGCAATAAAATGAACGGAAAGACAATATCACAAGTAGTCCTGGAGGCCGCCAAGGAAGCAGGCGCAGACAAGCTTACTATTGATAAGCTTGAAGCTTTAGCGTTGCCTGAAATACAGCCACTCACTCCAGCTCAAATTAGAGCTCTACGCGAACGGTCAAACGTAAGCCGCGCGGTATGGGCGATGATACTCAACATAGGCGTGACAACTGCTCAGAAGTGGGAAGCTGGGACGACTAAGCCTGACGGTGCAGCGCTGAAGCTGCTCAATGTCGTCGAACATCAGGGTATCGCAACCCTCCTAAAGTAATCTTAGCAATAAGCAGCTTGAGGTTTAGCTTTCGTCATTTACTTATTAACCGCTCAATTTCAACCATATCGTCATCCAAATAATCATCATAAAAAGTTTGATTGAAGAACCAATCGCCGAGCCATGAAGCTTATGCTTAAACACCTCTTTTATCAGGGGTGTTTTTGTTATACTTCAAAGATGGAAGTTCCAAAGGCAATTATATTCGACATAGACGGTACATTATCGCCAGAAATATCATGGACCGCACTGACTAGAGATTTAGGCGCATCTGTCGAAGACCACATCGCTATTTACCAGCAGTACAAAAAAAGGCAAACTGATTATGCGGAATCAAAGCGGCAATTAATTGATTTGTGGCAAGCCACAGGGAACGCCAGCCGAAACTATTTTGTTAGCCTATTTGAAGGCTGGCCTTTAGCACCAGAAGCACCTAGTATTGTAGAGCGTTTAGCCAAGAAGTATTCTCTATGTTTAATCACTGGATCAATGGACTTGTATGCTCAGACCGTCGCCCAAAAGCTGCATGTAGCAGATTATTATGCCAATACGACACTTCATTGGGACGCCACAGGAAATCTTATGGATATGGACTATGAGTTGAATCAGGCAAAGCGCAAGCTCGAACAGTTCCTGAGCTACTGCTCATTAAACGGCATTAAGCCCGAAGATTGCATAGTAGTTGGCGACGGTGATAACGATATTGCACTATTCGAGGCATCTGGGCGAGGTGTAGCAATCGGTTCGGAGATTCCTGAATCCCTGCGTAACGTTAGCTGGCGGACAGTCCAAACGCTTGATGAGCTACCCGCACTTGTCAGTTCATAGACCAAGAATCTATGCGACGACAAGTAGCTCTCTTATTTCTTTCATTTTATAATTATCAAAATCAAAACTAGCGGCTCGCAACTCGCCCGCTAGTGTGAGCCAAGATGCTTATGCTTAAAGGACTTCTTCGGAAGTCTTTTTGTTTGAGCGGAAGGGCGTTCCCTCAAATACTCAGTTCATTATGAATATTTGCGATGTATACAATAGGGTTTATATTAATATATATGACAGCACAGGACCTTGATCCAGAATTGCATAACTCTTCAAGGCGCTATATCTTCTCTCGTACGCATGATAGAATAAAATTTGTAAAATTATTTGAGAAAGATACTGCCAAGTAGGGCAACTACTTAATGAAGCCGACCTTAACAAAGGCGTTACTCAAACCGATGTGGTCAAAAGACTGACATTCATTCAAACAGGTTCGCAAAAATGCTAAGCATTGCCATTTCCAATGTACCTGCATAAAAGCACACTTATACAAACGTACTGTCATCCCGTAGGAGAATAGCCATGTACGACCAGCCCAAAGAATTGTTCAAAGACTCACCGCTAACTTTTGATAAGGGCGTTGCTTGCACTGATGTAATTACATTGCGTGCCGCAGCTCAGGCAATTGCACAATATCTTCCCTCGCATCGCGTTCTATTGCCTGACGTAGCGCGGGACGAAATCCCTATGTTCTTCGAAGATTTAACACATATAAGTGTCAATCCACTCATACCGAAAGTCACAGCTGTAATCGATACGAAAAAGATGGCCTGGAATGTGCCAAGCGAGCCAACCAAGACAACATTCACTGATTACACAGGCGAAGAGCGCCAAGGAGTGCATTTCCCTGTAACGTCTATGAAGGACATAGACGATACATATGTTATGAATCTTGGTGTAAAACTTTTCGATGACAGGAGAGCCTTACTATGGTTCGCTGAGCTGTCTGATGAATCAGAGCTAGAGGGAATGCGCACATATGATCTCTTCAAGTTAGCAAAAATCCTCATGCGTGATTATGCTAACAAGGAAGAAAGTATACTGCGGCGACCCACAATACCGGCTCAACAGATTGACTATGAGCGTTCGCTCGATGAGATCATAGCTATAAATCCACAGCTCAAAGCTATCGTACAGAAAGCACAGATTGCAATTGATTACACTGGTGCTCGCGTAAGCGTCCTGACGATGATGCTTGGTGGAAAGTCACCCAAGCCCGAAGAAATTAAGGATATTGTGTTTGGCGCTCGTGGACCAGTACTATTTTGGCTCACTGAAGATACCTTGCTTAACACCTTCAAAGAAGGTAAGGTAGTTCCAGCCGATATAACACCCTTTGCTGTCGTTGCAACTACAGCCGAGGCTTGGCTTGACCCAAATCGCAGTGTTGAGTTTGATTATTAATCCAAAGGATTGTAGTTTAATGAACGTGGTCACTTCCAATGCTCCTGGCCCGATTCCACCCTCAGCGTAATCTCACAGCTATCATTCTGAGATAAGATATTCGCTCTATCTTCATATAGGGTTGAAAACTTCAAGGCCACAGTCAGTAAAATGGCCTTTAATAGCCGATAGCCATACCCGACATAGCACCCAACGTAATCACATACCCCTCGACATAACACTAACTAATTTCTCCGGGAAGGAGGTATGCGAGCTCTTTCCGAGGTGCTCCAGCATATCTCATAATCTCAGAGTTGCGAAGGTCGTCTAGTAGGGGGAGCCAAGCATAAGCACTTTGCGTAAGCAGAGTGTTTTTGCTTTGTGATAAAATTAGTGCATGAGCCTGACACAAGAAGATCTGCAGCAAATCGAAGCTATCTTTGCTAAAAAGCTAGATCCTATGGCGGGTGAGCTTACGGCCCTGCGTGAAGATATAAAAGAAATCTATAACATGATTACCGATTTACAGGCAGGCATAATTACTGACAGTAGCTTTAGCAAGAAATCACTAGAAGAGAAATTGCTGACTCTCAATGCGGAGTTACTTGCCGCGGCTAAGCAAGCCGGCATTGCGCTACCGCGCAGCTAGTTGCGAAGATTGTCCAATAGGGGAAGCCAAACATAAGCACTTTGCGCAAGCAGAGTGTTTTTGTTTGGTATTATTTATGTGATGAGTGATCTATTTAAATATGATTCAAAAACTGGTGGCTCAAAAGGGCTTGTTTTTATAGGCGAGAAAACATTAGTTTACAAACGTGATGGGAATACAAAAAACTATCCATTCTGTATAGATTTGCCAGGTGGTGGACCTGAACCAAACGAAACACCATTTGAAACTTTTAAGCGGGAAGTAATGGAAGAGTTTGGGTTAGATATAGAACCAGAGCAGATTGTCTACTATAAGAAATACCCGAGCAGACTAGAGCCAGGAAAAGTTGCTTATTTTCCTGTAGCTCGGCTTTCAGGAGCAGAAGAGAAAAACATACGGTTTGGCAATGAAGGATTGGAGTATCTGCTCGTGTCGTTAGATGAATTACTACAATTCAATGATTTTGCCTGGCCCTATATGAAAGACAGGGTGAGGGATTACTTGGGATCAAGAAGCTCATGAATTATAGCAAGACTTCTCGAACGAACTTTAGCTTGTAATCAACAGATTTAATACTGATAGTTCGTAACTTGCCTGCCAGTGTGAGCCATGATTTGCAATAACACCATAAATATGGTATTATTTTTTTATTATGACACTCGAGACAGTTAAGCTCAGCGTACGGTCAGCAAGACATAGGTCCAGGATAGAGGACTTTGAATAGCCTTATTCAATGCAGCAACACGAAATTAATTTCGGATTGGTGACCCGCATAGAACGACCGAACGGCGACCACTTTGAAGAAGAGAATCCCGGTACCCACGTAGCAGGAATCACGGCCAGAACCGAAAGCCACATTGAATCCATATCTCTCGCATCCGACAGAGCATCCCGTCTGATTCAAATTTTTAAAGTGCTTAGCACCAACCCCCACAGGGCAGACTGTCATGATTTTCTGATGCTACTGGAAGGTTGGGATGTCAATGGTGACATTGTGACAGATAACCGAATAATCCCTGACGATGAACAAATCGTATCAGGTACGCCCTATCAAGTTCTCATAAATGGCGGCAGCGCTGATAATCCAGATTGGATTTACTCCCACTCAGCAGTAGGCATGGACGGCGGTAGACTGCTCGGTCTTTCTGCACAAGGCATGCCCCTAGGAACAACCAACAGAGAAACAACTATGCAAGTTCATTCTAGAGGGGTCACTGCCTATCTTGCCACCGCCTCACTCTCGTTGACTGGCTGCCCAACAGTTACGGTGCCCTAGCCAAAGTTATGTGTACCGCCAGCTATCGGCTAACGCGTCGAAACTTGGCATTTGAAATACGTTCACGACTGCGAGCCACGGCATAGACACTAAAAGACTTCTTCGGGAGTCTTTTAGTTTTGCTATGATGCCATAGGTGAATCGAATCTGCATATACGGTGTCCCTGGCACAGGCAAATCAACTATTACGCGGTTAGCAGCCAAGAGTCTTGGCTACCAATTTGTTGAGTTAGATGCGGTACGCATTCTTGCCGCTGTATTCTATAGATAGTTAACAAGCCATAAGTTGCACAATCGCCAGACTCCGCTTATGCTTATAAGTAGATTTAACAACAAAGGCATCTAATGAAGCTGGCCGTTATTGCCGCAAATGGCAGATCAGGTAAAGTTTTCGTCGAACGGGCACTGGCGGCCGGACATTTGGTACGAGCTGGCGTGCACCGGGTAAATAACTTGAGTCCGCATCCGCACTTGTCAGTTGTGCCGTGTGATGCCACCAAACAAACCGATCTGGAGCAGCTCATTGCTGACCAAGATGCCGTTGTCAGTTTTATAGGCCACGTTAAGGGCTCACTGCCGCATGTGCAGACTGATGCTATGCGCATGCTCGTTGCGGCTATGCAGGCCCAGGACCTGCGCCGAGTTGTCAGTCTGACCGGTACAGGCGTACGCTTTCCGGGTGATCATATAACCCTTATTGACCGGGTTTTAAATATGAGTATCAAGCTCATTGACCCGGCCCGTGTCCATGACGGCCAAGACCATGTCGAGATACTCAAGCAAAGTAATCTCGATTGGACAGTTTTGCGGGTGCTAAAGCTCCAAAACACTACCCCCAGGCCCTTTACGCTAAGAGAGCAGGGCCCCACCAAATGGTTTGTCAGCCGGGAAGAGGTTGCCGCTGCCGCCCTGCAGGTTTTAGAGCAGGGGAGCTTTATCAAACGGGCTCCGATTTTGAGTAAGCCGTAGCTATAGAAAAAAGTAAGCCACAGCCAAAACGCCGCTGGGTCTTTCTTTGGCCAAGTCTTTTTGAGAGACTTATGTTAGTAGCCGCTAAAATAGTCAGTTTTTATTTGAGTTCTCTTTAGACCCAGGTCAAGAAGCATCTTTTTTGTACTAGCAACCATTTTATTTGGACCGGATATATACACCACCCTGTTAGACAAGTCCTTTACATATTTTTCCAGCACTTTTGAGTCTATATGTCCCGTCAATCCATTCCAGCCAGTTGAATCTGCCTTAGTTAGAATTGGTATGATTCGTATACTTGAAGTTGAGATTGATTGAAACAAATCTCTGTAGCTAAGCTCAGCTGGGTCAGATATGGCATAAAACATCACTATATCACGCTGTTCACCACTGTCATTAATATATTTAAGCATACTTCTAAACGGCGTGACGCCTACGCCACCGGCTATAAATAAAAGCCGTTGTGAGCTATCTGCAGGAAGTAAGAAGTTACCGGCAATCTGTCCCACACTTATTTGAGCCCCGGGCCGTAGCGCCCTGAGTTTCTGTTTGTAAGCGCTGGCCGGTTCGTAAAACTTTACGCCCAACATGACTTTGTCCTCTGATGGAGATGATGCGATAGAAAAAGTACGGCGATTTCCTCTTCCATCAAAGGCAACTCCAGGGAGTGTCCACTCCATATACTGCCCAGGCTGAAAGACAAGTGGCCGGCTGGGCTCAAACACAAAGTTATAAACTCGCGGCGACATGATTTGCACTTCTTTTAGTACAAGATCTACCGTACACTTCGGATTAGTAAGCCAGGCAAAAAGGTTACCTAACACAAGTGCAGTTTCTGGGTAAACATAAAGACCACCTACCTGTGGATGTAGTGCATAGAGTAGTCCGGTCATAGCGCCAAAACATATCTGCCAACGTCGGCGTGACGGCATAGTAGCTGGCTCGGTAAGCATAATTGTACCAAGAAAAAGCAGTGGCGACGCCAAGATTCCAGTCTTAAGAAACGAACCCGCTGAATGATTTCCGAATAGGATCATTCCTGCCATTACAAGTAAGCAGGGAACAATGTAGCTCACAAGTAATGGGAGTAGGCGCATTTTTTTGACGACTAAGAGTCCGAGGATGGCTACAAATATCCATAGTGAGCTGCTACCAACCCACCATGTTGCATGCAAAACCCCAAGCATACCAACAGCCAGCATACCAAATGCGGCCGGATTAAATACATGCCTATTTTGAAAAGTTATGAGGAACTTTGAGGCGATTGCAATAAAGGCTGTTAGGCCGACTCCTAGTATCCTCACTGTGCTGGTAGCGGGCGGCAGTACAAAAAAGAGAATTAGCGCCGTAATCAGCCAGGACTCTTGATTTGGGACTGCACGCCAAATAGCCGCCAGCCCATAATTTGTAGCGCAGCAAACGGCTACTAATATCCCAAATGAAATAGCCATCTTCGATAACGACAGGGGCAGTAGCCCAAGCTCGCTCATGCCAGCCGAGACCATACCAAGAGCCGCTAGTCCATAGACCAGCAGGCGATACATCGTTATTTTGTTCAAGAAGTCGTCAAGCGCCGCGGTAATCATAAAATTATCCTCATACTAGATAGTAAAAAAGTCTGCGGGAAAATCCGCAGAGGTAATTAATGAATAGTCATCTTGTACTATTGCGTATTCGAAGTCAAAGTGATTACTAAGCGACTCGGGAGATACGAAAAATAGTGCTGTAGTCAGCGCATCACTCACCAGTGTAGTATCTGAAACTACCCAGACTGCTTTTTTGTTTGTTGGGGATCGCAGTGTACCCGGGTGAATTATATGGGTATAGTTCGCCCAGGTACGACGATTACCTGCAGAGCCGCAGAGACTCCTGTTGATGATGCTGGCGATACCGATTGCCTCGGTACTGTCATCCGGATTTTCCAGACCAATGCGTACAGCTTCACAAGTCACAGTTTTATACCGCAAATCACCGCCCGCATTGAGATAGAATGATTCTACTCCAGACTGCTCTATTAGATCCGAGATAATATCTACAAGATAGCCCTTACCCGCAGCTCCAAAATCAAGTATTGTTGGTTGCTTGATTGTTAGGTAGGGGTAGTTATAGTCAATGGCTTCATCCCAGGCCAGCGCAGGTCGAAGCAGCTTGGGCTTTAATGAATACTCAGTGTCATAGCCAGCGTCCGACAATACATTGCCAATTAAAGGCGTGACGGCTCCATCGGTGAGTTTATAGAGGAGTTCATAGGTATCAAGAAGCGGCTTGGCATCATCTGGTAGAAGGTAGGTATTTTTTTGCTGCGCCATTTTTGTGACAAGTGAATCCGCCCGGAAACGAGAGTAGTTTTTGTCGTAATCCTCTATCGTTTGATAGATATCGGCTTCTAGTTGTGCATGCTTTTCGAATGTGTCATCTGACAATAGCGTAATCACCCATGAGGTCCCAATTGCGTCGAATACCAAACTACGCCCGAGCTTTAAATCTGATTTGACCAAGTGCGTCATTGAACCCTTGT
>Ga0207671_10004111_pt1 | contig 14071 bp, 15 predicted proteins | sample KBSC24metaG_FD_184352 | JGI IMG/M metagenome (GOLD analysis project Ga0207671, IMG submission 184352) | Corn rhizosphere microbial communities from Kellogg Biological Station, Michigan, USA - KBS C2-4 metaG (SPAdes) (version 2) | ecosystem: Host-associated > Plants > Roots > Rhizosphere > Soil... | reverse complement strand
GTAAACTTAAAAACTAACAGTCTCATGTCAAAGAGCGACAAACTAAACCAAAGAGGCGCTGCGGCGTCACGCTCAGAGTGTGTTCAAAAAACTCTTGACAGCGAACGACGCCTCATAGATGACCGCATCCAGGTTCGACCCCGTCACCGAAACATCAGTTTATGTATGACCCTCAAGGTTTACTTTTAAGAAAAAGTTTTAAGTAAGAGGCGCTAAGTGTAAGTATTGACACGCCAAACGCCGCGCGAGTAACATGTTTACCGTCGCACAAAATGTTGGCGAACTCGCTAAAAGACTTTCCAAACTTTCGCAACGCCCGATAAGAGAGTTTTGTCTCCGCGCCGCGCGCGCGTATTTCCAGTTTGAGGCTTGAGCAGAATGAGTCGTCCCGCTGTAGCCATACCTGAAAAACTCTTCTTCAAGATCGGGGAAGTTTGTGAGCTTGCTGGTGTGCAGGCTCACGTTCTGCGTTATTGGGAATCGGAGTTTCCGATGCTCGCGCCGCAAAAGAATCGCGCCGGGCAACGTGTCTATCGCAAGCGCGACGTGGAAATGGCGCTGCGAATCAAAGAACTGCTTTACGAAGACCAGTACACGATTGCAGGCGCCAAGAAACGACTCACGAACGAACTTCGCGGCGGTGGAAAGTTGAAAGTCGTGAACGGCGAAGAAGGCACACCGGCAGAGTTCTCCGAAGGCGAATCTTTCGTGCCGCCGGCGTCATATACGCGAACGGTCGCACCGCGCACCGCTGAAGAGAAACAGGGACTGAAGCAACTGGCTTCCGAGCTGCGCGAGTTATTGGCACTACTCGAGCAGGAAAACAAAGGCCGCGCGAAGTAGGGCCACAAAAAAGCACAAAACAGAACAAAGCGCGAAGTACCAAGCAGCGTTTGACATTTGCTCTTTAGCAGGATACTAAGTCAGGGACACGGGACGTGGCGCAGCCTGGTAGCGCGCACGCTTGGGGTGCGTGAGGTCGCTGGTTCGAATCCAGTCGTCCCGACCATTTTCTAACAACATTACGGCTGCCGCCTGGCAGCCGTTTTTGCATTTATCATGACTTCACACTTTAGCCAGTCGGCTCAACTTAAGGAGGATGAAAGATGAACAGCGAGCCGATTATCGGCAATTAGACACTGCTTCCACACTCACTCGAATTCGGAAACTTCAAGACCGGCGCTATCGCGATCAGCATCGGCTTTTCTTCATTGAAGGCGTGCGTAACTTTGTCGCCGCGATGGACCAGAGGTTTTCGATCGAGACGTTGCTTTACAGCGAAAAACTACTGACGGCTCCGCTGGCGAGAAAGTTCGTTCGTCAGTTGAAGCGTGCCGGTGTTCCATTTGCACGCGTCTCACCAGAAGCGTTTCGGAGTATTTCGCGCGCTGAGCATGCGTCCGGTGTAGCTGCGATTCTTCATCAGCGAATCCAAACACTCGAACAGATTCAACCCGATCGATTCTCGTGTTGGACGGTCTTGAGCAACGTTCAGTCGCTTGGTAATTTTGGAACACTCTTACGAACGTCCGCCGCGATCGGAGCCGCTGGATTCATCTTGCTGGGCCAACACATAGACCCGTATGAACCTGTTGTGGTTCGAGCGACAATGGGCGCCCTCTTTAAGCAGACACTCGTGCGAACAAACGTCGAGCGTTTCCGGCATTGGATCCAGACCAACCGTCTAGCCGTTATTGGAGCATCACCCGATGGAATGGTTGAATATGATCAAGTTCGATATACCCGACCAACAATCCTGTTGTTGGGCAACGAACGTTCAGGGCTGACGGACGAGCAACGATCTCTCTGCAAACAGCTCGTTCGCATCCCAATGGTGGCTGGAGCCGACTCTTTAAATCTTGCTGTGGCTGGAAGTCTGCTTTTGTATGCTGCCTTCCGGTCTCAGCCCTGACACAACATGGGAGCGAAAGGAAGGAGCAGTGATGGAGCTTGATCCTCATTTATATCTGTACGATTTGAGGGCCGGCTGGCGAGTGGACGATGAGCATGCTCAGCAGAATATTGGCAACCCGAATTTCGGGTCGTATCTTTATCAAGATTCCACCTGGATCTCGGATCCCACGCGTAACACGCGCGACTTTCAAAAGACAGGCGTGAAAACTTTCAATCCGTTTGAGTGATTGGTTTACCCCGTTTTATTCAGCATCGTTGAGTTCAGTGATCACGATCTCGGAGGTCAGTGTTTTGTGGACGGGACATTTGTGTGCGATCTCCTGGAGGCGCGCGTGCTGCTCGTCGGAGAGTTGGCCTGTGATGGTGACGGAACGCTCGATGCGATGAATGTAGCCTTCTTTGTCCTGCGCACACTCCGCACAGTCTTTCGAATGGACTCGCTTTTGTCGCAGTCGAACAGTGACGCCCTCGAGCGGCCACTGCTTTCGTCGCGCGTAGAGATGAAGCGTCATCGAAATGCAACTGCCGAGCGCGGCAAGCAACAACGTGTACGGATCAGGACCAGCATCTTCACCGCCCGCCGAGATTGGTTCATCTGTAATGAACGAATGTCCCGCGCCGTAGCTCACTTCGTTGCGGAGATTTGCTTGAGAAGTTACAACGACCTCGCTCATGTTGGCGCACCTCCCTTTAACTAATTTGTATCTCGCAACGGCGCAAAGACGCAAAGAAAATCCGGGCCTCGAACAACTTGGCGCCTTTGCGCCTTTGCGAGGAAAAATCTCTTATTGATACACTCGCCCGGTTCCACTACCAGATGAAACTACTTCGAAAACGTTTGAGGCGGTCGCATGAAAATTCATGAGTATCAAGGGAAAGAGCTTTTAAGAAAATACGGTGTGCCTGTGCCACGCGGGATCGTCGCGCGTTCGCCCGAGGAGGCTTACAACGCAGCGAAGGAACTCGGTGGCGAGATCGTCGTCGTGAAAGCACAGATTCATGCGGGCGGTCGTGGCAAAGGCGGCGGCGTCAAATTAGCCAGGAGTGCTGACGAAGCGCGAGACATCGCGCGGCAGATGCTCGGGATGAAACTCGTAACGCATCAGACCGGACCCGAAGGCCGCGAAGTACGAGTGTTGCTGATAGAAGAAGGGTTGCCGATCGATAAAGAATTCTATCTCGGCATCGTGCTCGACCGTTCGAGTGGACGACAGGTGTTCATGGCTTCGTCGGCAGGCGGTATGGACATCGAGGAAGTAGCCGCGCACACGCCGGAAAAAATCATGAAAGAGACGATCGACCCCGGCGTGGGATTTCAGTCGTTTCAAGCACGGAAGCTCGCGTTTGGCCTGGGCTTGCCGGGCGCGCTGGTGGGCCAGGCAGTGAAGTTTATGCACTCGCTCTATTCGGCTTACGAGCAGATGGATGCGTCACTCGCCGAGATCAACCCGTTCTTGTTAACCAAAGACAACCGGCTGATCGCGCTCGATGCAAAGATCAATTTCGACGACAACGCGCTGTTTCGTCACAAGGATTTTCTCGACCTTCGCGATCTGAACGAAGAAGAACCGCTCGAGATCGAAGCGTCGAAGTTCGATCTCAACTACATCAAGCTCGACGGCAACATCGCGTGCATGGTCAACGGCGCGGGCCTCGCAATGGCGACCATGGACATCATCAAACTCGCCGGCGGCGAGCCTGCGAATTTTCTCGACGTCGGCGGCGGTGCATCGCAGGAACGCGTCGAAGCCGCCTTCCGAATTCTCCTCGCGGACGAAAACGTGAAGGCTGTTTTGATCAACATCTTCGGCGGCATCGTGCGTTGCGACATGGTGGCGCGCGGCGTTGTGGAAGCTGCAAGAAACCTCGGCGTCAAAGTCCCGGTTGTCGTGCGTCTCGAAGGTACGAACGTCGAGGAAGGTCAGCGAGTAATTCGCGAGTCAGGTCTTAATTTCACCGTCGCGAACGGAATGAAAGACGCTGCGGAGAAAGTCGTGAAGTCGGCCGCTTAATAAAAAGGAGTTGTTAATTGTCGAGTATTGAATTCTGGGGTGGTGTCGGAACTGTTACCGGGTCGAAGTACCTGGTCCAAACAAGCAAAGGACGCGTGCTGGTCGACTGCGGCTTGTTCCAGGGCTTGAAGGAACTGCGTGAACGCAACTGGCTGGAACCGCCGTTCGACCCGCATTCACTCAACGCAGTTCTGATCACTCACGCGCACATAGATCACACAGGTTACTTGCCGCGCCTGGTCCAACAAGGTTTTCGTGGACCGGTTTACTGTTCTCGCGGCACGGCCGATCTGTTGAAGATCCTCTTACCGGATTCGGGACGCCTACAGGAAGAAGACGCCGACTTTCGCAACCGTCATAACTTGACGAAGCACACGCCGGCGCTTCCGCTCTACACCGAGAAAGATGCGTACGCGTCACTCGAGTTGCTCGAACCGCGAGACAACACTGGTGAACCGGTTCGAGTTGCGCCCGGAATCCGCGCCGGCTTCAGAGTCGCAGGTCATATTCTCGGTTCGAGTCTTGTGCTGTTGGAAATCGACCAGACTGGACCAGCCGGCAGACCGCTTCGTGTGCTTTTTTCAGGCGATCTCGGTCATTACGATCAGCCAATCATTCGCGATCCTGTTGCGCCTCCGGCGTGTGACTACCTGCTCGTCGAATCGACCTACGGCGATCGCCTGCACGATCCCGAAGATCCGAAAATCGCACTCGCGCGAATCATCAACGACGCAGCACAGCGTCAGGCTCCGGTGCTCATACCGGCGTTTGCGGTCGGACGCACGCAGGAGATCGTTTACTTGATTCGGGAGCTGGAAGAAGAGAACGCGATTCCAGTGCTCCCTGTGGTTGTCGACTCGCCGATGGCGGCTGCGACGACGGCCGCGTATTCGAGACGCACTGAAGAGCAGGACGAAGAGTACGCAAGCGTTCTCGGCAACAAGAAACATCCGTTGCGGACTCGTTCGATGATGGCAGCCTCGACGAAAGAGGAATCGAAGCGTCTCAATTCCGCGACGGGCGCACGCGTGATCATCAGTGCATCGGGAATGATGACTGGTGGCCGCGTGTTGCATCACGCGTTGCGACTGGTTCCTGATCCGGAAGCGACCGTCGTTTTTGTAGGCTATCAAGCTGCGGGTACGACCGGGCGCCGCATACAGGAAGGCGAACCGGAAGTAAAAATTCTCGGCCAGTGGGTTCCAGTGCGTTGCCGTATCGCAAAGATTGGCGGCTTCTCAGCACACGCCGATTGGAAAGAAGTTTTGCGTTGGCTTGAAGGGATGGAGGGTGGCGTCCCGCGCCAAGCATTTCTGACTCACGGCGAACCGGAAGCCGCGAACGCGATGGCCGGCCACATTAAAGATCGTTTTGGTTGGAACGTCCACGTGCCGCAATACGGGGAGCGCGTTGACTTGATTTGATATCATCGGTGGCTTTTGTGACTACTTAAGGAGCATTCATTGAGCGTCTTAGTCGATAAATCTACGCGGCTGGTGGTGCAGGGCATCACCGGAAAAGAGGGAACGTTTCATACAAAGCAGATGGTCGAGTATGGAACGAACGTCGTCGGAGGCGTGACGCCCGGAAAGGGTGGTACGACCCACGAAGGCATTCCTGTTTTCAACACGGTCGCCGATGCTGTGAAAGAAGCCGGTGCGAACGCGTCGGTGATTTACGTTCCTCCCTCGTTTGCTGCTGATGCCGTGATGGAAGCGGCGGACGCGGGGATTCCGGTTGTTGTTTGCATCACGGAAGGAATTCCAACACTCGACATGGTGAGGGTGAGGGAATACCTCCGAGACAAACCGACGCGACTCATTGGACCAAACTGTCCGGGTATCATCTCACCGGGCAAATGCAAGATCGGAATCATGCCGGGACACATTCATCGCGAAGGCAACATCGGTGTCGTTTCTCGCTCCGGAACGTTGACTTATGAAGCAGTCGGACAGCTCACGGCGCTCGGGTTGGGACAATCGTCGGCGATCGGTATCGGAGGCGATCCGATCGTGGGCACGACGCACGTCGATGCACTCCGGCTGTTTCAGGCAGACGACGAAACGATCGGAATCGTGATGATCGGAGAGATCGGTGGCTCAGCGGAGGAAGAAGCCGCGGCGTTTGCGAAAGAGAATGTGACTAAACCGATCGTCGCGTTCATTGCGGGACAAACAGCGCCGCCAGGACGCCGTATGGGCCATGCTGGAGCGATCATCGCCGGTGGTAAAGGGACTGCGGCTGAGAAGATGAAGGCGCTCGACGAAGCGGGGATACACGTTGTGAAGTCACCGGCGGATATCGGCAGCGCGATGAAGGCGGTTTTGTAGTACACAAAAGGCACAAAAGGGAACACAAAGCAAAAACACAGATGGCAAATTTAACCTTTGGAATTATCAAACCTGACGCGGTGGGCGCGGGCCATACGGGATCGATCATTCAACGTATTCTGGACAATGGTTTCAAGATCCGCGGCTTAAAACTGATCGACATGACCAGACAACAGGCGGAGGGTTTTTACGCAGTTCATCGTGAGCGACCATTCTTCGCCGGTCTGACGGAGTTTATGTCGAGTGGGCCATGCGTGGTCATGGCGCTTGAAAAAGAAGGCGCTGTAAAAGCGTGGCGCGATCTCATGGGCGTGACGGATCCCGAGAAAGCCGACAAGGGCACGCTGAGAAAAGAGTTTGGCGGCTCGGTCGGCGAGAACGCCGTCCACGGTTCCGATTCAGACGAGAACGCAGCGATTGAGATCTCATACTTCTTCAGTCGTCTCGAACTGGTTTGATCCCGCAATGAAGTATTGTCCGCAGTGTAAAAAACAGTTCAGCGAATCGTGGTTGAGCTTTTGTTCCGACGACGGCACTAAGCTGATCGAAGAACTGTCTCCGGCACGGGATCCCAACTGGAACCCAAAGATTCGCGAGCCCAGAGTCGCGACGGCATCGGAAGAGGAAACACAGTGGCTTCCGCCTCAACCCGCTCCGGGCGGCTGGATCGCGCCTGACGAACGACCGCCGCTGGCGCCCGGTGCCTGGCAACCGCCGCCGCCTCCGTATACGCCTCCAAAGCAGCAAAGCCAGGGACTGGCACTCGGATCGATGATCACGGGAATCGTCGGGGTTGTGGCGGGAGGTTGTCTGGGTCCGATTCCGGGAATCGTGGCGATCGTGCTCGGAGTGTCGGCACTCGGGCAGATCAAAAAGTCGCCTCAGGAAGTCGGTGGAAAGTCGTTCGCCACGGCGGGAATAATCCTCGGCGCGATAAACGTCGCCTTCTTTATTTTGCTCATCATTTGGTTCATCCTCGCGGCGGTCTTTGGGTGATTCTCGGCGGTAGTTTAGAATCACCTTGAAATGAAACGCTGTACCACCTGTAATCGGACCTACACGGATCCGAACCTTAGCTATTGTATTGACGACGGCACACCGCTGACTCCGGTTGAAGATGAGTCGACGGTGGTGTCGCCGCGCGCCAGCAACACAGAAAACACCTGGAATGCCGCGCCTTACCAGCCGCCTTCGTATGTGCCACCACCGGGCATGCAGGTTCGCCGCAGGCGAGCGTGGCCGTGGGTTGTCGGAATTCTTGGCGCGTTCATCCTGGGAATCGTTGCGATTTCGATAGCCGCAGTGCTTCTCCTGCCCAGGATGGTGCGTACTCGGCAGAATGCACAAACGAACCGCGCAATTGCGAATTCCAACACCGCGGAACCGCCGGCAAACGCAAACGTAGACACCAACGTAAATTCAAACGTTAATGCAAATGAAGACGTCGAGACTCCGCCGCCGACCGATGACGATCTGGTGAAGACGCAACTACGCGATCTCGAACACGATTGGACGGTCGCGAATATCAACGCCGATAAGAAGGCGCTCGATCGTATTCTCGCGGATGATTTTGTTGCGCCGGCCGGTGAAAATGGCGAACTGCAAACCAAAGCGGATTACATCAAAAACATCGAACGTGATACGACGATTCGCAAGTGGGATTTTGATGACTTGAAAGTCGCGCTCGCCGGAGACCGCGCGACGTTGACCGGTAAGATTACGTTCGAGGTCGGCGATCGCGAACTAAAGTACGACTTTGTAGATAAGTTTGTCTGGCGTGGCGGACGATGGCAGGCGACTGGATCGGTAGTGACGCCGAGGGATTGAAGAGAGGTTGGACAGGATTTACAAGATTTTTTCAGGATTTACTTGTAAAGACATTTCAAAATAAACAACATGTCAATCATCACTGAAGCAATCGAAACAACCAAAGCGATCATCCAGGGAATGCGCGTCACGTTGTCTTACATTCCCAAGCGCAAGCAAACGGTCCAATACCCCGACGAGCCGGTCACGATGCAGCCGCGTTATCGCGGTCAGCACCTGCTGCACGTGGACGAACTCGGGCGAGAGAAGTGTGTCGCCTGTTATCTCTGCGCGGCGGCGTGTCCTTCCGAATGTATCTACATCGTCGCCGCCGACGATCCGCGTCCTCCGAACGAGCGCATCGGCGTCGACGAACGCTACGCCGCGGTCTACAACATCGATTACGGTCGTTGCATCTTCTGCGGTTTTTGTGTCGAGGCCTGTCCGAAGGACGCCATCACTCACGGTTACAATTTCGAACTCTCGGTTTACAGTCGCGCCGATCTGCTCAAGACCAAAGACGATCTGCTGATTACGAAGCAGCTACAGTCGAAGAACTACCGAGTCGCTCTCTCACACGAAGACGTCGACTCGGAGTACAAGGAAGTCTGATCATCAAAATTGTCTCTGCGCGAGTATCACAAACGGTGGGAATTTGATCTCAAATCGAGTCCCGAGCGGCTTTGGTCGTTCATCGCCGACACCAACCGCTTCAATCGCGACACGGGCGTGCCCCCCATCCAGGTAGAACCCGGTCAAAAACGACTGCCCAACGCGCGACGCAAAGTGCGCCTCTCGATGTACGGCCTGCCTGTCGAATGGGAGGAACAACCTTTCGAATGGGTCAAGCCTTTTCGTTTCGGGGTCGAGCGTGTTTACAGCAAGGGCCCGCTGGCACGGCTCAGAATGCTGGCCCAGTTAACTCCGCGACCCGAAGGCGGCACACATCTGATTTACGAAGTGTGGTCCACGCCGCGGAATATTCCGGGTGCAGTCGCCATACCCATGCAACTCAAGTTCGTCGTCGCACCGCGGTTTCGTGAGTCGATTCAAAAGTATGACGACTCCGCTTTCGCAGGCGAAGCCGTCGAGCCCTCGCAACCGAACACTTCGCAGTCTTCATTCGACCTACAGCGACTCGCAGCTCTGAAGCAAAAGCTGTTAGCCGATATTGCAGGAAGTGAATCATCTGACGAGAAAACTCGGATCGCCGAGCAACTGATCGATTTTCTCCAACACGGCGATGACCTCGCCGTCTCGCGTATTCGCGCGTACGAACTGGCTGACCAATGGCAGGAACCGCGGCGTCTCGTGCTCGAGGTTTGTTTGCGCGCGACCCGAATCGGATTGCTCGATTTCCAGTGGGATCTGCTTTGCCCTTTGTGTCGCGGCTCACAACAAAGCAGCTTCTCGTTGAAAGACATCGAGAGTAGCGTTCACTGCGGCACGTGCAAGATTGATTTCACTGCGAACTTCGATCGCTATGTTGAGCTGAGGTTTCGTCCGAATGCTGCTGTGAGACGTGTTGACGTGCCTTCGTTTTGCATCGGTAGTCCGCAATTGACGCCCCACATCGTCGCTCAGCAACTCTTACCACGCGGAGAAAAACGCGAACTAAACATACCGCTCGAGCTCGGGAATTATCGACTTCGCACGCTCGAGCTGCGAGGTTCGCAGGACGTCACGGTTAGTCCGGAAGGCGAGACTTCCGCGCAGGTTACGCTTTCCGATAACGGCTGGAACGACGAACCGTTGCGCGTGCGTGAACGGTTCTCGCTGTCGTTGAACAACGAGACAGACGTCGAACAACTGCTGATTCTCGAGCGCATGGAGTGGAGCGATCAGGCGACGACAGCGGCGGAAGTCACCTCGCTGCAAATGTTCCGCGATCTGTTCGCGACCGAAGCTCTGCGTCCGGGTGAGCAGATCTCTGTCGGAACGTTAACGATACTTTTCACGGATCTGCGACATTCAACACAGCTCTACCGCGAGATTGGAGACGCGACTGCCTTTGGTCGCGTGATGGGCCACTTCGACGTGGTCAGAAAGTCGATCGCGGAACACGACGGCGCAATCGTAAAAACGATCGGCGACGCTGTGATGGGCGTTTTTCGTTCCGCCGCGGACGGTTTGCGCGCGATGCTGGAAGTGCAGGAAATACTTGGTGCACCGCCGGACGGCAGTATGCCATTGACACTGAAAGCGGGATTGAACACTGGCCCATGTATCGCCGTAACACTGAACGATCGGCTCGACTATTTTGGTTCGACCGTCAACATGGCCGCGCGTCTCGAATGCTTGTCGTCGGGTTCTGACGTGATAATCTCAAGGTCAGTCTACGAAGACGCCAAAGTGCAGGAAGTGATCGAATCCGAAGGATTGTCTGCCGAAGAGTTTGATATATCGTTGAAGGGATTCGACGACGAACGTTTTCAATTGTGGAGAGTGAGCCACAAAAAAGCACAAGAGATACAAGATCAATAATGCCCGCCCTTTTAGCTGCTCACGAAGTTTCAAAAATTTATGCGATGGGCGCCAATAGTGTTACGGCTCTGGATAACGTGTCGCTCGAGATCGGCGAGGGCGAGTTCGTAGCTATTCAAGGCACTTCGGGTTCCGGTAAATCGACATTGCTGAACATGCTTGGAGGTCTGGATCACCCGACCAGGGGTGACGTGTTTTTTGCGTCGAGACCGTTGGGTCCGTTTTCGAAGAAAGAGATGGCGCGTTACCGGCGTTTCTCAGTCGGTATGATCTTTCAGAACTTCAATCTCATTCCGACGATGACGGCACGTGAGAACGTCTCGCTGGCGCTCGCTTTCGGTGGTTTGCGCGGGCAGCAGCGGCGCGCACGCTCGCGGGACCTGCTGGCGCGCGTCGGTCTCGGCGATCGACTCGAGCACAAGCCTTCAGAGCTTTCCGGTGGGGAACAACAGCGCGTCGCGATTGCACGTGCATTGGCCAACAATCCGAAAGTGTTGCTCGCGGATGAGCCGACGGGAAATCTGGATTCGATTCGCGCGCACGAGCTGCTCGCGCTCTTGCGAGACATGGTTAACCAGGACTCGTTGACGGTGTTGATGGTCACGCACGATCACGAGCTGGCGAACAGTTACGCGGATCGGATCGTGTTTATGAAGGATGGAAGGATTGTTTCTGAAGATGGAGGACGCCATGTTACAGGCCGCTAGTCAAATGACGATCGACGCACTTCGTTCGGTGCCGCTCTTCTCCTCGCTTGACGACGAGGCGGCGAAAGAGTTGCGCGACCTGCTCTCGGACAGGATCGTGCCGCAAAATACGCGTCTCTTCAGGCAAGGCGACACGGGCGATGCGATGTATTTGATCGAGAGCGGGCGCGTGCGCATCAGCATTCACGACGACGACAAGCAGGAGCTCACGCTCGCCGAGCTCGCGCAGGGCGACTTCTTCGGTGAGATGGCGATCATCGATGGACGACAGCGTTCCGCGGATGCCCGCGTGATCGAAGACGCTCAACTCGCAGTTCTCTCTCGCGACGCGTTCCTCCGTTTCGTGCGAACTAATCCTGACGTCGCACTCAAGATGCTCAGCGCCTTGACCGATCGATTGCGGCGCACAGACGAACTCCTGCGGTCGCGAGTTTCGCGCAACGCGAACGAAGAAGAAGAGGCGCGCTTGACGCTCTCAGATCGTGCTGCCGACATGATCGCTGAGTTTGGCGGAAGCTGGAAGTTCATCGGTGTTTCGATGGGCCTGATCATCTTCTGGATCATCGTCAACTCTTTCGTACTCGTGCGTGGTATCGATCCGGCTCCGTACCAAATGCTGAACCTCGCGCTGGCGATCATCGCGGGCATGCAGGCGCCGATCATCATGATGTCGCAGAACCGCCAGGGCGGGAAGGATCGATTGCGCGCGGATCTCGATTACCAGGTAAATTTGAAAAACGAACTCTCGCTGGCTGAAGTGTTACGCCGTCTGGACGTGCTCGAAAGTGAGCGCTTGCCGAAACTGTTGGACGATCTGAGAGCAGAAACCAAATGATCAAAGCGATCTTTTTCGACTTCAACGGCGTCATCATCGACGATGAAAAGATTCAGATGAAGGCCTACCAGGAAGTGTTGCGTGGGCATCAGATCGATCTGACTGAAGAGTGGTATTTCAGTGCGTTGGGAATGAACGATCGGACCTTCGTCAAGGCGATGTTTGAGCGTGCTAACAAACCTTTGACTCCGCCGGTGCTCGAGACGGTGCTGGGCGCGAAGATCGATCTGCACCGGCAGATGATCGAGGATGAGATACCGTTGTTTCCCGGTGTGCTTACGTTTCTCAAAGCCGCGTCGCGTCACTTCTCGATTGGCCTGGTCAGCATGGCTGATAAAGCTGAGATCGGTTATGTGTTTCAACGCGCAAACCTGACGCCTCTGTTTTCCGTTATCGTGACTGCGGACGATGCTTCGACGTGCAAGCCGGACCCGGAGTGCTATCTCGCCGGGTTGACTAAACTAAACGAGAAGCGACAGCACGAGCGCCTGCTGCCGCTGCTGGCAAATGAGTGTTTAGCGATCGAAGATTCACCACCGGGAATTGAATCCGCGCGTGTTGCGGGAATGCGAACGCTGGGCGTGACGAATACTGTGCCCGCGGAAGCGCTTCGCGCAGCCGGCGCTGAGGTGGTGACGGCGAGCCTCGCGGATTGGACCGTCGACGCGGTGAAAAGATTATTTTAGACAGGATTTACAAGATTTTTCAGGATGAATCTATTCTGAAAAATCTCGTAAATCCTGTCTAAAGAAACTGTATGAGTTTTCTGGATATCCTCCATCTCGCGTTACGAAACTTGCGCCAGGCGAAACTGCGCGCGACGTTGACCACCATGGGCGTCATCGTCGGCGTCGCGGTGATTGTAACGATGGTGTCGTTTGGGCTCGGTTTGCAGAGCAACATGCTCGCGCGTTTCAAGGCTCTCGATCTCTTCAACGAGGTTCTGGTCTTCGGTCGCGGACTCGGAAACCTTGCCGGACTCGATCGGTCGCGCGCGAGAGACGAAGGTGAAAGACGCGACAGTCGCGGGCGCTCCACTCAAAACCCAACACGCATTCTCGACGACGCGGGCATCAAAGAACTTGCGGCAGTTCCCGGTGTCGCTTATGTCGAACCAAACGTCAATTTTCCTGCGTACGTGCGTACGAACGGTAAATTGCAGACGCAATACGTCGGCGGCGCGAACATCCCAAACGCTGCAACTCGATTTCAACACTTCGCGGCAGGAAAAATGATCTCGAGTCCAAGCGCCGGCGAAGCGGTTGTTTCTGAACGCTTCGTTCGCGACTTTGGTTTCGAGAAGCCCGCTGACGCAGTCGGAAAGACTCTCGAGTTACTCGCGCCGCCAGAGCAAAAGAGCGACGAAGAAGACGACGAGGAGGAGACGCCGAATTTTTTCGGCATACCGTTGGACGATCCCGGAATCGATGAATCGGCTGCGGGACTACAGACGCGATCGTTTCAAATCGTCGGGGTTCTCGGCGAGGTGAAGCAAGGCGCTGGTCAGGGTGGGATGCGTGGTATCACGCCATGGGCCGGCATCTATGTCCCATTGCAAATCGCCAATGCATGGACCAAGGAACATCGCAGCCCGATGAGCCGTGTGGCGTTGGCGCTGGCGAGACAGGGAGGAAACCTCACGGAAGGGCAGAATGAAGGTTACGAATCGGCGACGGTGCGCGTCACGGATCCGATCGAGCTGACTCCGGTAAGAGAGAAGATTACAGACCTGGGATTCGGCAGCTTCTCGATTGTCGACGAGCTGGATCAGATTCGAACTGTGTTTCTGATCATCGATTCGGTGTTAGGACTGCTTGGCGGGATCTCGTTGTTGGTCGCTTCTTTTGGAATTGCGAACACGATGATCATGTCGATCCTCGAACGCACTCGCGAGATCGGGATCATGAAAGCGATTGGAGCGGAGGATCGCGAGATCAAGCTGATCTTTTTTGTTGAGGCGGCGGTGATCGGGTTCTTTGGGGG
>Ga0207671_10004107_pt1 | contig 14085 bp, 6 predicted proteins | sample KBSC24metaG_FD_184352 | JGI IMG/M metagenome (GOLD analysis project Ga0207671, IMG submission 184352) | Corn rhizosphere microbial communities from Kellogg Biological Station, Michigan, USA - KBS C2-4 metaG (SPAdes) (version 2) | ecosystem: Host-associated > Plants > Roots > Rhizosphere > Soil... | reverse complement strand
CGGTGGCCAGCAGTTCCGTCACCACTCCGCGCCGTTCGGGTGGGACGAGACGGGTGGCATAGGCGGGCAGCATATAGGTGACGATGCCGCACAGCCCGGTCACCAGCCCCGTCGCGAGGTAGAGCGACGGGATGGTCGTGGCGGCCATCGTCGCGAGCGCCGCCGATTGCACGAGGAGCAGGCTGGTGGTGATGTGCCGGTTGTCGATCCTGTCGCCGAGGGGAAGGATGAAGAACATGCCGAGCGCGATGCCGATCTGGGTCAGCGTCGGCGCCAGCCCCGAAAGCCCCCGCGGGATGCCCAGGTCCTGCGCGATGTTCACCAGCAGCGGCTGGCCGTAATAATTATTGGCGACGCAGACCGCGCAGGTCATGCCGATCATCACCAGCGCGAACCGCGATAGGTCTGCCACTGCGGGCGTCCGTACGAGACCGATCGCGCCCGCTGCGGGGGTGCCAGACGTGGTCGGATGGATATTCGGGGACATCGTGTTTCTCCGGGAGGGCGCGGTGCCGCGTCCGGCGGATTGGAGGGGGCAATGGGTCGATGCGGAACATTGTCGGTCTCGCCGGGATCGGGGAGGATCTCGGCTGGGCAGCGAAATGGGGCATGCTGCGCTGGGTGAGTAGTCGCTGGTTTCGCGAATCAGTTTCTCGCCATATGAGAAGATGATGGATCGCCTGGAAGCAATGTCGCTGCTGATCGAGACGTCGGAATGCGGCAGCATGTCGGCGGCGGGGCGGAAACTGGGCATGCCCGTCGCCACGCTGAGCAGGAAGCTGGCCGAGCTCGAAGCCCATCTCGGCGTTAGGTTGCTCACCAGGTCGACGCGGCGGCTCGAGCTGACCGAGGCCGGCAGCGTCTATCTTGCCGCCAGCCGCCGCATCCTCGATCTGGTCGGAGACGCCGAGCGGGAGGCGGTGGGAGAATATGTCCTGCCCCGCGGCGAGCTGGTGCTGACCGCACCCCTCTCGTTCGGGCGCCTCCATGTTCTGCCGATCGTCACGGCGTTTCTCGCGAGCAATCCCGAGATCACCATCCGCCTGGGCCTTTCCGATCACCAGATCGACCTGGTGGGCGAGCATGTCGACCTGGCATTCCGCATCGGCGAGCTCGACGACAGCCAGCTGGTGGCCCGCCGGGTGGGAGACGTCCGCTGGGTGGTCGTCGGCAGCCCGGACTATCTGACGGCGCAGGGCGTCCCCCAAAGGCCCGAGGACGTGTTCCACATGCCGTGCGTCGGCGTCGACTATATGCAGCTGGCGGCGTGGTGGCGGTTCCGGGACGATGCGGGGAAGGGGGATCGGATACAGGCGGTCCGGCCGCGTCTCTCGGTAACGACCGCCCACGGCGCCATCGACGCGGCGGCGGCCGGCGTGGGGCTCACGCAGACCGTGCTGTACGAGGCCGCGCCCGCCATCGCTGCCGGGCAGTTGCGCATCGTCCTGTCGGCGTTCGAGGCGCGCCCGCTGCCGCTATCCATCGTCCATTCCGAACGCGGGAGGATGCCGCTGAAGACGCGCAGCTTCCTCGATTTCGCCGTGCCGCGGCTGGTCGCCGATCTCGCCGCGCTGGATGATCTCGCCGCCACTGCCGGCGTTTGACCGTACGTCCCTTGCAGATGGGTCGGGTTCGCCGGCGGGCCGTCCCGGGGCTCGACACGCTTGTCCATGATGATCACAAACGTGCCCGCAGTCTCGGCGGCGGGAACGGCGGCGCTCACCTGCCTTGAAGAACCATGGGGTGCATCGCGACGGACGCACCCGCTTACGACACCCCATCAAAGGCCTAGCGGATCTTGCGACCCTCGGCGTCCCAAACCTCGACCGGGCCCAGCGACAATGCCCGGACCCCGGGTTCGATCTTGGCGAGATCGCCGACCACCACCCAGGTCATGGACGCCGGATCGAGCAGCTGCGCGGTGCTGGTGATGGTCGCCGGCGTCAGCTTTGCATATGCATCGGGGAGCGTGGTGATCCACGCATAGGGTCGTGCGAAGCGCTCGACATATTGGAGATAACCGACCATCGCATGGCTGGTCTCGAACCGGCCGGGCAGGCCGAGCACTTCGCCCTTGGTCAACAGTTCCAATTCCCGCGTGGTGGCGGGGCGGCTGCCCCGAATGTCGTGAAGCTCCTTGTCGATCTCGTGCAGGGCTTCCGCGGTCTTGTCCGTCTGCACGCTGGTCGCCACTCCGAACGCCTGCGGGCCGCGGGCCTCCGCGACGAACGAGTTCGCGCCGTAGGTCCAGCCCTTGTCTTCGCGCAGGTTCATGTTGAGGCGCGCCGTGAATGCGCCGCCGAGGACGTCGTTCATGGCGTTGATCTCGAACTGCTGCGGGCTGGTGCCGGGCGGGAGAAGCTGACCGACCCGGAGGACCGACTGGATGGCACCGGGCTTGTCGATCAGGACCACGCGGGGCGCCGTCGCGGCCGCGAGCGCGTCGACATGCTTTGTCCCCCTGGCCCGGGCGGGCGCTTTCCAGTCATCGAAGCTGCGTTCGAGCGCCGCCTGCAACGTCGCAAGATCGGTGCCGCCGGCCGCATAGATCACGGCATTGTCCGGCCGGAACCAGCGCTCGTAGAAGGCAACCACGTCGTCCCGGGTGATGCCGCGCAGCGTCTCCGCACGCCCTGCGAGGGGGACACCATAAGCGTGGTGGTCGCCATAGAGCAGATGCGTGAAGGTCCGCTGGGCGACGTCGCTCGGCTCCGCCAGCGACTGGGACAGGCCGGAAAGGTTGAGCGCGCGATCCGCCTCGAGGTCCGAGGCGCGGAAGGCCGGGCGGCGGATCTCGTCCGCCCAGAGCGCAACCGACTCCGCAAGGTTGCGCGGCAGTGCGGACAGCATGAAGCTGGTCGTATCCACGTCGAGCGACGCATAGGCCCGGACACCCAGCAGCGCCTGCTTCTCGGCAAGCTGCTGGCTCGTCAGCGTTGCCGTGCCTTCGTCCATGAGGCCCATGGTGAAGCCGCCAAGGCCCGGCTTGGAGCCTTGCTCTGCGGCCTGGCCTGCATCGAAGACCATCGTCATGTCGATCGTGGGAGCACCCGGTCGTGCCGCGAACAGCACCCGGATCCCGTTGGACAATCGCGTCTCCTGGAGCGCGGGCAGCTTGAGCGCCGGCGACGGCGCCAGTGGGGGCAGCTTGGTGCGGTCGGCGCCATCGGCGATGGCCTTGTGGTCCCCAAAGGGCAGCACGGTCAGCTGATAGCCGGGCCTGGACAGCCAGTCGCCGGCCACGACGCGAACCTGTGGCGCGGTCTGCGCCTGCAGGCGCTGCTCCTCCACTGCATATTGGCCAGGGTTGCCGGTGAAGACGGTGCTGTCGGCCAGCGCCATCGCCTTGACGTAGATGGATTCCATCGCGCGGGCGCTGTCGGCATAGGCGCTGGCCTTCACGCGGGCGAGCTCGCCTGCCGACGGCCCCTGCGCCTTGAAGCCGTCCAGCACCTCCTTCACCGCGGCTTCCGCCGCTGCCCGGTCGACGCCGGGCTTGAGGCGCACGTCGATCGAGAAGATGCCCGCAACGGCATATCCGGCGTAGCTCGCCGAGGCATAGGTGGCGAGCTGCTTCTGCTGCACCAGCACCTGGTAGAGGCGGGAGGTTTTGCCCCGGCCCAGGGCCTGTGCCGCGATCTGGAGCGCAGGCGCTTCCGGCGTCCCGCGCCCGGGCACCGCCCAGGCCCAGGCGATGGCCGTCTGGGGTACATTGTCCTGCATCGTCTCGCGGCGATCGCGCGCCAGCACCGGCACCCAGGCGGTGGTGCGGCTGACCGGCGCGCCGGCGGGCACGCTGCCAAAATACTTCTGCATCAGCGTCTTGGCCTGCTCCACGGAAACATCGCCGGTGAGCGAGACGACGGCATTGGTCGCACCGTAATAGTCGGCGAACCAGCCCTTCACGTCGTCGAGCGTGGCGGCGTTCAGGTCCTCCATCGATCCGATCGTGGGATGGTGATAGGGATGCCCCTCGGGGAACAGCGCGGCTGCCTGGCGCGGGTCCATCAGTGCATAGGGCGTGTTCTCGCGCGTGCGCTTCTCGTTCTGGACGACCTTGCGCTGCTCGTCGAGCTTTGCCTGGCTGATCGCCCCGGCCAGATATCCCATCCGGTCCGACTCCAGCCACAGGACGCGTTCCAGTCCGCCGGTGGGCACGATCTCGTAATAATAGGTCTGGTCCAGCGAAGTCGCACCGTTGACCCCGGAGACGCCGATCTCCTGCAGGGGCGGCATATACTCCTTGTCATGGTGTTCGGAGCCGTTGAACATCAGATGCTCGAAGAGATGCGCGAAGCCGGATTTGCCGGCAGGCTCGTTCATCGAGCCCACATGATACCAGACGGACACCGCCACCTTGGGCGTGCTGTGGTCCTCATGGACGACCACGCGCAGGCCGTTGGCCAGGGTGAAGCTCTGGTAGGGGATCGTTTCCTGCGCCATGGCGGGCGTCGCGAACGCGAGCGCCAGACAAGCTGCCGAGCGAAGTAGCACGGTGCGGGGCATGGGGAGTCCTTGTCGAAGGATGGCGCCAGCGCCTGCGGAGCGCCGGCAAAGGTGAGGCGGTTTTCAGAAAATGACGGCGCCGCCGATCTTGAACTTGCGCCCGCCGAGATAGGTCGCGCGCGTGTAGGTGCCGGCGATCAGCTGCTGCACGTCGGGGGTGGCGGTGCCCTTCAGCAGGTCGGACCCCTCCAGATAGAGGCGATATTTGCGCGTTCGCGGATCAAGATAATATTCGGCACGCAGGTCCAGCGTCCGCACGCCATTGTCATAGACCGAGAGGCCGCGAGGAATGAAGTTGTTGAGCGCCCTGGTCTGGAAGCTGTAGGCCAGCGTGCCGTCGAACCCATATTTGTTGTAGGTAAGCGCGACGGTGCCCGAATGCTTGGGTTGCTGGTTGAACGGCAGGCCGGAGAATTCGTAGACGCCGTTTTGGCCGGCCGGCGCATAGGCCCAGTTATATTGCTGCCAGCGCTTGCTGTGCGTGTAGGTATAGTTGGCGATCACGCCGAGGCCGCCAAGCGCGCCCGGCAGGAACTCGAATTGTCGCTCGAAGCGGGTATCGATGCCCCAGATGGTCGCGGGATGGCTGGTGTTGATCGGCGACGCGCCGTTGATGAAGTAGTTCTCCGGGTGTGCGGGATCGAAATAGGGCGGGCCCTGGAAATAGGGGTGATCCGGGAGCGTCACATTGGCCAGGTTCGCCGGGCCGTTGGTCTGGTTGGCCTGCAGCAGATTGTTGATCCGCTTGTAGAATCCGGCCAACTTGATGATGCCGATCTTGTGATAATATTCGGCGCTCAGATCGAAGTTGTGCGTGGTCGCCTGCTTGAGATTGGGGTTGCCGGAGTTGATCTGCAGGATGGGCTTCACGCCCTCCGGCCCGGGCACCGCTATGTTCATCAACGTGATCCGGGTCAGCTGCGAGAGATCGTTGATCTGTGGCCGGGCGACGGAAAGGAAATAGCCGCCGCGAAAGATGAGGTTGTCCGACTGGCGGTAGTTGAACAGCACGCGGGGCAGGAAATCCTCGGATTTGGCCGTCTCGGTCACCAGCTTGCTGAACTGGTTCTGGAAATTCAGGTCGACGCCGAAACCGCCCCCGTCCTGCGGCAGGATCGGGCCGATATAGGTCGGGAAGAGCAGATTGGACGCGCTGAGATCGGTGCGGTTGTAGCGGACGCCCCCGATGATCTCGAGCTTGCCGAACTGTAGCCGGGTCTGAACATAGGCGGCATAATTGTCCTCCTGCGTGCCCTGGCGATCCTGACCCTCGACGGGTGCGATCGGCGCCAGCGTCAGTTGCCCGCTCTTGGCGATATAGTCCTGGAGGTGATCGAGGAAGCCAATCAGCGTGGCTTCGCTCATCGCCGTGAAATTGGCACCGGTCACGCCCACCCGTGTCAGGTCCGTCGGGCTGAACGGCAGGCCCAGGTCGGCAATCGAGGCGCCGCCGCCGAACTGTGTGCGCAGCAGATCGTGCTTGAATTTCGCCCGCTCGAAACGCCCGCCCAGCTGCACATAGTTGAGGAAGCCCCAGTCCATGTCCCAGCGGACGCTGGCTTCGCCGGTGTAGCGGTTGTTGCTGCCGGTGGTCGTGTCGATGCCGCCGGTGCCCTGGGTGATCGTGTAGAGCGACGGATCGTTGATCATCGCCCAGCCGGCGTCGCTCAGCATCGGGATCGGGATGGCATCCCCCGTGCGGCGGCCGAAGGGCGAGACGATGTAGCCGAGCGCCGGGTCGGTGGCGCCTGGCCGGAAATAGGCGGCAGTCGCGTCGATCGCCGGCGTTCGCAGGTCGAGCGTGGTGTTCTGGCCATGTTTCTCGCTGCCATGGGCATAGCCCGCGAGGTAGGTGAAGGTCAGCTTGCCGAGCGTGCTCTTGCCGTTGAAGCTGTAGGTGTCGGTCGTGCTCTTGCCGCCCGGATCATAGCTATATTGCTGCTCGCGTTCGAGCGCGGCGTTGCGCGGTGCAAGGCTGAGATGCAGCGCCGAGACGGCTTCGCCCCCAGGAATGTCCGAATAGGCGCTGTTGGCAGAGAACATGTCCGTCATCGAATAGGTGGCGCGGTCGGACTCGGCGTGCTGGAAGTCGAAGCGCAGATTGGTGCTTCGCCCGATCTGCCATTCTGCCGACAGGGTAGCCGCGACGGTCGACTGCTTCACGTGATTGAAACTGGCCTGCAGCTGGGAGACGTACGCGCCGTCGTCGCCGGGCCTGAACGGAAAGTTGGCGCGTGGATCCACCGCCTCCCTTGTCGTCAGCGTGGGCTTTCCGTTCGCCGCATTGGGCAGGAAGGCCCCGAATTCGGTAACCGTGCCGTAAGAGATGTTGCGCACCGAGTTGCGGCGATACTGGACCGAAGCGCTGAGGCCGAAATTGTCCTGCGCGCCGAAACGGCCGGCGACCGTTCCCGAGACGAGCGCATCATGGCTGAAATCCTTGGCGCTCAGGCCGCCCTCCAGCTGGACGCCGGCATAGCGGTGGGGACGATTGAGCGGCGAAAGCGTCTCGATCTCGATCAGGCCGCCGGTGCCTGCGCTATCCTGGCTCGGCAGCAGGCTTTTGCTGATCGTGATCTTGCTGACCGAATCCGCCAGGAGGTTGCTGAGATCCGCGGAACGGCCGCTGCCGTTGCCCACGGGCAGCTGCAAGCCGTTGAGCTTCACATTGTTCATGTCCGGATCGAGGCCGCGGACGATGACATTGGTGCCGTCGCCGGTCACGCCGTCGCGCTGGAAGGAGACGCCGGCGGTGCGCCGCAGCGCGTCCGAAAAGGTGGTGCCGGTAAAATTGCCGAGATCGTCGGCGGAGACGACTTCGGAATTATTCTCCGCGCTACGCTGCAGGTTGAGCGCGTTGGCGCGCGCGCTGCGCGTGCCGTAGACGACGATCTGGATGCCGTCGGCGGTGAGCCCCTCGCTCAACGCCAGATCGAGCGTGCTGACGCCGCCTCCCACGGAAACCGTCTGGGTTCGCGTTTCGAAGCCGAGAAAGGCGATCTCGACGGTATAGGCCCCGGGCGCCAGATCGTCGAAGCGGAAGTCGCCATTGTCGTCAGCGGTGGTCGACTGGCCGGTCTCCACGATGCGGACCAGTGCGCCGGCCAGCGAACGCCCGCCCTGGTCGCGCGTCAGGTGCCCCGAAATGCTTCCCTTGGTGCCGCTGCGGTTCTGCCCCGCCGGCGGCGCGACGACATAGGATCCGCCCGTGGTGAGGGTGAGAGCGAGCCCCGATCCCTGGAGCAGCGTGTAATAGGCGTCCCGCGCGCTGTATTCGCCATGCAGCGCGGGCGCGTTGCGACCACGCAGTGTGGCGCCATCGAACACGACATTCGTCGTCGTGCGCGCGGCTACCGAACGGAGCGCAGTTTCCAGCGGCTGCGCCGGCATGTCGAAACTATAGCGGGTCTGCGCTTGCGCGACCGGAATAACGGCGAGGCAGCAACTCGCTGCGAGAAATGCAGGCACCTGTCTGGATGGCATGGTCAGTCCCCCCGGGAGCGCGACCCTGTTCGCTGTCTCCCCATGGAACTAGACGATGCTGCAGCGCGGAACCGACATGCCCACGACACAAAAATGTCATTGCGTGAAATTTAGCGCATGATCCGCAAAGCCTGGGCGTCCTGGGCGACATGAAGGCCATGCAGCGTCGCAACCGCGCGCGCGAACTCGCCGGTATCGTTGGTCGCGAACACGCCCGAGACCTTCAGCGAGGCAATGCCGGGATCGGCAACGATGAGGCGAGGACCGCCATATCGGTTCATCTCTGCAACGGCCTCCGAAAGCGGTGTGTCCGAAAAGAACGCCTGGCCCCGCCGCCAGGCCGTCGCCGCTTCGGCAGGCTGCGTGTCGATCCGGACCGGCGCTTCCGCTACGGCGCGCAGCCTTTCCCCCGGAGCGAGGTAGGTGGGAGCGGGACCGCCCTGCGTCGAGCGCATATCGGTCACTGCGACCTTGCCATGCAGGAGCGTGACCGTGACGGTATTGCCATCCCGCCGCACGACGAAGCTCGTGCCCACGGCGCGGATCTGCTTGTCGCCCGCGCGGACGAGAAACGGCCGCGCCACATTGTGCGCGACCTCGAACATCGCCTCGCCGCGGTCGAGCTGCACCAGCCGTTCGCGCTTGCTGTACCGAACCTCCACGCTGCTGTCCGTGTTCAGTGCGATGCGGCTGCCATCCTCGAGCGTTGCGACCTTCTGCTCGCCGATGCGGGTAGAGTAGGCGGCAGGACGCAGGATCCACAGCAGCGTGGCGACTGCCACCGCAACCAGCAACACGGCTGCCATCGCGTAAAGCGGCGTGCGCTGCGTTTGTTTCCGCACGGGGGCGGAGGCGGATCGTCGCGAGTCGGACATCTGGGGCAGCTCCGCCCAGATGTCCGTTGCGCGTTCGAATGCCTTCTGATGCGCAGGGTCTGCCCGAAGCCACTCCCGGAAGGCGGCCTCGCGTTCCGGCGTCCGCGCGTCCCCCTGCAGCCGCGCGAGCCAGACCGCAGCCTCGGCCGCGGCGCGCGTGTCGAGCCGCGTCACCATCCCTCCATCCACTGCATCAGTTGCAGCGTCGCACGGGCGACCTGCTTCTCGACCGCGGCCACACTCATCCCCTCGTCCGCTGCGATTTCTGCATAGGTGGCATCGTCTAGACGCCGCCGCAGAAGAATTCGACGGGTGCGTTCGGGAAGCAGCTCCAGACCGGCGCGGGCATGGTCCAGACGGGCTTGTTGCTCGAGGATTTGCGCGGGATCCGGGGCGCCGTCGGCGATGTTGAGGAGGTCATTGGCGGGGGAAAAGGGCGCCCGCGCATCGCGACGGTGGCGATCGATCGACAGGTTGACCGCTGCAGTGACGAGCAGCGCCTCGCGAGACCGAGCGCGTTGTGCGCGCTCATATCGCTCGATCCTGAGAAAGGCCTCCTGCACCAACTCGTCGGCATCCTGCTCCGGTACCCCGCGGCGGAGAACCGCGCGCCTCGCCTTTGCCAGCATGTCCGCGAGATCGGGCACGCCTCGGCTCCCTAGCTAGATGCGCAAGGTTGGGGAATCCGACAAGCTTCCGGGGCGAAAGAATGTACGTTCATCGCGTCAGCTTGAGGCAGCTTGCCCTTCTTCTCAAGGGCGCATGCAGCGGAACGTGGAATAACGCGGGACAGGCACGGGCGAAGAATTGAGGGTGCTCCGGTTTCTCATTTAGCTCGGGCGTGAGCATCCGGCGTTCGTTCGGCGGCGATCTTGGCCGCGGCGGCAGCATATTCGACCGGCCTCAGCCGGCCAAGCGATGTGTGAGGACCGCGCTCGTCATAGTCCAGACGCCAGGCCCCGATCTTGGCCCGGGCATCGGCCAGCGCCAGAAATCAGTGCGCGTTCAGGCACTCGCCGCGCAAGCGACCATCAAACGGTTCCGCGAAGGCGTTGTCGGTGGGTTTGCCCGGCCGGCTGAAGTCCAGCGTGACGTCGTTCTCCTATGCCCAGCCGCCGTACACCTTGTTCCAGCGATCGAAGGTCTGCTCCGAGATCCTCATCCGAGGGATCACCTCGGTGACCGGCGCGCCCGTCTCCGCCTGCTTCAGTGCGAACGCGATCCGCTATTCTGTGTACCGCGATTCTTCACGTCCCAGCGACTGGCCAAAAGGCTTCAAAGGGCCGGGAAACTCTCGCTCAAAATGGGCCAAAAGACAGGGGGGACGTCAAAGCAGGATGCAGAGTGGTCGCTATTTTCGCTCGTTCGTATCGTTGCGCGCGCGGCTGTCCTGCTCCCACAGCGGCTTCGCCATGGTCGCGAACGCCTCCGGCGGCGCCTTCGCGACGGCGCGGTCATAGGTCAGCAGCCCGTTGATCTCGCCCTCGACATCGGTCGTCTGGGTGTAGACCGAGGCGCTGAGGCCATGGACCCTGGCCTGTCGGACAATCTCCTCGAACTTGCGCCGGTAGCGGGCGAGATAGTCGGTGGAGTCGTTGGTCACCTGGTAGCTCCAGCGCTTGTCGTTCCGCCACAGATGGCCCTCGATCGGCTGGCCGACCCCGCCATATTCGCCGATGACAATCGCGCGCTCGCTCTGCCGCGTGGGGACATGGGGCACGTCCTCGTAGGTGTGGATGTCGAACACGTCCGAGGCGCTCGCCGCGACGTCCAGCCAGCCGCTATCGGCATTTACCAGCCGGCTGGGGTCCATGCCCTTCACGAAGCGGGCGAGGGTGGCGGAGTCATACTGGCCCCAGCCTTCGTTGTTGACCACCCACAGCACGATCGAGGGGAAGGCGCGCAGATGGCCGATCATCCGCGACAGCTCGACCTGTTGCTGCGCCATCACGTCCGACGACAGCACGGCCTGGCTCTGGCTGGCGCCGGTGACGAACTGGTCCTCGCCGCCGCCCGAGGGCATGTCCTGCCAGATCAGCATGCCCAGGTGATCGGCGTCGTAATAATAGCGCGCCGGCTCGACCTTGATGTGCTTGCGGACCATGTTGAAGCCCGCCTTTTTCAGGAACTCCAGATCATAGCGCATCGCGACTTCGCTGGGCGGCGTGAGCAGCCCATCGGGCCACCAGCCCTGATCGAGCACGCCGTTCTGGAAATAGGGCTTGTTGTTGAGCAGCAGCGCGGGCTGGCCGGGGACGGTACCCGGGCCGACCGAGATCTTGCGCATCGCGAAATAGGCATTCACCCGGTCGCGCGGCGCGCCGGTCACTTCGGCAGCGGCATAGGTGTCCACCTCACCCTTGGTGAAGCGGGCATCATAGGCGCGGCGATCGCGTTCGGGCTGGCCGGCATACGGGTCGCGCACCGTCACCAGTTCGGCGACGAGATCGTAGAGAAACGGATCTTCGGGCGACCAGAGATGCGCGCCGGGCACAGCGATGCTGGCCCGGCGATTGGCGCGCACGATCGTCGATGCGATCGTCCTGCCGCCCGAGCGGATGCTGAGCCGCACCGCATCGGTATTCGCCGCGCTGGCGCTAAGCGCGACATCGACGTCGACCTTGCCGGTATCGATGTTGGGCGTGGCACGGATGTCGTCGATGTGGAGCGCGGGAACGGGTTCGAGCCACACCGTCTGCCAGATGCCGCTCACCGCTGTGTACCAGATGCCGTCGGGCGAGAGGATCTGCTTGCCGCGCGGCTGGCTGCCGGCGCTGGTCGGATCGGCGACCTGCACCACCAGGTCGTTGGCGCCGGGCTTCAGGAACGGGGTGATGTCGAAGCCGAAGCTGTCGAACCCGCCCTGGTGCGCGCCGACGATCGCGCCGTTCACCCAGATGCGCGCGTCGTGATCGACCGCGCCGAAGTTGAGCATCACATGCTCCCCGGCCCAGTCCTTGGGCACGGTGAAGCTGCGGCGATACCAGATGCGATCGTCCGGGGTGACCTTGCGCGCGACCCGAGACAGCCGCGATTCGACGGGGAATGGGACGAGGATCTGCCCGTCCATCCGCACCGGCTGCGGCGCCGCGGCGGGGGCGATCGCATAGTCCCACAGGCCGTTGAGGTTCTGCCATTCCGTGCGCTGGAATTGCGGCCGCGGATAGGTCCGCCAGGCATTGTCGGGCGTCACCGCCTTGCCCCAGCGCGTGGTAATGGCGCCGGTATAGACCGCATCGGAGCGCGGGGCCGATGCCTGCTGGGCGGCGACGGATGCGGGCAGGGCCGCCAAGGCGAGGGCGTAGATCAGGCTGCGCATAAGGCGGCTCCTCAAGGGCGGGAGAGCGAGGGCGGGGCGTCGGCGGGGCTGCTGCCCCAGGCGGTGTTGGGCTTGGGGCCCATGATCAGCATCAGCTGCGCGCCGTTCGCGACATCGGCATGGCGGAACCAGGGCCTGGTCCAGGGGCGGCCGTTCAGCGTCGCCGACTGGATGTAGCGATTGGCGGCCGAGTTGTTACGGGCCACGATCTCCAGCACCTTGCCGTTGCCCATCTTCAGCGTCGACCGGTCGAAGATCGGGCTGCCCAGCACATAGACGTCGCTCGACGGATCTACCGGATAGAAGCCCAGCGCGCTCATCACATACCAGGACGAAGTCGCGCCCTGATCGTCCATGCCGGGATAGCCATAGCCACTCGCGTCGCTGCCATAGAGCTGGTCGAGCACCTGGCGGACCAGCGCCTGCGTCTTCCAGGGCTGGCCGCTCCAGGCGTAGAGATAGGGGGCGTGCTGGTCGGGCTGATTACCCTGGACGAACTGGCCGATCACGCCGGTGCAGTCGCGGCAGATGCCCTTGGGGGCATAGGGCGTCGCGAAGAACGCATCGAGCTTGGCGTTGAACGCGGCGCGGCCGCCGAGCTCGGCGATCATCCCCTGCACGTCCTGCGGCGCGAGCCACAGCGTCGACCAGCCCGAGGCCTCCTTCATCATGAAGTTGTAATAGGGCTCGGCCGGATCGAAGGGCGTGATCCACTTGCCGTCGGCGGTGCGGCCGCGGACGAAGCCGATCGCGGGATCGAAGACGTTGCGATAGTTCAGCGCGCGCTTGCCGAAACGCGCCGCATCCTCCTTGTGGCCGAGCCGCGCGGCAAGATCGGCCATCGCGGCATCGTCCCAGGCATATTCCAGCGTCGTGGCGGCGCCGGCCTTGCCCCCGGCATAAGGCGGGCTGGGATTGCCCGGCGGGATCTCGTCGGCGATCCAGCCCTGCCGGTCATACTCCGCCAGATAGTCGCGCGGCCCCTTGGGGTCGGTGGCGTTCCGGCGGAGATATTCGTACGCGGCCGCATAGTCGAAGGCGATGCCGCGCTTCATTGCGCCCAGGTACAGGAACACAGCATTGTCGCCGTGGAACGAGGTGTTCATGAAGCCGCGTTCGCGCGCCATGTCGAGCTCGGAGCGCAGGATGTACCGCACTACCTCGGGCTCCATCAGCTCCAGCAGGACGATCTGGTTGCGGCCGGTATCCCAGAAGGGCACCGGGCCGTAGCGGTCATAGGCGGCGGTCTGCACCTGGCCCTTGGTGTCGGTGAACCGCTCGCCCTTGCGTGCGACCAGCCGCGGGCTGGCGAAGGACTGGAACAGCGTCGAGTAGAACAGCATCTGCTGCTTGGGCGTGCCGCCGCTCACCTGCACGCGGTCGAGCAGCCCGGCCCACGCCGCGCGTGCCTTGGCCCGCACGGCGTCGAAACCCCATCCCGGATTCTCGGCACGCAGCCGCTGTTCGGCCTCGGGATAGCTGGTGCCGTGCGCGATCTTGACCAGGACGGTCTCGCCCTTGCGGGTGGCGAAATCGAGATAGGCGCCGGCGAATTGGCCCTCGATCCGGTCGGCGCCGGGCTGCACGTCCTTGTCGCCGATGCCATAGCCGCGGTTGGTGCCGGGCGCCTTGCGGAAGGTGCCGTGGGTGGCGAAGGGCTTGGAGAATTCGGCGACGAAGTAGCGCCCGTCGCGCACATCCTCCTCGCGCGGCCCCGCTGCCATGCCGCGCACGAGACGATCGCCGACGATCTCCACCGTGCCGCCGCGTCCCGACAGATTGAGGATCAGGTGCGCGCGCTTCGTCTCGGGGAAGGTGAACCGCATCAGGCTGGTCCACTGCGTCGCGGTCAGCTCGGCCCTGGTCTGGAAGCTGTTGAGGAAGACCGAATAGTAACCGGGC
>Ga0207671_10004106_pt1 | contig 14086 bp, 15 predicted proteins | sample KBSC24metaG_FD_184352 | JGI IMG/M metagenome (GOLD analysis project Ga0207671, IMG submission 184352) | Corn rhizosphere microbial communities from Kellogg Biological Station, Michigan, USA - KBS C2-4 metaG (SPAdes) (version 2) | ecosystem: Host-associated > Plants > Roots > Rhizosphere > Soil... | reverse complement strand
CCTCCGTCAACATCGGCTTCACCTGGTACCCCGACCAGCTGCGCGTCCGCGTCCGCAACGACGGCAAAGGCTTCGACACTGAGGCGACGCTGCAGTCCGCGCCCAGCGGCGGTCTCGGCCTCCAGAACATCCGCAACCGCGCCCGTCTCACCGGCGGCGCCGGCATCATCGTCAGTACTCCCGGCGAGGGGACGACCGTGACGGTGATGATGCCGTATGGGTGATCCGGCCGCTCCCCGGTTGGCCCACCACTGGCTCAGTTGGCTCACAGACAGCTACTTTCACAGACCAGGCGCCAGCATACAAGAAAACCATTAATCGCGCGTTATACTCTAAATAAAATCCAATCCAAATGAGACACCTTTTATCCGTCCTTTTCCTGCTGGTATTCAGTATCGTCGCCAATGCCGCCGAAAAATATGGTTATGGCAAACTTACTTTTACTGACGGAACATCACGTGTTGGCCTGGTCGAAACCGCTCTGGACAATGATTATGTTCGCTTTAAATCCGCTGAAGGTGCCGAGCCCGAAAAAATACCATCGGAAAAGCTCAAAGGCATCGCTTATCTCAAAGATGATAAGAAAACCCCGTTGGTAGAATACGACTACATCAAAGTATATCTTGGCTGGGGGCAAAAACGCATCAGCGATTATGCCTGGTTCCAGGTCGTCGAACGCGGCATCGCCACACTGTATGTAAGATCCACCACCATGCGGGGCTCTATTTACAACACCACCACTGCGGGTTTCCTGGATTATTTTGTTATTCGTGACGGTGAACCTGCCGCTAAAATGATCGCCAATGTCTCCTCATTCAACAACAATCAAACTTTCCGCGCAAAAGCGCCTCTGTATTTCTCCGACTATCCCGAATTGGCAGAAAAGATCAAGTCGAAAGAATATACATGGAAAGACCTTATCCCTGTCGTAAGAGAATATAACAAATGGGCAGAGGCGAATAAGAAATGACGGCGGCCGCCCGCCGCGCGAACAGACCTCCCCCAGGCGGTGCCGGCATCAAAATAATTCCTTACCTTGAAAAGACATTGTTGCACCTAACGCCACCCGGATGAAAGTGAAAAGCCCGGCGCCAGCCGCTAATCTTACAGCATACGTAGACAGGATACTGGTCATCGAAGATCACCGCATCACCAGTCCCTTCTCCCTGCCGCTTTTTGCCAACGGCTCCCCCACCCTGGTCTTCAGCTCGGCAAAGGGCACTTTAAAAAAAGAGTCCACCACCAATCTAACCCTCTTCGGGCAAACCATTCTTCCCGAAACCCTCACCTTCACCGAAGACTTCACCCTCATCGCCTATTTTTTCAAACCCTATGCATTAGGCGCTCTCTTCAATATAACGGCGTTGGAATTGACCGACAAGCCCGTCGATGGAAATTTACTACTGCCCCAAAAAACTACCCGGCTGCAGGAACAATTATTGAATGCCTTTTCGACGGAAACAAGGCTTACTATATTGGATAGCTATATCGCCGGCCTGATCGCCCATTCCAAAGACGATTGCGCGAAGATGCGGTATGCCGCGGACAGACTCGCCGCCGACAGCTCGGCGGAAGTTTTGTCCTCGGTGGTAAAAGAGCTTTATATGACAACGAGGACCTTTCAACGACAGTTTGAGAAAAACATCGGCCTCTCGCCCAATCTCTACAGACGTATCTGTCAATTCAATTCAGCCTTTCAGCAGCTGAACAGCAGGGGGTACCATAAATTGTCGGACATAGCGCTTCGCAACGGCTATGCGGATCAAAGCCACTATATCCGCTCGTTCAAAGAGTTTACGAATATTACCCCAAAAGAATATCTCAATTTCGGTTCGGAATCCTAAATCAAAAATGTCGCTTTTATTCTATTCTGGCGCCCCGGCAGCCCCTAGCTTTGTCCTATCATTACAAAGTAAAACACAAAAAAATGTCAAAACAGCTCTATCCTTGTTTATGGTTTGACGGACAAGCCAAAGCGGCAGCCACCTTCTACTGCTCGATCTTCAAAAACGCCAAGATCACCGCGGAGAACCCCATCGTCGTCAATTTTGAATTGAATGGGACAAAATTCATGGCCCTCAACGGAGGCCCCAAATACAAGCCTACTCCTGCCAACTCCTACGTCATAGAATGCGAGACCCAGCAAGAGATCGATCATTACTGGGAAAAGTTGGGCGAAGGCGGCCGCTATGACCAATGCGGATGGCTGGATGACAAATTCGGGTTCTCCTGGCAGGTGGTGCCTGCAATCCTCCACCAGCTGATGGCCGATCCGGATAAGGCGCCGCGCGTGATCCAGGCGTTCATGAAGATGTCAAAATTCGACATTCAAACCTTACTCGACGCATAGAGGCCAAGCCGGCCTGGCCACCGCGAACACCGGCCGCGCCGGGATCATAACGGCCTCATCGATCAACCCTGAGATATGTTTGAATGCCTTAGGGTTGGTTTTTTAGGCCGTTTTTGCTTTCTCGCCAGGCGCCTCTTCACCGCCCGCCGCCGGAACACCCCTCACCGCGCGTGCGAATGCCCGCCGCCGGAACGCCCCCAACGCTCCCGCACATACGCATACGCCTTCTTCTCCTGTTCCGTCTTAGGCTTCGCCAGCGCCAGATACCGCCGGTAATACTGCCGCGCCAGCGCCACATTGTGCAGCTCGCTCTCGCAGATACGCCCGCAATTGTACAAGGTGACGGGATCTTTAAACAAATAATAACTCGTATCGCAGCTCGCCAGCGCCTGACGGTAATCCTTCAGCGCCTCATAATTATCGCCCAGCGCATCATAATACCACTCCGCCGTATTCGAAATAGCCTTCGCCAAAGCCAGACGCAACAGCTCATTACTCCGGGGATGATCCTTCAGCTTAGCATAGGCCCGCGCCTCATAATAATAAACAGACTCCAGCTCCAACCCCATCCCCAGCATATGATCGCAGATGCGGATACAGTCCGGGTATTGTTTCAGGTTATAATACGACAGCGCCAGCCAGGTCAGCGACACTACCGAAGGGTCCTCCATCCGCACCAGCCTCTCGCCCGGCGTCAGCACCGCCGCGTAGTCCTGCGCCAGATAGGCGCTTCGCACCCGCAATTTCAACAAAGCGACATTCAGCGAATCGGAAATGAGGGCATAGTCAACGATGGTATCCGCCCGCGCATTTTCCTTTTTATCGATCAGCACATCCGCCAGCCCGGCCACGGTCTTCATGTCTCCCGGCGCCATCGCATAGGCGCTATCGAAATATACCAGCGCGCTGTCCGGCTTATTCTTCCGCCGCCAGCACTCGGCCACGGTCCGCCACCATAGCGCCCTCGCGGGTTGCAGCCGCAACAACCGCTGCGCATACCCGAGGGCCTCGCCGCCGCCCGGCTCACCCTGCTCCAGCCGCACCAGGTAGTGCAGCGCGGAAACAGCGGCGGAATCCAGGCTCAGCATCCGCCGGAAACATTGGCCCGCCGCCCGGCTCTTATCGCTCATATAATAGGCATAGCCCGCCCATCCCAGCACTGCCTCATTCCCCGAGTCGGCCTGCAGCGCCGGCGACAGATACTCTATGGCTTCGGTAAATTCCTGGTTCTGGAAATAATCCATGACCCGCGATTTGTTAACAGGGTCGGGCTGACGCGCCCCTGCAAGGATATTGGCCGGGAAAGCCCCTGCAACGGTCTGCGGTGACGCATCACTGGGTTGCGCCGAAACGGAAAGGGGCCCGGTCGCAGCCGCAGCCCAAAATCCCAAAAAGACAAGGAATAAATTCTTCATAGCATTCAGTAGTTCAATGGTCTGTTAAACCCCCTGTGATGCACTAGCTGCAAAAATCCATAAAAATCGCCGGACGCTCCCCGCATCGTCCCATCCCCCCGGCATCCCTCATACCCCCCGGCATACCGGCATCCCCCATACCCCCGGTATACCCCAAAATAGGGTGTTTCCACCCTTTCAGAAATTCCGTCTAATTGATACATTCGCACTAAACCACACAACTCCATGGCAACCGTTAACACCCCCGCTCTTCCCGCCCTCAAGGCGAGCGCCAATACCAACAATACCGCCATACTCAAGGTCTACGTCAATAATGACGACGCCACCATCGTATGGAAATATCCCAAGCCCATCCCCAATTGCTGGGGATTCGCCATCTACCGCAAACGCAAAGGCGAGACGGACGCCGACGCCGAGCCGCTGTTCACCAGCGTAGGCTTCCAGGACGACCCGCACACCGCCTTCGAAACACGGCCCAGCACAGAATGGCCCATTCAGAAATATATGTGGATCGATTACTTCGTCAACGCCGGAGACGAGGTCTCCTATCGCGTCGTGCCGATGATCGGGAACCCCGCCGGCGTAAGCGGCAAGACCACGAAAAGCGGCAAACCCGCCCCCAAAGGCACGGTTGCAGCCGCCGGTACAGGCACGATCACCCTTACCAAGGCATCCGACCTCGCCACGCCCTGGAGCGAAATGGTCAAGGTGGGCGACAACGGCGGCATCGAAGCCTATTTCAATCGCGGGCTCGTGTCCTCGCAGTTCCTGGCGAAAAGACTGAATAATATCCCAAAGAACGAACGCGCCAAAACCCTCAAGAGCAATCTCGCCGATCCCAAGTCCACCATCCGCACCTTCATGGGCGGCAATCTCCTCGTAGCGCTCACCAATCTTCTGGATGAGGTCGCGGGCGACACCAGCCTGCAGTTGTTCGCCGCCCTCTACGAACTGGACGAGTTCTCGCTCATCGCCGGTCTCAACAAGATAGGCAAACGCGCCAACGTCATCCTTGCCAACGGCGCCTTTGGTTCAGGCAAACCCGACCCCCAGGCAGCACACGCCAAACTTTTAACAAAGGTGAATGTCACCCGCCGTATAGTTTCTACCCCTCACTTCGCCCATAATAAATTCATCGTCGTCACAAAAAATGGCGCGCCCATAAAGGTCTTCACGGGCAGCACCAACTGGACCATGAACGGAGTCTTCACCCAGATAAACAACGCAGTGGTCCTGCACGACGCGGACGTCGTCAAATATTATATGGACGAATGGAACGCCATCAAGGCAGATTGTGATAAGAACGGCAAGGGCCTCTATGGCAAGACCTATCTCACCCACAACAGCACCGCCAAGACCAACAACGACAAGTCGATCACCACCTTCTTCACTCCGGTGCCCAAGGCGCCCGTCCCCATCGACATGGCCGCCGCGACAAAATATATCCAGGCGGCAAAACACGGCATCCTCTTCCTGATGTTCAAACCCGGCGTGGAAGGAAAAAGCCTGATGCTATACGACGTCATCGAGAAGATGGCAAAAAATAAAAAGCTCCTGGTGAATGGCGTCGTCAATGGAGACCCGGGTGGCGCAAAAACCCCCACCATCTCCTTCCTCACGCACAACAAATACGAAGAAGGCGACCTCGACGTTGTATTACCCGCAGCTATAAACGAAGACTTCCAGTTCTGGCAGGATGAGGTCGCCAAACAGAACGTCACCATCCATAGCAAGGCCATCGTCATCGACCCCTTCTCCGACAACCCCGTCCTCATCACCGGCTCTCACAACATGGGGAACAAAGCCAGCAACTCCAATGACGACAACCTCAACATCATCCTCGGCAACAAAGCCCTCTCCCAGGCCTACGCCATCAACATGATGGGCGTATATCATCACTACCGCTGGCGCTTCTACCGCAGCAAAAAGACCGCTGCCCCCAAATGGGACGGCAACATCAAATCCGACGAATGGCAGAAATGGTATACTACCGGCGAGAAGGCGACGGAGATAACTTTCTGGTTGGGCGGGAAATAAATGAACGGCAAGCTCTTCGGGCCGGGATCTTATCGGTCCCGGCCTTTTTCTGGTCCTCCAAAGCTTGCTCTTCTCCCGAACCTGCAGCTTTGTAAATTGCCAAAATCACAAATAAATATATATCAATACATTACAAGCGATCTATGTCCTAAGAGATATTAGTAAAGTAACCAGATTTTTTGACGTACCTTTGTAATTGGAAATGCCTTTATTGCTTTGAAGCTCTATGTGCTACATAGAAGATTATTAGAAGCCGTAGGGGCTTTTCTATTTTATCACTTATATATATACTGCTAAACAAGACGGAGAAATTCACCTAAACATCATCTCCTGATTCTACCGTTTTTGAAGAAGGCCATTAATACTTTTTAGTAAAACTAAGAAAATATCAAGGCAATGTATAATTGATCTTATCAGCAGGCATGCGCAATCGTTATGGAATATTTAAGGCTCAGCGCGTCAACCGGGACATCAGTACGGCTGCGCGTTGTATCATCAGCGGGAATCCTTTCAGGTCGATGGTTTCGCCAGCCTTGTGAGCCCCTTCTCCCGGCGCGCCCAACCCATCGAGGCAATCGAGGTAATGTGCGATATCCGAAATGTCGCCCGCTCCCCGGATGCCAGGATCACAGGCGGTCGTTTCGCCAATTCCGATGTCTTTTGTCACTTTATCTGTCACCTGCACCAGCCGAAGATTGCCGGCGGTGGGCTCCATGGCAGGCAGACCGTCCTTGAAGCTGATGCTCGAATGCGTCCCCGGGAGACTTGCCGCTACGATGGCCTGCATCTTTTGCCGGGCAGTAATCTTTTGCGCTTCGGTGAGAAACCGGAGGTCGCCGGTAACATGCGAAGCCGGCGAAATGATGTTTGTCTTTCCCACTACTTCGCCCCTGGCATCCTGCGCGTCAATCTTTATTTCGGAACCACCGACGATAAAGCCGGGGTTGAAAGTGAGATATTGTTCAGCCCCCAGTTGCTCACGGAAGGCGTTGAGGATACGTGCCGCTTCGTAAATAGCGCCGTCACCAAAGTCATTCTTGAAGATCATCGCGGAATGACCGGTCCTGGCCGTAATGTCGAGCGTCCAGTTGCTGGCGCCACGACGGGAGGCGGCCACCTGGTGAAGACCGGTAGCGGTCTCGAAGCCCAGTGCGATGTCGCAGGTCCTTGCCCTTTCGATAAAATCCTGGCGGGCGACGGCATGGGGGCTGCCCGATCGTTCTTCGTCACCCGTAAAATAGGCGATGATATTCATGTCCTGCAATTGGCCAGCGGCTTGCAGCGCCTCCAACGCGGAGATCATCACGACGTCTCCCCCTTTCATGTCGTTGACACCCTGTCCCGTGGCCATAGAGTCGTTGAGCATGGTAAATGGCCCCGCGGGCATATCGGGCTCAAAAACGGTATCGAGATGCCCAATGAGAAAAAGCTTTTTGCCTTTTTTGAGAGCACCGCCAACGTGAGTGGCGACAAGATGACCCGCACGATGCAGACTATCCGGTTGATTCACCCATTCGATGCTGAAACCTAACTTTTCCAGCCGGGCCGCATAAAGGGCACCCACCCTCTTTACTCCTTCGATATTCAGCGTGCCGCTGTTGATGTTCACCGACTCAACCAGCAAGTGCATGGCCGAGTCCAGATGGGCCTTGATATAGGCAATGGCCTTCTTTTCCGGGCCGCTCAGTTGGGCCTGGGCAGGCATAGCCATCGCGAACACTATCATTGCCAGTACAAACATCCGGTAGTGCGCAAGCATCCGGCAGCGCGCAAGCATGGCCGGGGTCTTCGGGTGGGACATCAGTTTTCTCATAGGACTAAGATACCTACGTCCTCATTGCATGCCAAAAAATATTGGCGCCTGAATATTTAATGGTTATTTTACTGCCGTCAACTTTCCGTTTGACACATAATAATGAAAAACACTAAATACTACCTGGCCGCTATTTCTGCTTATACCACCTGGGGCTTTTTCGCCCTTGTACTGAAACCTTTACACGCCTATTCCTCTCTGGACATCCTGTTCTACCGCGTATTTGGTTGCGCTCTGTTAACACTGCTCATCACACTCCTTTTCAGACGGCAAAAACTTAAAGAAACGGTTCATTTATTTAAAGCCTTGCCATTCCCAAACAAGCTCAGGGCTATTTTTCTTAATGTGGGCGGCAGCATTTTTTTAACCGCCAACTGGTTCTCATTTATTTATGTCATGAACCACATCAGTGTTAAGGCTACGTCACTGGCGTACCTGGTTTGCCCGATCATAACTACGCTGATTGCCTTTTTTATACTGCACGAAAAACTGAGCAAGCTGCAGTGGTTCGCTGTTTCATTAAGCATTGCTTCTTGTATACTGCTATCTTATGCAAATATTACGGATATGTTGTTCAGTATGATCATCGGGTTTTCTTACGCCTGTTACCTGGTAAGCCAGCGCAGAAATATGGGGTTTGATAAATTTACAGTGCTCACCTTTCACATTGTATTATCGTCCATTATCCTACTGCTGTTCTATCCCCGGTTCAGTGGTCCGGTGCCGGCCGAATTTAAGTTCTACGCCTATGTGGCTATCATTGCAATAGCCTTCACCATTATACCGCTCTTCCTGAATTTATATGCGCTCAATGGAATTGACTCATCCACCGCAGGAATGCTGTTGAATATTAATCCTATCATTGCTTTTGCATTGGCTACGCTGGTTTATCACGAGCCAATAGGTACGCTGCAAGCCGTTTCTTATATTACTATTTTTGTTTCGGTGATCTTGTTTAACGCCAATGCCATTTTTTATTCCAGGGGGAAAAAGGAACCTGCCAGTTGATCTGTAAAATAAAAAGGGCAGTGCCGAAGAACCGCCCAGATAGGTTATGTTTGACTTACCAAAGTACAATCATTGGAGATACTGGCTGCCAGAGAGCATGACCAAAGATTCCTACTCCAGTTGAAGTTGCCCACGGGTAGTTGGATCGTCTTTGATAAGGCTTATACCAATTACCGGCTCTTTGCCAAATGGACGACGCAAAAGATCTGGTTTGTCTCCCGAATGCGGGAGAACGCCGATTATCATGTCACTAAAGTCCTGGTCGACAAAACCCGGAGGCGCAAAGCCTACCGCTCCGGCGTTTTTTCAATCTGTTGTAGCTTTTTTTCAACTTCTCGCATAAACCTATCGCCCAATCCAGCCCATCTGTCATCGTACCAATCCCAGGCCTCCAAAAGTTCTTTCCGGGCACGTGGCAAAAGCTCGATCTTATAAGTCATCTACCATGCTTTTTCGCCTTACGAGTAGCTATTTCAGCTTTAATATCTGCAACCGAATACCCTTTATCTTTTCCCGAATCCCATGCTTCATACTCCTTTTCTAATTCGGAGACCAAAGCCGTGTTATTCCACCATTCAGTTTCTTCAGCTATTTCATCTTCCAGCATCATATAAATGGCTTTAATCTTTTTATCATCAGCCACCCTGATGTAGTCATATAATCTGTCTCTTATAGCTGCTGCATTCATGTTATTAGGCTTTAAACACTACCCCAAAGATAATTAATTAAAACTCATAATGAAAGCAGGGCGATTTTAAGGCAAAATGCTGATTATTAAAATATTAGACACCCACGCCCCTGAGATAGTTAATAACACAAGTCAGTCGTATTCTAAGAACCACCTCTGCCTTATAAAAAAACAAATTTTATGGCTAAAAACACCTCCACACCAGGCCCGGGCTCAAACTATCAAAAATATTTTGACCCCAAATCTTTAAAAAGCGTTGCTTCATGTGCAGGGATGATCTTTATTATCATACATCTAATAGATTACCTTTCAAACTTTGCCCTCCCACTACGGGTATTAAATTTCATGACATTGTCCTTATGCCTGATCATCACATTTTTATTTGTGGTCAACGAATTTGGTCGCACAGATGAAAAGATAGTCCTTGGCCTGGCCAATGCAGCCTTATTATTCTTTTCCGTCATCGGATTTAATTCTACCATAACAAGTAATGGATTTTCCAGCGCCAGAAATACTTCACCAGCCGATACCGCCAGGAAAATTGGAAACAGCCAAAGCAGCATTCAGCCTACAAACGCCCAATATGTTAACGCATCCCTTCTACCTCTTTTCAAATCGCGCAACTGGATGCCCCCTGCCGATCTGGAAAACCAAATCGATACATTAACAACAAACAACCGGCAGTTAAGGTCGGATGTCCGCTCCAAATCAGACTCCTTAATTCTACTCCGGCAGCTATCAGTCACCGGCGCGCCTTCCGGGATAAATCAAGCATATCTTCTTCGATACAAGGCCTGCTCCATTCGCCTGGATAGCCTTCAACTTCAAAATGAACACCTACTCAGCGAATTAAAAAGATATCAGCAGGCAGCCAACCCCGCCGCGAAAAGTCAATCCTCCCCGGTCAAAGCCAACATCGACACTGCAACCACGATGACAAAAGAAAATTATATTCAAGCATATCGGACAATGAAAGACAAATTTGAAAACGATCTGCGACGCTGTCAAAAGGAGGCCGATGAATATAGAAGCAAATACAATATCCTGATCAAACAGTCCCAAACTCTGATGGATAGAGTCAGGCCCGATGGAAATTGATCGATAGGTCAATCCCCGTTTTGCTTACAATCAAAATCGCTGTCTTATTTTTGACTGTAAATGAGGCAATTAGCTTCTCCTTCTTTCCCATCCAGCAACTTAGGATTCTTTTATCTTTTGCTAATTAAATTAGTATTTTTGTAATACTAAATCTTGACTTATGAATCAATTCGGTGGAAACTGGACGGAGGAAAAAATGGAGATAATCGTTAAGTATGCGTCAGCATATTTGAAGATCATGAATAAACAGGATTGGGTTAGGACTATTTATTTTGACGGATTTGCGGGCTCAGGCTTTATTGAAACTGATGGGTCAGAGCCAATGAAAAAAGGAACAGCCTTACGAATTCTGGATTTATCCGACCCAAAACCATTTGACATATATTATTTTGTCGAATTGGATGAAGAACATGCAACAGAATTGAATTCCAATCTTTCCAGCCATCCTTTAAGAAAAAAAATCTATATTCAGCAGGAAGATTGTAATAGAAAGTTGGTAAATCTGGCTGAATATTTGAAGAAATATAAAAATTATCGTGCTCTTGTTTATATCGATCCATATGGAATGTCGATAAGTTGGTCATCGATTGAAAGTCTGAAGGGCCTTGGCGTTGATTTATGGATTCTAGTTCCGACTGGCATGGGTGTCAACCGAATGCTTGTAAATGACGGAAAAATTTCAGATTCCTGGGTGCAGAAACTGGAGAATTTTCTTGGCTATTCGCGGGAGGAAATTATGCAGCATTTTTATAGGTCCACGACCCGGCAAACCCTGTTCGGAGAAGAAACAAATATTCAAAAAGAAAAAGATGCAGCTCTATTAGCAGGCGAATTATACAGCAGAAAACTAAAGCAAGTTTTCTCAGAAGTTTCGAAACCATATGTGATGCGAAATTCTCAAAATTCAATTATGTACCACTTTATGATGGCGGCAAACAATAAAAATGCAATTAAAATTGCGAACGACGTTATTGAACCTAAATATAAACTTTAATGGCACAATCAAGCATAGAATGGACTGAAATGACTTGGAATCCGACAACTGGCTGTAGCAAAATCTCTGCAGGTTGTAAATTCTGTTACGCAGAGGTCATGTCAAAGCGTTTGCAAGCCATGGGCCTTGAAAAATATAAAGATGGTTTTAAAATGGCCATGCATGATAGTGCGGTGAATATTCCTTACACATGGAAAGGAGCCAAGCTGGTTTTTGTAAACTCCATGAGCGATTTGTTTCACCCTGACATATCCGTAGATTTTATCCAACGGGTCTTTCATGTTATGAATGAAACACCTCAACATACTTATCAAGTCTTAACCAAAAGGGCAGAAAGACTTTTTGAAATACATCATTTATTGAACTGGTCTAGCAATATTTGGATGGGGGTTTCGGTCGAGGATGAACGTGTAATTGGTCGCATTGATTTTTTACGACGGACAAACGCGAAGACTAAATTCCTTTCTTGCGAGCCATTAATTGGCCCATTACCCAACTTATTGCTTACAAATATTGATTGGGTAATTGTAGGCGGTGAAAGCGGCAAAAAATCCAGGTCAATGAATGAAGTTTGGGTCTGGGATATCATGCAGCAATGTCGAATGCAAGAGGTGGCCTTCTTTTTTAAACAATGGGGAGGAAAGAACAAGAAAAAGGCAGGGCGCCTCTTAGGCGGCCAAATCTATGATGAGATGCCCATTCGAATTTCTGCTTGACCAAGTAGGTTCGACCATCAAACCAATTTAGTTTACCTTGCATTTGAAAATGCCTTTATGCGCTTTGAAGCGCTATGTTCTAAATAGAAGATCATTAGAAGCTGTAAAGCGGCTTGTTTAAGTGGGGCTGTCGTATCTACCACCAGCGGATATTGCAGCGAGTCGCCGGCCACATGCCGACCTCGGCTAAGTTTGTCTCTATTAGTTGATTAAAGGAACATTCTTCGGAAGAAGGTCAAAAGATGAAGTAGTTTTTCCAATTCCATTAGGCCCGGCAACAACATATATAGTAGGCATTATCTACTATATTTTATTTGCGTTCAACGATTCTGCCATCAGGCCATTCTTCATAAACTTTACCATCTTCACTAAATATAATGGGGCGTCCTTTAAAGAAGGCCTTCTCCTTTGCCCTGCGCAGAATCGAAGCCGACGCTCTTTCGAGCTCTTCCTTATTCATCTCAGAGCTGTCTTTTTCAGCCCCTCCGTAGCGTAGAAATATAGGAGTGTTTTGAGTCTGCATACTACTCAAGGATACAAATTTATTCCGTATGTTCTTAGTGGAGCATCTTCACAGCTTTAGCCAAAACGGGCTGAAAATCACCGATTTCCCTATGCCACTCCCTACTCCCTCCTCAACCCATCCAGCCGGCGCTGCAACTCCATATCATGTTCTTTCAACTTCTTTATCTCATCCTGCTGCTCTATAAGATACAGCGTCAGCTCCTCTATTTTTTTCAGCAACGCAGCCTGATTGCTGCCCAGGTCGAGACCGTTCCTGGCGACGCTGTCCGCAGAAGGAACATCCGGCAGATGATGATTGGCTTGTATGAATTTCGATACGCTGTCCAGGGCCGGCAATTGATAACCCTGCTCGAATACATAGTCCGGGAATGGATTGGTCTGTGTCACGACAACCTTTCGGGCCCCGATGGTCCCTTCCACGGCCAGCTTATTCGAGCCCGCAGAAGTAGTCCCGATAGCCAGATTGCCATTTTGATCGAGCCGCATCCTCTCGGTCATGGTCGTGGAGCCGTTGGGAGTAGTAGAAAAGATCATCCCCGCACCATGAGTGGCGGAGGTCCAGTTCTCCGTCGAATAGCCGGTGATCCACGAAGCCCGGATATTCTGCGTACCGTCGTATCCGCCAAACTGAAAATATCCGAGATTGTTGCCCGTCACGATAGGCAAAGGCGCGCTGGTGGTCCCGTTCTGATGATATACCGTCACCACGGGGTCGGCACTGCTAATGACATGGATCCTTTCGCTATTGTTATTGCCGCTGATGACCAGGCTGACGACCGGGCTGGTCATTCCGATCCCGACATTACCGGTCGACGGAAAAGTATTCTGGGCATTTACATTTGCAATGCCAGCAGTAAGGCCCAATAAAAAGAGGGAGGAAGCGATTCTCATGCTATAGGTTTTTTAAGGTATTAATAGTATATTTCTAAAGATAAGGAAAATGCCATTCCTTCGAACCAATTAAACCCAGACAATGAAAAACAATCCCCCTTTTCGCAAATTGCAGGGATTCGCCTTCGACCCCATCACATCGTTAGACCTCGACACAGCCGACATCAATCGCATCACGTATAAGGTACCCTGGGAGGACCTGCAGCCAGGGCCCGAAGGCAAATACATCCGCGTCATCGACCGCGACCCGGCCAGCAACGCCATATACAAACCCGTCGATCTCAATGCCCCGCACATCCTGGCCACCGACGGCCTCACCCCCAGCGAAGCCAATCCCCAATTCCACCAGCAGATGGTCTATGCCGTGGTCATGACCACCATAAAAAATTTCGAGAAGGCCCTGGGACGACAGGTCACGTGGAGCCCCGCGGAGAAGATCGTCGAAGGCAAAAAGGTATATGAATACGTCGACAAGCTGCTCGTCTACCCACACGCCCTGAGAGAACAGAATGCCTACTACAGTCCCGATCGCAAGGCCCTGCTTTTTGGTT
>Ga0207671_10004104_pt1 | contig 14091 bp, 16 predicted proteins | sample KBSC24metaG_FD_184352 | JGI IMG/M metagenome (GOLD analysis project Ga0207671, IMG submission 184352) | Corn rhizosphere microbial communities from Kellogg Biological Station, Michigan, USA - KBS C2-4 metaG (SPAdes) (version 2) | ecosystem: Host-associated > Plants > Roots > Rhizosphere > Soil... | reverse complement strand
AAAGTATGCGTCCAGCGAAAGAGGACCGCTGCCCTCTATAAGAAATAATATGGTCAGTAAAAGCGCCAGTACGGCCAGGCCCATCTCCGATTGTGGGGCAAATCCGCCCCGTTGTGCATTGATAAAGACGACGGCGCCGATGAGAATGGGAACTTGTATAAGGCACATCAGGCGGGTCTGAAGCCCGATGATGATCAGGACCCCGCCCAGCATATTGGCGCCCCCGATAATGATCTGCAGGGCGTGGGTATTGCTGGCGAAGTAGCTGCCTGACAGCAAGTTCTCCAATAAAGTAGCGTTACTCATGAAAGTAATGCCCTTTATACAAAGCAGCGCCCCCAATATGATCCGGGGTACGACGAGCCAGCGGGGGTGGTGGGTGACACTCCATTGATGGATGCTTTTTATAGTGTCCATATTAGTGTGTTTAAGACTATGGCGCAATTTATGTGCCAGCTACTTCAACTTCTTTATCAGGTACTTAGGGCTTTCGGTATAGCCCTGGCGGAAATAGAAATCGTGGGCCCTTGAGCGGCGGGTGTGGCAATGTACCTCTATAAGCTGACAGCCTCTTGCCCGTGCCAGCTGGGTACAATATTCCTCCATCTCCCGTCCGACGCCGTGACTGCGGGCTGCATCTTCCACGGCAAAGTAGCTGATGCGGGCGAAGTCTCCTTCGAGGGCTATCTGGGGAATGAAATGCAAAGAAATGAATGCTATGATGCGGCCTTCTGTTCCCTCATAGACGAGAAGCTGTTCGTCCGGACAGGCGATCATCTTTTTTATCTTCTCTTCCAGGAAGGGGGCTGTATCCGGATATTCCAACTGGTCCAGGAGACGGGAAATAGCTAACCAATCATTGTTATTTGCCGGACGGATACCCATGAGCAGCAAGGAATTTTTTAACAACGTAATAGCCGGCGATGCACAGCATGATGATCACGATGACGGCTATATAGCCCCAGAGACCTTCCTTCAGCTTCCTTTTCTCCCGGCGTTGTCTTTTTTTTGTCAGGCTTTTCTGGAGGTCACGATTCAGCTGTTCGACATAGGTCTGTATATCTTTTTTGTTCCTGATCTGCTGCAGGCCTTCCATGGCATCGTTGAAGAGCTCGTTGTCGGCCATCATTTTTTCCACTTCATGGCTTTTTTCCGCGGAGAGCTTGCCGCTGAGGTAGTCCATCAATAACTGGTTATCGATGTCCTTATTGCTGTTTGATAATATGTTCAGTAGATCGTCGTTCATGTTTTGCTGGTTTTTCGCTCGATTAGCAGCTTCAGGTTCCTCTTACCGTTCTGTATATAACTTTTCACCTGCATAAGGGTGTAGCCTGTGATATCGACAATCTCCTGGTAGGATCTTTTTTCCAGGTAGAACAGTAAGATACATCGTTTTTGTTCTTCGCTCAATTCTTCCAGGGATTCGCTCATGAGCTCCAGCATTCTGTCTTTTTCGAGATGCCGGTTCTTCCCCGAAGCGTCGTCCCAGTCGGCGAGCATATTCTCGGACAGCTCCACCTTTCGTCCGTGCTGATCCCGCAGCTTCATCAGACAGTGATTGCGGGCGATGGTGTATATCCAGGATTTAAAATATGTCACCCTGTATTTGGGTAATTCCATTATTATCTTTACAAAGATCTGCTGTACACAATCCTTGGATTCTTCTTCCTGTTTGAGGTATTTCATGCAAACACCAAATAACAATAGCGTATAACGTGACAGCAAGATGCCAAGCCATTCCTTATTGCCGTCGGCATAAAATCTATCGAGTAATTCCTGGTCGGTGATATGGTTGTTAGGATGAGCGTTCACAAGTTGTAAAGATAATGATTTAGACCTTCGTCCGAACTCCGGGCCCTCGTTCGTACTCGGTCGTAACCTTCGCAAAGCTCGGTTACGGACAACGAACCACCGGTTCGTTCTGGTAAGGAATTTCTTTTTTGTTAAGATGCAGGTTCCGGGAAAATTCATAATTTTCCGGCATGATCAGAGCTATTTGTTGTGTGCCGGTGAGCCCCTTAAGAGCAGAGCCCTCCCACCGGAGTGAAATGGTCAGTCAGCTGATATTTGGCGAATGTTGTGAGATCCTGGAGCAGAATAAGGATTCCTGGACCAAGGTCCGTTGCAGCTTCGATGGATATGAAGGGTGGTGTCAGTCCGGACAACTAACAGAGATAGACGAACCTGAATACGACAAAGGCAATGCTCTGACACCCGACTGGGTCAACAATCTCGAATACAATGGCCATCCCATGATGGTGCCGATGGGAGCTGTTCTCACGGCCATGAAGAATGGCCGGGCGCATTGGCGGAAAAATCAGGTACATTTCAAGGGCAAGACATGGGAACCTTCCTCGGCGGGGAGGGATGCAAAGTCCATTCGTCAGCTGACATATAAATTTTTAAATACTCCCTATTTATGGGGAGGGAAGACTGTTTTTGGCGCGGACTGCAGCGGGTTTGTCCAGTCTGTATTTCGATTTATCAATATCCCCTTGTTACGCGACGCCTCTCAGCAGGCTACCCAGGGCGAGGCGGTTGGATTCCTGGAAGAGACGAAGACAGGCGACCTGGCATTTTTTGACAATGAGGAGGGGAAGATCACGCATGTGGGGATCCTTCTAAGCCCTCATGAGATCATCCATTCTTCCGTAAAAGTGCGGATCGACAAGATCGACAATATGGGTATTGTCCGGAGCGACAGTTTCCAGCGTACGCATCATCTGCGGATCATCAAGAGAATATTGCCTACTTCGTAGTAGTCCGGAACGTATCCTTATACGTCTTCATAGCTTCTTCGATGACCTTTAATGCGGTGGTCTTATCGCCGAACTCTTCTACTACGACGGTCTTGTTCTCCAGTTTTTTATATTCTTCAAAGAAGTGGCGGAGCTCTTCAAAGAAATGTTTGGGCAGCTCTTCCAGGTTGTTGTAGTGATTGACGCTGGGGTCTTTGGCGGCGACGGCGATGATCTTATCGTCAGCATCTCCGCTGTCCACCATTTGCATGACACCCATAACCTTTGCTTCCATGAGGCAGAGGGCCTGTACCGGCAGGGAGGTGATGACGAGTATGTCGAGAGGGTCTTTATCGTCCCCGTATGTCTGGGGGATAAAGCCGTAGTTGACGGGATAGTAGAAAGAGGAATAGATGACGCGGTCCAGCTTCAGCAGGCCGCTGTCCTTATCGATCTCGTACTTTGCTCTCGATCCCTGGGGGATCTCGATGATGGCGTTGACAATTCTGGGTGCATTACTACCTACCGGAACTCCATGCCAGGGATGTGATACTGTCATCATAGATATAAAATTCGTAGTGCAAATCTACTGTAAAACGATCATATGTGCACCATGGTAAGGTTATGGAGAGATTACTTGTCCATTTCAGGCATTTTGGGAACGGCTGTTCTTTGAGAGGTGTAGATGCCGGAGCTGCCGCTGAAGAAATAGGCGGTGAAGCAGGCGACGGCGTAATACATCGTGTGTTCGCCACCGAAAAGCTCGACTCCCATGATGGTACACGCCAGAGGGGTATTGCTGGCCCCTGCGAATACGGCGATAAAGCCCAGGCCTGCGAAGAGGTCGATGGGGGCGCCCAGCAGGATGGCAAGGGTATTGCCCAGCGCTGCGCCTATAAAGAACAGGGGTGTGACCTCTCCGCCTTTGAACCCTGTGCTCAATGTGACGGCGGTGAAGAGTAATTTCCACAGCCAGCTCCAGGTATGAGCGCCGCCGGCGGAGAAAGTGCTGACGATCGTGACGGCATGGGGATCTTTGGATACGACGCCCAGTCCAAGATAGTCGGTGGTACCTAACAGATAAGTCAATCCTATGATGACGCCCCCGCCAATGACGGGTATGAGCCAGGATGGATGAATGGCTTTGGACAGCTGGTGTTTCAGGCGGTGGGTCGTTTCGGCGAACAGCAGACCGGCGAGTCCGAATGCTATGCCTGCGGCAATGACCTTTACCAGCAACAGCAGGTCGACGTGAAGGATGCCTTTGAAGAGGGGCAGGCCGCCGGGTGCAAAGAGGATATGGTATTGGGTATGATGGATGCCCCAAAGGGTGCAGGTGACGTCGCCTGCAAGGCCTGCTATCAGGCAGGGGAGGAGGGCGTCATATTTCATATTGCCTATTGCCAGGACTTCCAGGGCGAAGATGGCGCCTGCCAGAGGGGTGCCAAATACGGCGCCAAAGCCTGCGGCGATGCCGGCTGTCAGCATGATGCTCATATCCCCATTGCCGAGTCTGAACCATTTGCCAAAGAGGTTGGCGATGCTGCCTCCCATTTGTACGGCGGTGCCTTCCCGTCCTGCCGAGCCGCCGAAGAGGTGGGTGATCACTGTTCCGAACAGTACCAGCGGGGCCATTCTAAAGGGGATGCCGCCGCCTGGCTCATGTATCTCATCCAGGAGGAGGTTATTGCCTTTATCGCTGTTACGGCCCAGTTTTTTGTAAAGAAGGACGATGCCTATGCCTGCCAGGGGGAGCAGCCAAAGCAGCCAGGGGTTTTGTTGCCGGGTATTGGTAGCCAGGTCCAGCAGCCAGAGGAATAACGCGACAGCGGAGCCGATGACGACGCCGATGGGGATAACGAGCAGGGTCCATCTGGATAAATGGGACAGGACGGAGAGGGAGGGTATGCGTTGTTTGATACGTATCATGCCCGGGGCCTATTTTCTGGATTGCAATATCTCTTTAAGGTCTACAAGCCAGTCGCCGTGTACGCGTATAACCTTTATCGTGGTAGTATCCTTCTTATAGGTATTGGCGTAAGTGAAATTTGTGGTGGAGTCGTTGACCGTCTGGAGATTGAAGAGCAGGATGTTGGCGTCCTTGTATTGTCTGCGCTGATCCTGGTCCATTCCGTCATAGTCCTTTTTCCATTTGTCGAGGAGCATCTGGTTGGTGGTATCGCGATACATGTAGAAGTTGGCTTTGTCGTAGTCGCCATCGAGGGAGGCTCTGATAAATTCGCGGCCCGCGTCCTGGGCGTCTTCGGCTTTTTTATAGGAATGGGAGCCTGTGCAGGCTGCCAGGAGCAGGAGGGATGGAAGCAGGATTTTTTTAATCATGGCATAAAAATAAAAAAAAGCCTGTAGAAAATTCCACAGGCCCGTAGTTTACCTCCAAAGGGAACATGATCAACATTATCAAGGGCGACCATTGTTGTTGGTGTCCTCGTTGTCTTTTTTGTCTTTTTCGTAGGCTTTGATGATGGCTTTTACCAGGCGGTGACGTACTACGTCCTCTTCGTCCAGCTCGATATGTGAGATGCCATCGATGTTCTTGAGTATGTAGAGCGCTTTGGCAAGGCCGCTTTTTTGATTTTTGGGCAGGTCGATCTGTGTCAGGTCACCCGTGATAATGGCTTTGGCGTTGGCTCCGATGCGGGTGAGGAACATTTTGAGCTGCAGGTCGGTGGCGTTCTGGGCCTCATCCAGTATGATGAAGGCGTTGTCCAGGGTACGACCGCGCATATAAGCCAGCGGCGCGATCTCAATGGTGCGGGTGCTCATATAATAGCCCAGCTTGTCGGCGGGTATCATATCGTCCAGCGCATCGTACAGCGGACGCAGATAGGGATCGATCTTTTCTTTCAGATCGCCCGGCAAAAAACCAAGGCTTTCACCGGCCTCAACCGCGGGGCGGGTGAGGATGATCTTTTTGACCATCTTGTTCTTCAGGGCCCTTACTGCCAGTGCAACGGCTGTGTAGGTCTTACCTGTACCGGCAGGACCGATGGCGAAGACGATATCGTTCTTGTCTGCCGCAGCCACCATGCGTTTTTGGTTGACGGTGCGGGCGCGAACGGTTTTCCCATTCGGACCAAATACCAGGATGTCATTGGGATGCCTGTCGATGAAATGATCTACTGTCTCGGCATCGTCGCCACCTAATATCTGCTCGAAATAGTTCTCGCTTACATGACCGTTTCGTTCCAAATATTGCACTAAAAGGTCGATTTTTTCCTTTGCTGTCTCTACTTGTTCAGGCGATCCGCTCAGCTTTATCTGGGTGCCTCTGGACAGGATCTTTAACAGTGGGAATTTTTTCTTCAAAATATCTAACTTACCGTTGTTCACTCCGAAGAACTCAATTGGGTTAACGGTTTCCAGGTTGATGATAGTCTCAGTCAAATTCGGTGCATTTAAAGTTCGTGTAATCTATGTTTGTCCCTTCGGACGAACGAACCTCTGGTTCGTTCCGCTTGTTCGGGTACTGTTCGGGATCATTGATGCCCGCTGCCTGTCTATTCAAATATAACCAGTCATCGATATAAAAACCTAAACTTACTTATCAACAGGGTGTTAATATTCCGCGAGCCCTTCTGATGCGGGGCCAGTTTTTTTTATTAATTTTACTGTTTCACACCTGGTCCGCCAACATGACGGAAGACCCATTCAGAACGTGCTCCCATGATCCTTAAAAAGAATAACAGTGTTCCTTACGGCTTTGTTCGTAAACAACGCTCGATTATTTAACGGTAGATCGCATGAGGTTATTTTATTATACCGGATGTTTTGTCCGGTGAATTTTACCTAAAATACACGGATGAAGACCTGCTATTTTATGGTTTGGTTAGGACTCTACGTATTGTCCACCCTGAATATCAATGCCCAATCGGGGCTGGATACGACCTATGTCAATACCCTTACTTTACTGGCCAGATCTTATTACGGCGTCAATGCGGACAGCGGCTTTTTTTATGCGAAAAAGGCCTTGCAATATGCCGACAGCACAGGTTATAAGAAAGGCCAGGCAGAAAGCTGGCGGATGATCGGGAACACATATGAGATGATTGGAAATTACCAGGAGATGCTGTCCGCCTATCATCAGTCAAAGCTTATCGCCGAGCGGATCGGCAATATGGACCAGGTGGCCAAAATCAACATGAATATTGCTCTCTTCTACAAGCAGATGGGAGAGTATGATGAAGCGATGGAACTGATAGGCAAAGACAGCGTCGTCTATGACGCCAATGGGGACAGTTCCCGGCTGGCCTATACCTATGCGCATCTTTCGGATGTGAGCCTGCACCGGCAGCAATATGACAAGTCGCTGGCATATATCCATAAAGCCATCGAGACAGCTGTGGCATTGAAGGATTCGCTGGCTGTTTCATCCTTTACCAATGACAAGGGCGAGATACTGGCGGCAAAGGGGCTTTATAAAGAAGCGTTGGCATTGCATGAGCAATGCATGGACTATTACCTTCGTAAGGATGACAAGCTGGGAGAGGTCGGGACCTTTATTTTGCTGGCCCGGACTAATCTGCTCCTAAAGGACTATTCAAAAGCTATTCGTTATGCCTCGCAAGGGCTGGATCTGGCGCGTCAGCTGCACCGGAAGAAAGAGATAAGAGACAATGGGAAGGTACTGGCTGACATTTACCGGGTGAAAGGGGATAATAGTATGGCTCTGCATTATTTTCAGCTATATAAGGATTATTCCGACAGCCTATACAACGAGCAGATCAAAAAGCAAATATTTGCCCTGGAGGCCCGGTATGGATATGAGAAGAAGGCGGATTCCATGCGGGCGGCTGTTGCCAAGCAGGAGGTATTGCAGCAGCACATCGACAGAGCGCATAGCTTACAGATATCCATTGCCATCATACTTATTCTTTCGCTGTTGGTGGTGGCGCTGCTGTTGCAAAGTAGCAGGGCTGCCAGCAGGAGGAGCAACAAGGAGCTTTCCGATAAAAATGCCAAGATCGAGCAGCAGAGAGAAGCCCTGGAGCATCAGGCGGTGCAGCTGTTGCTGAACAATCAACAAAAGGACAAGCTGTTCTCCATCATCGCGCATGATCTGAGAGGGCCTTTAAACTCTTTAAAGGGATTGTTGGATCTTTTGAAGGAGAACAGGCTACCCGAGTCAGAGATAAGGGGTATGATGGATGAGCTGAGGAGGAATGTCGACTATTCTTCGGAGCTGGTGGGGAATTTACTTTTTTGGGCCAGCAGCCAGCTGAATGGAGTGGTGATCACATCTGTCTGTCTGCCCTTGCAGCAATTGGTGGATGAGATCCTTCATCTCTATATAAAGCTGGCCGGTGAGAAGAATATTGTAATAAAAAATGACGTAGACCCTGGATTGACGGCTTATGCGGATAAAGATATGATCCAGGTGATCCTGCGCAACCTGGTTAGCAATGCGATCAAGTTTTGTCGCAAGGGTGATACGATCACTATCACCGGGCAGCACAAAGGAAGCCGCGTAGAAATATGTGTTGCAGACACGGGTGTCGGCATAAAAGAAGATGTCCTGGAAAAAATCCGCCGAAAGGAAAGCATAACGACCTATGGCACTGCCAGGGAGAAAGGTACGGGATTGGGAATGTTGTTATGCCGTGAGTTTACAGAGGCCAATGGAGGTTCTTTTCGGATCGACAGCGAATGTGGGAAGGGCAGCTGGTTCTATTTTACGATACCAGCCGATGCCAGCTCTTCTTCGATCAGCGTATGAAATACGGCTTCGTTCTCCCATATCCAGGCAGGCAGCTGCTGTTTAATGATCTTCCACACGCCATCTTCTTTCTCCATTTTCAGCACGATACGGTTGCCCCGGTCGTCACTCACATCTACCGTGAACAATCCTTCCTGCAATCCATTGGATTTGCGGAAATTGAATTCCCGCAGACGGCCGTCGGCCTTCACCAGCTTGGTGAATTGAATGTTTCGGATGAATTGAATTTGCATAAGGCTTGCTTTAGAATTTTAAATTAGAAATTCTTTTGTAATTCAGAACTAGTGGCCTTCTTAAAGAATAGTGAATTTTTTACGCAGGGATAGGAGGGTGACTACAAAAATACTAAAAATCGTATTTTCCCTATGTTCCCATTGAAATTAGTTGTCCCCATTTTTTACTTTTTTCTACCCCTTCAGGGTTATTTGGGGGACCCCCGGGGCGTACGTCCTGATTTACGAGGATTGGATCATATCAGAGCCTTCTTCCGTCACTTTTGAGGGGGGAGCGACTGTCCGGCGGCGGATGCTTTGTGTACCCAGGATCAGGACGGTGAGGGCAGTCAGGGCGCAGCAGGCCATAACCCCCGTCATAGGCAGGGCCGTATGATTGTTGAGAAAGCTGACAAGGGCGGAGGCGAAGGCGCCAATGCTCATCTGGATGCCTCCTAAAAGGGCGGAGGCGGTGCCTGCATTGCGGCCAAAAAGCGCGAGCGAGAGGGCGGACGAATTGGGAAAAACACAGCCCTGGCAGCAGAGGAAGAGGAAACAAAAGGTTATGGAGCCAAAGAGACCCAGCCAGCCCATAAAGCTGCCTGCAAAGAGCAGGATGGCGATAAGGGACTGACAGATCAGCGCTACTTTTATGATCTGCTGGCTTTTATACGTTCTTAGAAGGACGCTGTTCAGCTGGCTGCAGCCAATGAGGCCCAGGGCGACCACGGCAAAGATCCATCCATATTGCCGCTCGCTGACCTTAAAAAGTTCCATAAAGACAAAGGGAGAGCCCGCAATATAGGCGTACAGTCCAGCCGAGGCGATGGCTCCGGTGAAGGCATAGGTATAGAACTGGGGCTCTTTAAAGACGTTCCAAAACCCGGAGGTGATGGGACCTGGCCGGAGGGACAGGGTTTTGTCGGGCTGTCTGCCTTCCGGCAGAGCAAAGTGGACGGCGACCAGTATGAGGGCGGCGATAAAGGTCAGGGTAATAAAAATATATTTCCAGCCCAGTCCGGCGGCAAGATAGCCGCCCAATGTGGGGGCGATGATAGGAGATACGGCGATCACCAGCATAAGCTGTGAAAAGACCCTTGCATTTTGTTCGACAGGGAAAAGATCCCGCACCAGCGCACGGGAAGCTACCAGACAGGCACAGGCGCCCAATGCCTGGAAAAGGCGCAGGGTGATGAGCAGTTCCACAGAGCGGGCCATGGCGCAGGCGGCAGATGCCACGAGATAGAGACTGATGCCCAGGTACAAGGGCTTTTTCCGGCCAAACCGGTCGAGCAGGGGCCCATAGAGGAATTGTCCCACGGAAATGCCTATAAAGAAGCTGGATAAGGACAGCGTCACCTTTGCAACAGTAGTATGGAGATCCTTTGCTATATCCGGAAAGCCCGGCAGGTACATGTCGATAGAGAAGGGACCAATGGCAGAAAGCACTCCCAGAATGAGGATGATGAAAAAATGTCCGGAAAACGGGTTGCCGGAAAATATAACCCGTTTTCCGGAAAGAGACCTTCGTCGGAGCTGCTTCGACACGCTCCTCCTTGGTCGTGACCTTTCGGTCATGTCTGATCCTTCGGACAACGAACCTATGGTTCGTTCTGAACTCTTTTTTGGTGCAGTCATAAGAAAGGACGAAGTTACGCAAATGGATACTACACTGATCATCGGAGCCGGTGCTGCTGGATTAATGGCTGCGTATGAATTATCCGCGGCCGGATATCCTGTCATCATCCTGGAAGCGACTGAGCGGGCGGGAGGACGGATACTGACACAGGAAGGAGGCGGGTTTTCCATGCCTGTAGAGGCTGGTGCGGAGTTTATTCACGGGTCTCTGCCTGTGACATTGAAATTGCTGACAGAGGCGGGCCTCACCTACCGGCCTGTAGAGGGGAAGATGCTTCGGGTGCGTAATGGAGAATGGGTTCGTCAGGATCTTTTTTCCGGCGACTGGAAAGAGCTGATGCAGCGGATGGGGGAGCTGAAAGAGGATGTTCCCATCGAGACGTTCCTGGAAACTTATTTTTCTGATGACCGGTATGCGCTGCTCCGCAGCGCTGTACAAGGTTTTGCCGAGGGATATGACCTGGTGGATCTGCGCAGGGCCAGCACGCTGGCGTTGTACCAGGAATGGCAGGAGGAAGGGGATGAGCAGTACAGGGTGGATGGCGGCTATGGACGGCTGATACAATATCTGATGGATCGTTGTCTTGCTCAGGGATGTGTGGTCCATTTCAATAAGCCCGTGCGGTCAGTGCTCTGGCAAAGAGATGGAGTAGCGTTGGAATGTGCGGACGGACAAATTTTTACGGGACGCCGGATTATTATCGCTGTATCGCTGGGTATCCTTCAACGGACGCCCGGTACGCCTTCCTCCATCATGTTCTCGCCGGACATCCCTGTCTACAGACAGGCTGCGCAGGAGATGGGGTATGGGTCGGTGATCAAAGTGCTGATGGAATTCAAGAAGCGTTTTTGGGAGGAGGGGATTGGCTTTGTATTGAGTGATGAGCCTGTGCCTACGTGGTGGACGCAGGATCCGTCATCGGACAGGCTCCTTACGGCCTGGATAGCGGCTACGGCTATGCGAAATTTTCAGGCGCTGAGCGCTGGCGACCAGCTGCGGACCTGCATACGAAGCCTGGCTTCCATCTTCAGGGTCGGGGAGGACCTTGTGCGGGAACAATTGGCTGCCTGCAGCATACACGATTGGATGAAGGCGCCGTATATACGTGGAGGATACAGCTATGAGACGGTGGGGAGTGAGGCAGCGCGAAAGCAAATGCATCAGCCGGTGGAAGATACGCTCTTCTTTGCCGGGGAAGCTTTATATGAGGGGCAGGCATTGGCGACCGTGGAGGCGGCGTTGTGCAGTGGGCAGGAGACTGCTGCAAAGATCAAGGCGCGGCCATAGCCGCGCCTTGTCGCTAAGCATATTGATCCCGTAGTGACTTTATCTCGTCGTGCGATTCTTTCAATGTCTGCTGCTGCTGTGTGAGCAGATCGCGTATAAAAGCAGGAAGGTCCTGGTGCTCCAGCGCTGTCCGATAAGCACGTTGGGCTGCATCTTCTCCTGCCTCGCAGTTGGCCAGGATGGTGTGACGGTCATGCCCGCCGAATACGGCCTTTACATCCATCCAGGCACGATAGATCTTGCCGCTGGCGGTGGTTCCCTTCTCCGTCTCGGCTCCCAGCGCCTGAACTTCTGTAGCCAGGGCTATCTTATTACGATGGCTTTCCGCGATCATGGATGCGTAGAGCACTTTTAGATCCTCATCCTCACTTTTTGTTTCCTTTATCGCTTTTTCATACCCCGCGATACGATCATTATTGATCTGGATAAGGTCATTGAGTACTTCGATCGTTTCTTTTGTGTTTGACATAACAAAACATTTTAAGGATGTAATAGTTTTCTGAACATGCGGTAGTAAAATCATGCCAGCGAGTGCAAAGCGGGGAGGGAGCTGGGGTGGGGAAAATAATTCCTCACTAGAATACCTTTTGGAGCTCGACGGCCCTCCGCTGGGCCATCAGCTTTTCGATGATCATAGCGCTGCCCGGCTCTATTTGCAGTATTTCAGCAAGCTGCGTGAGGAAAGCTTCTTCTCTTGCATCCAGGAGGGGGTCGCTGATGCATAGTTCGACGCAATAGGAATACAGGGCCAGCTCGTTTACCGGCTGGATCAGCTGAATGAGCCATACAAGATATTCTTTTTCATTTTCGCTGGTAATGGAAGGCTTGTAGGAGCGGTAGCTAACCAGTTCGTCCTTTATGTGGACCTTGGGCTGCAGACCCAGTGTTACGAGCTTGCCCGAAAGATTGTCCATTTCCGCCTCGGTGAACTGATCGTCCTCCAGGCAGCAATGAAAAAATAAATGACAGAGCGCCTGGTCCTGGCTGTTGACAACATTCTTATACATAATGGATATTTCCGGCGGCGGATTCAACTATTATGCCACCGGGGACCACGGGCAGGCTTGTGAAACTATTGCCGGGCGAGACCATTGATGTGTGAGGCGATTGGCGGGTGAGACCATTGACAGGCGCTATCCTTTTTTCTCTGCCAGTTTGGCCAGCTCCCTGAAGAGTGATTTTTCTTTTTCTGAAAGCTGCTCCGGCAGCCGGATATCGAGGGTGACATAGAGATCGCCGTATTCGCCTTCCATCTTATAGATGGGAAACCCTTTTCCTTTGAGCCGCATGACGGTGTTATTCTGGGTTTCGGGCTTTACCTTCAGCTTGATCTTTCCCCCCAGCGTATCTACGGTGATATCGCCGCCCAGCAGGGCCGTATAGAGGTCTACCTGTACCCTGGTGTGAAGGTCATTGCCTTCCCGCCGGAAGCTGGCATCCTGTGGGATGATAAAGGTGATATACAGATCGCCTGCCATACCGTTACTTCCTCCTCCTGGTCCGCCATGTCCTTTGAGCTTGATCTGTTGTCCATTCTCCACACCTGCAGGAATGGTTATACGGATATTCTTCCCATTGACGGTGAGCACCTGCTGGTGTGTCCTGTAAGCGTCCTGGAGGCTAAGCTGAAATTCCGCGTAGAGGTCCTGGCCCCGCCTGCCTCGGCCGGCGCCGGCACCGGCAGTGCCTCGTCCAAAAAGGGATTCGAAGAAATCTGAAAATCCGCCTTCTTCGCCGAAGTCCGATCCGCCAAAGGAGCCTGAAAAGCCTTCGAAGTCACCGCTGGAGGAAGCGCTTCTACTTCGGCGCCCTCTACCGGCCTGCTGGGCCTTTTCAAATGCTTCCGCATGCTGCCAGTCCTTACCGTACTGATCGTATTTTTTCCTTTTTTCCGGGTCGCTTAGCACTTCATTTGCCTCATTGACCTGCTGGAATTTTTTATTGGCTTCCTTATCGTTGGGGTTCAGGTCAGGGTGATGTTTGCGGGCCAGCTTGCGGTAGGCGGTCCGGATATCGTCCTGGGTTGCGTTCTTATTAACTCCCAATATTTTATAATAATCTATGAAATCCATGGATGTGGTCCTCTTTTTACAAATTTCGTATTCTCCCGGGATTTCCCCCGTGGCATAATTTTTTTGTGGTCCATTTATAAAAATAACCGTTATGAACAGGAAAAGTTTTGTTCTTCCGGTGGTTGTCATTGTATTTGGGGCGATACTGGCCCTGACGAGGTGCGGAGGACCCGGCAGCCGCGAAGTCAAACAAGACTCTACCCGTGCCAACGTCAATGCTCCCGCGCCGGATAATAACAGCGCCACCAATCCATCCATGGCTGATACCGCCTATCAAAAGGACAGCACACGGAAAAAGGATACGGTTCATTAGAAAGAACTGCCCGGTACCTGCCGGCCTTCCTGAAGGCTGCCCGGAACTTGACGGCCTGCCGGTGACGCTTAAGTCAGCTCGTGCGCGATGGTGAAG
>Ga0207671_10004100_pt1 | contig 14098 bp, 9 predicted proteins | sample KBSC24metaG_FD_184352 | JGI IMG/M metagenome (GOLD analysis project Ga0207671, IMG submission 184352) | Corn rhizosphere microbial communities from Kellogg Biological Station, Michigan, USA - KBS C2-4 metaG (SPAdes) (version 2) | ecosystem: Host-associated > Plants > Roots > Rhizosphere > Soil... | reverse complement strand
GTCATTACTCCGGTGATTGCGACCATTTTTTAAACGAGTGCGGCAACTGCTGGATGTTGCGTAAGCCGCATGGTGAAGATTTGTCGTTCCGCGGACTGATGCGCAAAAAGTATATGCTTAAAGCCGCAAAGAATGTGGTATTTGTAACCTGCAGTCATTGGTTGGCCGACGTGGCCCGGACAAGCACCCTGCTTAAAGATTTTCGCATCGAAACTATCCCCAACCCGATAGATACCGAAATATTTTCACCAAAAGATGATACCGCCGCCCGCGAAAAATTGGGAATTGGCCCGAATGCGAAAGTGATACTGTTCGGCGCTGCCAATATTATGGACAGGCGCAAAGGCATTTCATACCTGGTTGAGGCGATGGATATCCTTAAAAATAATTTTACCGATGTGCGCGATGTGGAGATAGTGATATTCGGCAAAAATAAGGCATTTGATACCCACCTGTTTCCTTTTAAAGTGCACGAGGTAGGTGTTATTACCTCGCAGGAAGAACTGGCAACGCTTTACAACCTTGCAGATGTTTTTGTTTCCCCGGCGATAGAGGATAACCTGCCTAATACCGTGATGGAAGCCCTGGCCTGTGCAACGCCGGTTGTGGCTTTTAATACAGGAGGCATCCCGGATATGGTCGACCATTTAAAAAACGGCTACCTGGCCGAGTATAAATCTGCCGTCGATTTTGCTACAGGGATGCACTATGTGCTCACCGCTGTAGCCAATAAACCCAAACTGGCCGCCAATGCACGCAATAAGGTGCTGAATAACTTCAGCAACGAACGCGTGGCAGAAAAATATATCGCGGTTTATCAGTCGATATTGAAGGGATGAGCGCAAGTCGCAAAATCTCATCTCCTGTTTCCTGAAAGTTTTAGGTGACTGTCAGTAGAAAAACTTCGGGTGAAAGCGGAAAAAGCTGCCGGCCTGTGTGGTGGGCAGGGCATAGGAACTTTTTGCATTCCAGGGTCTCAAAGCGATAGGGTAGCCCCGGCAAAACGCGAAGCATCTTGAGCGCCTTAAAAAACAAACAAAACTGTGAAAAACGATTCCAGCCCGCAGCTTTTGGAGCTTTGTGCGTGAGAGGCCTGTGCGGCAAAGAAGCCTTTCGGCTGACTTGATTTTTTGGTTACTTTTGTATCAAGACAAAAGTAACTAGCCTCCGCGGCAATGAGCGGGGTGATGTTTAAGTTCTATAGAAAGAAAACTTCGAAGCTACCCGCAGGTCATTATGACTAAATTCCATCCATCCCTCTCTATCATTACCGTAGTTTACAACAACGCAAGAGATATCGAGTGCACGATACAATCCATCGTCAATCAAACTTATACCAATATCGAATACATCGTCATCGATGGTAAATCAACCGATGGTACCCTGCAAATCATCGAAGGGTATAAAGACCGCATCGCGCAACTGTTAAGCGAAAAAGACAAAGGTATCTACGATGCCATGAACAAAGGCCTTCAACTGGCAACCGGCGATTACGTAATCTTTATGAATTCGGGCGATGAATTTTTTGAGCCGACAACCGTCGAAAAAGTATTTGATACCACCCCTGATGCCGATATTTACTACGGCGAGACCGAAATGGTAAATGATGCCCGCGAAAGCCTTGGCCGCCGTCGCCATAAAATTCCGGAGAAATTTACCTGGCGCAGCTTTAAATATGGTATGAGCGTAAGTCACCAGGCCATTTATATCCGCCGCTCGCTAACCGGTTTATATGACAGCCGCTACCAGCTTAGTGCCGACATCGACTGGATACTCAGCGCCGCAAAAAAGGCAAAGAAAATTGTTAAGGTTGAGGGATATGTAGCTAAATATCTTGTAGGCGGTATGTCTAAGGCCCGCCACCGCCAAAGCCTGAAAGAGCGTTTCGATATTATGAAGCGCCACTATGGGCTTATCCCTACGGTTTTCAACCATTTCATCATAGCCGCCAACCTGGGCTGGTACTGGCTGAAAAATAAACGGACGAATGATTAACCTCGGCTAACCACTTCAGATTTATAACTTCTACAACAACTATAACTAAATAAAATATTTGCAATTATATAAGTACTTATATAAATTGCACCATGAATTTATATCAAAGCCTGGGATACCTTGCATTAGGCAGCCGCCTACGCCGCCTGAGCGAGAACTTCCTGGCAGAAATTAACCGCGCTTACCAAAATGAGGGTATCGACTTTGACGCCAGCTGGTTCCCGGTATTTTATTTATTGTCGAAGAACGAATCACTTTCGATAAAGGAATTGAGCGAGCAAACCGAAGTTTCGCACCCTGCCGCAAGTCAGTTAATCACCAATTTAAAAAACAGGGGACTGGTTACCAGCGCAACCTGTGCTGATGACGGTCGCCGGCAATTGGTGCAGCTGACAGATAATGGTCGTGCTTTGCTGGCGCAGATTATGCCGGTGTGGGATGCGGTATTACTGGCGATGGATGATGTGCTTGTTGATGAATCCGATTGCAGGCAACTGCTGACCAGTATCAGCGCACTGGAAAAGATATTTAAACATACCAATCTTGCCGATAGGATAAGCAGTAAATTAAATATTCATCAAATAGAAGTTCTGGAGACTGGGAAATGAAATCTGCAGCGGAAGTTATAAATGTTTTAAGCAAAATTCTGGAGTCGGGCGGAAACTTCAGGTACGAACTAATTAGATATTTTCAAGGTGAGGCGTGGGCGGATGATTCGGACGTTGATGAATCAATAGACGACATCGTATATGAAATTGCATACGACATGGATTTTTATCAGCCAAACGAAGCATGGCGAAAACAAGAACCTAGTTTGTATGGTGATGAGCGCCTCGATGAAATGTTAAAAGAATGGATTTATGCAATTGAAGTCAAAGCCAATGAGTAATATATTTAACTATGGCAGCAGCCACTTGGGCATCGGCATTTGTCTCGATATCGCCGCCGGGAAAATAAAAGGTGTAATTGATGCCACGGCTTCGGAAAAGATACAAACTTCGTGGCGCGAGGTTCAAAAGATAGCGCATGGTCACCATGCCGTGTATGGCATAAATACTGGCTTCGGCCCGCTGTGCGATACGCGCATATCCGAAGATGATACCTCGCTGCTGCAATCAAATTTATTAAAAAGCCATAGCGTGGGCGTTGGCAATCCCATCCCGCAGGAAATTGCCAAGCTGATGCTGATTACCAAGGTTCAGGCATTGGCACAGGGATTTTCAGGCATTGCACTGGCGACATTAGAGCGTATCATCTGGCATATCGATAACAATATTATTCCCGTAGTTCCCGAAAAGGGTTCGGTAGGTGCATCGGGTGATTTAGCTCCGCTTGCACACCTGTTTTTACCGCTTATAGGATTTGGTGAGGTCTTCGATAACGGGGAGCGCATACCTGCCGCGAAAGCACTGGCTGCACATAATTTACAGCCTTTGATACTTGGCCCAAAAGAAGGGTTGGCGTTGATAAATGGCACACAATTTATCCTGTCTTTTGCGATAAAGGCAGTGCAACGGTTGGACAATGCTTTGAACCGTGCTGATATAATCGGCGCAATGTCATTGGAAGGCATGATGGGCTCAAGGCGTCCCTTTGATGAAAGATTACATCAATTAAGGCCCTACAAAGGCACAAAGCTGGTGGCCAAAAGATTACACGCGTTGCTGGAGGATTCGGAGATATGCAATTCGCATGAAAATTGCGACCGCGTGCAGGACCCTTATTCCCTGCGCTGCATGCCGCAGGTACATGGGGCTTCGCGCAATGCCTGGCTGCACCTGAAAGAACTGACAGAAGTAGAGTTGAACTCGGTTACCGATAACCCCGTAGTTTTCAATGCTGATGATACCATCAGTGGCGGTAATTTCCATGGCCAGCCATTGGCGATGGTATTGGACTATGCCACTATAGCGGCCGCAGAAATCGGCAACATAGCCGACCGCCGCTGTTACCTGATGAGCGAAGGGCGCTACGGTCTGCCAAAATTGCTAACGGCCAATGCCGGTTTAAATTCCGGCCTGATGATACCGCAATACACAACTGCGGCCTTGGTAACCGAAAATAAAACCCTTTGCTTCCCGGCCAGCGCGGATAGTGTGCCTACCTCGCTTGGCCAGGAAGATCACGTGTCGATGGGTTCCATCAGCGGCCGGAAATTACACCAGGTGATAGATAACCTGGAATATATACAGGCCATCGAGCTGCTTTATGCTGCACAGGCAATGGATTTCCGCCGGCCGTTAAAATCAACGCCGATAGTAGAGGCCTGCCATGCCTTGGTGCGTGAAAGCGTCCCACATATTGATGACGACCGCATTTTTGCCGACGACATGAATGCCATACATCGCCTGGTTACCAGTGGCGAATTATTGAATACAATCAACCATACAGCAATTTCAAAACAAATAGACATTAATGATGACGAGTTCGGAATTTATTAAAACCTACGCCAGTCACCCGGTGTACAAAGCGCCGCGTGGTATGCAGTTGCACGCCAAAAGCTGGCAAACCGAGGCCCCTCTGCGTATGCTGCTCAACAACCTCGACGGGCAGGTGGCCGAAAACCCCGATGAGCTGGTGGTTTATGGCGGCATTGGCCAGGCCGCCCGCAACCCGGAGTCGCTGCGCAAGATAATCGAGCTGCTGCTGGAACTGGATGAATATCATTCCTTATTGGTGCAGTCGGGCAAACCGGTGGGGATAATCCGCAGCCACCCGGAGGCGCCGCGTGTTTTGATTGCCAACAGCAACCTGGTGCCTGCCTGGGCAAACTGGGAACATTTTAACGAACTGCGCTCCAAAGGCCTGATGATGTACGGGCAAATGACCGCAGGCAGCTGGATATATATTGGCACCCAGGGCATATTGCAGGGTACATACGAAACATTTGTGGAAGCAGGTCGCCAGCATTTTAATAACGATTTGACGGGTAAGCTGATTGTTAGCGCGGGCATTGGCGGTATGGGCGGTGCGCAACCACTTGCTGCAACCATGGCAGGCGGCGTGTTTTTAGGGGCCGATGTTGACGAGTCGCGTATCCAAAAACGTATCGACTCGCAATACATCGACAAAATTACCCATAGCTATGATGAAGCCATTACCTGGATTAAAGATGCCATGGCAAAAGGCGAAACGCTTTCTGTTGGTTTGGTGAGCGATGCCGGCGATATGCTGGAGAAGTTATTAAAAGATAATTTCATCCCCGATATGCTAACCGACCAAACCTCGGCGCACGACCCCCTGAACGGTTATGTTCCGAACGGACTATCATTATCAGATGCGTCGACATTACGAAAGTCAGACCCTGCAAAATATAAAAAGCTGTCGCTGGCCAGCATGGCCCGCCATGTAGGCCTCATGCTGCAATTGCAGGAACGCGGCGCCATAACATTCGACTATGGTAATAACCTGCGCGAATTTGCGCGACAGGGCGGTGAGCAAAATGCATTCAACTTCCCCGGTTTTACACCGGCTTATATTCGTCCCTTGTTTTGCGAGGGCAAAGGGCCGTTTAGGTGGGTAGCCTTATCCGGCGACCCGGAAGATATTTTTACAACCGACCGCGCGTTGATGGAGTTGTTTCCGGAAGATAAACCTTTGGCCAAATGGCTTACTAATGCTCAGGAGAAGATTTCGTTCCAGGGATTACCGGCACGCATTTGCTGGCTGGGCATGGGCGACAGGGAAAAGGCCGGTTTATTGTTTAACGAGCTGGTACGCACCGGCAAAGTAAAAGGCCCGATAGTTATCGGCCGCGACCATTTGGATTGCGGTTCTGTAGCATCACCAAACCGGGAAACAGAATCCATGAAAGACGGCTCAGATGCCGTATCCGACTGGCCATTGCTCAACCTGATGGCGAATACTGCCGGCGGCGCAACCTGGGTATCATTCCACCACGGCGGCGGCGTAGGTATGGGTTATTCGCAGCATGCCGGTATGGTGGTGCTTGCCGATGGCACCGAAAGAGCCGATACCTGCTTAAAGCGCGTATTGTACAATGATCCTGCAATGGGGATTTTCCGTCATACCGACGCCGGTTATGACAAGGCACAGGAATGGGCGGATAAGTTTGACCTGAAAGTGTGGTAAATCATCTGAACCCGAATTCATAGAATTAAAGAATTTATAGAATTACTGAATAGTTTAAATCAGAACTCGAATCAAAGGGAATAACGGATTATTCAAAGCGAATTCCGGTAATTCTTAAATTCTATAAATTCGAGTTCAGACAAAAGAATAAACAATGCAATTAATCGGCCCCTTTACCCAAATCCTTCCCTTAACCGGCATGCCCTTAAAAGGTGGGCTGAGGGATGAACAATTACAGGTAATTATCAACGGTGGCCTGCTGGTTGAAAATGGATTAATCCTGGCTGTCGGTGATTTTGAGCAATTACGAAAGGAACATCCCGCAGCCGGTATAAAAGAAGTTGAAGGGGATAACGTACTGCTCCCCGGCTTTGTTGATTGCCATACACATATCTGTTTTGCGGGAAGCCGTGCTAAGGATTACGCCATGCGTATACAGGGCAAAACTTATTTGGAAATTGCCAAAGCCGGCGGTGGCATCTGGGATTCGGTGACACAAACCCGTGCGGCTGATGAAGAAACATTAACCCGGTTATTGGGGCAACGGATTGAACGCCATTTATCAGAAGGCGTTACCACCATCGAGGTAAAAAGCGGCTATGGCTTATCTGTAGAACAGGAGTTAAAGCAATTACGTACCATAAAAGCCGCATCAGCGCAAACAAAAGCAAGCATTGTCGCTACCTGCCTGGCAGCTCATATAGTGCCGAAAGATTTTAACGGTAGCCATTCCGAATATCTTGAACATATTTTAAATGACCTGCTGCCAGTCATCAAAAAAGAAAACCTGGCAAAACGCGTAGATATATTTATCGAAGAAAGTGCTTTTAATGCGGACAATGCAACCATTTACCTAAATAAGGCCAAACAAATGGGCTTTGATTTAACCATTCATGCCGACCAGTTTACTGCCGGCGGAAGTGCGGTTGCTGTTAATACAGGCGCTGTATCGGCAGACCACCTGGAAGCCAGCGGTGATAAGGAAATAAAATTACTGGCCGATTCCAGCACCATTGCCGTAACGCTGCCCGGTGCATCGCTTGGACTGGGGATGCAATATGCGCCTACCCGTAAATTACTGGACGCCGGTGCTTGCCTCGCCATCGCCAGCGACTGGAACCCCGGCTCGGCCCCCATGGGAGATTTGCTGATGCAGGCCGCCGTAATGAGCGCCGCCGAGAAGCTAAGCACTGCCGAAGTTTTCGCCGGATTAACCTATCGCGCAGCAAAAGCATTAAACCTGGATGACCGCGGCACATTGGCTCCGGGAAAACGGGCTGACATACAAGCCTACCCGGTTAACGATTACCGGGAAATACTATACCAGCAAGGGAAATTAAAGCCAATGATTTTATGAATGAATTAGATTTGACAAATTTTAAAAGTTGTCAAATCTTCCCGAATCAACTTTATATCTAACTAAATAAAAACTAATCTCTGACTCTAATCTCTAGTCTCTATGCAGTTAATCGAATGCGTTCCCAATTTCTCTGAAGGGGTAAACCTTGATATCATTAAACATATTACCGATGAAGTGGAATCCGTTGAAGGTGTACGGCTTCTAAATGTCGACCCCGGCAAAGCGACTAACCGAACAGTCGTAACTTTTGTAGGCGAACCGCAGCAGGTTATCGATGCGGCATTTTTGGCTATAAAAAAAGCCGGTGAGCTAATCGATATGAGCAAACACAAAGGCGAGCACCCCCGCATGGGCGCTACGGATGTTTGTCCGCTGATACCGATAGCCAATATCAGCATGGAAGAAACTGCTGAATATGCACGCAAGCTGGCAAAGCGGGTAGGAGAGGAATTGGGTATCCCGGCTTATTTGTATGAATATGCACAACCGGATAAAAAGCGCAGTAACCTTTCCGTGATAAGGGCGGGCGAATATGAAGGCTTTTTTAAGAAGATAAAACAACCGGAATGGAAACCCGACTTCGGTCCGCAGGAATTTGATGCCAGGCGTGGTGGCACGGTTGTCGGCGCACGTGATTTTTTGATAGCCTATAACGTAAACCTGAATACAACCTCAACCCGCAGGGCAAACTCCATTGCTTTTGACGTACGCGAAGCGGGCCGGGTAATGCGCGAGGGCGACCCGATTAATGGTAAAATCATCAACGACGAAAACGGCAAGCCAAAGTCTATCCCCGGCTCATTAAAATCGGTAAAAGCGATTGGTTGGTACATTGAAGAATACGGCATCGCCCAGATTTCGATGAACCTGACCAATATCGAAATTACGCCGCTGCACGTGGCTTTCGATGAGGTTTGCAATAAGGCGGCTGATCGCGGTATGCGCGTTACCGGCAGCGAGCTGGTGGGACTGGTCCCATTAAAAGCTATGCTTGATGCCGGTAAATATTTCCTGCTGAAGCAACAGCGATCGGTAGGGGTGAGTGAGAAAGAGCTGGTTAAGATTGCCATTAAATCGATGGGCTTGTCGGAGCTGTCGCCATTTGTGCCTGAAGAAAGGATAATTGAATACCAGTTAAAAGATAAGGCCTCTTCAAAGCTCGCCTCAATGACGCTGATAGATTTTGCCGATGAAACAGCCAGTGAAAGCCCTGCGCCTGGCGGTGGCTCAATCTCAGCCTACATGGGTGTATTAGGCGCTGCATTGGCAACGATGGTGGCCAACCTGTCATCACACAAAAAAGGATGGGACGACCGCTGGAAAGAATTCAGCGACTGGGCCGAAAAAGGGCAGCAGTATAAAGATGAGCTGGTAAAACTGGTTGACGAAGATACTGCCGCGTTCAATAGAATAATGGAAGGCTTTGCTTTGCCAAAATCAACCGATGAAGAGAAAGCCGCAAGAGATAAAGCCATACAGGATGCCACCCGTTATGCGATTGAAGTGCCATTTAAAGTGATGCAAACCGCGTGCGACAGCCTCACAGTTATTAAAGCCATGGCAGAAACCGGCAACCCCAACTCTGTAACCGATGCCGGCGTTGCAGCCCTGTGCGCCCGCAGCGCAGTGATCGGCGCATTTATGAATGTGAAAATTAATGCTTCCGGCTATAAGGATAAAGCTTTTGTAGAGAAGATTTTGACAGATGGCAATGAGGTTGAAAGTAAAGCGATTGCGTTGGAAAAGGAGATCATTGAGATTGTAAACAGGAAGATAGGGTAGTTAAGAACAAAAAGACAGAGCCGCCTTCACGTCATTGCGAGGCTGACTACTTGTAGTCGGCTTCGAAGCAACCTCTGCAACATACTGCACCGGAGCAATAATCAGCAGGGTTTCCTGTCCGCCTGCATTGAGGTCACCCTTAGGCTAGATTCACCTAAGCCCGTTTTTGTTGCAGAGATTGCTTCGATTACCGGTTGCAAGCAACCGGTCTCGCAATGACGAAGTTTTAAAGACCTTTTCCCTGTTAATTTGACATTCCATACAAAGTCCCACCTATCATAGCCACTCAAAAATGCCTAACTTTAAAAAGTAATGACGCATTTTAAAGCAGGCACGTTTTCGCATCTCCAAATCTTCAAATTAATCATCCTGCTTTGCGTTTGCTTTTCCTGCAATACCAACCCATCAACCAGTAAAAAAACCGTATTCAGTATCAATCTTGATGAAAACCTGAGCACCCTTGACCCTGCATTTGCCCGCAACCAGAACGCCATCTGGATGATAAACCAGGTTTTTAACGGCCTGGTACAGATTGACGATAGCCTGAAAACCCGGCCATGCATCGCTAAAAGCTGGGAGATTTCTCCGAATGAATTGCTTTACACATTCCACTTGCGTGATGATGTGCATTTCCACGACGACCCTTTATTTAAAGACGGCAAAGGCCGTAAGGTTGTCGCTTCCGATTTTGTGTACAGCTTCCAGCGCCTGCTCGACCCGAAAGTAGCTTCTTCTGGTTCATGGATATTCAGCGATAAAGTATGTGATACTCCGTTCAGGGCGATAAACGATAGCACCTTCCAGGTAAAGTTAAGGCAGCCATTTCCGCCGCTGCCCAGCCTGCTTACTGCCCAATATTGCTCCGTTGTGCCGTATGAGGTGGTAGACCATTATGGAAAAGATTTCAGGCAGCATCCCATCGGTACGGGGCCGTTTAAATTTAAGTATTGGAAAGACGGCGAAGTGTTGGTGCTTTTAAAAAATGAAAATTATTGGGAAAAAGATAAGGACGGCAGCCCGTTGCCTAAGCTGGATGCTATACGCGCCACCTTTATCGGCGACAAGCAAACGGCCTTCATGAACTTCATCAGCAAAAAACTCGATTTTTTAAATGACATTGACGGCAGCTATCGCGATGATATTTTAACAAAGTCGGGGCAGATCACGCAGAAATACAAAGGCAAGTTTACCTTAAGCACGGGGCCCTTAACCAATACCATTTATCTTGGTATGCTGGTTGATACCAACTTGGCGATTGTAAAATCATCGCCGTTAAGGAAGCTGAAAATACGGCAGGCTATCAACTTTGCTATTGACAAGCAAAAGATGATAAAATATTTGCGCAACAGCATGGGGTCACCCGGTGTTGCAGGCTTTATACCGATGGGTATGCCGGGCTATGATGCTACGTTGGTTAAGGGCTATGATTATAACCCTGAGAAATCGCGACAGATGTTAAAAGAAGCAGGTTATCCGAATTGCAAAGGCCTGCCCGAAATTGTGCTGCATACCACCGTGGGCTATCGCGGACTGATTGAATATGTGCAGGGCCAACTTGAACGCGTGGGTATAAAAACCAGCGTAGAAATTACCCAGGGCGCCAGCCTGCGCGAGCTGGTATCAAAAAACGGGATTAACTTTTTCTACGGCTCCTGGCTGGCTGATTACCCGGACGGCGAGAATTACATGTCCGTTTTCTATTCAAAAAATAAAATTCCATTTGGTCCTAACTACACAGGGTTCAACAATAAACAATTCGATAAGCTGTTTGAACAGGCCTACCACGAAGCAAACGACGAAAAACGTTACGCGCTTTATCGCGAAATGGATAACCTGGTAATGCAGCAATCGCCTGTGGTAGTGCTGTATTACGATAAGCGGGTTAACCTGTATCAAAGTAACATATCCGGCTACAGCTTAAACGGGCAAAATTTGCTGGTGCTGAAGAGAGTTGTGAAAGGCCAATGACTTTAAGGTCCGTCATACTTACGAAGTTTTTAAAACTTCGTAAGTCTCAACGGTCTTCTTACTCTTTCTCCTTTTTTCGCTCCGTTCTGGCAGCTTCAAATTTATTGGCCAATGCTTTTTCGCCGATTTTGGTTAAGGCGTTTGTTAATTTCTGGTAATTTTGGTCGTGTTTAATACCTTCTTCGTTCGCCAGGAATGTGATTAAGTGTACTTTTTGTTTTGATGATAATGAGTTCAGTTTTTTTGAAAATATTTTCGTCTGGTTGATGCCCACTTTCACTATGCCGTGCTGCAAATAGCCTGTAGCATCTGCTTTCCACTTCATGTCCTTGCCTATATTAATTACTTTATCAATCACTTGTACAGGATAGTATTTGACTAATTCAATAAATGAATCGATGTATTTGTTGCTTTCGTTGTACAATTGTTTGAAATCATCAGGGTCAAATACAGCGATAAAGTCAAGTTTGTTTGATGGAAAAACTTTCAAATAGGCCAATTGTAATTCCTTTGAATCCGGTTGCTTATTTAGCGCTTCCCATGCAGCTTTTATTTGTTTTGATTTTGGAGATAGTTTTTGAGAAAATGTAAACAGCGGCAACAATGCGAGCAGCAATAGCCAAATATGTTTCTTAATGATATTAACCACCTGGTTTAATTGTAAAAACGATATTAGTGAATTTTTGAGACTTTACGATAGAGCCGGGATTAGGACGGATAGATATCAGTGCAAATAAAAAAGCCTTCCCAAAACGGGAAGGCTTCCATAAATAACCTTTCGGCTTTCGCCTTTTTAGCTTTTACCTCTCTTACGAGGCCATTTGCCTGCGGATGATGTTCAACGCGCCGCCGGCTTTAAACCACTCTATCTGCTGTGCATTGTAAGTGTGGTTTACAGCGAATGACTCGCTGCTGCCGTCTTTGTGGTGCAATACAACGGTTAACTGCTTGCCTGGGGCAAATTCGGTTAAGCCGGTAATATCGATGATATCATCTTCCTGTATTTTATCGTAATCGGCGCTGTCGGCGAAGGTTATGCCAAGCATGCCTTGTTTCTTCAGGTTAGTTTCGTGGATACGGGCAAATGATTTTACCAATATGGCGCGAACACCCAGGTGACGCGGTTCCATTGCAGCGTGCTCGCGTGAAGAACCTTCGCCATAGTTTTCGTCGCCAACTACTATCGAGCCGATGCCATGCGCTTTGTAATCGCGCTGCGTAGCAGGTACAGGGCCGTATTCGCCGGTCAATTCATTTTTAACGCTATCAGCAGTCAGGTTGAAATAGTTGATAGCGCCAATCAGCATATTGTTGGAAATATTATCCAGGTGGCCACGGAATTTTAGCCATGGGCCAGCCATCGAAATATGGTCGGTGGTACATTTGCCTTTAGCCTTTATCAACAGCTTTAAGCCGGTAATATCGGTGCCTTCCCATGCGGCGAATGGCTCCAATAACTGCAAACGTGATGATGTCGGGCTAACGATAACGTTAACGCCGCTGCCATCTTCGGCAGGGGCCTGGTAACCGGCATCTTTAACGGCATATCCTGCAAGCGGCATTTCTATACCCTGCGGCTCGTCAAACTTAACCTGCTCACCTTGTTCGTTGGTCAGGTAATCGGTTAGGGGGTTGAAGGTAAGATCGCCGGCAATTGCAAAAGCAGTCACAATTTCGGGTGATGCCACAAATGCGTGGGTATTTGGGTTACCATCCTGACGTTTAGCAAAGTTACGGTTGAACGATGTGATGATAGAGTTTTTGCGGGTAGGGTCGTCTGTATGACGAGCCCATTGGCCTATACAAGGGCCGCAAGCGTTAGCCAGCACCACACCGCCCATCTGGCCAAATGTGTCCAGGTAACCGTCGCGGTCAACAGTGTAACGCACAAGCTCAGAGCCAGGCGTAATAGTGAATTCTGCCTTGGTTTTTAAATTTTTATCGATAGCCTGTTTGGCGATAGAAGCCGAACGGGTAATATCCTCGTATGAGGAGTTGGTACATGAACCTATCAGGCCCACTTCCAGTTTTACCGGCCAGTTATTCTCTTTAACAGCAGTAGCAAATTTAGATATTGGCCATGCCAGATCCGGGGTAAACGGACCGTTTACATGCGGTTCCAGCTCGTCCAGGTTTATCTCTATAACCTGGTCGAAATAACCGGCAGGATTTGCGTAAACCTCTGCATCGCCGGTTAAGTGTTCTTTAACCGCATCAGCCATATCTGCTATATCAGCACGTTTAGTGCCTCTCAAATAAGTGGCGGCTTTCTCATCGTATCCGAAGATAGAAGTAGTAGCGCCTATCTCAGCACCCATGTTACAGATGGTGCCTTTTCCGGTTGCTGAAAGTGATTCAGCACCTTCTCCAAAATATTCAACAATCGCCCCGGTACCGCCTTTTACGGTAAGTATACCGGCAACTTTCAGGATAACGTCTTTTGCAGAAGTCCAGCCAGATAGTTTCCCGGTTAACTTTACACCAATCAGCTTAGGGAATTTAAGCTCCCATGGCAGGCCGGCCATTACATCGCAGGCATCAGCACCGCCAACACCAATGGCAATCATACCCAAACCACCTGCGTTAGGTGTATGCGAGTCGGTACCAATCATCATACCGCCAGGGAAAGCATAGTTTTCCAACACTACCTGGTGGATGATACCTGCACCGGGTTTCCAGAAACCGATGCCATATTTATCTGATACCGAAGCCAGGAAATCATACACTTCCTGGTTAACGTCTTTAGCAATCTGTAAGTCGGTAGTTGCACCATCACGGGCCTGTATTAGGTGATCGCAATGCACAGTAGAAGGCACAGCCACCTGTGGCCTGCCCGCCTGCATAAACTGCAGCAGCGCCATCTGCGCAGTAGCATCCTGCATTGCCACACGGTCGGGTGCG
>Ga0207671_10004091_pt1 | contig 14118 bp, 12 predicted proteins | sample KBSC24metaG_FD_184352 | JGI IMG/M metagenome (GOLD analysis project Ga0207671, IMG submission 184352) | Corn rhizosphere microbial communities from Kellogg Biological Station, Michigan, USA - KBS C2-4 metaG (SPAdes) (version 2) | ecosystem: Host-associated > Plants > Roots > Rhizosphere > Soil... | reverse complement strand
CAAGGTGGTCCCGTGGCAGGGCACTGTGCGCGTCAGCAAGATCGGCGAGGCGGTCACCGCCGGTCCGCCCCGCGTCGCGGGTCTGCGCTTCGGCCTCGCTGTCAGCGGCCCGGGGACGCTGGTCGGAAGCGGGAACCTGGCCCCGTGGACGAACTCGGACGCCGGCCCCACCGCCGCCACCTGCCTCGCCCTGCTCAAGGCCCACGCTGAGTACCAGGTGACCGTCCAGGTCGGCGACCAGATCTGCATCGCGGCCCTGGACGGACGCACCGCTTCGGCCAAGGTGGCCGACGAGGGCACCGGTGCTGACGGCACCCCCTATGTCGACCTGGAGGTCCTGGCCTACGTGTCCTGACCCTTCTCGGTGCTCGGGATCTGGCCGGTCGCCTCTTTCGGATCCTGGTTCTGAGCTTGGTCCGGTGTCGGCTCTGGCTTCGGCGCCGAGTCGGGCTTCGGCTCCGGCTCCGATTCCGGCTCTGACTTCGGCTCCTGCTCCGAAGCCGAAGCCTGAGTCGGGACCGGAACGGGAACCGGGACCGGAACCGGGGCCGGGACAGGCGTCGGGGCCACGACCGTGACCTGGTTCGGAACCGGCGACGGACTCGGAGCGTGCACCACCTTCGAGGTGTCCAGGAACAGCGCCCCGAACGCCGTTGCCAGTGCCGTGAGCACCGGAGCGGCGTTCGCGTGCTGATCGCCGTTGATCGCCAGCGCCAGTGCGGCCACCACGATCGCGACGCCGCCGATGACGACGGACAGCTCCCATATCAGGTCGCTCTTCGCGCCGAGCGCCTTGGCGATCTTGTCCTGCGCCGCCTCGGCAGTCTGCGTCGCCTGCGCCGTGGTCCCCAGCGCCACGACGACGTCCTCGCCGGTCAGCTCCCTCATCAGCGGGTTGATGATCCCGCCCAGGAACCCCGAGCCGATGATCCCGGCGAACTGGCCGACGCCCGGCAGGTTCAAGCTGGTGGTGCGCCAGGAGACGATCGCGAGCGCGGCGGCGACGACGGCGAACCCCACCAGCTGCGCGGCGCGCGCGACCGGGGCGTTCGATATGGATGCGGCGGGCATCATCACCTTCTCAGGGTCTGATCGGTGGGCAGGGTGCACATAGCATTGTCCTGCGATGTCCCGCCGAACAATAGGGGATGGTCCTTTGATCGGCGCAGGTGGGCGGCGCACGGGAAGCATCCGCGGCCATGCCTGGTTATGCACGGCAAGTTCGACTGAGGAGGACCCTGAATGACGATGCGAGCCGTGTGGAACGGCCAGGTCCTGGCCGAGAGCGACGACACCGTCGTGGTGGAGGGCAACTACTACTTCCCGGCGGAGTCGTTGAGGAACGAGTTCTTCTCCGGCAGCGACACGCACACCGTCTGTCCGTGGAAGGGCCTGGCCAGCTACTACGCCGTCACCGTCGACGGCGAGGCCAACGCCGACGCCGCGTGGTACTACCCGGAGCCGAAGCCCGAGGCCGAGCACGTGCGCGACCGGGTGGCGTTCTGGAAGGGCGTGAAGGTCGAGACGGTCGAGACGGTCGAGACGGTCGAGGCGGTCGAGGCTTAGAGATACGCCTCGATCAGCACCTGGTCAGCCCCTGATCAGCGCCCGGCGGCCCCGACCGTCTCCACGACCTCGAACCGGTTGCCATCCGAGTCCTTGAACTCGTACATCGGCGGCACGCCCGGCCACCGGAGCAGCTCCCCGACCTCGATTCCGCGCTGCCGCATGGCGGTGTGCTCGGTCTCGGCGTCGGGGACCATGAAGCGGATGCCGGTGTCCTGCCCGACTGCGTCGCCAGCGGTTTCGCCGGCAGTGCTGATCAGCGCGACGTCCACCTCGGCACCGGGCGGGGCCACGGTGACCCACCGGAAGTCCGCGCCGGCGCGCATGTCCAGACGTTTCTCGAAGCCGAGCGTGCCGGTGAAGAACTCCAGCGCCTTGTCCTGGTCGGTGACCGGGATGCCGACGGTGCCGATGTGGGTGATGGTGGTCGCGGACATGATGATCTCCTGATTCCTAGTTTCCAGTGCCGTACATCAACGATCCGGGCGTGGTGAGCGTCTCGCCGGTCTCCAGCCAGGTCTTCAGCCCGGACAGCACCATCGGCCAGCCGCCGTAGATCTCCGGCGGAACGTCCCGCGGCAGCTCGTCGTGGATCACGGTCAGCCGGCAGGAGTCGCCGACCGGCTCGATCTCCCAGGTCACCCGCGTGGTCCCGGCGTTCTCGGCCTCGGGCCGCCACAACGCGCGCATGCTCTGCACCAGACGGCGCGGCGGATCGACGACCAGGTTCTCGCCCTCGATGATCGGGCGTTCTGCGGCCGGGTGCCCCAGCCGGTAGGGCGAGCCCTCGTTCCAGTCGGACTCCAGCGCCAGGCCGAAGTGGTACTTCGCCCGGACCGCGGGATCGGTGATCGCCTCCCACAGCCGCTCGGGCGTGGTGCGGATGTAGATCTCGAAGACGCGCTCCATCGGTTCCTCCAGCTCACGCTTCAGGCCGACCAGGCCGGCCGCCCACTGCTCGGTGTACTTGCCGACCCAGCGGTCGTGGACCAGGCGGATCGGGACCGGGTTCAGGAAGTGCAGCTTCTCCCGGCCCCGGCGGCGGGAGACGACCAGCCCCGCCTCCTCCAGGATCTTCAGGTGCTTCGCCACGGCGATGCGCGTCATGTCGTGCCGCGCCGTGAGGGCCGCCAGGGTCTGGCCGTCGCGGGCGAACAGCTCGTCCAGGAGTGCTCGGCGGGTGGGGTCGGCCAGAGCCTTGAACACGGGGTCCATGTCCCCAGAATAGGAAACCATTTGGTTTCCTGTCAACGGTCGCGCGGGGAGCGGCGCGCCTGCGACCGCGTTGCCGAGCGCGTCCGGCAACAGCACTGCCCGGCCGTGAGAACACGGCCGGGCAGAAGGAGGAGCGGGTTCGACCAGCGGCTCAGCCGCGCGGCAGCACCTCGGACAGGACCGCGGGCAGCCCGGTCCAGTCGTTCGACACGATGCTCGCGTGCTTGCTCGCCAGCAGCGCGACCCGGGCCTGGGCGTCGGCCTGGCTCGGGGCGGTGTCGCTGAGCGCGGGGGCGACGTTCTGCGCGTCGGTCATGGTCAGCAGGTAGTGGTTGGTGTCGTACCAGGAGGTGTCGACGCTGGTGACGTAGGTGTTGGCGTCACCGTCGAAGACCACGAACCACGGCCGGATGGAGGTGTCCGAGTACTGGGTGCGGGGGTCGCCCGACTGCGCGCCCAGGACACACGGGAAGACAGCGGCCTGCGACACCTTGCCGGCCGCGGCCAGGTTCTTCAGGTACGTGGCGTACTCGACGTCGGTGTGCAGGGTGTCGAACGGGTTGCCCAGCTCCACGGTGCCCGGGATGACGTAGAGGATGACCTTGCCGGCCAGCGCCGAGCGCGCCGGCCAGGCGTCGGCCTTCGCGGCCGCGTCCGGGGTGGCGTAGGTGCCGTTGAGCAGGTCCGCCGGCCGGTACACCAGGCTGCCCAGGTGCGCGTTGATCAGCGCGTCGAGCTGCGCCGGGCCCAGGCCGCTGTTGGCCTCGAAGCCCTGCTTGAGCTCCAGCTTGATGTACAGCGGCCCGGTGGTGGTGTGCGAGGCCAGCCAGTACTTGACGTCGTCCAGGCAGGAGCCGAGGTCCTTGTTGGCCGAGCCGGTGTAGATGTCGGCGGGCTTGGAGGCGTCGACGCAGTTGTTGTTGTTCCCCAGCGGGTTGCTGTGGCTCACCTTCCACTCGGTGGTGAACACGTCGGTCCAGGTGTCGAGCTCGATCATCGACGTCCCGGTGTCCAGCGCGTTGGCCAGGTGCGGGAAGACGGAACCGTCGTCGTAGGTGTTGTGCACGCCGACCACGGTGGAGTGGGACAGCGGGGCCGAACCGGTGTCCGCGGCGGCGGGCGCGATGGTCGCGGCCAGCGTGAGCACGGCGGCGCCGAGCGTCGCCGCGCCGGCCGTGAGCCGGCGGAGCCAGGGTGCGGTCATGGGTGGATACCTCCTGGGTGGCAATCCGGGAGCGGGGGGTTTCGCTCGTCCGCGGTGGAGGTTAGCCGCGATGTCAGGAGGAGGACAGGGTCCTCAGATGAATCATGTGTGGCCGGTTGGGGATCGGCGGTGGGGAGCGGGTGCGCGCGCGGTCCCGGCGGCGGGTCCGGCGGGCCGGCGGACCGGCTGCCGAGCATCGCAGGGTTCTGATGCCAGAGCCCTGCCACGCCGGTGCGGGAACTCCGTTATCATGCGGATCGGGACCCGCGATCATGGGCGGGCCTGCGCCGCGATGCGCGACTGCGACGAGAGGGTGGGCGATGGCGAACGAGGTCCAGGGCGGGCAGCACGCGGACGGCGACCATCCCGCGGTGGACCTGAGAATGGATGTGCCGCACTCGGCGCGCGTCTACGACTACCTGATCGGCGGGAAGACGAACTTCGAGGCCGACCGCGTCGCCGCCGAGGCCTCGGTGCAGGCCTGGCCGGCCCTGCCGATCTCGATGCGCACCACGCGCACCTTCATGGAGCGCGCGGTCCGCCGCCTCGCCGAGGACTACAAGGTCCGCCAGTTCCTGGACATCGGCACCGGCATCCCCAAGTCCCCGAACGTGCACGAGATAGCCCAGGCCGTCGCCCCCGAGGCGCGCGTCGGCTACGTCGACAACGACCCGATCGTCCTGACCCACGCCAGGGCCCTGATGTCCAGCACCGCCGAGGGCCGCACCTGCTACGTGGACGCGGACTTCCGCGACCCGGAGTCGATCATCGCCAATCCCCGCCTGCGCGAGGTCCTGGACTTCTCCCAGCCGGTGGCGCTGTCGCTGATCGCGATCGTGCACTTCATCCTGGACGCCGACGACCCGCAGGGCATCGTCCGCCGCTTCATGGACGCCCTGGTCCCTGGCAGCTACCTCGCCCTGACCGTGTTCACCGGCGACACCGACCCGGTCGGCGTGGGCGGAGTCAGCCGCGAGTACAACGCGCGCGGGATCCCGCTGCAGGTGCGGGACAAGAGGGAGGCCGAGGCTTTCTTCGAGGGCTATGACCTGCTCGATCCCGGGGTCGCGCTGGTGCACCACTGGCGGCCGGACGCCGGCGCCGAGCCGGTTCGGGATCAGGACATCGCGATGTACGCGGGGGTCGCCCTCAAGCGTTAATCAGGTGCCCACCGACGCGGGCGGCGGTACCCTGCCCGCGTCGGAACGACCACCGGCGGAACGCAAGGACCGCACCGAACGGACGGAGACGGACATGGCCGCGACGGGACGCCCCGGACCCCTGTTCGCCGAATCCGCCCGGAGGGCATCCCTTGCTGTTCCGTCTGTTGGAGAACTCTGCTGACCCGTTCCGCCCCGGCGGCCTTCCCACCCCCGGCACCCCGCCCGCGACGGCCCGCCGGTTCCTGATCCGCGAGTTCCGGCCGCTGCGGCTGGTCGTCGTGTTCGCGCTGGCCACCACGGCCGCCGCCGCGGCGATCGAGGTGTGGCTCATCGGGTACGCCGGCCGCCTGGTCGACCTGCTCGCCGGGACCAGCCGCGAGCGGTTCTGGGCCGAGCACGGCCGCGGGCTGGCGCTCGCCGCCGTCCTCGTCCTGCTCGTCAGGCCGTTGATCCACCTGGCCGGCGAAGGGCTGGACGACATCGCGTTCCGCGTCAACGCCCAGACGCTGGCCCGCTGGCGGCTGCACCGCTATGTCTCGCGCCAGTCCGTGGGCTGGTTCCGCGACGACCTCGCCGGCCGCATCGCCACGTGGGTGCGCGACGGCGGCACGGCCGCCGCGACCGCCTCCTATGCGATCATCCACACGCTCGTCGCAGTGGTCGTCTACATCGCCGGCTCGGTGTGGCTGATCGCCTCGATCGACCCGCGGCTGGTGCTGCCGCTCGCGGCGTGGATCGTGCTCTACTCGGTGCTGCTGGTGTGGCTCGTCCCGCGCTATCGGGCCGCCCACGAGCACATGCAGGAGACCGAGTCGGAGCTCACCGGGCTGCTCGTCGACACCTACGCCAACGCCGACACCCTCGCCCTGTTCCCCGACCGCGAGGCCGACGACCGGCGGGTGTTCGCCGCCGCGCGCCGGGCGTACCTGAACGTGCAGCGCGTCGAGGTGACCATCAACGCGAGCATGACGGCGCTCGGCGGCGGGCTGCTCGTGGGCCTGATCGGCTACGGCATCGTGCTGTGGCGCACCGGCGCGGCGCCGATCGGCCTGGTGGCGGCGGCCTCGGCGCTCAGCTTCCGCATCACCTCGATGGGGGAGTGGCTGCTCGACGCGCTCTCGGACATGTTCGGCGCGCTCGGGCAGCTGGACCGGTCGCTGCGCACGGTCGCGCAGCCGCTGGCCGTGGAGGATTCTCCGAAGGCTGTCATCCTCCCGCCGGCCAAGGGACGCATCCGCTTCGAGGGCGTCAGCCATCACTACGGACGCGGCGCGGGCGGCCTGGACCGCCTCGACCTGGACGTCGCCGCCGGCGAGCGCGTCGGCCTGGTCGGCCGCTCCGGCGCGGGCAAGTCGACGGTCGTCAGCCTGCTGCTCCGCTTCTACGAGGCCGAGTCCGGCCGGATCTCGATCGACGGCCACCGCATCGCCGACGTCACCCAGGACAGCCTGCGGCGGCAGTTCGCGGTCGTGGCGCAGGAGGCGACGCTGCTGCACCGCTCGGTCCGCGACAATATCGCCGGAGGCATCGCCGCCGACGACGAGGCGGTCCAGGCAGCGGCCCGCCGCGCGGCAGCCGACGGATTCATCGCGGCGTTGCGCGACTCGCAGGGCCGGCGCGGCTACGACGCGCTGGTCGGGGAGCGCGGAATCCGCCTGTCCGGAGGCCAGCGGCAGCGCATCGCCCTGGCCCGCGCGCTGCACCGCGACGCGCCGATCCTGATCCTGGACGAGGCCACCTCCGCCCTCGACTCGGAGGTCGAGGCCGTCATCCAGGAGACGCTCGGCGAGGTGATGGAGGGCCGCACGGTCATCGCCATCGCGCACCGCCTGTCGACGATCGCCCGCATGGACCGGATCGTGGTGCTCGACGAGGGGCGGATCGCCGAGGAGGGCACGCACGAGTCGCTGCTGGCGCGCGACGGGTTGTACGCGACGCTGTGGTCGCGGCAATCGGGCGGTTTCCTGTAAGGGCCCTTATGCCAGGCGCATCAGGCCTCGAACCGCGGTGCTGCCGCGCTCAGCACCGCGGAGGCCGGCGTCGTCTCCCACACCGCCGCGAGCTCGTCGACCAGCGTCTTCATCAGCGCCGCGATGTCTTCGGACGCTGATTCATGCAGCGCCTCGGCGACGATGAGGACCCGCGACGTCTCCGGCCGGACCGCCGACAGGCCGCTCTGGCGGTTGGTCCAGCGGCGCGCGTGGGAGCGCCCGGCGGTGTCGGCGAAGACGACCTCGCCGGGCTCCGGGTTCTCGGTCGTGCCGCCGAAGGTGTCGTAGACCTCTTCGCCGGTGGCCTGGCGGACTTCGAGGTCGCCGGAGATCCGGTCGAGGTCGAGGGCGGCGACGGGGATCGCGTAGGCGACCGAGACCGCGTTGCACAAGTCGATCAGGGGATGGATGCGGGGCAGTTCGCCTTCCTTGCGCAGGCGGCGCAGCAGTGCTTCGGACGCGCAGCGGTACTGCGTGGGCTTGAGGGCCATCTTCGAGAACGCCTGGCGCCAGGCTTTGATCTCGGGAAGGTCGGATTCGGTGCCGCCCGCGAGCCGGCTCTTCGCGATCGCCGTGAAGCGGGCCACCTGCTCGTCGACGTCGGCGTCCGGGGTGATGCCGGCGGTGGTGATCGCCATGGCGGCCAGGCCGGGGAACGCGGACCGGATGGCTTCGGCGTGCTGGAAGTACATGGGGACAGCTTTACCGGACCGGTCATCGCGGCGAACAGGACCAATCCTGTTCGCAAAGTGTGGACCAACCTGCTCTTGAGGGTCTGGCCTGTTCGGCCGCGCTCACTGAGAATGCTTCATGTTTGCCCCCACACCCCACCGTGTCCCCTCACCCCAGGAGGCCCCATCGTGGCGCCCGTCTCCCGCCGCACCTTCCTCGGCTCCGCCGCCGCCCTCGGCGCGACCCTCGGCCTGGAGAGCCTGCCCGGCTCCACCCCGCAGGCCGCGGCCGCCGGCACCGGCACGATCCGCGACGTCAAGCATGTCGTGGTCCTTATGCAGGAGAACCGCAGCTTCGACCACTACTTCGGAAGCCTGCAGGGAGTGCGCGGGTTCGCCGACCGGGCGACGGTGCAGATCGCCGGCGGCTACTCGGTGTTCAACCAGCCGAACGGCTCGGGGCGTCAGTACCCGTGGCAGCTGTCGAACACCAACACCTGGTGGTTCGGGACCACCAAGGAAGAGCTCGCGCAGTGCGACGGCTCGCTCGACCACAGCTGGTCGACGCAGCACGGCGCCTGGAACGGCGGCAAGATGGACAACTGGATCTCGGCCAAGGGCTCCAACCGGACCATGGGCTTCCTGAACCGGACGGACATCCCCTTCCACTACGCGCTCGCCGACGCCTACACGGTCTGCGACGCCTACCACTGCTCGATCCTGTCGGCGACCGGCCCGAACCGCACCTACCTGTGGTCCGGCATGATCGACCCGAACGGCACGGCCGGCGGACCGGCGTACGACGGCGGCTCGGAGTCCGGGCTGAGCTGGCAGACCTACGCCGAGGCGCTGCAGAACGCCGGGGTGTCCTGGCGGGTGTATCAGAACGCGAACGACAACTACGGCGACAACGCGCTGGCCTACTTCAAGCAGTTCACCGGCGCCGCCGGATCCAGCCCGCTCGCCCAGCGCGGCATGTCCTCGGTGCCGTCCACCGGCTCGACGCCGGACGACATAGCCGCGGCGATCAAGGCCGACGTGCTCGGCGGGACCCTGCCGCAGGTCTCGTGGGTGGTGGCGAACCAGGCGTTCTCCGAGCACCCGGACGCGCCGCCGAACGACGGGGCGCACTTCGTGAACCTGATCATCCAGGCGCTCGCCGCGGACGCGGCCACGTTCGACTCCACGGTCCTGTTCCTGAACTACGACGAGAACGACGGCTTCTTCGACCACGTGCCGCCGCCGGTCGCGCCGTCCGGCACCGCCGACGAGGCCACCAAGGGCGCGCCGATCGGCCTGGGGTTCCGGGTCCCGATGGTGGTCGTGTCCCCGTGGACGCGGGGCGGCTGGGTCGACTCGCGGGTCTACGACCACACCTCGGTGATCCGGTTCCTGGAGACCTGGACCGCGGCTCTGGGTACCCCGGCGACGTGCTCGAACATCAGCGCGTGGCGCCGGCAGGTGTGCGGCGACCTCACCGGCGCGTTCGACTTCGCCAACCCGGTCAGCGGGCTGCCGAGCCTGCCGGCGACCAGCACGGTGATCGGGCAGTCGTTCTGCAACGCGCAGACGAACCCCTCTCCGGCGACCAACGCGATGCCGGCGCAGGAGAGCGGGACGCGGCCGGCGCGGGCGCTGCCGTACCAGCCGAACGCCTGGGTGGACCACATCGAGTACGACGCCAACGGGCAGGTGCTGGTGTGGCTTCAGATGGCGAATCAGGGGCCGCAGGCGAAGGCGGCCGCGCACTTCTCGGCGTATGCGAATGCTTATCGGACCGGTGGGCCCTGGCAGTACACGGTCGGTCCGTACAGCAACGGGACCGACGGGAGCGTCAAGGACTTCTTCAACGTCGGGACGAACTACGGCAACGGCCAGTACGACCTGACCGTGGTCGGCCCGAACCGCTTCCTGCGGCGCTTCACCGGCAACGCCAACGGCAGCGGGGCGACGGCCGAGGCGAGCACGTACTACGCGCCGGCCCCGAACACCGGCAAGCAGGCGGTGTGGTTCTCGATGAAGAACACCGGGACGAGCACCGTCACCTTCACGATCACCTCGACCAACTACCGGACCGACGGGCCCTGGACGTACCAGGTCGCGGCCGGGGCGACGGTCAGCGACTACTTCAACGCGGTCGCGTACGACAACGGCTGGTACGACTTCACGGTCACGGTCAGCTCGGACGCGTCGTGGACGCGGCGGGCCACCGGGCACATCGAGACGGGAACCGCCAGCATCACCGGCTGATCGCCGAGATCCTGCGAGTCCCGGCAGCTTTGCAGCCCCGACATCACCGCAGCCTCCACCGCGAGTCGACCGGACCTTGGTAAACCCTTGGGTAGCCGAACCAGCCATCCTTTGCCAAGGTCCGGACTCAGTACTCTGCAGGAGGCAACATGCATCGGGCTTCAGCCGCCGGAACGGCGCTCGCGCTGTCCCTCGCCCTGGGGGTGGTGGCCGCCGGCGCCGTCCACGCCGCTCGCGCCGCGTCGCCGGCCGCCGTCCCGTCCCCGGTCCCCGGTCCGGTGCACCCGCACCACCACTTCAGCGCCGCGGTGACCCGGGTCGGCGCCGCCGCGACGATCCCGGACCGCGTGGCGCGCGTCGAGCAGGCGCTGCAGTCGTCGTCCTCGGAGCTGCAGAAGGCCTACGACACCGCGCCGCTGTACGCGAACCACATCGACGGGACCGGCCTGACCATCGCCACGCTGGTGTCGTTCGGCGACAAGAGCGCCCAGCGCTACCTCGACCAGTACGACGCCGACAACGGCCTGCCGGCGGCGAGCCTGCAGACCATCGAGCCGGCCGGCGCCGTGCCGGCCTGCGGCGACCCGGGCGTCAACACCAACGACTGCCAGAACTGGGGCGGCGAGACCGACCTGGACATCTCGATGATCCACACCCTGGCCCCCGGCGCGAAGATCCTGATCATCGCCACGCCGGTGAGCGAGACCGAGGGCATCACCGGGTTCCCGGAGCTGATGACGGCGATGGACTACACCGTGGCCCACCGCCTCGCCGACGTCGTCTCGATGAGCTTGGGCACGCCGGAGGACGACTTCGCCACCTCGGCGCAGCTGCACGGCCTGGACGGCCACTTCAAGAACGCCACCGACAACGGCGTCACGGTCCTGGCCTCCACCGGCGACGACGGCGCCGACGGCATGAAGCTCGACGGCACCACGGCGTGGGGCAGGCGAGTGGCCTCCTTCCCGGCCGACGAGTCCTACGTCACGGCGGTCGGCGGCACGGTCCTGTCGCTGGACCCCGGCGGCAACCGCACGCGGCCGGACCGGCTGTGGCCGGAGTCCGGCGGCGGCGTCTCACACGAGTTCGGCGTCCCGGCATGGCAGCAGGGCACCGCGTCCGCGACCGGCGCCGCTGGGCGCTCGCTGCCGGACATCACACTGGAGGGCACGTCCGGGACCTCGGAGTCCTCGCCGCTGATGGCCGCGATCGTCGGCCTCGCCGACCAGGCGGCCGGGCGCGACCTGGGCCTGATCAACCCGGCGCTGTACGCGGTCGGCCCGAACGGGACGGGCTCGGGGATCGTGGACGTCACCAGCGGCTGCAACTCGACCGGGACGGTCACCGGCTTCTGCGCCGCCAAGGGCTACGACATCGCCTCCGGGTGGGGGACGATCGACGCGGCCAAGTTCGTTCCGGCGCTGGTCGCGGCTTCGACGCCGCGCAGCAGCCTGCAGGTGGAGATGGGTGGCCGGCACCACCGGGGATATATCGTCGGGAACGCGATGCAGTGAGCTGATGGGGCGTCTCGAGTGTCCGGAGCGCCCCGGAGCTTCGGCTGCGGGGCGCTGCGCCGGGTGCCGGCGGCGGTGAGTAGGGTCGGCCGCCATGAGCGATTGGGCGGGAGTCCGCGAACGCGTCCTGGCACTGGCTGGCGCCCCCGACGGCGCCAAGGTCTTCGGCGCGAACTATCACGGCTTCGAGCTGGACGAGCCTTTGACGGCTGCGGACCTGGACGCGGTCGAGACCCTGCTCGGCGTCGAGCTGCCCGAGGACTACCGGACCTTCTTGCTGGACGTCGGTGCCGGCGGCGCGGGTCCCGCCTACGGCGTGTTCCCGCTGCGGCGTGTCGGGGAGCGTGCCTGGCGGTGGATCGGCGACGGCGGCGACCTGACGGATCCGGGCCGGCTGGCCGAGCCGTTCCCCGACCCCGTCGATCCGGCGGCGCTGGAGGCTTTGGCGGCCGAGCGGCCCGAGGAGGAGGACTTCGAGGACGTCGACGACTTCGATCCCGTCTACGAGGCCTGGGAGGAGCGCATGGTCGAGTTGCTCCACGATCCGCGCCGGACCGCCGGGGCGATCTGCCTGTGCCATGAGGGCTGCGCGCGGCGGGTCTGGCTGGTCGTCGCCGGCCCGGAGCGGGGGCGGATGTGGCTCGACCCGCGGTGCGACGACGCCGATCTGTGCCCGCTGACCGATGTGCAGGGCGCTCCCGTGGATTTCCGCGGCTGGTATCTCGGCTGGCTCGCGGAGGCCGAGTCGGTTTGCGGCGTGGGCCGCTAGTGCGTCAGACCGGGTCGGCGGGCCCGGCGACCCAGCGCTCCGACGCCGGGACCGGCGGTCTGGCACAATTCGTCATGTGATCCAGGCCGGTGCGCAGACGACGCGCGATCTTCGCCGTCGCAGCCGTGCCTCGCTGCTGTCGCGGATCTACCTCGGGCAGGCGGTGAGCCGGCCCGAGCTGGCCCGGTCGGCCGGGATGAGCTCGGCGGCGGTCAGCAACGTGGTCTCCGACCTGATCGCCGACGGGCTGGTGGCCGAGGCCGGGTCGGTGGACTCCAACGGCGGCCGCCCGCGCACGATGCTCGCCGCGAAGCCCGGGTTCGGCTACGCCGTCGGCGTCGACATCGGCGAGACGCACATCCACGTCGTGCTGTTCGACTGGACGCTGCTGTCCACGCTGGCCACCTCCACGCACGAGATCCGCGTCGGGCGCCTTGACCCGGACGTGGTGGTGCGGCTGGTCGTCTCCGGCGTCCGCTCGCTGCTGGACAGCACCGGCGTCGCACCGGAGCGGCTGCTCGGCATCGGGATCGGCGTGCCCGGCGCGGTCCAGGAGGGCGAGCGGGGGGTCGTGCACGCGCCGACGCTCGGCTGGTCCGGCGTGCCGCTGGGCGACGCGCTGCGCGCCGAGCTCAACGCCCCGATCCACATCGACAACTGCGCGCGCACCCTCGGCCAGGCCGAGGCCTGGCGCGGCGCCGGACGCGAGGCGCGGCGCGCGGTCGTCGCGCTGTGGGGCGTCGGCGTCGGCGCGGCGATCGCGGAGGGCTCGACGCTGGTCGAGAGCGGGACGAGCTCGACCAGCGAATGGGGCCACGCGGTGATCGAGGCCCGCGGACGGGCCTGCCGCTGCGGCTCGCACGGCTGCCTGGAGGCGTACGTCGGCGCCACGGCGATCCTGGACGCCTACCTGGAACACCCGGCGGGCAAGCCCTTCCTCCACGACGGCACCGAAGCGAAGATGGCCGAACTCGCCGCGCGCGCCGAAGCCGGCGACGACGAGGCGGCCACCGCGACCTTCGCCGAGGCCGCCGAGTACCTGGGCATCGGCGTCGGCAACCTGATCAACATGCTCAACCCCGACCAGGTCATCCTCGCCGGCTGGGTCGGCGAGCAGCTCGGCCCGCAGCTGATGCCCGCCATCCGCGCCGCCGCGCAACGGCACTCGCTGCCCTACCTGTTCGACCAGACGCGCATCAGCGTGGGCGAGCTGGGACCCGGAGCGGTCGCGCTGGGCGCGGCGACGCTGCCGGTGGCGCGGCTGCTGGCGGCGGGCGGGCAGATCACGGCTTGAGGGTGGGGCCGGCGCTGGGGCTGCGGCTGCGGCTGCGGCCGGGGCAGGGGCAGGCTCAGACGAGAAGGGCAGGCTGATTCGGTCTGTCGCGGCGGCGGCCGGCTGACTGGGTGCTGCGTTGTCGGGGTGCGGGGTTGTCGGGGTGCGGGGTTGAGGTGGTGCGGGCTGGTGCGGCGAGCTTGTGGGTTACAGGCGATTTTTACGGCTTCGCACTGGGTTCGATGGCCTCTGGCGTCCCTGGCTGGGGCGGGTCGGCGGCGGTGGAATCAGTGGTCTTCTCCAGATCAAAGGCCAGGCCTTCGCGCCCAAAGGCGGGGCGCGAGCCTCCGGCGGCCCTCCGGGGGCGCCTGCGCGGCGAGCGGCCTCGCTCCGAGGGGTGGGGGGACACTGGACGGCTGCGGTGTTGCTTGTGGTCCCGGTCCGGATCCCTCGTCGCGTCGCGCCCCGAGGGGAATCAGCCCGGTCTGGTGGTGTCAAGCCG
>Ga0207671_10004086_pt1 | contig 14124 bp, 22 predicted proteins | sample KBSC24metaG_FD_184352 | JGI IMG/M metagenome (GOLD analysis project Ga0207671, IMG submission 184352) | Corn rhizosphere microbial communities from Kellogg Biological Station, Michigan, USA - KBS C2-4 metaG (SPAdes) (version 2) | ecosystem: Host-associated > Plants > Roots > Rhizosphere > Soil... | reverse complement strand
TTTTCTTCGATATCAACCGCTACCAATCCTTCGGTTTTATCGTCGGCAGTAATTTTGGCATTGGTGAGCGCCATTTTAGTGATAAACAGCTTGGCGTCTTTATAAAGATCGGATACGGTAAAGGAGGTATCTACCTGCACTATGTTTGAATAATACAGGTATTTATCCTCGGTTTTGTAGCCATACGGCCCTGGTGTTTGTGCTTTTACCATAAAAGGCAGTAAAAGTGCGGCGGCAAATAATAATTTTTTCATGATGGTTTGATTTACTGTAACATAGTGATACTCAACTAAAGTAAGGCAGTCAAATCACTCTTTCAACACTTTTCTTGAAAATAAATTAAATTTCTCTAAACAATTCCAAAATTAACCTGTTGGAAGAAGTAATTGTTCTTATTGATTAACTTAATAAAGCTAAAAAAATGAAAAAGCTAATTGCAGCGTTGATACTATCAACATTCACATTCGGAACTTTTGTCGCGACAGCAAGTCCTTCTATCAAACAGGACACTACTAAGAAGCACAAAATGAAAAAAGACACATTGAAGAAGGATACTACCAAAAAACCTACTAAATAATTGTAGGCTTTCTTCAGTAAAAAAAGACCCGGTTTATGCGACCGGGTTTTTTTTGTTTATAGCAATAGGCTATTTGTTCACCACGATCTTCTTTTTTGAATATTCATTCAGCGCTTTGATAATGGCCCTGGTATTTTTCCACTCAAACAGGTGGATGAGCCAGGTTGTAAACCGCATAAAGCCAGTAGTATTTACCAGGCTTCCGCCAAGTTTGGTTATGGTCTCGTCCCGCTGCGCGATGCATTGCGAATAGCCATCTCCTTGTTTTTGGGCCAGGTCCTCGGCAAAGCACCAGGCGCCATCCCGCGCATTGCTGATGCTGAACTGGATCAGCGCCGAGTTATTATTGCTGGCATGCAAACCCAACAGCGACAGCAAAGGCGATACCTGCCCCAGCTCAAAAAGCACCTCGTTGGTTAGCGCGGCAATGATGCTGTTTATATCGTCAAAATCCTGTTTAAGCGTAGCAATAGGCTGCGGGCCGCAAACTACTACAGCTGCTATACCCAAGTCGAGGTTGATATGGGCGTTCATCCCCAGCAATAAATGCTGCAAAACCAATACTGATGATTTTTCTGCCTGCTTAAAAGCTATAGACCATGAAGCGGAAAGCTGCTGATGGTTTTTCCATTGATCATAAGCATCCAAATACCGGCTGGCAAATATCACATCGAGCTTCTCCATCCGTTCGCCGTCAGCAAATTGGCCTGAAGCGATACCGTCCTTTACACTTTTGGTTACCTTGAGATATAGAGCGGCAAAATAGCCCAGCCTGCTTTTGTTGGCGGCGCTATCGGCGATGATATTTTCTAAAGAAGCGATGATATCATCAATAGAAGTGTTTGCCATAGGCGATTGGCTATAGGGTTTCTTTAAACAGCAACAATAATGATTAAAGGTAAAATATAATGTCGGAATATTTTAACAATTTTCCCGGGAGGTAAATTACTGTAGCATGGCCTCTTCGTCTTTCGACTGAACAAGCTCTACAGGCATTTTAGGAGAAGTGACTTTTAATTGGGCGATGATAACATGAACGATCAAAAACAACGTAGAATAAAAGCACAACGTTTGCAGCAAAGTGCCCACGCTAAATGCCTTGATAATAAGTTGATAAGTTTGATTACTCATAATTGGGAAATAAATATACAAAACTATTTTTCAAAAAAACAAATAATTTAAATTATTATGGTTCAGCAGGTTGCGAAAAAATTATAGCAAAGGGGAATGCTTGCAAAAAAGTGGATCATTGGAGATTCACGGGAAAATTTTAACATCTTGAGATCAAGAGTTTTGCGGAAAATACTTAAAGTACAGGAAGTTACGCAAATTCGGGTTTGATTTATTTTCCGTCAAGTCTTTTCTCATAACAATAAAATCGCAGGTTCGGCCTGAAACCAAGGCCGATCTCCCCCGCAAACTCATATCCGAGCTTCGGGAACAGTTGCCTTGTGGCCTTGTTGTTGGAGTTGGTATCGATACGCAGCGTTTTGATGCCACGTGCCAGGGCCTCCAGTTCAGCTTGCTGCATCAGTTTATAGGCTATGCCTTGTCCCTGGTAACGGGTGCTTACCGCCAGTCGATGGGTCACAATAGCGGTCTCGTTCAGGTCCCAACCTACATCCGCATATTCCGGCTCCTGGTCGGTAGTAATGGCGGCTATGCCTGCAATATCGCCATCGGCGTCGGCTACCCAAAGCTGTTTTAGGGTGATGTCCTTCTCAAATACTTTGGCATTGGGATAGGTGCTGTCCCATTGGAAATTACCTGCGGCATTCATTGCAGGCACTACTTCGGCTATCAGTTGCATTATGCCGGGTATATCGGCTAAGGTGGCAGGGCGAATGGTCATACAGCGCCAAAATTATAAATTATTGCTTACCCAGCCTCTTTAACGCCGCACGAAATTTAGAAGGATCAATATTCCCAAAGCTATTGCATTGATAACAAAAGCCAGTAAATGCGGCCGCCCTTTAAATATTAGTTTGATGGTGCTGATCCCTAACATGACGATAGTAACAATGCTATCAAGCAAATAAGCAAAAACATCAAGATTTGGTGTGCATGGCCCCGATCTGAATGGCGACGCGAATGTGGTAACTAAAACTACGGGGATCGCCACAGCCTGGTATGGTAATACAAAGGCCACGTGGTGGCGTTTTAAAAATCCGTCCCTTCCACCGGATCTGCCAGTATTCATCATTTGATTTATTGGTTAATATTCATTTAGAATACCGGCCCTCTCAATAATTACAATGATCAGGATAGTGTTGCATTAGGTTGACATATCCCGGGCAAATAGGACGGCATATCATACAGAGCTTACCACGGCATTACATGCCTGTTGCCCGGTTGTGATCGTATCAAAAGCAAGCTGGCAAAAGGCACATCACATTTTTGAGCATTTGATAACATATGTTATCGTCGCGGCACTACTTACCGGCTTAATTTTGTCGTAACAAAAAGAAAAAAATATGAAAGCAGCAGTAATGTACGCCAAAGGCGAATTGCCCCAATATGTTGATTTTCCCGAGCCCGTTGCCCAAAATAACGACGAGCTATTGGTAACCGTAAAGGCCGTAGCCATTAAACACTTTGATAAGGGGCGCGCCTCCGGTAAGCACTATTCAAGTGATACACCCAGGGAGAATGGCAGGGTGATCGGCGGCGACGGCGTTTGCCTGTTGGAGGATGGAACACGCGTATACGGTATGGGCGTAAGCGGTATGCTGGCGGAAAAAGCTACTATTTATAAAAATCGCATCGTAAAAGTGCCCGAGGGGCTTGATGATATTACTGCGGCTGCCCTGCCTAACGCAGTTATTGGCGCGGCCATGGGTTTACGTTTCAAAGCGGACATTCAGCTGGGCGATGTGGTACTCATTAATGGTGCTACGGGTTTTACCGGGCGGGTAGCAGTGCAGATCGCCAAACATTATGGCGCCAAAAAGGTGATCGTAACCGGCAGGAACCCGCAATCGCTCGCCGACCTGTTGACTCTTGGCGCGGATGAGACCGTGTCTGTTATGCAGGATGATGAACAATTTAAGGTACAACTTAGCGCCATTCATGCGCAAACACCTATTGATGTGATCGTTGATTACTTGTGGGGACATACCGCGGAGATGATATTTGTCTGCATCAGGGGCGATGGTTCATTTACCAACAGGATAAGGTATGTATCGGTTGGAAGCATGACCGGCGATTTGATCCAACTCTCTGCCGCCAACCTGCGAAGCATTGACCTACAACTTACAGGTTCGGGACTTGGGGCCTGGTCAAAGCAGCAGGTTGGCATGCTGTTCACGCAGATACTACCCGAAATGTTTCAATTGGCTGCTGAAGGAAAGCTTAAAGTAGAAACCACTGCGGTCAAACTGGAGAATATCGCTGAACTTTGGAACCTGGATGTTCCCGACGGGAAACGGCTTGTAGTAACCATTTAACCATCCCCCATAAAAAAAATTGACCGGGCTACCAATCCCGGCCAACTCAAAATTTAACCCTTTTTAAACAAACAATAACAATTAACCTTACTGATTAAATAAATTTACCTCTATATTTCACCTGCATCAACCCAAAAGTATTAACATATTAACAATCAGCAGACTTAAGCTACATGAAACATTTCGCACAGGCATTTAAACGCGAAAGCAGCCAAACCCTAACGCCCGGCTGCCTTCGCAACTAATTAATTTAAACTAAGACAAATGTAATACCTGAATCTGTAGGAAGTCTGTAGAAATCACTATTTTATACGCTTAACTACTTCGTTTTCAAGGCATAATAAAGGCCGGAGGACATCACCCCTCCGGCCCTCTTCATTCAATAAGATCAGTTAATAGTATGAGTGTTTAATCTCGATTATATTTACGGTTAAAAGCAACTAAACGTTACAGTTAAATTCACTCTCTTTTGGAGTAAGCTAATTTGGGAACAATATTTCAACATCGTGCTTGATCTGGCAAGGCAGCTGATTTAGAACATTCACCTTCACAGGCTCTTCCCATCGAATAAAAACACAGGAATAGATATCAAACTTCCCATCAACGAAATATTGTGAATACTTGTGCTGTACCGACCGCAGCTTTTTAAAAACATCTTCAGGAGTGTTCATAATAACAGGTTTATATATCGCAAGTTCCGTATTCGCGCTATTGAACCAAATGACGGGCGTCATTTCAAATAGTAATAGTGATCACAATTCCGGTATCAGTTATTCACCTTTATTTTGCTCACGATAATAAAATTCGCAAACCCTTGGGCGGTAGTATCCCGTTTCCAGTTAAGGCTCACATTGATGGGGAAGGCAGCATTTTCACTAATGCCCAGCTGGCCCAATGTTTTATTGATGCGATAAAAAGGCGGCGGGTTGGTGGTGGGGTCGTTCTTAATGGTTATTTCTATCCCTCCGCAAGTCGGGCATTCACCCAGGTCATAGCCGGTTAAAACACCCTCGCTTTGATAGGGCGCCACTGTATTTTTTTTACAACCTGCAAATATCAAAACCAGGCAAACGGCGGTAAGCAGTGTTTTCATATCGTGTTTATTATCAATACGATGAGATAGTAATAAATGCTACAGCGAAGCAAGCACTAATTTAAGATTTATTATTAAGATCCTTTTGAAGCAGTATAGTTTCTAATGCTCACCTGGTATCGACACTTGGTTTGACCAGAGTAGATTAGCTTCATTCAATTTATGCGGGCTACGATCCTCCATGAAATGTTTATCATAATCCTTGTACAAATACATCCCCAACCTGAATTTATTGTTTTTGATATTTTGGTCAATTAAAACCACCATATTTAAAATAAAGGATTTGTGCGGCGCGACTTCTTCAATTGTTGGAAAATTCGAATCACAACGATGCCAGGGAAAAGACAAATTCATATTATCTGTCTTGTAAATGTCTTCCCATGAACAAGTCATGGTAAAAAACTTTAAGGTGTCATTGGTATTGTTTGTTAGTGACAAAGGGAAAGTTACGAACTCCCCATGCTTACCTTTCCCTTTTACCATTTTATCATCGTCAATACTCAAAATATAATTGGGTTTTGGCGTACATGCTGCGATCACAACGGCCAAAAATAATAGTAAAAGAAATTTTTTCATGGGATAAGGTTAGTATCTAAAGTCAGGAGGATCTAAGCGGATTCTTATCCAAGCGCGTCCTGAACTTCATTTTCTTCTGAGTACACGTGTTGTACCATTGGCTGGATATACCAAACACCAATAAAACAAACCATAAACCTAAAAAAACACAACCAAAAATCACCTCCGCCAATGGCCTGCATCAGCATTTTTGTGGTAAAATGCACAACGTACAAATAGGTCAATATGTATATCGCGAAAACAGCCCAGGATAGATAATGATAATTGCCATAAGGGAAAGCTGTCGCATTGGCGCGGAGTACCACTGATGCTATTCCTATGGCAAATAGGAGTGCGCAGCAGCCGCGGTATAGCAGCATATCGGGCCTGTAATTCGCCGGTATTTTCGCATTCATCACAGTCCCTATGGTATACATCCATGCGAGGTTAATTACCAAAGCAAACAGCATAAAAACATCGCTTATAAAAGGCAATACAATGAAGATGGCAAACAGTTGCCAGTGCTTAAAGCGGAGCAGGTAACTCATCGAACCAGGTTTACTTAAGACAAGATAAGCAACAAAGAGAATTATTCCAAATTTTGTTAATCATACGGCCGATGAAATGCTCACATAACACCGCATTCAATCCCTCCTAATCTCTAATCTCCAACCTCTAAACCTCAATGATTATGCTTCTTATGAATATCCTTCACCAGGCATAGCTTTTTGATCTCGTCTTTTTTGATCACGAAGGGGGCGTATTTCAGGCGGTCGCCGATGAGTTCGGTTACGTTGTCGCTGTGGGCGATTACTTCGTCCTCGTTATCGCTCACGAGCAGGCGCTTGTACATGCGGTAGTCGCCCCACTCAATATAATACACCTCTCCCGGCAGTATCTTATTGTCGTGAATCACCTTGAGGGCTACCCAGCAGCCGTTCTCGAGGTAAGGGTACATGCTGTGCCCCCAAACCGGCAGGGCGAAGTCGCAATCCTCGATGCCGGGGAAATTCATATGGCCTATCGGCGTAGTGTCGTTGATATCTTTATAAACCTCCACACCCGAGGCGGTAGCCACCACTTCGTACATCGGGATGCCATCAAAATGCGGGGGTTGCGGCTGTGTGCTGAGCACGGGCCGTTTAATATTCAAGAAGTCTTTATATTTTTCTTTAAAAATCCGGAGTTTATCTGGATCGATATTTTGTCGACTCTTTATTATTTCTGTAATTGAAGCGGGAGAATTAAAACCCAGCACTTCGGCCAGTTCGTTATTTCCTTTAAAAGCCGTGCCCCTGAGCTGATTATACAATATAATGAACTCCAGCGTCTCGGGACGAATGCGCTTTACTTTCTTTGGTGTGCTTTGCTCTTCCATAAATTGTGGATAACTTTTTTAAATACTTTCTTTACAAAGGTACATTTATTTCTTTATATTTGTATTGTTATTCTCTTCTGAATTACCAACAAAATTATAAAATCTGTTTATAATAGTTAAAGAATTTAAAGAAAAATTCGGGGTGGAAGAGGTACGTCAAGTCCATAGTTGGTAGACCATAGTCCATGGATTTGAAAATAGAAGAAATCTATGGACTATCGACCATGGTCCATCGACAATAAAAACAATACAATTTTTAATACGATGTACTTAGCCTATTCCGCCTTACGCATTGATGAACGAACCAAAGAGACCGAAAAAATAACCGACAAGGAGACCCTGCTGCGTTACCGCGCCTACCTGGATACCTGCAACAAACACGCCCACGAGCTGGCGATTATACAGCAATACCTGCCGGGATGGATGCCTAAATTTAGATAGGAGTATCAAGTAGCAAGACTAATCTGCTATGATGCTCCGCTATTCTTACTTGATACTTGATACTAGCTACTTGATACCAAAAACCATACTTGATACTTGATACTAACTACTTGATACTAATGATAACACTAACCAAAAAACTAAAAAACGAGCTATGGTGGCTCGTGATCGGGGTAGATTACGACTACAGCCGCATCAGCATTGCCGACCACGAGATCAGCGGTGACACCCTAACCCTCTGGCTGGAGGATAAGCATGATTTTAAAAACAGTCTTGACGAATGCCTGGAACTGAATATCAGCCTGAAAAACTTCGCCAAAATGATACGCGAGGATAACCTGAACAGCTATGAGGGCACTCAAATGCACCCCAAAAAGGGTTTCGTATACAAAACGCGCATCGAAATAAACGAGCCCATTAAATGGTACCGCGAGGATGCCAGTCCTACCGAGCAGCAATGGGCCCGCGAAGCCGCCCTCAAAAGTGTATTGACACAGTTGGTGGAAACTGAAGTGTATGACCGCGTCGATGAGTACGTAGCTACGGAGATACAGCCGGATATTTTTGATTGATATTATGCCAAATGGAATTTATAACATAATAAAGATATGTCATGCTGAACTTGTTTCAGCACCTCATCATAAAGGTGGCCAGCATGAAGTTGACTAAGCGTGTGGGGTGCCGAAACAAGTTCGGCATGACCCAAGATTATTATTCAGTGTAATCAAACAATAACTATGGACGGATATACCCTTGCCGCACAATTACGACGAACAAGACGGAGATACCGCCTGTCTGCCGCCTCACAGGCCCTATACTACGAACTGGTAGCTATAGCCAATGAGGACGGATGGCCGGATACCTTCAACTGTTCTAACGGGGAGTTGTGCAGTGCATTGTCGCTGACTGATAAAACCATCATTGCGGCCCGGCTTGAGTTGATCCAAAGTGGCTTGATTCGCTATAAAAGCAATAAGGATAAAAGGTCATTTAGCGAATACAGCTTTATATCAACCGGAAAATCTCCGGCTAACACTCCGGTTCAACCTCCGGATGATACTCCGCATGATGCTCCGGACTATAATAAACTAAAAGAAAAACCTAAACCAAACAAAGCAGTAGTAGCTTATGCTGATGCGTTTGAGTTTTTCAGTCAGACAAAAAACAAGCGATTATTAATGGAAAAACACAAAGTAACCGACGATGAACTGGAATGGTATTTCCGCGTCTTCTACGATTCAAAAGTCGATCTGGGCGACCTCGACGGCAAAACGCTGGAGGACCTCACCAAAAACTTTTACTACTGGCTGCCCAAACACCTTGCGGCACAACAGTATGAGAAGGCATCCAACGTAAAACGTACCACGTCAATCGTACAACCCGAGCGTGGTGTAGCTGCCGCTATGCAGTTTACAGATGTGGTGATGAGGGGGGAGTGACGACTAAGTATTGACGATGCGCGAATGACGACTGTGTGCCTTTAATTACCTACACCAATGCCAACGACACATTTTTTTAAATTTTTATCTACTGCACATTGATAAGTATGTGTACCGAAATTACCATATGCATCTTTACCCTGAAATCTAACATAAATGATGTACGCCCGCAATTTTGGAGTATAATGCTTCTTGATGCTATCTAATTTTGATGGAATGTCTTTGTACTTATCATAATTGGGGTCGTCCTCGTAGGTATCAAATATTGAGTGAAAATGTCGGAATGAAAGTATTTTACAACTGTGGTGGTCATTCAGGCTATCAAGGTAGACCTTAACAGCTCTTTCCGCCTTTAATTCCTCTGCCCCCTTCGGTAAGCATCCGCTGAGGATCAACAGGGAAATAATGATTAGCTTTTTCATTTGCAACAAGGCTTACCCGAAACTACTAAAAATAAATAATAAAGTCATCCCGAACTTGTTTCGGGACCTCACTGAACAACCCGCCCGGCGTGTGGAGTGCTGAAACAAGTTCAGCATGACCTATCCTTAATTTATACAACTATGTCAAATCTAACCAAATCCACTACTAACAATTCCGCAACCTTCCCTACCAGCAGACAGCTCGGCACTCCGACCCCCGACATTCAAAAAGGCTGGGCCATCTTCTCCCAATCCCCCGTGCGTGATCTGCCCAAGCGCGATGTATTTAACGCCGTGCTCATCAGCGTGGCCAAGGCTTTTGCCGATACAAACACCAAAGCCATCACCCCGCAGGAGCGCGACTACATGGTGAACGAACTGACTGACAACATCATCGCCTGCTACCCTTCTATCCGCATCAGCGAGATCCCGCAGGCCATATCCGAAGGCATTCGCGGCAAATACGGCGAGTATTTTGGGCTGAGCGTGGTCAGCTTCGAGAAGTTTATCAGTCAGTATTTATTGTCCGAGACGCGTACCCGTGCCGTAAAGGAGATGCCTGTACCGACCGTCGAAAAGGTTATCCCCGGCAGGGACGAGCAATTCGCGTTAGCAAAATCAAACGTGCTGATGGCTTTGGAGCGAAAAAAGGCCGGCAAGCCTGTATCCAGCATGGCCGCATCGGTTTACGACTTTTTGGACAAGCTGCAACTACTCCATTTCACCCGCGACGAAAAGTATGATATGATGGCCGATGCTGCCCGCCTGCTCATCAACGAGCTGAAGATAAAGCTGCTTACCGCCCCCGCCTATCAGCGCCCGGCACTCAAACGCGACCTCGGCGATTATACCACTGCCCTCACCGGCGGCGCGCTTACGGATGGTCAAAAGCAACAGATCGTACGCATGGCCAAACGCCTGGCGCTGGATGCCTTTTTTCAGCAGGTGATGCTGGAGGAAATTGATTTGGGGGAAATGATGGACAGGAAGAAGGGAGCGTTTTAAGTATATTTATAAGAAAAGCCCCTAATTTTTCTTTCTCATGCTTTCCATCGCTTCCTGGAATCCCTCATAATACGTTTTCAGGGTTTCGGCTTTAATAGCGGGCCATGCGTCTTCAGGTTTGCTCATGGCAATATCATCTTTTCCGCCGAGGCTTGCGGTCATCACGCCCATCCCATCAAGGTTTATCCAGCGCTGATCATAATTCTCCTGGTTGTTCTTTACAAAGTCGATTACCCTGCCAATCATTTTCTCCAGTGTATCAAGATTTTTGATGGCATACTGGTTTATCGGCGGCCCGAAAGTAGAATTCAGCACAGCAATGGTACCAGCTGTTGAACCATCGTTACAGCGGTTAAAATCATATCGCGCCCTTAGCTGCGCTACATAAAACCAAAATGCGGCTTCATCCTTTTTATCAGCCTTAAACAATACCGCCGATAATGTATAAAACACAACAGGATTATAATCGTTGGGGTGTTTTAGAATGGTATCTATCAGGGGTTTATTTTTTGTGTAATTCTTTTTACTAAGCTGCTGCACCGCTTTATTGTCTTTGGCTACATTTACCTCCTTTGCCTTACCCGTTAAAGGCACCTCGTGCGTTGTGATTGTTTGCGCTTTTGTTTGAAGCGATAGTGTCAGCGCGATAAAAAAAATTATTGATCCGGTTTTCATTCGATTGGTTTAAGAGCATCAAGATACACAAAACCCCGGAATCTATTATACAACTACCTCGTCACATCTCCGTATAAAATGATTAAATTGATCCAATCACTATAAACCACCTTAAACCCCAATACACACCATGAAAAAACTCCTGCTAAGCTCTATAGTTCTCATCACATTTTCACTTTCTATTATCCTGTTCCAGGTGAGCTGTAAAAAAGAAGCCATCGCGCAAACCACCACTACGCATACCACCACTGTTTCGGTTGATACCGTGAAGCAGGAAAGTAAAATACTATTTATCAAAATGGGGCTGCCACCAATTACCAGCGCTATCTGGATAGCCAACTATGATGGCTCCAACCCGCAACAGATCAACATCACGCTGCCCGCAAACCATGTAATCGATGGTACATTGGGAGGCACACTAGCTATTTCGCCGGATCATAAAAAGATATTCTTTTCGGCAGTTGATACTACTAAGGTAGAGAACGACAGTATTTTCAGTTGTGATATAGATGGCAGCAACGCGCAAAAGGTAGTTCCGGGTGCTTATAAAGCAGTGGCTTTTTGATGACTTCTTGAAATTTAAGGCAATAAAGTTTACTTTTAAGGCGCTTAAACTTTATACATGAAAAAACTTTTATTTACCTGCCTCCTATCGGCTATTGCGGCCTGCGCGTTTTCGCAAAATATTCATATTGGGCTTAAGGGAGGTGTAAATTTTGCTACGCAGATCTATGATTTAAACTATAATTTGCCTCCCCGGTCGATCACCGGTTTTAATGCGGGCGCTATTTTAAATGTTGATTTGCCCGCCAATTTCACCATTCAACCGGGCATATCGTTCACTACCAAAGGTGGAATAATACCATCACAGCCACTTTCTTCATCCTCAAGCTACATTATGCCCCAGCGAACTTATAATCTCAGTTATATCGAAGCAGCCGCTAATATTTTCTATAATATCCGCGTAGTACCCGCTGTGCGTATTCAGCTTGGCGGAGGGGGCTACCTGGCACATGGCGTCTCAGCAAAATACAACTCAAAGCCGGTCACATTCGGCAGAGAAATTGGCGGTGATTTTAAAAATCCCGATTACGGTATCAACTTCATCGGTGGTGTCGAGTTAAAGAAGAAGATTTTAATAGATGCCGGATACAGCTTGGGCCTGGCTAACATTGCCAATGGCGGAGGAGCTACGATAAAAAATAGGGTGACCAGCGTTACGGTGGGCTATTTGTTTTAGGGGATCGGATTACAGTAAATCGGATAATGCAAAGCCTCAATATTTTTCATAATCGCCACTGTAACAACACCTGATAATCAATCTCTAATTAATAAAAACCTGTCATGAAAAAAATCTACCTGGTTATCCTGCTGGCTTTGTTTGCCGGTCGTTATTCTTATGCGCAATCATCTGCCCCTAAAGACAGCATCGTATATGCCTGTGGCCCCTGCGGCGGCGATTGTGATAATGTAGCTTTTGATAAGCCCGGCATCTGCAAGCATTGCAACATGCCTTTGGTTAAAATATCCCTCAGTGATTTTAAAAAGCGCGTGAATGCCAAGCCGCTTACCATCGCTTTTTACCTGCAGGACAATGTAGAGGTGTTGGATTTTGCCGGACCGATGGAAGTATTTATCACCGCAGGTTTTAATGTGATCACGGTATCAAAAACATATAAGCCTATCCGCTCAAAAACGGTTCTATTCATTACGCCTGATTATACCATTGACGACGCACCTAAAAGTGATATCCTGGTGGTTTTTGGCGGACCAACCCAGCCGACTATTGAGGACCCGGCTGTGATGGCCTGGATAAAAAAGCAAACGGATAATGATCAGTACATCATGTCGGCATGTACTGGGGCGTTTATTTTGGGCAAGGCCGGTTTGCTGGATAACCTGACAGCCACTACTTTCCATACTGCTATAGACGACCTGGCCAAAGCCTGCCCCAAGACTAAAGTTTTGGCGAACGTAAGGTTTGTGGATAACGGCAGGATAATCACTACGGCCGGTATCTCCGCAGGTACCGATGGTGCATTGCACCTGGTTGAAAAGCTGCGCGGCAGAACCTATGCCGAAGGCGTAGCAACCTCAATTGAATATGATAAATGGGTACCGGATAATGGTTTGGTGATAACGGCAAGTAAATAAAGAGGTTTGACTTACGGGTTCACTGCCGGATGGCTGCGATATTTATCCAACACCCTTTTTACGGCGGGCTGTATATACCATACCCCTATTGGGAACATCCAAAAATAAAAAAAGGCCCTTATGGAATCGCTCCTGTAAACCAGGCGTCCCTCAGTCACTGATTCAAGCATCCGCGCCGCGAACATCCACATGCTGAAAAAAAGAAAAAAATAGAAAAGTGTGAGCGCTACGGTTATACCTATTCGGATAGGGTCTTCCAGTTTATATAGGGTACTGTTAAAGTAGGTTAATGCCACCATTATAAATAACATCGTTACTGATCCCGTACAATAAAAGTTAAAATATTTGATGTTCGGTCTGATTTTATCCGGCATCAGTGCGTTCATAGTTTTGCCGATGCTGTAGATCCACCCAATGTAGACTCCCGTCCACAGTAAGAAAAAACAAATGCCTGAAACAGAAAAAGACCAAAAGAAGGTTGGGAAGACAAGTAGGAAAAATAATACTCCCGGATGAAAGCGAAGCAGGAAATTCATGGTGACAGGTTAGGTAGCCAAAGTAATAATTCTTTTCCGTTTATCAGTAATAAATACCCAATTATTGAACCGAAAATATATTCAAATCAAGAAAATTTACTCCAAATCCATACTTAAAAGAAAGAAAAAACAACTTTTTTAAAACTAACTTTCTAAAAATGTGTTATTTATTAAGTTTAAATTAATTATTAGTGAAGGGTAGCCAGATGCGAGATCGAGCTACTCTTCTTCTTTTATAGGGTTTTCATCCGCTCTATTCGCCGCCTTTTAGTGTCACCCCATCCAGGTAGGGCCTGAAGTTTTTCGCTTTATTTGGTGCACCCACATTATAAAAATCGGTATAGTTTTTAAGCGCCTGCGAAGTATCACTTGCAGCTTTTGTAGTATTGATCAACCCGGCGAG